>Ga0247609_10000116_pt1 | contig 110837 bp, 91 predicted proteins | sample 172DNAGHGlowgp2_FD_193487 | JGI IMG/M metagenome (GOLD analysis project Ga0247609, IMG submission 193487) | Sheep rumen microbial communities from Palmerston North, Manawatu-Wanganui, New Zealand - 1728 DNA GHGlow gp2 | ecosystem: Host-associated > Mammals > Digestive system > Stomach > Rumen ...
CCGCCCGCCGTTAGAACTAACAGCGGGCGGTGTTCATTCTAACAGCGGGCGGTGTAACCCCTTCTGTTCGGTGTTTCTTTCCTGATGACAGGAGACGATGAGGAACCATCGTTGTCACCTGCAAAGGTACAAATTAATTTGAAAAACACAAAATGATAATGGATATATTTTATAGTTCCACACTCACCTTGGCATTGATGAGGCGGCCTGTCAGGTAGTTGGGCACGGCATACTGCTGGTTGCTGACGTCGGTAACCCAGTAGTAGGAGTTGACGTTGTTGATGCCGAAGAGGTTGAGGCAATCGATGCCCAGCCAGATGCGCTTCAGCCCAAACGTGGTACGCTCGTTCTTATAGGCCAGGAAGCTCAGTCCGATGTCGGCACGGCGGTAGGCCGGGGCACGGAACTGCTGGTACTCCAGTCCGCGGTGGGGCGCTCCGAAGGGCAGTCCGTCGGCAAATGCCAGCCGTAGTGTCATACGCCAGCGCTCGGTGCCGGGGAAGTAGTCGGTGAAGTGCAGGTTCATGGCCCATCGCTGGTCGGTAGGCAGCGGCATGCTGTGGCCGTTGAACTCCTGTTTGGTGGACATGAGCGAGAATGTTAGCCATGAGTCGGTGCCTGGCACGAACTCGCCAAACAGCTTGAAGTCGAGGCCTGCCGCATGTCCCTTGCCGAGGTTCTGGCCATAGTACGTCAGCTTCATGTTCTGCACGTTGTAGGGTATCAGTTTGCTGAGTGCCTTGTAGTAAGCCTCGGCGGTGAAGCGGAACGGGCGGTTCAGCATTTTGAAGCGGTAGTCCATGGCTGCCACGAAGTGGATGCTGCGCTGGCTCCTGATGTTGTCGTTGAATGTCACCACCGTCTGTCCGTTGATGGTCGTCGTGTCGCGCATCTCCTTGAAGAACGGTGCCTGGTAGTAGAGTCCTGTGGCGAAGCGGAACGTCATGTCCTGGTTGAAGGCTGGCGTGATGGCCAGTGCCACGCGTGGCGAAACGGTGGTCTCGCCGTTGAACGACCAGTGGCTCATGCGGATGCCATAGCAGAGCGTGAAGAAACTCTGCCGTTCTGCTCCCGTTGCCCAGCGGTAGGTGTCTTGCAGGTAGGCTTCAGTGCGTGTGGAACTCAGTTTGTTGTCGGCCTTCAGCTGGTATATCAGGTCCAGCCGTTCGGCAGAGTGGGGCAGCGAGTAGCCGCTGGAGTCGCGCATCTCCCATTCGCGTGAGTACTCTTCAATGCGTTCGCGCTTCAGGGTGAATGCTCCTTCCCACTGGTGGTGCTTGGTGCGGTGCTGCACCATGAGCTTGCCGCTCACCACGTCGGCTGTCAGGCGGTTGCGGGCATGTTCCATGTAGGTGCCCACTGCCAGTTGCTCGGCAGCCTGTGCGTCGTCGAGCCAGTACTGTCCCATGATGTCGTAGGCTTCGCGCTCCTTGGTGTGGAAGGCTGCGCCCATCAGCGAGATGTGCGTGTCGGGCGTGATGTTATAGGTTATCGACAGGTTGCCGAAGAGCGTCTGGAAGCGGTCTTTCTCCTGACCGTCGAAATACACCTTGAAGGTCTTGGCATTCTGTAGCGTGCCGAAGGATGTCTCGCGGTCTTCGGGAATGAACTTGTAATGGTTTTCCGAGATGTTGCCGATGAACTCAAACAGCCAGCGTTTCGAAGGCTTGTAGGTCAGGTACGTCTGGTAGTCCAGGAACCTGGGGCGGTACTCGCCCTTGGTGTCGGTCGTTCCCAGCAGGTAGCTGTTGGTCTTGTAGCGCAGGCCGTGGCTCATGGAGAAGCGCTTGCCGCCCATGCCGAAGTAGGCGCTGCCGCCTAACAGCGATGCCTGAAGGGTAGCTTCCGTACGGTCAGGCCGGCGGTAGCGGATGTCGAGTGCTGATGACATCTTGTCGCCGTAGCGGGCCTCGAAGCCGCCGCTGGAGAAGCCGATGCTCTCCACCATGTCGGGGTTGATGATGCTGAGTCCCTCCTGCTCGCCGCTGCGTACGAGTAGTGGTCGATAGACCTCGATATGATTGATATAGACGGAGTTCTCGTCGAAGGAGCCGCCACGAACATTGTACTGGCTTGACAACTCGTTGTGACTGCTGACACCAGCCTGCTGCTGCACCAGTTCCTCGACGGCATTGCCGCTCGACGAGGGTGCATTTCTCGTGTCGCGAGGCGAGAGCTGTTCCGTCGGCGTGTTCTGTCGGCGGCGTTCGGTAACTATCACTTCGCCCAGGGCCTCCAGTGACGGCAGCATCACCTCAATCTGCATCTTTCCCTTCGGATTACGGAAGACGCGGCGCTTGGCGTTGTAGCCAACCATAGAGAACTTAACGACCACGGAATCAGCTGATTTAAGTGTAATGCTAAACTCTCCCTTCAGGTTTGTCATGGACAGTTTTCCCTGTTGGGCGCAGCTGACATTTGCCAGTTCTATGGGGTTGTTCTCCTCATCCACCACACGTCCTGTCAGCGTGAACGTCTGGGCCACAGCCGTCACCGCTCCTGCTGTCAGCAGAAGGAGCAGTAACATCATGTATCTTGTTGTTGTCTTATTCACCTTCATTGTCATAATAACGCAGATTCCGCGCTATTATTGTATGACTCGTTCATTCTCGGGTTTGCTGACAATGATTATACGGTGAAGCGGATGTATGCGCGGTCGTCGAAGGAGTCGTTATCCTGCATGAAGGCTTTGGTGGCCTTGAAGGTGCCGATGTTGAGCGGGTCGTTGGTTTTCTGCCAGGCGAGCCGTTCTTCCGATTCTGCCAAGGTGGGGCAGAGGAAAGGGTAGCCGTCGGAGGCGAGGACAATCTCCCATGGGCGGAAGTCGAGCGGGATGACGCGGACATGCTGCTGGGGGATGGGGAAACCGTCGATGACGGCATAGTCGATGTTCTGTCCTTTCATGGCTTCCTTCATGTGGGGGATAATCTGGTCGCGGGCGGTGTCGTGGATGGTGAGGGCTGAGGGGTCAGCTGTAGGCGGTAAGCAGTTAGCGGTAATGATGGCAGCTCGCTCTTCGGCCAGGACCTGCTCGTAGGGCTTGGGGTTCTCGTACAGTTCTCCGCCGATGAGACATTGGCAGTCGCCAATCATCCAGACCTCGCGGCTGACGCGGCTGAAGATGACGGCAGAGGCACACATGCGGTCTTCGGGGTGAAGGGCAAGGCGTTCCAACAGTGAACGACGGTAATGCTTGCGGATGTATGCCGTGACGCCACGACAGAAGGCTGTGCAACTGATGGTCTTGGGGGCATGACGCAGGAACCGGCTGACCAGGTGCATGCATTGCCGGCCATTGGAGCGGAACAGGCTGTGGCGCAGTTCGCTTTTTGACGTGCTGCCGTCGATGACGGCAATGAAGTCATCGGTGACGACGATTCCGTCCTCGCTCTTTCTCTTTGGGTTTTTCGCTACGAGGGCTTGTTCGATGATTTGCATGCTTGGATGGTGAGTGGTGAGTGGTGTTCGGTGATTGGTGCGTGGTGCTTGGTGAGTGGAATGAGCCGCAGAGTTCGCTGATGAGGTCGGCGCGTCCGATGCGGCGCAGACTCTGTTCGATGCCGCGGCGTTCCTCTGGCTTGTACCAGAAGAAGTACTGGCGCTGGGCAAGTTTCTCTTTCTGCGTCTTCGCCGAGAAGACGGGTTCCAGCGTATAGGGGTCGTAGCCGGTGTACCAGGTCTCAGTGGAGATGGTCATGGGCGTCGGGGTAAAGTCCTGCACCTGCTCTAACTGGAAGTCAAGGTGCTTGGTCTTGACGGCGAGTTCTGCCATGTCGGCCTCGTGACAGCCGGGGTGTGACGAGATGAAGTAGGGGATGATCTGCTGGTTCAGTCCTGACTCACGACAGATGCGGTCGAAGATGCGCTTGAACTGCTCGAACTGCTGGAACGACGGCTTGCGCATGAGCCGCAGCACGCTGTCGCTGGTGTGCTCGGGGGCTACCTTCAGGCGTCCGCTGACGTGCTTGGTAATCAGTTCGCGGGTATATTCCTCCGCAGAGCGGTTGGCGGCTTCGTCCTTGGAGCGATGCAGCAGCAGGTCGTAGCGCACGCCGCTGCCGATGAAGCTCTTCTTCACGCCGGGAATGGCATCGACGGCGCGGTAGATGTCGAGCAGGGCAGCATGGCTGGTGTTGAGGTTGGGGCATATCTGCGGGTTAATGCAGCTGGGACGCTTGCATTTCTCGCAGATGTTCTTATTGCGGCCGCCCATGCCGTACATGTTGGCTGACGGTCCGCCGAGGTCGGAGAGATAGCCCTTGAACTCAGGCGACTGGACAATCTGACGTACCTCGCGCAGGATGCTCTCCTTGGACCGGCAGGTGATGAACTTACCCTGATGGGCGGAGATGGTGCAGAAGGCACAGCCGCCAAAGCATCCACGGTGGATGTTGACCGAGTTCTTAATCATCTCGTAGGCAGGAATGCGCTTGCCTTTATATTTAATATGAGGTACGCGCGCATAGGGCAGGTCGAACGAGGCATCCAATTCCTCGGTCGTCATGGGCGGATAGGGTGGATTGACCACCACATATTGGGTGCGTGGTGAGCAGTGGGTGGTGAGTGGTTGCAGCAACCGCCGGGCATGCATCATGTTCGACTGTTCCTCGATGTGCCGGAAGTTCTCTGCCTGTGAGCGTTTGTTGCGCAGACACTCCTCATGGCTGTGGAGTACGATGTCGTCCTCGCGGATGCCACCGGGTATGTCTTCCTGCTTCGACAGATAAACCGTCTGGGGAATGTCGCGGATGTCGCTGATGGTGCGCCCCTCAGCCAACTGCCGGGCGAGTTCGATGGTTGTCTTCTCGCCCATTCCGTAGGTAATCATGTCGGCTCCCGAGTCACAGAGGATACAGGGGCGCAGGCTGTCCTGCCAATAGTCATAATGTGTCAGGCGGCGCATGGACGCCTCAATGCCTCCCAGGACGATGGGCACGTCGGGGTAGAGCTGACGGAGAATCCTGGAATAGACAATGGTGGGGTACTCTGGACGCAAGTCGTGACGGCCGTCGGGGCTGTAGGCATCCTCGGAGCGCAGACGGCGGTTGGCAGTGTATTTGTTGACCATGGAGTCCATGCAACCAGGGGCAATGCCGAAGAACAGACGTGGACGTCCTAACTTCTTGAAGTCGCGGAAGTCGCCATGCCAGTCAGGCTGTGGCACGATGGCCACGCGGTAGCCTGCTGCTTCGAGCGTTCGGCCGATGACAGCGGCGCCAAACGAAGGATGATCCACGTAGGCATCAGCTGAAAAGAGAATGATGTCAGCCTCTTCCCAGCCCCTCAGTTCCATCTCCTTCTTGGTCGTCGGCAAGAAGTCCGTCAGTTTGTACTCCACAATTCTAAACTCTAAACTCTCAACTCTCAACTCTCAACTCTAAACTCTCAACTAATTAAACGGTGTTCCCTGAATGGCGCGTGTCGTGACGCCAAGGTTGTTTTTGGCACGGTCTTTCCAGTTGATGTAAAGCAGTACCAGCTGCTGAAGCCCATAAGCCTTCATGTTCGGATGGTAGATGACGTCAAGGCAAAGGTCGAGCAAAGTCTTGTCGTGTCCGGTCTCAGACTCCAGCAGGGCACGGATGTTCAGCTTGAGCTTTTCCAGTACGGCTTCGTCAACGTAGCCGTTGGAGTCGATGAGGTCGCGGAAGAGCTGGTATTTCTCAATGGTTTCGAGGTGCTTCTCCTCAATCTCGATACTTCTGGTTCCAGAAGAGTTAGTTTGGATTTTTGTCATAGTGGTGATGTTTTTTAGTTATTTGAGTAAAAAATTCAATAGTCCTTGCATGATGGCGGCACGCTTCTTTTCATCGCGGATGCACTCGAAGGGGAATCCCATGGCGATGGCGCGGTAGTCGTTGCCGTTGTATGCCACACACGCCTCGGTGCCGTTGCCGTAAAGCATCGTGGCAAAGGCAGTGCCGTCTGTCGGTACGAGCACGTCGGAGGCAGTCGAAGCATAGTGTACTTCATTGAGCTGGTGATGATAGAGAAACGTGGTGCCCATGCCTTGAATGGTGTCACTCGGTTCCCGGTATTGCTGCGTGAAGTTACATTTCAGCACGTTGGTGAGCCACAGCTGTTCCTCGGGGGCTTGCATGTCGCTGCCGACATACGACCCGCTGACGAGCAGGTTGCCGCCACGGATGGTATAGTTCTGCAGGATGCTGCGCAGCTGGGGCGTGAAGGTCTTGTACTGGATGAGGCTGTATCCGTCGTTACGCTCCTGTCCGAGTACGATGTCCAGCAGGGCGTATTGGCTGGTCCTGATGCTGCCGCTCTCCAGTGCGGCGCGTGAGCAACTGGCAATGCTATAGCGTCCGGCACTCTGGATGGCTGTGGCATGGGTGCGGACATAGTTGAAATCGTTGCCGGCCACAAACAGTCCGAAGAACTGGTCGTTGCTCCATCCTAAGCCTCCAGAACCGTTGACACCCATGCGTGCCTTGTTGAAGTTGGTCTGTTTGCCAATCCATCCTGCAGTCCGACCCATGGTGACGCCAGGGTCAACATCGAAGTCGAAGCCCTGTTCCGAAGCATTGTTGCGGACGGCGGGCGATGCCAGGCGTTGGAAGCCGTTGACTATCATGACGGTCTTGTCGGCAATGGGGTTGTAGAGTGCTGAGAGCACCTCGGTGGTGAAGCTGCGTCCGCCCTTGTTGACGGCTGCCACCTTGAAGTTGTAGAGCACGTTCGGTTCCAGCTCGAGCTTGTAATGGCTCGACTTGACATAGGTGCCGTTGTCGAAGTCGGCATTGCCAATGGCGGTATAGACAATATAGCCGGTGGGTTCCGCGCTGGGCTCCTGCGGGTCGGCAACAGGTTCCCACGACAGACGTGCCTCGTCGTGTTTCAGTTCTACGTAGAAGTGATCGGGAGCCAGAGGCGTGATGACGGACGACTCGCCGTGCTGACCATTGACATAACGCAGGATGCTCTTGTAGATGCTGCGTGCCAGCGTGAAGCGGAAGTTAGGGTCCTGGCCCATTGCCATGTCGGGGAAGTTCTGGTGAGACAGCGTCTCGAAGATAGCGCTGGGCACCTCGGGAATGCGCGTCTCAGCATAGTTGCGGTCCCACAGGTAGCGGCGCTCCCACTTGCCGTAGGTGGCTTCAATGTCGCTCTTGGCGTTTGCCAGCAACGACTCGGCTAATCCCTTTGACATCAGTCGTGGCAGACCGCAGTTCAGCCGTCCGTCGTTGATGTTTGTAGTATAGATGGCCAGTGAGCCGACAAGGTTTGCGCCGTTTTTGGAAAAGCCGGCATCGCTATGGATGGCGAGCGCCAGTTCCAAGGGAACACCCAGTCCCTCATGGGCGGGCACATAGCAGGAACCGCCTGCCATGTAGTTAGTCATGAGCGGACGCACGTTGATGTCGTCGGCGTAGTCGTCGCTGCCTGCCTTGACACTATAAATATCGTAGGGCATACCGGCCCACTGGGCATAGTAGCGGGCACCTTCCAGGGCACGGGGCAGTCCACTGGCTGTTCCGCCGCGTTCAATGTTACCCATTCCGCCGCCGAAGCGTACGGCATCGGTGGTGACAATGCCTTTCTTGTTGCGACTCTGGTTGGTGATGACTACGCGGTTGAACTCATTGCTGCCGCTGTCGAAGTCAAAGGTACCCAGATAGACCCAGGTGCCGCCACCCATCTGCTGGTTGACATGAAACTCGGTCTTCTCACCTTTATGCCACACGATGTAGTGGGCATCGTCAACGCTTTTCGGCTGTGTCTGGTAGCTGACATAGACCGCATAGCGGCCTGCCGACGGAAGGTAGGGCTGGTACGACACAAGGCTGTAGTTCTTCTTTTTCTTCGTGGCCTTTACCTCGCGGGCACTACCTGCGGCAAAAGGGTTCTCGCCGTCGTGATAGTAGCCCCCATGAAGAGCAAAACCTCTCTGTGCGCTACGCTTCCAGCGCTCGCTGCCATCAATTTCAATATAAGAGGTACCTGGATTCGGGGCGTCGTTATCGACGATGACTTCAAAACGCTGCCAGTCGCGTTCACGGGGAGAGAAAATAATCGCCCCGGCATTCTCGAGCATGGGCATAAGGTAAGGAACGACGATGGTCTGCGTGTAGAGGTCTTCCGTGGTGCTGAACAGTTTTGGGCGCTGCCATTGCCAGCTGCTCTTGCTCTTGTCGTAATAGCGGCCGTGACTGGCCCAAAGGGCGATGTGGCGGTTTTGTAATCCGTGCGATATCTTACGGGGTGAAGAAATGTTCTCCACCCATGGTTTCCCGTCGTATTCGATGTCCCCCCACAGTTTTGTCTGGGCCTCTGCCTGTTGTGCGGGGACTGCAAGCATCCATGTCATGATGGCTGCCATGAAAAAGTTTTTCATATTTTTCCTGTCGTAAAGTTTTGTGGCTTCTTGCCAATAAAGTCCTTGAAGTATAGTTTAATTTCGCGCATCTGGTTGTCAATGTCGCCATTGGGAACGATGGTCTTGGTACATTGGATGATTTTCTTCTCGTAATCCACACCGTAGAGTAGGATAGGGATGCCCGCTTTCTGCGCAATGAAGTAGAATCCTTTTTTCCACTCTTCGTTGCGCGAACGCGTGCCTTCTGGTGTAATGCAAAGCAGGAACTTCTCTCGCTGCCGTGCCGTTTCTGCCAGGTTGTCGGTCATGCTGGTGTGCTTGGTGCGCCATACGGGAATGCCGCCCATCTTCTTGAAGACAGGTCCAAGGGGCCAGAAAAACCACTCCTTCTTCATCAGGAAGTTGACGGTCATGCCTTCAGCTCGGGCATAGAGCTGTCCGATGAGAAAATCCCAGTTGCTGGTGTGCGGCGCCAGGCAGATGATGCTTTTGTCGGGATGGGGCTCGGTGACGTTCAGTTTCCATCCCATCTTCTTGTATAACAGCCAACGGCAGAATTGTCCCATTCCTTATCTTGCGTTGTTGATTTGATCTACCATCTCAATAACCTGGGCATTGAATTTCTCAATGAGATCCTTGAAATAGAGTTTGGGCTTCATGCCCGGCTCCACATGCGAAATTCTGCAGATGAAGTCAGTCTCCATCTTGAGGATTGAACTCAGTATTGCCTCTGCATCCTCAGGATGTGCATTCTCTAACGATGATGCTACGCCTTCTGCGAAAAGTGCGCTACAAATTTCAGTAATGCTACGCTTTAAAATTCTTCTTTTTGCCATAGTGTAAATCCTCCGTTCAATAACATTCTCATAAATATTTTCGTCAAAGATACGAAAAAAAGTTGAAATGGCAAGGCTTTGCTCCTTAAAAAAGTCTTAAAAACGTAATTTTACCCCTTTTTCTTCTTATTTTTCGCGAAAAAGGATTATTTTTGCAGCTCGAAAATTCAGTTATTCATTAAAATAATTACAAACAAACATGGAAAAAAGTGCATTGCAGATTGCAAGAGCTGCTTATCAGCCGAAGTTGCCGAAGGCACTTCAAGGCGCAGTTAAGGTAAAAGAAGGTGCTCCCACGCAGAGTGTGGACAACCAGGATGAAATCAAGAAGCTGTTCCCGAATACCTACGGCATGCCGCTCGTAGAGTTTGTGCCAGGTGAAGCTGCCAACAACGCCAAGATGAATGTAGGCGTTATCCTTTCAGGTGGTCAGGCACCTGGTGGCCACAATGTTATTACAGGTCTCTTTGACCAGCTGAAGCGTCTGAACCCCGAGAACCGCCTGTTCGGCTTTATCCTGGGTCCTGGCGGCTTTGTTGACCACGACTATATGGAGTTGACCGCTGACATCATCGACGAGTACCGCAATACCGGTGGTTTCGACATGATTGGTTCCGGTCGTACGAAGCTGGAGAAGGAAGAACAGTTTGAGAAGGGTCTGCAGATTCTGCGTGAACTGGATATCAAGGCACTTGTTATCATTGGTGGTGACGACTCCAACACGAATGCCTGCGTACTGGCTGAGTACTATGCTGCCAAGCAGTACGGCGTACAGGTAATTGGTTGCCCGAAGACCATTGACGGTGACCTGAAGAACGATCAGATTGAGACCTCGTTCGGTTTCGATACCGCTTGTAAGACATACTCTGAGCTCATTGGTAACATTGAGCGCGACTGTAACTCTGCCCGTAAGTACTGGCACTTCATCAAGGTGATGGGTCGCTCGGCTTCTCACATCGCCTTGGAGTGCGCCCTGCAGACACAGCCCAACATCTGTCTCGTTTCCGAGGAAATCGAGGCTAAGGCTATGAGCCTGAACGATATCGTGGATTACATCTCCAATGCTGTTTGCCAGCGTGCTGCCGATGGCAACAACTTCGGAACTGTCATCATTCCCGAGGGTGTTATTGAATTCATCCCTGCCATCAAGAAACTTATTGCCCAGCTGAACGACGTGCTCGCCATGCCTGAGGCAAAGGAAATCAGCCGCGATGAACAGGTTGACTTTGCCAAGAGCCATCTGACTGAAGAGAATCTGGCTGTGTTCAATAGCCTGCCGGTTGGCGTTGCCCGTCAGCTCGCACTTGACCGTGACCCGCATGGAAACGTACAGGTATCGCTTATCGAGACAGAGAAACTGCTCTCTACGATGGTAGCACAGAAGCTTGAGAAGATGAAGAAGCAAGGCAAGTATGTTGGTAAGTTCGCAACTCAGCACCACTTCTTCGGCTACGAGGGACGTTGCGCTGCACCTTCTAACTTCGATGCAGACTACTGCTACGCCTTGGGTACCTCAGCCGCACAGCTCATCGCCAACGGTAAGACCGGTTACATGGCTATCGTGAAGAATACGACGGCTCCTGCTGACCAGTGGATTGCCGGTGGTGTGCCCATCACCATGATGATGAACATGGAGAAGCGTAACGGTGAGATGAAACCTGTTATCCGCAAGGCACTTGTTGAGCTTGACGGCGCTCCCTTCAAGGCATTTGCCAAGGAACGTGACCGCTGGGCCCGTGAGACGGCTTACGTCTATCCCGGACCTATCCAGTACTGGGGACCGACGGAGGTTTGTGACCAGCCGACCCGTACCTTAGCTCTCGAACAGGCTAAATAATTGTAAAGGAGTCAAAACACTCCATAACTCATGTCACAGAAGAAGCGTGTAGTACGCCGTAAGGGCGTTGGGCTCACCCATATCTATCATGGGCCAAGCGGCCAACGGCGTACTAACGCTTTTGTTCGTTTCCTGCAACGCGTGCCCGGCAAAGCGTGGTGGTTTGGCGGCTTGCTTGTTGCTGCAGGCTACATCTGGTTCTTTTACTATTTCTTCGTGAGTCCCTACGGTTTCCGCTGGCGGGCATTGTATGGTGATGTAAGCTATCCGGAGGGTTATGAGATTCACGGTATAGACATCTCCCATCATCAGGGCAGTATTCAATGGGACACGTTGGCAGCCCATGCTGACATAGGTGGTAACCCCGTCCGTTTCGTCGTGATGAAGGCAACGGAAGGCGCAACCGTTGTTGATGAGTACTTCCCTCATAATTTCCGCATGGCCAAGAAGCATGGTTTTATTCGCGGTGCCTACCACTACTGGAGTGTCAAGAGCTGTGCAACGGCTCAGGCACGTTACTTCATCCGCCATGCAAAGCTTCAGACGGGCGACTTGCCGCCGGTACTCGACGTAGAACAGAAGAACCCAAACCTTACCGATGCGCAGTTTCGCGACAGCGTTCAGAAGTGGCTCGACATTGTGGAGCATCACTACGGCGTGAAGCCCATCATCTATACCTTTTATAAGTTTAAGACTCAGTATCTGGGCGACAAACGATTTAACGACTACCCTTACTGGATAGCCCACTACTATGTGGATAAGGTGGAGTACAATGGTGCCTGGCATTTTTGGCAGCACACAGACGTTGGACGTCTGCCAGGTATCAATGGCCTTGTTGACTTGAATATCTACAATGGCAACTTCCGTGAGTTGCAGGAACTTTGTATTAGTGAAGACTAAAAGTCAAACACGTCCATTCATGGTCGGACAGCTGACCTTCGGAAGACAAACCTAATTCCTTAGCCTTTTCAATAAGCATCTGAGCGTCCGTCTCGTAGAATCCGCTGAGCAGCAGTCGAGAGCCTGTGTGCATGTGACTGACCCAACGGGGCATGTCGTTGAGCAGGATATTGCGGTTGATGTTGGCCATCACCACGTCGAATGTTTCTGATATTGTGTCCAGTACTATAGCATCGCCGAACAGCGGTGTGAAGCGCTCGTCCACCTGATTGATAATGGCATTGTGGCGGGCATTATCCACACTCCACTCATCAATATCGTAGCCCACGGCCTTTGTGGCACCAAGCTTGAGTGCTGCAATAGCCAGGATTCCTGTTCCCGTTCCACAATCCAAGATGGACGAGAAGTGAGGAGCGAGGGATAGCAAGGTCGTTAGCATGAGCCTGGTTGTCTCGTGGGTTCCCGTTCCAAATGCCATTCGGGCATCAATCTCAATGGTGACGGGTGACTGGTGGCTGGTGGCTGGCAGATGACGTCCGTCATGTACGACAAGTTGACCGTCGGCAACCACAATGGGCTCAAAGCCTTCAGCTTCCCACTCGGCGTTCCAGTCCTGGTCTTCGGCTTCCGCCACTTCATACGTAATGCTGGCTTCCTCAAAAGGAAATGCTTCCAAAGCCTCATCCAACGCTGTTTGGTCAAATAACGCCTGTTGGACGTAGCCGTTAAGTCCTTCGTCAGTCTCCTCAAATGTTTCGAAACCTGCATCTCCTGCAACAGCAGCCAAAACGTCACGAACATCCTGCATCATGTCCTCTTGTGGACATTTTATGCTGAATTTTACCTCAAAATACTTCATGATTATGTTAATTTGCAGGCAAAAGTATAAAAAAATAGGGAAAATCCTACTGCGTTTTAGGGTTTTTCCTTAATTTTGCATGAAAATAATAAATAATTTTGTATCGTCAAATTATAAAACGATCAAAACATGAAGAAGTTAGTATTGTTATCCCTCCTTGCAGCAGGCATGCCGTTGGGTCTTTTTGCCCAAGACGACATGTACTTTGTTCCTACCAAGGAACTGGCTGAGCAGACTGCACGCGAATACGGCATGCCCCGTGATACCTATTATATAGGTTCACGCCGCAGCATTGACGAGTACAACCGTCGTGGTAGTTACGTTGAGATGCTGGACTCTCTTGGTAACGACAGCATTCACTTCGATGCAGTGGTGGGAGTCTATCCTGACTCTACCAACTTAGAAGAGCCTTACGACTACCGTTATACCCGTCGTATGCACCGTTTCGACGGTTACGAACCCAGCACCGAATTCTGGGCTGGCTATTATGCCGGACGTAGCACGTGGTACTCCCCTTGGTACGACCCCTGGTACGACCCCTGGTACTATGGCTACTCATGGTATTCTCCATGGCGCACAGGCTGGTACGGCGACTGGTACTATCCTTGGTATGGTGGTTGGTATGGTGGTTGGTATCGTCCGTGGTATGTTCCGTCTTATAGTGTAATTACCTATTATCCAAGTCGTCGTCACTATGGCGGTTCTGGAGGTCACTATGCCGCAGCACCTCGTGGTGTACGTAACGGACGCTCCGCGACATTCTCTTCTGGTACGTTTGGAGGACGTAGCGTGCGTAACGGTACCTTCGGTGGTACACGTACCACCCGTACTCGTACGACCAACAGTTATACACCTACCTATAACAATTCCACGCCGACCCGTAGCCATAACACCTACAGTGGTGGCAGCTTCGGCGGTGGCAGTCGCTCTGGTGGCGGTAGCTTTGGTGGCGGTGGCGGAGCTCGCTCCGGTGGCGGCGGTGGTCACTTCGGTGGCAGACGCTAATGCCTCTATGCGCGTTGAACCAGATAAAACATAGACAGAGAATACAAAGCAGACAATGAGACTATGAAAAAGTTATTTTATATATCGCTGTTAGCGGCGTCAGTGATGTCCGCTTCGGCACAGGAAACCTACGAGAATGCCAAGATCGTTTCTGAAGACTTGAACGGAACGGCTCGCTATGTGGGTATGGGAGGTGCCATGGAAGCTCTTGGTGCCGATCTTTCTACCATCGGCTCCAACCCTGCCGGTATCGGACTTTTCCGCAAATCTACGGCCAGTGTGTCCTTCGGTTTTGTGTCGCAGTCTGACGCAGCGGACATGACCAATGCCAAGGCTACCTACGGCTCGTTTGACCAGGCTGGCTTTGTGTGGAGCACCAATACCAGTGGACTGAAGCAGTCGTTCTTCAACTTCGCCTTCAACTACCACAAGAGTCGTAACTTTGACTATATCCTTGGTGTTTCCGACCGCCTTTCAGGAGCCTCGCAGAACAAGCTGACCTATGCCAAGGCCAAGAACTACCTGCTCTACGAGTACGATAAAGAAGGGAAACCCATGTTTGATTATCCTTACCTCTCATGTAGCCAACTCGATGATGCCTATGCAGAGGGCTTCTATGACGCAACCGACAACCAATGGTTTTATTCGGAGGCTGACCGCTATGACCTGAAGCGTGCCGAAAAGGGTTATATAGGCGAGTACGACTTCAACTTGAGTGGTAATATCAACAACCGCGTCTATCTGGGTTTGACCGTGGGCATCCACGACGTCCACTACCGTCACCACGGAGAATACAATGAGCATATCGTAGAACAGGACGGCTACTCATACAACATGAATGTCAGCGACACCCGCCGAATTACCGGTACAGGTTATGATGTCAAGTTGGGTGCCATCTTCCGCCCCGTTGAGTACTCACCCTTCCGTTTTGGACTCTATGTGTCTTCGCCTACGTTCTACACCCTCACCACGAGCAATGAGACAGCTGTTTCCGACGGTAGCTATACAGTCTCAAGAACTGACTCGTACAGGTACAAGGTCTATACCCCCTGGAAATTTGGTGCCAGTCTGGGCCATACCTTCGGCACACAGGTAGCCTTAGGCGCAACGTACGAGTATGCCAGCTATGGCAGTACTGATACACGCTTCATTACCGGTTCCTATTACAATTACTGGGGTGACAATAGTGGCGACCGCTCGGAAAGCGATGACATCATGAACGGGCATACGGAGCAGACGCTCAAGGGTGTTCATACGCTTAAACTCGGTGCTGAGTTCAAGCCGTTGCCTGAGCTAGCGCTCCGCGTGGGTTATAACTACGTTAGTCCAATGTTTGAGAAGGACGGTTTCAAGGATGTCACGCTCGATACCGACGGAACCTTTGTGTCCACTGCTACTGACTATACTAACTGGCAGGCTACCAACCGCGTTACAGCTGGTGTAGGCTATACCATCGGAAAAGTCAATATTTCCGCTGCCTACCAGTTAAGCACAACGAAGGGTGAGTTTGCTCCCTTCCCCAATTACGTTGATGCAGAGAATCCTGCAGACGATGTACTGTCTGACGTGGTAAAGGTAAAGAATACCCGCCATCAGTTGCTCTTTAGCCTCGGCTATACATTCTAAATAAAGGAAAGAAACAAGGGGAGGCAGTTTGCTTCCCCTTGTTTCTTCACTTACTCAAACATCTTCTTTTTATTTCAACAGCGCTGCCATTTGCTGCTGTAGCTCCTTGGCCTTTTCGGCAGCTACTTCTGCGAAGTCGTCGCCGTTGCTGGCGTAGATGATACCGCGTGAGGAGTTGACAAGCAGACCGCAGTCACCAGGTATCATGCCGTAACGGCAGACCTCCTCCAGACTGCCGCCCTGGGCTCCTACGCCCGGCACGAGCAGAAAGTGACGTGGTGCTACTCGCCGGATGTCTTCGAACATACGGCCTTGGGTTGCCCCCACTACGTACATCATGTTCTCTTCATTGCCCCACTGCTGTGATACTTTCAGCACCTTCTCAAAGAGTCGCTCAGGCTCCCCTCCTTTGGAGGGGGCGGGGGAGGTCGTCAGTTGGAAGTCTTGGCTACCTTTGTTGCTGGTCAGCGCCAGCAGGATAACCCATTTGCCGTCGTAGCCAAGGAAGGGGGTAACACTGTCCTCGCCCATATAGGGCGCAACGGTCAGCGCATCGACGTCATACTCCTCGAAAAAGGTCTTGGCGTACATCTTCGATGTGTTGCCGATATCACCGCGCTTCGCATCGGCGATGATGAAGTGGTTGGGGTATTCTTCTTTCAGATAGTCAATGGTAGCCTCGAAAGCCATGATACCTTCAACACCATACGCCTCGTAGAAAGCCAGGTTGGGCTTGTAGGCCACGCAATAAGGTGCTGTGGCGTCAATGATGAGGGCGTTGAATTCACAGAGGGCGCGGAAGACATAGTCGTCGCCGTCCTTGGCCTTTGCCTCGTCGATGATACATTGGGGTATCTTGTTCAGGTCTGTGTCGAGACCCACGCAGAGAAACGATTGCTTCTCGCGGATTTGCTGTATTAACTCCTGTCTGGTCATAATCACAATTCTTTATAGTTCTGCTTCTTTCATTCGTTCGGCATTCTCCGCCACGGTCAGTGCGTCAATCATTGCCTGTATGTCACCTCCAAGGAACCCCTGCAGGTCATGGGTGGTGTAGCCGATGCGGTGGTCAGTGACGCGTCCCTGCGGCCAGTTGTAAGTGCGTATCTTTGCCGAGCGGTCACCGGTTGATACAAGTGTCTTACGGCGCGAGGCGATGTCATCTACATACTTCTGGTGCTCCTTGTCATAGATAAAGGTATAGAGGCGTGAGAGGGCACGTTCCTTGTTCTTGGGTTGGTCTCGCGTCTCAGTACACTCAATGAGGATTTCCTCGGTTTCACCCGTATTGGGGTTCTTCCACATATAGCGCAGACGGACACCCGATTCCACCTTGTTCACATTCTGACCACCGGCACCGGAGCTGCGGAAAGTGTCCCACTTGATTTCGCCCTCGTTGATGTTCACTTCAAACTTGTCAGCTTCGGGCAGCACAGCAACTGTTGCAGCAGATGTCTGCATTCGTCCGTTTGACTCGGTGACGGGAACCCGTTGTACGCGATGTACGCCCGACTCATATTTCAGTGTTCCATAGACGTCGGCACCGCTGACGGAGAAGTCTATCTCCTTGAACCCGCCCACGGCACCCTCGGAGACGCTGGTGACAGCCACCTGCCAGCCCTTCGACTCGCAGAAGGCCTTGTACATCTTGAACAGGTCGCCGGCAAAGAGGCACGCCTCGTCGCCGCCCGTTCCGGCACGTATCTCCATCTCCACGTTTTTCCCGTCCTCGGGGTCCTTAGGTATGAGGGCAATCTTGATTTCTTCTTCCAGTCGAGGCTGCAACTCCTCGTTGGTAGCCAGTTCCTCGCGTGCCATTTCTTTCATCTCGGGGTCGTCCTCGTTAGCGAGGATGTCCTTGGCCTCCTTGATGGCGTTCAGGCAGGCGATATAGCGTTTGCGGGCATCCATGATGTCGCCCAGGTCCTTATACTCTTTTGTCAGTTTCACAAAACGTTGCTGGTCGCTGATGACGTTAGGGTCGGTAATCAGCGTCGATACCTCCTCGAAGCGTGCTTCCAGACCTTCTAGTTTCTGCAATATGCTGTTATTCTCCATAATTTCTTTTTGGGGGTTGCGACAAAGTCGCAACGTACAGGACATTTAAACAAATGTGTGGGTACGTTAAAGTTAATAGGTGAAGGTTCCGAACTCGCTCTTGATGGTGAGGCTCTTCTGTCCCTCCTCAATGTGGCCGACTACCTGTGCGTCGATGTTGAAACTCTTCGAAATGGCGATGACCTTCTCTGCCATCTCTGGACGTACGTATATCTCCATGCGGTGACCCATGTTGAACACTTGGTACATCTCGCGCCAGTCTGTGCCTGAGCACTCATGGATAGCCTTGAAGAGCGGGGGTACGGGGAACATGTTGTCCTTGATGACGCGGCAGTTGTCGCTGACGAAGTGGAGTACCTTGGTCTGTGCGCCGCCGGTACAATGCACCATGCCGTGAATCTCCGGACGTAGCTCATCCAGCAGTTTCTTGATGACAGGCGCGTAGGTACGGGTGGGGGAGAGTACAAGTTGGCCGGCATTGACGGGTGAACCGTCAACACCATCGGTCAGACGATACTTTCCGCTATAGACCAGTTCGTCAGGCACGGCATGGTCGTAACTCTCGGGGTATTTTTCTGCCAGATACTTGCTGAACACATCGTGGCGGGCAGATGTAAGGCCGTTGGAGCCCATGCCGCCGTTATAGCGTTTCTCGTAGGTGGCCTGTCCTGTAGAAGAAAGACCCACGATGACGTCGCCAGGACGGATGTTGGCATTGTCGATGACGTCCTTGCGTCGCATACGGCATGTAACGGTGCTGTCAACGATGATGGTGCGTACGAGGTCGCCTACGTCGGCAGTCTCTCCGCCTGTGGGCCAGATGCCGATGCCCATGTCGCGCAACTCTTGGAGTAAATCGTCCGTTCCGTTGATGATGGCTGATATGACCTCACCTGGCACGAGCATCTTGTTGCGCCCGATGGTGGAGCTGACGAGGATGTTATCCACGGCTCCCACGCAGAGCAGGTCGTCGGTATTCATGACGATGGCGTCCTGTGCAATGCCCTTCCATACGGAGAGGTCGCCCGTTTCTTTCCAGTACATGTAGGCGAGGCTCGACTTGGTTCCTGCGCCGTCGGCATGCATGATGTTACAGTACTCAGGGTCTCCGCCCAGTATGTCGGGGATAATCTTGCAGAAAGCCTGTGGGAAGATACCCTTGTCTATGTTCTTGATGGCGTTGTGCACATCTTCCTTGGCGGCACTCACACCGCGTTGCATATATCTGTTGTCCATACTTGTCACTTATCACTTATTTCTCATGCCAGAACTCCCACGAGGCGAAAGCCTGCAGGAGGAGCATTTCCAGTCCGTTCTTTACGTTGGCTCCGTATTCGGCGCCTCGCTTCATGAACATTGTTTCGTCAGGGTTGTAGATGAGGTCATATAGGATGGTCCGTGAGTCCATTGCCTCGTAGGGCAGCAGCGGACACTCCTCCGTCTTGGGGTACATGCCGAGTGGTGTGCAGTTGACGATGACGTTGTATTCCTTCACCACTTCGGGTGTAATACTCTGGTACTGTATGGTTCCTGGACGTTCGTAGCGGCTGACGAAGACCGTCTCCAGTCCCAGCGCCTTCAGTCCATAGTCGATGGCTTTCGATGCTCCGCCAGTTCCCAGGATGAGTGCTTTCTTGTGGAAGCGCGTTTCAATCATGGGCTCTATGCTTTGCGTGAAACCGATGACATCAGAGTTGTATCCCTTGAGTTTCACCTTCTTGCCATCATGGATGACCTTGATGACGTTGACGGCTCCTATGGCTCGTGCCTCAGGGCTGATGCTGTCCAGGAAGGGAATGACCTTCTCCTTGTAGGGTATGGTAACGTTGAGTCCCTTCAGATTGGGGTTGGAGTCCAATACCTCCGCCAACAGGTCGATGCAGGAAATCTCGAAATTCTCATACACGGCGTCGATGTTCTCATCCTTGAACTTCTGGTTGAAGTAGCTGATGGAGAATGAGTGTCCCAGGGGGTAGCCAATAAGTCCGTATTTGTCCATCTTGTTTTTTAGTCCCCTAAGTTAGGGTTGGGGGTCTGAACAGGCGTTTATTCACACCCCGTTGAATTATTATTAGTTATAGGTAGTCTGCGCCTGTTCAGACTCCCAGCCCCCTAACTTTGGGGGGCAAAGTCACTTCGTAGCCGTATATAACGTGCAGATGCCGAAGGTGAGCCGTTCGAAGCGGGTTTCCTGGAAACCGGCCTTCTTCAGGATGTCCATCATGCGCTCTCCCTGCGGGAATGCCTCGATGGTACGCGTCAGGTAGCTGTAGGCACTGGTGTCCTTGGATATCATCCGTCCGTAAACGGGTAGTATCGTGTGGCTGTAGATGCTGAACAGCTGTTTCATGGGGAACGTGACGGGTGTGGTCAGTTCCACGACGCTCAGGTGTCCTCCGGGTTTCAGCACTCGGCACATCTCAGCAAGTCCCTTGTCCAGATCAGGGAAGTTGCGGATGCCGAAGGCTGCCGTCACGGCATCAAACGTATTGTCATGGAACGACAGTGCCATGCAGTCTTCGCGTTCAAAGCGGATGGTGCCGTCCAGTCCGAACTGCTTCACCTTTTGGCGGCCGATGTCCATCATGCCCTCGCTGATGTCTGTGCCCAGCAGTTGCTGGGGCTTGAGCATCTGTGCTGCAAGGATGGCAAAGTCGCCTGTACCAGTGGCAATGTCGAGCATCAGCTGCGGGTGGTAGGGTGCCAGCGCCTGGATGGCTTTTCTGCGCCACCCGCGGTCAATGTTCCACGACAGCCGGTGGTTCAGCTGGTCATAGGTAGGTGCGATGTTGTCAAACATCTGCTCAACCTGCTGGCCCTTTTCGCCTTCGTTGTATGGCTTGATTCTCTCCTGCTCGTAGCCCATTGTCAGAGTGGTAGCAAATGATTCGCTTCTTACTTCTTTTCCAGCCACTCGCTGACGTTCTTCTCTATTCGTGCAGCCAGGTCTTCGCTGTAGGCTGCCTTCTGGAACTTCTCGCCTGTGATGTGTTCGTAGAGCTCGATGTAGCGGTCGGAGACACTTTCAGCGTACTCGTCGGTTATCTCGGGCATCACCTGTCCTGGCTCGTTCATGAAGTTATGCTCTATGAGCCACTGGCGTACGAACTCCTTTGAGAGCTGCTTTTGGGGTTCACCCTTGGCAAACTTCTCCTCGTAGCCGTCGGCATAGAAGTAACGGCTTGAGTCGGGCGTGTGAATCTCATCGATGAGGTACACCTTTCCGTCGCGTTTGCCGAACTCATACTTTGTATCGACGAGGATGAGGCCCTGTTTCTGAGCAATCTCCTGTCCACGGGTAAAGAGCTGGCGTGTATATTTCTCCATGACGGCGTAGTCTTCTGCCGACACGATGCCCTGTGCAATAATCTCTTCCTTCGAGATGTTCAGGTCGTGGCCCTCATCGGCCTTGGTGGTCGGGGTAATGATGGGTTCCGGGAATCGCTCGTTCTCACGCATTCCGTCGGGCAGTTTCACACCGCATATCTCACGACAGCCGTTTTTGTAGTCGCGCCATGCTGAGCCTGTCAGTATGCCGCGGATAATCATCTCCACGCGGAAACCCTCGCACTTCAGTCCTACGGTTACCATCGGGTCGGGCGTTGCCAGTTTCCAGTTGGGACAGATGTCACTGGTGGCATCCAGAAACTTCGCCGCGATTTGGTTGAGTACTTGTCCCTTGTAGGGTATGCCCTTCGGCAGGATGACGTCGAAAGCTGAGATGCGGTCGGTAGCCACCATCACCATCAGGTCGTCGTTGATGTTGTACACGTCGCGTACCTTTCCGTGGTACACACTCTTCTGTCCCTTGAATTGGAACTCGGTCTTTGTTAATGCTTTCATTGTCTTTTTGCCCCCTAAGTCAGGGGGATGGGGTCTGAACGACCATTTATTAGTTTATACTTTATTGTTATTTTCCACTGTCTCTTCTTCAGACCCCCTGCCCCCTGGCTTAAGGGGTAAAGAGTCAAAACGCTCGTATGCCTTGACGATGCGTGTCACCAGTTTATGGCGTACGATGTCCTTCTGGTTCAGTTCCACGATACCAATGCCCTCCACATTATTTAATATATGGAGTGCCTCCACCAGTCCGCTCTTCTGCGGCCGGGGCAGGTCAATCTGCGACGTGTCGCCTGTTATAATCATTTTCGTGTTCCATCCCATGCGGGTCAGGAACATGCGAATCTGTTGCGGCGTTGTGTTCTGTGCCTCGTCCAGTATGACCACCGCGTCACTCAACGTACGTCCGCGCATGAAAGCCAACGGGGCTATCTGTATGACGTGCTGTGCCATCAAGTCCTGTAGTTTCACCTGCGGTAACATGTCCTCCAGCGCGTCGTATAGCGGTTGCAGGTAGGGATCTATCTTGTCCTTCATGTCGCCAGGCAGGAATCCCAGTTTCTCGCCAGCCTCTACGGCCGGTCGCGAGAGGATGATTTTCTTAGCAGTTTTCTCCTTCAGCGCCTTTACGGCCAGTGCTATGGAAAGATATGTCTTGCCCGTTCCGGCAGGTCCTACGGCAAACACCATGTCGTTCTCCTGATACAGGTCAATCAGCCGCTGTTGGTTCTCCGAGCGTGCCTTGATGGGGCGTCCCGACATGGAATATACCAGTACGTCTTTCGGCACGTCGTCACGTGTGCGGCGTCCCTTGACAATGTCGATGATGTCCTCTTCCTTCAGGGAATTGAACTTCAGTACATGCTCACGCAGTTTCTCCACACTTTCCTCAAAGGCTGCCATCTGTTCCTCGTCGCCCAGCACGCGCAACACATTATCGCGTGCCACGATGCGGAGCTTCGGGTAAAACGCCTTCAGCATCTGCAGATGCACGTTATTGGCACCATAGAACATCACGCAGTCGATGTCCTCCAAAACGATATGCTTCTCTATCAATTGGTCCTTTTTTAAAATTTGCTTGCAAAGTTACGAATAAACGAGAGTAAAACAAAGAAAATTATTTCTTTTTTTACCGAGTGTGAGTAATTTCGACGTCGTAAGACGTCAGAGTTACGAATAAACGAGAGTAAAACAAAGAAAATTATTTCTTTTTTTACCGAGTGTGAGTAATTTCGACGTCGTAAGGCGTCAGAGTTACGAATATTTTTGTAACTTTGCCCCCTCGAAACGAATTATATTCATGAAAATACGAAAAAACACCTATCTGTTGGGCTTCGTCATCGTGGTGGCGTTGCTGGCTTTGACGCGTCTTGTCTTCGAGGGCGACAACAAATGGACGACAGCGGCAGAACTTCAAGAGGTGGCTGTTGACACCGTGACAACAGCCCTGACAGAAAGCGAGCCTCCTATGGAAGCCACAACTGATAGTGAAACGATAGCGTCGGCAGCTCCTACAGCCTCCATAGATACTATAGATTCTATAACATCTGTAGTCCCTATGGCAATCAGCAGGCCACACCGTATCAACGGCGTCACCAGCTATCATGTGGAGTTCCCCGACAGCAACGACCGCCAGTTGTCAGCTGCCCGCCGTTGGGGCGTCACACCCGTCAAGAACCGTCAGGATGCTGAGCAGCGCATGAAGGAACTGGTGTATGTCGGTGCCAATCCCTATTTCCACATTGACCCGTTGTATTCCTCTATTCCTTACCTCGTTCCCCGTGCCAGTGTGTTGCTGCAGGATATCGGCAGGGCCTTTCAGGACAGCCTCTATGTGAAGGGTGTTCCCCTGCACCGCATCATTGTCACCAGCGTACTACGTACCGAGGCAGACGTGGCGCGTCTGCGCCGTGGCAACGGTAATGCCACCGAGAACTCCTGCCACCTCTACGGCACTACTGTCGATATCTGCTACAACCGCTATCAGCCCATCACCCGCGAGGTCCGCAATGACACGCTGAAGTGGGTGCTCTCCGAAGTGCTTCGCGACATGCGCCGCAACGGGCGCTGCTACATCAAGCACGAAGTGAAGCAGGGATGCTTCCACTTAACGGTGAGATGAGGGAAAACTGGGAGAACCCCCGGGAAAACTGGGAGAAACCCCCGGGGAAAAGGGGAGAAACAGCCGGGGAAAAGGGGAGAAAGGGTTGGGGAAACCGGAACACGGCGGCCGCCGTTAATTATAACACCGCCCGCCGTTAGAACTAACGGCGGGCGGTGTTCATTCTAACAGCGGGCGGTGTAACCCCTATTTGGGGTTGATTGTGATTTATTACTGCCTTGTAGGCATTTTCTTACAGAACATGGAATAATTAGTTCTGTCTTTGCAAAGGTACAAAAAAAATTGTGTAAATGCAAGTGTTTGGCCAGAAAAATTCGGAACTAAACATTTCCCGCTGGCTTTGCTCATAATACGACTTCCATACCCGTCTTCTGCACCTTCATGCCCATGTTCTGGTAGAAATGGAATGCGGAGTCGTTGCCCTCCCAGACGTTGAGCGTCACGTTGTGGCAGCCGATGGAACGGGCATAGGCGATGACGTACTCGTAGAGTGCCTTGCCCACATGCTTGCCACGGGCTTTTTCATCCACGCAGATGTCGTCAATGTAAAGCGTCTTGACGTCCTCGAGCAGTTTGTGGTCTTGAACCTGAGTTACCTGGCAGAAGGCATGACCCAACACCACGCCATCATCGTAAACGAAGATGGGACAACGCTCGTCCTGTAGCAGGGCTTCCAGTTCCGTCTCGTCGTACTTCGTGGTGAAGGGTTTGAACAGGTCCGGGCGAATCTCATGATGCACCATATTCACCTGATGCAGCAGGCTGATGATGCTACTTATATCACTCTTGGTTGCTTTTCTTACCATAGCTGTCTTATTAATAATCTGATAAAAACATTTAAATTTACCGGCAAAAGTAGTGATATTTTATGGAATATACCTATTTTTGTAACAACATTTGAGTATAAATGCTCTTTTTTAAGGTTTATGACATTTCAAAGAAATAAAGTTATAAAAGCATATAATGACAAAGGAAGAATTTAAAATCTTGCAGGAGAAATATGCAGAGCAGATAAATCAGATTCGGCTGTCGGCACATGAGTTGCACGACAGCGTGAACCAAAAATATGGAGAGGTGCATTCGTATGGCTTCCATCTGGACATGGTGGTTGACGCCATACGGGATTTTGGCCATCTGGTATGCGCCTGTGAAGAAGACGTTTTGCCGCTGTTCTTTGGCGGATACTACCATGACAGTATTGAAGATGCACGCTTGACGTATAACGACGTGATGCGTGTGGCAAAGAACATCATGACCGAAGAACAGGCGCTGATGGCAACAGAAATAGTCTATGCGTTGACTAACGACAAAGGACGAAACAGGGCTGAAAGGGCAGGGGAGAAGTATTACCGTGGTATCAGGGAAACGCCTTATGCGCCTTTCGTCAAGCTATGTGACCGATATGCAAACATCTCCTATACATGTTCAAATGATAAGGGTAAGAGTGAACGGATGCGTGAGGTATATAAGGCAGAAGTGCCTCACTTCCTGCGTGCGATAGACCCACACTCCGATGATATTCGCTTCCGGGTGCCGAAGGAACTCGTCGAAGTGCTCGTTGAGTGTCTGATTGACGACATGGAACGTGAAGAAAGAGAAGGGTTGAGACAATAATTGTCTCAACCCTTCTCTTTATCTCCTTATAACTTACCCCTCGTAACTAAGCGCTGCGCCAATGGCAGTACAGAACTCGGAGTATTTGGGAATGTGGAAATGTACTTTGTAGAGCTTCTCTAACAATGGAAACACCTCCTTGCATTGGGGCAAAAGCGTCAGATTGCCAATGAGTACAAAGTCCTTGATGTTGGTGTTCAGAGCCGAAAGCACACTGGCAGACCCAATGGTCTGCAGTACCATGACTATGATACCCAAGGCGATGTCTTCCTTCGGTGCATCATACTGGGCACGGCTGAAGAGTGAGGCTGTGGCATTCATGGGAAGGCCAGGTAGTGGTTGTGTCGTGATGTCGCCGATGAGCAGATTGATGTGTGTGATGTCTCCCTGCATGGCCAGAGATGCTACCTGTTTGATGTTGTTGGTGTTGAGCATCACGCGGCTTAGCCCCTGCAAGGTACCGCCGCCAATGCCGATGCCACCAATATGGCGAATACCCTTGCAGTCACACTGGACGAAACTGGTTCCTGTACCCATGGATACTACAATGGCCTTCTGAAGTCCAGACTCAAAACGGGCACCCAAGCCGTCAGCGATAAACTCATCTGTGTGTGCTGTGGGCAGACCATAGATGTTGTCGTTGATATAGGCAGCACCCACACCAGTCAGCATTACTTGATTTACGTCTTCAAGGGCAATATTGTTGTCATGTAAATACTTCCCGAATGCACCATAGAGTGAGGTGATGGGGTCGGCAGCCGTAATACGGATAGGTGAGATGACCTTTCCTTCTTGGAGCCCTACAATTTTTGTCGTGCTGATGCCGACATCAATACCTATTACTATTCCCATACGCAATTGTCCCTTGGTTCGGGGACTGCGGGCTGAAAAACAGCCCATTATGTTACTATTATATTAAAAAGAAAAACCCTGCCAGCCCGAAGACTGAACAGGGTTCAAATGAAAGGAGGAGTGGTACCTCCAGGAATCGAACCGGGGACACACGGATTTTCAGTCCGATGCTCTACCAACTGAGCTAAGGCACCATTGTCGGTTGCAATCCTTTCGTTTGCGGGTGCAAAGGTATAAAGAAAATTGAAGAATGAAGAATGAAGAGTAAAGAATTTGCTTCTGCTTAATGTTTTTTAACGAATAAACCCTGCTGGCGGCAGCAAATTCTTCATTCTTCATTCTTCATTTCTCATTCCAAAGGGTTCCACCCTTGGGCTTTCAGTTCGAACTCCTGGTCATCACGGGTTACGAGCATGTGGCCGAGTTCCGGGCGTGTGATATGTCCAATGAGGTGGATATCGTCAATTGCCTCAATCTTCTCATGGTCGCCAATGGGCACTGTGAACAGTAACTCGTAGTCTTCGCCACCATTCAGGGCACATGTTGTGACGTTCATGTTCAGTTCCTCAGCCATAACGGCAGTCTGATAGTCGATGGGTATGTTTTTCTCAAATATACGGCAGCCCGTTCCTGACTGTTTGCAGATGTGCATCAGCTCGCTGCTCAGTCCGTCGCTGATGTCCATCATGGCTGTGGGGCGGATGCCGACCTCTCGCAATTGACGGATAATGTCACCACGGGCTTCTGTCTTCAACTGGCGTTGCAACAGGTATTCCTTGCCGGCAAAGTCAGGCTGGAAATTATTGAGGCTTGAGATTTGAGTTTGTATTTTTGAAATTTGTGCCTCATTGCCATTGGCTTTAGCTTGTGCCAACTGCTTGTTGAGGTCGTTCAGCTGACCATAATAGACTGCTTTTTCGCGTTCGAGGAGCTGAAGTCCCATGTAGGCAGCACCAAGGTCTCCGCTGACACAGATGAGGTCTGTTTCGTGGGCACCGTTGCGATAGACAATGTCTTCTTTTGCTGCCTCACCGATACAGGTGATGCTGATGGCAAGCCCGGTATATGATGAAGTGGTGTCGCCGCCAATGATGTCCACGCCCCATTTGTCGCATGCCATACGCAGTCCGCTATAGAACAGCTCCATGTCCTCAACGGAAAAGCGCTTGCTCAGTGCTATGCTGACTGTCATCTGACGTGGTGTGCCGTTCATGGCGAAGATGTCGCTGATGTTAACCATGGCCGACTTGTAGCCTAAGTGCTGAAGGTCGATATAGGTCAGGTCGAAGTGGACACCTTCCATGAGCATATCGGTGGTTACGAGGACTTCCTTGTCTGGATAGTGAAGTACGGCGCAGTCATCACCTACGCCGTACTTTGTTGATTTGTTTTGCGGTTTGAGGTCCTTTGTCAGTTGCTCAATCAGACCAAACTCGCCAAGTGTTGCTATTTCCATCCTTCTGTGGGGTGATCAGTATTGAATATTTCCTTTGCATTAGACTTGATTCTCTCTGAGCGGATAATTATCTCACGCATGATTTCCGTCATCAGCGGCTGGGCCTTGTTGGCTGCCTCCTGTACCTCTTCATGGCTAACCTCTACGGGAACGTCGAAACCGCCAAGGTCAGTAATGACGCTCACACCAAAGGTCTTGATGCCGCAATGGTGGGCCACGATAACCTCAGGAACTGTGCTCATACCAATGGCATCGCCGCCCATTTTAGCATACATGCGGTATTCAGCAGGTGTCTCGAAGGTGGGACCCTGTACGCCGACATATGTTCCATGCATGACACGGATTCCTTTCTCTTTGGCAATTTCGTCTGCCTCAGCCACCAGCGTGTGGTCGTAAGTCTCGTGCATATCAGGGAAGCGTGGGCCGGTCGGGAAGTTTTTTCCACGCAGCGGGTGCTCTGGAAACAGGTTGATGTGGTCGGTGATAATCATCAGGTCACCAATCTTGAATTCCGGATTCATGCCACCAGCAGCATTTGAAACGAATAGTGTCTTGATGCCCAACTCGTACATCACGCGGACAGGGAATGTCACTTCTTTCATAGAGTAGCCTTCATAGAAATGAAAGCGGCCCTTCATGGCCAGAATGTCAACACCACCCAGTTTGCCGAATATGAGTTTACCAGAATGGCCTTCTACGGTCGATATGGGGAAGTTGGGAATGTCCGAATAGGGAATTTCCTGCTTGTCAGTTATTTCGGAAGACAATTGTCCGAGGCCTGTCCCCAGTACGATGGCTGTCTTTGGGCTGCTTGTCATCCTTTGCTTTAGCCAGGATGCTGTTTCTTGAATTTTTTCGTACATAGTTAATTATTATCTCGTTAAACATATTCTCTTGCTCCAGCATGAATTTTACTTCAATGGGAAGCACGTATAGGTTTTTCTTGATTTCGTCGCTCAAGTCCTTCATAGCCATTAGGCGCGTAGCATCCTTCTCAGTAGTGATGATGATCTTAGGCGATGGGAGGACGGTGAATTCATCGTGGATGGTTTGGGCATCGTCCCGTGTGAAATTATGATGGTCGCCGAAGGTCAGTGGGTGCAAGTCGGCTGCCAGGGGCGAAAGGTCGTGTACCATCTGCTTGGGTGATGCTATGCCTGTGAGCAGGAGGACATTGAAACGCTTAAGGTCTTCCAGGTCTCTCAGTTCGTTGTGGCCTTTCTGCTCTTTGAAGAGTGGACGCAGCGTTCCATAGTCAATGGTCGTGAAATACAATTGCTGATAAGGATAAAGATCCATTGCCTTTGTAATAACACGATACTCCATAGGTTTCAGTTCTTTAGGACATTTCGTGACGATGACTATATCGGCACGGTTCTTCCCAGACAGCGGTTCGCGAAGCCGACCTGCCGGCAATAGTTTGTCATAGATGATGAGGCGGTGGTAGTCAACCAGCAGAATGTTAATGCCTGGCTTAACGTAACGGTGCTGGAATGCATCGTCCAAGAGGATGGCGTCCAGATGTTTGTCGTTGCTCGTTAACAAGTCAATGCCGTGACAGCGGTCCTTGTCAACGGCAACGGTAATGCCAGGATATTTCTGCTTCATCTGGAATGGCTCGTCGCCAATGTCATGAACACTACTATTGGCATCTGCTTTGATGAAATCTTTACTCTTACGCTTATATCCGCGACTGAGCACGGCAACATGGAATTTCTGTTGCAGCAGTTCAATAAGGTATTCCACGTGAGGGGTCTTACCTGTGCCTCCTACGGTGATATTGCCGACGGAAATTACAGGTACATCAAAACTACGACTCTTCAGAATTCCGGCTTCAAAGCACCAGTTACGCAGTTTGACTCCAATGCCATAGAGCCAACTGAGTGGAAGCATCCAGTCATTTATTTTGATGAAGTCGCCTTCCATGACTATACCTTATTATATACGCGTGAGGGATGATTATTTTACCTTTGTGGAGAACGGCAGGCGTGCCTGCAGTTTATTACGCTTATTGATGGTACGCAGGAAAATCCAACTCTCATAGTGGTCACCAAGGATGTTGCGCAGTTCGTTATCCAGATAGGAACCCTTCTTGTTCTCAGCAAGTAATTGGTCCAGCCAACTACTCTTGGCGGGGTAGGTGGCAGTATGGTACTCGTCCAACTTAGCCAATTCGGCAGCCTTCTTGACAGCATCGTCCAAGGAACCCAGCTGATCGACCAGTTTGATGTTCAGCGCATCTGTTGCCAGCCATACACGACCCTGGGCAATTTCGTTTACCTGCTCCTTCTGCATCTTACGTCCTTCTGCTACAATGGTGAGGAACGTGTCGTAGCCACGGTCAACATAGCCCTGCATGTATTGCAGTTCCTTTGAGTTCTCCTTCTCCAGTACAATGTTCTCCATGTAGTTCGTGTATGTATTGGTGGTGACATCATCGAAGGTAACACCGAGCTTGTCGGTTACCAGACCACTGAGGTTGGGAACCAGTCCGAAGATACCGATGGAACCCGTGATGGTAGTTGGTTCGGCAAAGATGCAGTTGGCGGCAGCGCTAATCATGTAGCCTCCAGATGCTGCTACGCCACCCATGGAAACAACCACGGGCTTCTTGGCTTTGAGCAGTTTCACGGCATGCCAGATTTGTTCGGAGGCAGCCGCACTGCCACCGGGAGAATTGACACGGATGACTACGGCTTTTACATCGTCGTCGTCAGCCAGTTTGCGAAGGTCTTCCGACATGGTGCTACCTACGATACCACCAGAACCAGTCAGACTGCTCAGGTCAGAATCTGTGATTTCGCCAACGGCATAATAGACGGCAATCTTCTCGCCATCGTTCTTCTTGCTGCTCTTGACTTTCATCATGTCACTCAGCAACATCTGTGCAATATTGTCGTCCTCGTCAAGTGAAAGCTTTTGCTTGACCACAGCCTTCAGCTCCTCAGGATAGAGCAGTTTGTCAAGAAGCTTTGCCTTCAGGTAATCTTGCTGGTCTGCGAAGGCTATGATGCTGTCGTTGGCCATTTGGTTCAGTGCCTCGGCGCTGACTTTGCGGCTGGCAGCAATGTCCTTCAGCATGCGGTTCCATACGCCTTGCATGTAAGCGATGCGCTGCTCACGGTCTTCCGGACTCATGTCTTTACGAGTCTTCGACTCCACGTAACTCTTGTATTTACCAACGCGAACAGCCTGGTATTTCACACCAATCTTTTCCAACAGTCCTGTGTCGTACTCGGCCTTGCGTCCCAAGCCCTTGAAGTCAATCATGCCCGTAGGACTCATATACATCTCATCGGCAATGGAAGCCACCCAGTAACTCATTTGCAAATACTCGTCACCATAAGCCACAATCCACTTGCCGCTCTTCTTGAAGTCTGCCAGGGCATCGCGGATGCTCTGTGCCGTGGCATATGAGTCGAACTCTACGGCACCTGCTTCAATATAGATACCTTTTACCTCTTCGTTCTCCTTTGCTTTTTCAATGGATGACAGAATGTCGTCCAGTCCCAGGGAACCCATGTCGTCGCCTGTCAGCATGCCGAGCATGCCCATATCGTCAGTGGCTCGTTCGTCAATGAGCCCCTTCAGTTTGAGCACAAAGACGGAGTTGTCCTTTACTTGTGTGGTGGCGCTGTCACTGGCAGCCATACCTACGAGCGAAATCACAAAGAAAATACCGATTACCAGTCCAAAGATGATGATGCCGGTAATGGTGGCTAAGGTGTATTTAAAAAAGTCTTTCATATAATTGATGTAAAATATTATTGAAAAATGTGGGACAAAGGTACAAAAAATATTTAATACTGACACGATTCGGCCAACTTTTTTGTGCCAAAGTGTCAGTTTTTGTGGTTTGGCACGGTTTTGGCAGAGCGCAGAGCAGAAAGTTAAACCAAAAAATGTATAATATTTAAAATTTACGTATTATGAACATTAAACCATTAGCAGACCGCGTGTTGGTACTTCCGGCACCGGCAGAAGAGAAAGTCGGCGGTATTATCATTCCTGACACCGCCAAGGAGAAACCGCTTCACGGTAAGATTGTTGCTACAGGTAACGGCACCAAGGACGAAGAGATGGTGCTGAAGGCTGGCGACGAGGTGCTTTACGGCAAATATTCTGGAACAGAACTGGAATTCGAGGGTGAGAAATACCTCATGATGCGCCAGAGTGACGTGTTGGCAGTGATTTGTTAGTCCCCTAAGTTAGGGGGTTGGGGGTCTGAACAAGCGCAGATGTCCCCGATTCTCTAATAACATATAGTAAACAAACAATAAAATGGTCTGGTAAACGCTTGTTCAGACCCCCAACCCCCTAACTTAGGGGGCTTAAAAAAAGGTTATGGCAAAAGATATTAAGTACAATATGGATGCCCGCGACCTGTTAAAGAACGGTGTCGATCAGTTGGCAAATGCAGTAAAGGTTACTCTTGGCCCAAAGGGTCGTAACGTAGTGATTGAAAAGAAATTCGGTGCTCCCCAGATTACCAAGGACGGTGTTACCGTTGCCAAGGAGATAGAGTTGGAAGACCACTTCGAAAACACTGGTGCACAGCTCGTGAAGAGCGTGGCATCAAAGACTGGCGATGATGCCGGTGACGGAACGACCACAGCAACCATCCTGGCACAGGCTATCGTTGCCGAGGGTCTGAAGAACGTTACCGCTGGTGCCAACCCCATGGATCTGAAGCGTGGTATCGACAAGGCCGTAGGTGCTGTTGTTGACTTCATCAAGGAGAATGCCGAGAAGGTTGACGACAACTACGACAAGATTGAGCAGGTAGCTACCGTCAGTGCCAACAACGACGAAGAGATTGGTAAGCTGCTTGCTGACGCTATGCGTAAGGTCAGCAAGGATGGTGTCATCACCATCGAGGAGTCAAAGAGCCGTGACACCCACATCGGTGTCGTCGAGGGTATGCAGTTCGACCGTGGCTACCTGTCAGCTTACTTCATGACCGACTCAGACAAGATGGAGTGCGTGATGGAGAACCCCTACATCCTTATTTACGATAAGAAAATCAGCAACATCAAGGACTTCCTGCCCATCCTGCAGCCTGCAGCCGAAAGCGGACGCCCCTTGCTGGTGATTGCCGAGGATGTTGACTCGGAGGCCCTGACCACCTTGGTTGTCAACCGTCTGCGTGGTGGCCTGAAGATTTGCGCTGTCAAGGCTCCTGGCTTCGGCGACCGCCGCAAGGCCATGCTCGAGGACATTGCCGTGCTGACTGGCGGTGTCGTTATCAGCGAGGAGAAAGGTCTGAAACTGGAGCAGGCCACGCTGGAGATGCTGGGCACCTGCGACAAGGTTACCGTCACCAAGGACAATACGACCATTGTCAATGGTGCTGGCGACAAGCAGGCCATCAAGGATCGTATTGCCCAGATCAAGAAGGAAATAGAAATCACTACCAGCTCTTACGACAAGGAGAAACTGCAGGAGCGTCTGGCTAAGCTGGCCGGTGGCGTTGCAGTACTCTACGTAGGTGCCAACAGCGAGGTGGAGATGAAGGAGAAGAAAGACCGCGTTGACGATGCCCTCTGCGCTACCCGTGCAGCCATCGAGGAAGGCGTCGTTGCCGGTGGCGGTACTACCTACATCCGTGCTCAGGAGGCTCTGGCAGCCGTCAAGGGTGACAATGCCGACGAGCAGACCGGTGTCAACATCGTATGCCGCGCTATTGAGGAACCGCTGCGCCAGATTGTCACCAACGCAGGTGAGGAAGGTGCTGTGGTTGTTCAGAAGGTTCGCGAGGGCAAGGGTGACTTCGGCTACAATGCCCGCACAGGTGCCTACGAGGACCTGCGCAAGGCTGGTATCATAGATCCTGCCAAGGTTGCTCGTGTGGCTCTGGAGAATGCTGCCTCTATTGCTGGAATGTTCCTCACTACCGAGTGCCTTATCGTTGATAAGCCCGAGAAGGAACCTGCCATGCCGATGGGTGGTGCACCAGGTATGGGTGGCATGATGTAATGTGTTGACACATTGCAATATGTAAATAAAATTGTAATCTCAACTTGACAAAATGCGGGGAATCGTTGCAAAAAACGGTTCCCCGCTTTGATTTAAATCAATAAATATTCATTTTCTTGCTGATTTTCTTTGATTTATTTTGGATATTGCATATCTTTGCATTGTCAAAAGACATAAACGTAGCCAGAAATCATTAGACTTTATCAGACATATTATTATCAATCGAAAGGAGTACAGAATTTTTGATTTGTTTTAGTAGATTAGTTTTTAAGTAGTTTGTTTTTAGAAACCGGATGTCGTGAGACAGTCGGTTTTTATTTTGTCCGTATGCAATAAAAAATGTTCTTTCGGCTGTCGTATGTCGCAAATTATTATTACCTTTGCGGCCATGAAACTACAAAAGTATATTCTGATTGAGATTTTGATGATGGCTTTGGCCACCTTCGGACTCATTTGGTTGACGGGCAGCTACCTGATGTCGTTGGGTATTGTCATCCTGCTGGTCATCGTGGAACATGTCTTGGTAAGTTATATGGAAAAGAAACAGGAAGAGAAGGAGGATATTGAAGATGCAACAACTGATCAATCTCTATAAGGAGTGGAGTGGGGGCCAGGAACCTGCCAATATTGAAGAATTAGCTGTGGGGGGCAGTAACCGTAAATACTACAGGTTTACAGCCCGTCCATCATCTGCCACCACAGACCACTCATCACTCTCCATCCCTCAAAGTGTTATTGGCGTGATAGGTACCAGCCGTGACGAGAATCATGCTTTTATCTATCTCTGCCGCCATTTCACCAAGCGTCAGTTGCCTGTGCCTCGGTTGCTGGCTGTGAGCAACGACGAGTTGCGCTACTTGCAGACTGACTTGGGAACGGTGTCGCTCTTCGATGCTATCCGTGGTGGTCGTGAGGCAGGCGGTCGTTACACGTTGAAGGAGCAGGAGTTACTGAAGCGTACCATCCGTCAGTTGCCGAATATCCAGATGCGCGGAGCCCGCGGACTGGATTTCTCCCAGTGCTATCCGCAGGCAGAATTCGATACCAACAGTGTGTTGTTCGACCTTAACTATTTCAAGTATTGTTTCCTGAAAGCCACAGAACTCGATTTCCACGAGCTGAAGCTTGAGGCCGACTTCCATCTGATGGCCAAGGACCTGACAGCGGCTGGCGACGAACAATGCTTCCTCTACCGTGACTTCCAGGCCCGCAATATTATGTTGACCTCCCCCAACCCCTCCGAGGGAGGGGTGCAAAGTTCCTCTCCCTCGGGGAGGGTAGGAGAGGTTCCCTATTTCATCGACTTTCAGGGTGGCCGTAAGGGTCCGTACTACTATGACCTGGCATCTTTCCTATGGCAGGCCAGTGCGAAGTATCCGCATAAGTTGCGCCGCGAGCTGGTGTATGAATACTATAATGAACTGAAGAACTATACCGAGGTTCCCACACCTCATCACTTCGTGGAGCGCCTGTCGCTCTTTGTGCTCTTCCGAATCCTTCAGGTATTAGGAGCATACGGATTCCGTGGCTACTACGAGCGAAAGAAACATTTTATCGACTCCATTCCGCCTGCCATTCAGAATCTGCGTGAACTGTTGTCTGACGTCAATTTCCCATATCCTTATCTGACGTCGCTGCTGCAGCAGCTGTGCGACCTTCCGCAGTTTCTTCCGCAGGGTGTAACAGCCAGCCGGGCAGATGGTTACAAGGTAACGGACAAGAATCCCTATAAGCCGCATCCGCAGGACGGACCGGCCACGTTCTCCAAGTATGATGCTCAGGGACCGCTGGTGGTCAAGGTGTTCAGTTTCTCCTATCGCAAGGGCATTCCTGAGGATGAGAGCGGCAATGGTGGAGGCTATGTCTTTGACTGTCGTTCGACTCATAATCCTGGCCGTTACGAACCCTATAAGCAACTGACGGGACTTGACGAACCGGTCATCCGATTCCTGGAGGATGACGGTGAGATACTGACCTTCTTGGAAAGCGTCTATAAACTGGCTGATGCCCATGTGCGCCGATACATCCAGCGTGGTTTCACCAGTCTGATGTTCTCTTTCGGCTGTACGGGTGGACAGCACCGCTCAGTCTATTCCGCCCAGCATTTAGCAGAACACCTCCATGCCAAATTTGGCATAGAGGTGCGTATCTGTCATCGTGAGCAGAACATTACTCAGGTACTGCCGATGACGAAGGGATGATGTCTCTCTCTTAGAATTTATAGGCAACGCCCAAAGAGGGGACGAACTGACTGTGATGGCTGATAAATTGGTACTTGGCTTCGGCAATCAGAGCCAAGTCCTTAGCCACATTGACCTCGAAACCGGCTCCCAGGTTCAAGCAGAGCTTGACAGAGTTGTGAACCATGTCTGAATAGACGTTGGCAATACCCAGACCAACCAGCGGATAGGCTTTCGTTGCTGTGCTGGTGGGGCAGAGGTAGTGCACGTTGGCGTTAATATTCCACATGTTAATGTCGTTTTTCTCGAAGACGTAGTCAAAATTGGCTTCACCACGCAGATTGTCGGTAAACATGTACTGGAATAATGCTCCTGCACCAATATTCTTGACTTCTGTACTGTAAAGAAGTCTTACACCTGCGGCCATGTCGCCCTTGTCCTGTGCCATTGAACTCATGCTGATGAGAACCAAGGCAAATGCTAATAAAATCTTTTTCATAACTAATATGGTTTAGAATTGTATGGCGCAAAGGTAAGCATTATTTCATCAACAACAAAGAAAAATTGCGAAAAACCATCAGAAAACCTTGTTTCTTTTGTTTTTTCGCAATTGGAAATACATTTTGAAATGCTTATCGCCAGCTTATCTTTTTTCCGTTCTGGATATATATTTCACCAACCTTCGGTGTCGTTATCCTGTTACCCTTCAAGTCATAAATCGGTGATGGCTGTGCGGTGATGGTTGAGCAGTCCATAGTCTTGATGCCAGTGGCATCACCGAAAACAGGTTCAATAGCCAGTTCGCTGTCTGTCATGTTGATGGTCAGCTCGCTGCCATTCACCTCTTCGTTCCTTGCACCGCTCAGACGCCAGCCCGTCACTACCTGTCCTTCAGGAGCGGTACCAGTGATGGTGAGTTGACGGCCCGCAAAGAACTTACCGTCAAATGTGTTTTCCGACAGCTTGATGCCGTTTATGGTAATGGCAACATCCTGCTTGCTCGAATTGACCTTCAGCGCAACGGGTGTTCCAAGATTCCACTGTGCACTTAAATGGTTCAGGAAATTGTCGGGTCTGGAATCGTGTACGATAATATTTCCCCACCAGTTTTCAGTATATCCTGCAAGCCACTTCTTGGCATCTTCGAATTTGTTGATAAGCTCTTCGCGGCTATTACCACCCCATGTGGAATATTTTGCACGATGTGCTACAAACTCATCCAATGCCTCATCCCTGATAAGGTCTATGATCTCACCTGTTCCTTTCGCATTCATGAAGTCGCCCATGAAGACGCAGCACTTATCGATGAACATCTTCAGAATGTCTGGATCCTCCATCATGTTCTTGAAGAGGCGTGTTGCGGGTTCTGTGCAGGCCCATGCGTCGCCAACGTGATTTCCAGGATGATAGATTAGATCGATGGTGTTATAATCGTTAGCTCTGCCGTAGAGTCCAAGTCCGAAGTCTGTGTCCTTCACAATGACACGGAACCGCTTGGGCAGACCTGATTCTGTGTCGTCATCGTTGGGACGCCAGAAAACGAGGTTGTTACCCGGAAAGTCGATGTTGCCGTAGAAGAGGTTCAACACCATCACGTTCAGGTATTCGCTGACGTCAATCCATTCTTCATATTCTGCCAGCGTGTGTCCCTTCTCGCTGTAGAATGCCTTGAAAGCTTCATAGAAATCGCTGGTGCCTTCTTTCAGTTCCTCAATGAACAGATTATTGCTATTCTGATCCTGTTCATGTCCAATTTCAACTATGTCGAGATCTTCAAGTCCGTTGTAGTTGCTGTAGATATTGTCCTCGTTCGAGCGCTCGCGGATGTTCAGCATACCCATGTATTCACCATTGATGTAGAGTACGGCAGAATGGCCAGCCTGCCAGTCAAGGTCAGTGTGACTGCCCATCGTGCGCTGGATGATGAGATCGCGGAAGTACAGGTCGCCGAAGTCGTTACCACCGTCGCGCAGGGAGAACGACTTAAACTCTGTGACGCCTGGCTTCTGGTCGGGGAAGAACTCGTACGAGAAACGCTTGTGTTCGGGGTCAAAACGCTTGTTGGCATAAAATACCATCGACCTGAGGGCATTACCACGCGACTGACCACCCTGAATACGAGTTTCGCTGAGCTGGTTGAAAATACTCTCTGTACCGGGGGCATTGAAGAACTCGATGTTGACGGGACGACGCCAGTCATGCAGCTTTTTGTCTTCCTTGCTGTGATTGTTGGCAAAGAGTCCAATCTCCGTATCGTTCAGATACCTGTCGTCTGTCAGGACAGAGAAGATGGGAAGTGTCATTTCTCTGGGGTGGAAGATATACGACTGGGCAGTGCTGACGGGCGAGATATAGCCCTCACAGAACGCTTTGGCGCGAATCACTGTGGTGTTTTCAATCATAGCTGTTTTGTAAACAGGGCTTGCTATCGTGGGTTCAGAACCATCGGTGGTGTAGTGGATCTCCGTGCCTTCGGGTGAACCTTCAGGAGCCTTGATGCTCAGCTCAATCCTCTTACCACTTTCACATATCTTTCCTGGAATAGTGAATACGGGAGCCCCCAGGATATGGTCGGCATCCACCACACCACCTTCGTTCTGGGCTCCAGGGGTTGGCTTCAGTTCGTAGCCCCACGTCTCGCCGCCGTCTGTTTCGCGACCGTATGCTACATCGGGGGAGGGCATCATGGCCATTCCTACCAGTTTGTCAACCATGTCGCTGCCCATAAACAGGTATAGGTTACCGTCATCGCCAGACTCCAGACGGAAATTGGTGTGCAGACGGTTGTCCTCCAGGCCTTCCTTGTCACAGTAGATGATGACGTGTCCACCGGCAGGCACTTCCATATCGGGCAACTTCCAAGCCTTGTCAGCTTTCTTTTTGGTGCCGATTTTGTAGTCTTTCAGGTTGATGGCAGCATCGGTAGGGTTGTACAGTTCTACCCATGAGTCTGGAAATTCTTTGATGTCGTCCATGATGGTTTCGACATTCGACTGCATCAGTTCGTTAATGACTAAGGTGGTTTGGGCACTAAGTCCCATCGACAAAAATGTGGTTAAGATAAGTAGAATTTTTCTCATTTCGTTTAACAGTTATTGATTCTGAGGTGCAAAGGTATATTTATTATTGTGTATATCTCCTTGTTTTCTGTTTTATTTTGTCCCATTGTAACCCCAAATAAAGTTTATGAAACAAACGAAGGTACTCCCGTTTGAGAAAACTCACATTTTATTTGGTATTTAACTCACTTATTCGTACCTTTGCAAGCATGAAACAGGCAATGATATTTGCTGCTGGTTTAGGCACCAGGCTTAAACCGCTGACTGACACTATGCCGAAAGCACTGGTGCCTGTAGGTGGGCGCCCGTTGCTCGACATCAACATCGAGCGGCTGCATCAGCAGGGCTATAACCGCTTTGTGGTTAACGTCCATCATTTCGCACAGCAGATTGTAGATCACGTTTCTACTCACTACTCACCACTCACCACTCACCAGGTTCTTATCAGTGACGAGTCCGACCAGCTGCTTGATACGGGTGGCGGTCTGAAGAAGGCAGCCCCGTTGTTTCATGACGATGAGCCCATCCTCATTCATAACGTTGATATCTTGGATAACGTGGATTACGAGTGGTTCCGTCGTCAGCATGAGCCCGACGAGGATGCCGTGCTGCTCGTCAGTCGCCGCAAGACCAAACGCTATCTGCTCTTTGATAGCAGCATGCGACTCATGGGATGGATTAACATTGAGACAGGCGAAGTGAAGAGTCCCTATCCGTGGCTAAGGGCAGCTTCGTTGACCGTTGACGACCAGTGGCGCGTCAGGACGGCAGCAAATTCTTCACTCTTCACTCTTCACTCTTCACTTATGGCCTTTGCCTTCTCCGGTATTCATTCCTTCTCACCCCGTCTGTTCCCGCTCATGGAGCGTTTCCCCGATAAGTTCAGCATCATCGACTTCTACCTCTCTACCTGTCACCGTGCCCGCATCTACGGTTGCGTCAAGGACAATCTGCAGGTACTCGATGTCGGTAAGCTTGATGCGCTGGACAAAGCAGAGACTTTCTTGACAACGAATTTTACGAATTAAACGAATAGCAATGCAACAAAAGATTATTATTCTCGATTTCGGTTCGCAGACCACTCAGCTGATTGGCCGCCGCGTTCGCGAGCTCGACACTTTCTGCGAGATTCTGCCTTACAACAAGTTCCCGAAGGATGACCCCTCCGTTATTGGCGTCATCCTGAGCGGTTCGCCTTATTCGGTTCATGACCCCGAGGCCTTCAAGGTCGATTTGTCGCAGTTCGTCGGCCGTCTGCCTGTGCTGGGCATCTGCTATGGTGCACAGTTCATTTCGAACACGCTGGGCGGCAAGGTCGAGAAGGCCGACTCCCGTGAGTATGGCCGTGCCCACTTGGAGACCATCGACCTTGAGAATCCCCTTTTCAAGGGTTTCGAAAAGGGCTCGCAGGTGTGGATGTCGCATGGTGATACCATCACCGCCATCCCCGAGGGTTTCAAAGTTATTGGCAGCACCAAGGATGTCAAGAATGCTGCCTTCTTCGCTCCTGCAGGTTCTCCACTCTCAACTCTAAACTCTCCACTCTCAACTGGAATATGGGCTGTTCAGTTCCATCCCGAGGTGTTCCACACCGTACAAGGCACACAGCTACTGAAGAACTTTGTGGTCGATATCTGCGGTTCCCATCAGGACTGGAGTGCAGCCTCGTTTGTCGATACCACCGTCAAGGAACTGAAGCAGCAGGTGGGCAACGACCGCGTCATCCTCGGACTCTCCGGAGGTGTTGACTCTTCAGTAGCCGCCGTTCTGCTCAACCGTGCCATTGGCGACCGTCTCACCTGTATCTTTGTTGACCACGGCATGCTGCGCAAGAACGAGTTTCAGCAGGTAATGGAAGACTACAAGGTGCTCGGTCTGAATGTGATAGGCGTGGATGCTTCTGACAAGTTCTTTGCTGACTTGGCTGGCGTTACCGACCCCGAGCAGAAGCGCAAAATCATTGGTCGCGACTTCGTTGAGGTGTTCAATGCTGAGGCCAAGAAGATTACCGATGCCAAGTGGTTGGCACAGGGTACCATCTATCCCGACCGCATCGAGTCGCTCAACATCACGGGTAAGGTCATCAAGAGCCACCACAATGTCGGCGGACTGCCTGAGGAGATGCACCTGAGCCTCTGCGAACCGCTGAAGTGGCTGTTCAAGGACGAGGTGCGCCGCGTCGGTCGTCAGCTGGGCATGCCCGAGCACTTGATTACCCGTCACCCCTTCCCGGGACCGGGCCTTGCTGTTCGCATATTGGGTGACATCACCCGTGAGAAAGTCCGTGTCTTGCAGGATGCCGACGACATTTATATCCGCGGCCTGCGTGATTATAAGGTGAAACTGACGGGCGAAGAAGCCCGCAAGGTCTTGGCCGCCGGAGTACCGGCATCCATGACCGATGGTGAGATAGAGGTGTCGCTCTACGACCAGATTTGGCAGGCAGGAGCCGTCCTCCTCTCCACCGTCCGCTCTGTCGGCGTGATGGGTGATGAGCGCACCTACGAGAATCCTGTAGCCCTGCGTGCCGTTACCTCGACCGACGCCATGACAGCCGACTGGGCTCATCTGCCCTACGACTTCCTGGCCAAGGTGTCCAACGAGATTATCAACAAGGTACGTGGTGTCAACCGCGTCTGCTACGACATCTCGTCAAAGCCACCCTCGACTATCGAGTGGGAGTAGAATCACGATGAAAACATACCTATAGGGATTAGTACGCCTGACCAAAGATATAATGAAGATTCGGAATTTGATGATTGTCGGCATGATGGGCCTTTTGCTGGCTTCGTGTTCCACGAAGCAGCATGCCATCAGCCAGTTGGAGAACTTCTCCTATGAGTTGCGCGACCACAGTGCCAGCTACGGCGTTGACGAGTGGCAGCAGGCCGGTGCGCAGTTTGTGAAGATACGCAAGAAGATAGCTAAGCACGAAATGGACTACACGAGTGCGGAGAAGGCCCACATCGGAAAGTTGGAAGGCCAGTGTGCCCGATACATGGTACAGGGTGCCAAACAGGGACTGCTCGACCGCATCTTAGGGGTTGGCAGCGAGTTGATGGGCATCATCCAAAGCATCATGGGTTTCTCGGAAGACAGCACCCCGGATAAGTGGCTCTGAATATCATGAAGTTACCGTTTCACATCATAGAACTACTGAAACGCAGGTCAGGAAATGACCTGCGCATACCTTCTGACTGCGAACTGCTTTCACTCGACATACAAAGTAAGACGCGAGTCCGTGTTGGTGCTACAACGCTCAAACGATTGCTTGGTTTTGCCCAAGATGAGCGCACGCCACATATCACAACGCTCGATGCCATTGCCCGCTATCTGGGTTTTGCCCATTGGGAGGAACTGACAAAGATAGAAGACCGGGGCAATTCCGATTTCAATAGTTCTGACGATGAGGTGCGGTCAGCAGATTTGCAAGCAGGCATGCTGGTGGAAATCACCTATCTGCCAGACCGTGTCGTGACGTTGAAATACCTCGGGAATAATCGTTATAGGGTAGAGCAGAGTCTGAACAGTAAGCTCCAGACTGGCGACGAAGTAGAAATCCTGAACTTCGTGCTTCATCATCCGCTGTTGGTTGTTCAAGTGTGGCGCAATGGTGAGTCTCTCGGTCAGTTTACGGCAGGTCGCGTGTCAGGTCTCTCCTCCATTAGGATTGTCTGATTCTTCAACTCTTCCATTCTTCAACTCTTCAATTATTAGTGGACTCGTCACAATTCTCTGATGCGCAGCCTCGTTTTGAGACAATGGAGCCCGTAGAAAACAAGGGGGCCACCTGCGATACTTACCGCGTAAAGCTGTATGGTAAGCTGCATTTTTTGAAGCAGTTGAAGCCAGAATTCATTGGCGATGTTCGTTATCAGGAAGCATTACGCAAAGAGTTTGAAACAGGCTATCGGCTGGAGCATCCCAATATCGTGCGTTATATCTCACTATCTGCCGATGGGCTCCTGATGGAGTACGTTGACGGTGAAACGCTCAGCCAACGGCTGTCCACTCATCCAGAGTATTTTGAGAGCAAGAAGAACACCGGGAAATTCCTTCGTCAGTTGTTGGATGCCGTAGGTTATCTGCATAGTCACCAGATTCTCCATCTTGACCTCAAGCCAGATAACATCATGCTGACCCGTATCAACGATGATGTAAAACTCATCGACCTCGGTTGTTGCTATACTGATACCTTTGTTGACACACAGGGATACACCAATCATTTTGCTGCTCCAGAACAACTATCCACTATTAATGGTCCATTATCCATTCAAACCGACATCTATGCCATAGGCAAGATACTTGAGTTGTTTCCAAATCACTATATATATAATAAGGTAATAGCCCGCTGCACGGCACAAGTCCCTGAAGACCGCTATCAGACTATTGCAGACTTACGGAGTGCTTTGTTTCAAAAAAGAAACCATGGCTTATTGGTGCTTTTTGTGATACTTGTCCTTGTGCTGACCCTCGGCTTCTTCTTCTTGACAAATAGACAACAGCTGTCAGTCGTAAAAACAGGACCTCAGCAGGAAAGCAATATCGAGAAGCTGGAAACCGTCTTAGTAAAAGATGTCGTGCAGCCAGCAAAGCAGCAGCATGAAAGCAAAGAGGATGTTGAAGAAGAGTTGCAACAAATGCTTCGTGAACCAGCAACACCTATTATGAGCACCATTTCTGATGAAGAAAAAGCATTCATGGACCAATCCCATTTACATATTGTAACTTCTGAAGAGTTTGTTCGTTACAAAGAGCTGTTAGATAAATACTACAGTGAAGAAAATGCTTTTCTGGATGATACGACCAACTTCCAAAAGTTCCCCACGCAACATTCCTATCAGACGCGTTATCAAGAAATCCATTTTAAGACGTTAGTGAGAATCAAGGCCGATGAATGGTTCTACCCGTTGTATAATAGTCCCATGAACCCCGTCAGTACCTATACGCGGAAGTACAAGGCTAATCTGGAACATCGGGCATTCGTCAACGGAAACAAACTGCCATAGAGAAGGACCGACTGTACTTTTTCTATAATTTGTGAGAAAGATGGATAGATTCTCCTGTGGCATGTTCACTCTTACTGTGATGATAGTTTTTTCGTCATTTTTGCTGTTTTGCTGCCACTAACGTCATATTCCGCTGGAACATAGTTAGTTATATGGTGACAGCAAAGTGACGGCAGTGACGGCAAAATTGATAGTAGCGGCAGCAAAATGATAGTTGCTGCAGCAAAAGTCAAGACTTTTGAAGGCTACCCTCTGCTCTTTCCCACCGTGGGAACGGATCGTTTGTCGGTATGTATCGTGGCTTTCCCTCCGTGGGAAATCATGCAGACTCGGCATTTACCCATCAAAGTTTACAATGCTAATAACTATATTGTCGTAAGTGTTTTCGCTGTAGCATCTAACTCTATTTCTTCCATTTTGCCGTCACTACTGCCACTTTGCTGTCACTCGTAACGTTCTTATTCTCAGACAGTATTGCAGTAGTGACAGCAAAATGAAAGAAAAAGAATATTTTTCTCAGCTAAGTCAAACTTTGTAAAATGGAAGAAATGGTCGTCCCGTTTCTTCCATTTTTCGTTTTCTTTTCCTACCTTCGCAGCTGTTTAACATGAAAAAGTGAAGGAAAGATGGATAGATTCTCCTGCCGAAGTGGCTGAAATTGAGAAAAAAGAAGTATTTTTGCAAAAAATACGGCTCACAATGAACGTCGTTTGCTAAATTTTTCTTATATTTGCATCGCGACGGAAACTCCGTCACAGACATGACATAGGAAGCGTTTAGCTTTTTCCAGCTGGTAAACTTCGACAACTTACCCGTAAAGATTGGAAAAGAAAGACGTGCTTCCCTTGTTGATGTTAGTAGTGGATTGTATCCCATTACTACATACAAGGGTGTGAGCTGTTTCTTCTAATCTATCTTTCGGGCAGTCGAAGGCCTACCAGCGGATTAGCTGACAGGCTCACACTTCTGTTTGTTGTGACTATTAACCAATAATAGTGTCGCATATTGGGCTATATGCAAGTTATAACATTATGATTCCTGAGAAATATAAAAACAACTGGGATAAGGCAACTTGGCACGAGATAACTATTTTTAGTAATTCCGTAGAAGCGGTAAATAAGCACTTTATTCGTAATTGCAAAGAAGAAGGAGGTGATGATTGTTTCCATGTAGAGCGAGTTTTTGCCTATGAACTTTATTACAAATGGAAGAAATTGTTAGAAGCAAATGAATCCCAATTAATGCTTAATGGTGAGATAACAAAGCATTATTATGTCTTAGAAAAATATGGGTTTCCTGATATGGTGTTGCATGGTGGCCAAAATGACAATAAGAATCAATTTATAATATGCGAAATTAAATCATCACGAAACACCATCGCCGATGGTGCTTTGAAAAAGGATATGGAATCGTTGCGTGATGGAATCAATGTCTTATCATATAAGTGTGGTGTTTTTATATATCTTGGTGATGACTCTGATGCCTTTGTTTCTAGACTAACACCTATTCTAGATAAATTTGAAAACAAAGTAAATGGTAAGATTTTATTTGTTGGTGTAAATGGTTATAAAGAACCATATTATACAGTCTTATAATTACAAATATGGAGAAATACATAACATCGATCAAAGACTTAGTCATTCTGATGATGACGAATGGCTCTCAAGTAATATTCAAAGCTAACAATGGCGAGCCGGAAAGTTGTTTCCAGGTTGGTATGATGCATTTATTGGGTATTAATACTCCTGTTGATTTAAAAAAGGCAAGCCATTATTTCAGCAATCAGTCGTTGGCGGGTGATCAAGAAGCAAATCTTTTACTTGCTTTTATTGCTGAATGTGAGGGAGAATATTCAAAGGCTTTTTGCCAATATGCCAAGACAGTTAGTAGTGAAACAGATACATACATAGATAAAGTAATCAAGGGAAGAAATAATCTTCAAGATTTTCTGAAGAAACAAAATTTGCCGATATCATTGAATAAAGAAATCTCGTCGATTTTAAGTAATTATGGTAAAGGTAAATCCTCAAGAACTGGAGCCTGTACAAAGATTGCTGCAATTTGTAATGATGAGCCAACTTGTCTTGAAGTAGCAAAGTGCTTATTAGATGCTAAGGATTATATCTCTGCAATCGATTGGCTTAAGAGAGGTAATGTTGAACCAAATGATTCAATGTATATAACTATAAATAAGAAATTAAAGGAGTCAACATTAGACCTATTGAATTCGAAAGACTTACAGGTTATAAATTTAGAAAGTAGTTCACTTCTGTCAAAAGATGATCCTACACCATTTTTGAATAAGGTAAAACAATCATGCGATGAAGAGTCCATGAAATGTCTAACAGAATGGAAGGAGAAAAACCAGTTTAATATAGGCAATATAATAAAAGTATACAAAGATCAAGAGCAAAAGGCGTATTTAGCGTCTCTTGCTGAAGAGGCAGAAGCAAAGAAAAAGAAACAAAGAATGTATATAGTGATTGGTGTCGCTATTTTGCTCTTATTAGGTCTATTTATGACAATTATTCCTTCTTCCGATAAAGAATCAAACAAAGATGTGCAAACTATAGAAGAACAGTCAAAAGCAACTGAGAGTGAAGATGCTAGTTCAAATGTTTATGATCAACCCAGAAGAAAGGAAGAGAATAAACTAGAAAAAACACCGATTATAGAAGAAGGAGCTGTTGACAATGGTTCAATTAATTCCCTGTCAGAGAGAAGATTAGTTGAAGAAGATTTGGTAGGAAAAGCAAAAAAAGAATTAGAAATAATGCGAAATAGCATTTATGCTCGCTATGGATATAAATTCAAACGTGAAGATCTTCTCGACTATTTCTCTCAATATTCATGGTATAATCCTATTACAAACGATATGGGAGCCATCTATAATAAGATGAATGATATTGAAAAATACAATGTAGATTTTATTAAAAAGCATGAATAAGAACATGTATTTAGCATTGTCATTTTTAGTGCTTTCCCTATTTTCTTGTAATGGGGAAAAAGCAAAAGATAATGATGGGATTGATAACTCTCTTGATACGATATGTAAATTAGAGACTTTCAATGCCATTCCTGTTGAAACAACTCCGAAATATGCCCAGAAGATAATTGATGCTTATCCAGATTTTGATATTAAATATTCAGACGGGAATTTAGTTCTCATGGATGGAACCACAATAGCATGTGATGATAAAAAGGAAAAAGGGCTTGTTGAGAAACTGGATAATTGTGATATTGAAGATATGTTTTCGATGAGCTACGATACCACAGCTGTTGAACCTGCATATCTTAACGATTGTGGCCGAGGTCGAAATGAAGAACTATTTAAGAAAATGTATGGAAGTACAGAATTTGTTGTTCGTAAAAACTTAGTATCCGTCGATTGGTTTGGACAAAAGATTCCCTTTACTATGGTCAATGGCGCATCAGAACAATTAAAGAAAGTTGCATTGGAGTTACAAAAAAGTCCTCATCTGCGTAAGTATCTTACGAGTGCATCCTCATTTTATTGGAGAAAGGTAAGAGGTGCTAATCGTCAAAGTGCCCATAGTTACGGAATTGCTATTGATATTAATACATCTTATTCAAATTATTGGCTGTGGTCTAACCCCAAATGTTCTGAAACAGATAAAATAAGATATGTGAATAGAATTCCAAAAGAGATTGTGAAAGTCTTTGAAAAGTATGGATTTATATGGGGTGGTAGATGGTATCACTACGATACCATGCATTTTGAATATAGACCAGAGTTTTTATAACGGATAAAAAGTAGCAGAAATGAAAACAATAAAACAAATCAAACAATTAGTTGAGACTATAGCACCAAGTGCTGATAGTAATGAAAATATAGAAGTGATAGACTCTGTAAGAGATAATTTCCTGCCTCTTTTTCAGTTCAACATAGATGCTTCTTCATCTGAAAAGGCGCAAGCAGTATTTAGCAAGATAGCTGAGAATGTTAGCAGGAAGAGTTCTGTGCCTTATTTGCCTGATGGTCAACATACGGCAGATAAAGTAGATAACGATATTTTCGAAACTCCTACCATTATGGAATGGCAAGGTGGTAAAACAGGCCAAAACTTTGTGATTAACTACACTAATAAGACCGCAGAGAAAGCTCAGGGCCGTTTGAACCAGTTAATTGTTGACATGTTACTATCGCTTCCTGGCAGAAGTTTTAACTTGCATTTTGTTGATTTGGCTTTTTCTGCCCAAGCGTCATTTCTTACAAGAAATATAGACGAAAAACTGTATGGCAAACTGATTAGTAGCCCTACTGAATGGCAACAATTGAAGGAAACTCTTAGAGAAAAAATGGCGAAGTCGTTGGAGGAATACGGCGATGTCGTGAAGTACAATGAGAGCAAGAATAAAGTCGTAGTGCCATACGATGTGGTTGTTATCACGGATTATCAGAAGTGTCTTAACGATATGCGAGACCTTGACCCGCTATATGAGAATGGGCATAAGGGCGGTATCTACTTCGTTCTGATGAATAATGTGGACTTTAAGAATGGTAGGGACATTGATTCGTTGTTGGCGATGACCAATTCTTACCAAGTTCTTGATGCAAACGACTACGGCAAATATACCAAGGATGCCATTATTCTCTGTACGCCGATTCTTGATAATCCGATTTTGGCGAAAGCCTGTTTCAACTATATCAACGAAGGTGCAGAGTTGCCACAGGTGGAAGCAGCAAGTGTGGATTATGGCGAATTGTCAACTGGTGGTTTTGAAAAGATTGACAAAGCGATGGTTATTCCTGTGGGTTCATCAGAACAGGGTGAGTTGGTTGACTTTACGCTTGATACTGTTAGTCATATCCATTGCTTTATTATAGGCCAGTCGGGTACTGGTAAGTCAGTATTCCTACACGATGTTATCTTAGGCGCAATGTCTAAATACTCGCCAGAGGAATTGGAACTTTACTTGATGGACTTTAAGATTGGTGGTGTGGAGTTTAACCGCTATCGGAATGAGAAGCACGTAAAGGCTTTGCTGGTGGATAACTCAGACGTACAGATTACGTTAGAGATTCTTCGCGACATTAGCAACAGAATGCGCGAGCGTGGCAAACTGCTGCGTGCAAGTGGTGTATCGAACATTGTGGAATATAACCATAAGAATCCTACGAAGAAGATACCTCGCATCGTGTTTATTGCTGACGAGTGTCATGTGATGTTCCCCTCGTCGAACAATAAGCAGATGAAGTTGTATCGTGAAATTTCCGACATCTTGGCAAAGATAGCAAAAGAAGGCCGTAGCCAGGGTGTCCACCTGATATTGGCAACGCAGACCATTGCCCAATCGGATATTCCAAGCGAGGTAATCAACAATATTTCTGACTTCTATCTGCTTAAGTGCGCTGTTGGAGACTCTAATCGTTTAGTTGATAAGTCATCAGATACAACAAGTAAGTTGAAGACTGGTCAAGTGTTACATCACGACATTGATAGCGATGTGGTGTTCAAATCTACCTATCTGCCTACACCGGAAGCCATGAAGGTGATAGACAAGATTAATAATAAGACAAAATCCTACAAGGAAGATCAGTTCTACTTCGTAGGCACACAAGTCTTCGAAATTGATGACGAAGTGAAGAGCCTGCTGAAACAGAAAGATACGGCTATAGCCTTAGGACGCTCCATCGACACGAAGATGGAACCTGTGATGATTCCGTTCAGAAATGAATATGCGGACAATGTGATATTGTTTGGCATCAACGATGAAGAACAGGTATCCAGAACGACGATGGCAACGATGAAGAGTTTGCTTATGTCGAACAGGAACGTCAAGGTGAAGGTCATCAACTGTTTGTCGGAAGAGCAAAGAACTACCAACAAAATGCTGAAAGACTATGAAGAAAAAGGTGATGTTGAGATGCTGAATCCAGCTACGTGCGGAGAAGAACTGCAACGTATAGCCCAGTCTATAAAGGACAGAGCTGTAGAGCCTACAGTCTTGTATATCTTGGGGCAGGAACGTTTCAGAGAGTTACGCAACGATATGGAAATCAAGACTGATAATTGTAGTATGAAGGCGAGTGGAGATGACTTTGGAGATGTTGACTTGGGATTTTCCGATGAAAATGCATATTCAAATAGTAAGTACGTTGATGCAGCTTTCAACAGTTATCAAAAGGTGTTAGAATACATTATGAAGAATGGTGCAGAAGTTGGCATCCATGTGGTGTTGCAGATTGACAAGCCTGCCCAGTTGCTGTTCTCCGACTATATGACTGGAAAGATTCTCTTCAGTATGTTCCGTCATGTGGTGATGCTAAAGAGTGACGAGAATGCCGTGAATAGTCTTGGCCTGAGTGATGACCTTAAACTTGGCAATCTGTCGTCTGATATAGAACGACTCCGTGCAATTTATTACAGTGAGACAAATGACAGTTACACGTTGTTTACTCCATTTGACTTTTAACAATATAAACTAATTAATGAATAAGAATTATGGCAAGTGATGCTGGTGTAAGAAACATTGAGCAGCTAGCTCAGTTTGGAAAGAACATTAAGAATCTTGGGCAGAACATGTATCAGACGATGCAGGTAGCCCAGCAACGTATGAATGCTGTCTCAGAAGGATGGCATGACAAGCAAAACGACAAGTTCCGTGAAGAGTTCAACCGTAGTGTACAAGACATCAAGAAAATGTCTGAAATGTTTACGGAATACTCCAACTACATTGCCAAGATTACGGCTAAGCTGATGGAGTATCAAAACATAAGATAGACGGTTTATGACTGCTGATGTGAAGGTGAGGGAAATACGTCTGTTAGAGGCGTATTCCAAAAGATACCAAGGTTTCATGGAATCCTCGATATCGATGTCGTATCGGTTTCGTGCCATCATCACTCAAAAGGGTGATGAGGCGCGGGACTATACGCACAAAATCCACGACCATGTGAACATAATAGAGCAAAAACTGACTCATGCCAAGAACGACCTTGAGGCTTCGTTGAGAGGTGGCGGCAAGAATGGAAAGGAACTTGAGTTGCGTCAACATGCGGTGGAGAAATACAAGAAACTCTATGAGAAAGCAAAGCTGTATGAAGAGATGAGCAAGAAGCTCAACCAGAATATACATGCAGAGGTGGAACGCATGATATGGCATAACACCCGTTTCAGGGAAAAACTTGAGAAAAGCAGGGACGACGGCATGAACTTTCTGAATAAAGCTATCAGTGCTTTAGATAGTTATACGCAATAAAAGTATGGACAGAATCAAAATGTGTCTGGATGAATTGCATAATGATGTCCAGACATTTAACAGAAACAATCAGGTACTGGCAGATAACTGGCAGGACAGGAAATCCGAGCATTTCAGCGATACTTGCATAACGGTTGTCAATGGCACTTGTCAGGAATTCATGCAGACCGTTGAGCAGGTTCGTGCAGGCATCAACAGTTCTATAGAGCAATTGAAGGCGATGGAGCAGGAATTGTCGAAGGCAATATCTTCACCTACTTGGGCTGACTGACTTATGGTGGCCAACCAGCATAACATGCTGCTCGCGTTCGATGAGTGCAACGAGAAATACTTCGAGGGTCAATTACCCATCCCGATGTTTGACCTGTTGCATTCATTCCGTACTTGCGGCTATTTCCATTGTGACTATGAGCAGGGGTGGTTTAGCAGAACGCTGTACAATTTTAGAATATCAATGACAGACTATTATGACTTCACTCCGAAACAGTTTGAGGATATACTTGTACATGAAATGATTCATTACTATTTGGCATACTTTGGAATAGACAAGAGTTGTAGTCATGGAAGGGAGTTCAAGAAGATGGCTAAGCGGCTTAATCAGACTTATGGTTTGAATATTACGAAGTATTTAGACATTTCGCAATATAAAAGAAGGGAAGGTACGCCTTCGCTTTCTTATTGGTTTGTCAAGAAATTTTATATGACCTGATAAATGTGCTATGCGACGACTGAAGATAATGTCTGACGACGTGCCGATGGCATGCGGGGACGTTTTTGGAATAAATGACATGCTGGACAGGCTGAAGGCATTTTGTATGGAGCGTGGTTTAGAGGTGCCTATGACGAGATTGATAGAGGTGGATGATGTCCTTATGCCATACGCCGTGCCGCTACATTTAGTGAGGAATGACCAGATGTGTCAGTATGATGTAGTGGTTGTTTTCTTGTTGGTTGATTTTCCCGATAGGGAGAATAGGGAGGCAGAGGCATGTCGGTTAGAGGTGATGGCAGAGAAATTCGGAAAGCCTTGGTTGCTGACAACGAAGGCTGCTTTCTCGCCTCGACAGGATAAGTTCTACAAGAATATGGGCTTCATGAAGATGCCCATCACATGGGAAGATGGGGCTCAACGTGAGTATGAGGTGTATGTGTGTGGAGACGTGCTGATGGATACTTTTGCATACGTGATGGAGCAGGTGGAGTATATCGGAAAGGAGATAGTATATAAGAAAGATGGTTGAAAGTGATCAATTGTGGCTGGACAGCTCTGGCTTCGTGTATTCGGCAGACGGGAAACGGCTGCTGAAGGGGGCTAACGTGGAGGGGGCTTATTGGATTCCAGAAGGAGTGGAGGAGATAGAGCCTGGGGCACTGATTGGGTGCAAGATAGATACGTTACATATTCCTTGGACAGCTCATGTGCATGAGTATGAGCAGTTGGTGTTCAGTGAGAATCCTGAAAAGAATGAGGAGCTGATGCCTACTGTGTATTTCTGGTTGAAGGAATACGCCTGTCGTGATGAACAGACGGATGCTTTTGAGGATGAAGGGGAGTTCCGTGTGGATGAACACGGGATTGCCTATAGCCTTGACGGTCATCGGCTGCTGTTTGCAAGGGGTGGGTTCAAAGCAGAGGAATACTATGTGTCTGATGGTGTTGTGACCATCTGCTCGATGGCCTTTGCCGCGTGTCGTCAGTTTGTCACGCTCGTTATTCCTCGCTCCGTACGTTTGATAGGTGACTTCGTCTTCGGGCCAGGAGGAGGAAAGATTGTTGTAAAAGACAGATAGAGGCGCAAAATCTATGGTGCTCAGATTCAGATGTTGCGGAGACTCTCAGCGAGTTCCAAAGAGAGCGCCAACGCGGAGCGAAGCAAGAATCTGTGATAGAGCAGTGGGCTGAGGTCTCTGGCTGTTGGGTTGAGAACGTCAACAATTCACTTATTCATTCTTTTGGTGAGGAAATTGCTGAAGGGGGCGAGGCTGTCGTTTTCGATCATGGGGCAACACTTATTAACCACGTCTGTGGTCTTTGATGAGTAGAAGAAAGTATGTGGAGGATTATGTGGTGGTCAGTCGTGGAACCGTGGTCGTAACACTCCTGACGGACCGGTAATTCTTGGTTCTTGGGGAGCGGTAAACGGGACTCGAACCCGCGACCCTCGGCTTGGGAAGCCAATGCTCTACCAACTGAGCTATTACCGCAGAAGACTACGTCCTTGCTTGACGGGCGTTGTCTGGAAAAAAAAGAAAGGAGTCAGGACAGTTTTGCTATCACTAACTCCTTCAACGTTAGAAATGAGCCGATAGCCGGACTCGAACCGGCGACCCACGCATTACGAATGCGTTGCTCTACCAACTGAGCCATATCGGCCTACTCAATGAACGCTTTGCTTTTTGCGGCTGCAAAGGTAATAATAAATTACGATTTGGCGATTCCCTATTGAGTGATTTGTGCTTCCCTTTATGTTTTTTTAACGTTTAACTCCATACCTCTCATTCATGAAAAAAACATAAAAGACTTGGTGCATGTTTGGATATTCTGATTGAATTGTTTAAATTTGCGTATTAAACTCATTGTTATGACACCAAAAGAAGCAAGAAACGAACGTCTGGCCAAGACGATTATCAAGAATCTTGAACGCCGCCACATGCAGGGCTTTTACTGCAAGACGGCGCAAGAAGCAGTAAAAAAGGTCTCTGAACTTATTGAAGACGGAAGTAGCGTGACATGGGGCGGCACAATGACAGTACGTGACCTTGGCATACCCGACTATCTCAAGAATCGTGGTACCTTGGAGGTGCTTGACCGCGACATGGTGGAAACACCGGAAGAGAAACAAGCCATGTATCTGCGGGCCTTCTCAACCGATGTCTATCTCAGCAGTGCCAATGCCATTTCAGAGGATGGCGTCATCGTGAATATCGACGGCAACGGCAACCGCGTGGCAGCCATCACTTGGGGACCTAAAAAAGTCATCTTCGTGATAGGTCTGAATAAAGTGGCACAGACAGTGGAATCGGCTCTCGCCAGAGCGCGCAGCACGGCATCGCCAGTCAATGCTGCCCGCTTTGACATCAACACTCCTTGCCAAATGGACGGTGTATGCCATAACTGCAAATCGCCAGACTCCATCTGCAACTATGTCCATTTCCTCAGGAACTCGCCCAAGGGCCGTCATCTTGTCGTGCTGGTAGGAGAGGACCTCGGATACTGATAATAACCCGCAAAACAAGATAAATATGAAAAGATTATTAGTAAGTTTCATGGTGATGACGTGTGTGCTGACGCTTTCGGCACAGCGTATTTATGATTTTAAGGTAAAGGATGATGCAGGTCAGGACGTGTCACTCTCCGACTACAAGGGAAAGGTGCTGCTGATTGTTAATACTGCCACCCGTTGCGGATTCACTCCGCAGTACAAGGAACTGGAGGCACTTTACGAGAAGTATCATGCCGAAGGGCTGGAAATACTGGACTTCCCCTGCAACCAGTTCGGTGAACAGGCTCCGGGCACTATCCAGGAGATTCGCCAGTTCTGTACTGCTAACTATGATACCCATTTCCCGCAGTTCGACAAGATTGACGTGAACGGTGACGATGCACATCCGCTCTTCGTGTTCCTGAAGTCTCAGAAGGGCTTCGGTGGTTTTGACGTGAACGACCAGCGTGCGAAGTTCATGGACGAAATGCTCCGTAAGCGCGATGCCGACTACGACAAGAACAGCGACATCAAATGGAACTTCACCAAATTCCTTGTAGGGCGCGACGGAAAGGTGCTGAAACGCTATGAACCGACGGAGAGCATCAGCGACATTGAAACCGATATTCAGATGCAGGTCAATCCGGTACTCAGCACCATCATGGCACGACGTTCTGTCCGCAAGTACCTTGACACACCTGTTGAACACGAGAAACTGGAGGTGATTGTACGTGCGGGAATCAATGCACCGAGCGGCATGAACCGTCAGCCGTGGATTGTGCGTGTGGTGGAGGACCAGCAGCTGATTGACGATGTGACGAAGGTTTATAAACAGGAGAATGCTGAACAGGTTGCACGCGACATGGACTTTAAGAACATGTTTCGTAATGCGCCAAACCTTATTTGCGTATGCACCCCTGCTAAGGGAGGTGGTGAAATGGATGCCGGGCTGTTGGGCGAGAACATCATGCTTGCTGCGCAGTCCATGGGGCTTGGTACCTGCTGCCTCGGTGGTCCTGTCCGTTTCCTGAAGTCAAATGAGAAATGCAAGTTCTTCATGGACCGTCTCGACATACCATCTGACTATCAGCTGAACTACATCATTGCCATTGGGTACCCCGATGAGCAGCCGGAGGCAAAACCCCGTGATGCCTCGAAGGTGAAGTTCATCAAATAATGTGTGACTGTAAAGAACTGATTGATAACACAAAAAAGGGAACCAGAACGGTTCCCTTTTTTGTTGAAATGTGGAGCATATTGCTCCTTTTCAGCGGAAGGTGAGGGATTCAAACCCCCGATACCCGAAAGGGGTATACCGGATTTCGAGTCCAGCGCGATCGATCACTCTGCCAACCTTCCTGTTAAGTGAGAACCAATGAGCTTGCTCAATTGGTCGAACGCTTGGAAGCGTCAATGTCATTAACCTTCCAATAGTCTATAGGGTAAAAGAATCACCCGTTGGGGTTTCCTCTGAAACCGGCTGCAAAGGTAAGAAAAACTTTGAACTTTGTACTTTGAACGATGAATTTTTTGTTTTCGCTTAACTTTTTTTACCTTTTCACTTTTGCCCTTTTCACTCATGGTGATAAGGTTCGCCCTTAATGATGGTACAGGCACGATACAGCTGTTCGGTGAAAACCAGGCGTACCATCTGGTGGGAGAAGGTGAGGCGCGACAGGGATATCTTCTCGTTGGCACGCTGATAGACGGCAGTGGAAAAACCGTAGGGGCCTCCGATGACGAACACCAGTCGGCGGGCGGTCTGCTGTTTCTGCTCAAGCCATCGTGCCAGTTCTATGCTGCGGTGTTCCGGGCCGTGTTCATCCAGCAGGACGACGTGGTCAGTAGGTTGCAACTGACGTAGAATGAGTTCGCCCTCAGCAGCCTTCTGCTGTTCCTCGGTGAGGTTCTTTGTGTTGCGTAGTTCGGGGATGGTGACGATGTCGAACGGCATGTAGTGGCTGATGCGGTCGGCATAGTCGTTGATGCCTGCCACAAAGTGCTTGTTGATGGTCTTGCCAACCTGCAGTAGTAGTGTCTTCATCGTGTGGTGTGGAAACCGTCAAGGTTTTCGTAGCGGCGGGCCATCATGCGACGGTAGATGTGCTTGAGCCAAATGGTGTGAGTCAGCGTGAACAGCAGTCCGATGACTATTAAGATGGTATAGCCGATGGTATCGCCAAAGGTGGCCGTAAACGTGAGTGCTAATACGACGGGCACGAAGAAGACTACCAGCTCGATGATGAGTTGAAGGGAGTTCTCGAAGTTGCCCTTGGCCGTTATCTTCTCGTTGAGAGGCAGCGACTGCTTGTTATAGACGGCCAATTGGAACAGAATACAATACTCTGGGCCAGAGGTGGTGAAGAGGTAGGCCAGTAGCATGAGTATGGAGTAGCGGCCCGACACCACGGTGGGGATGAGCAGCAGCAGGGGGAGGATAAGCACAGCACAGTAGAAGTAATACTTGGCGCGTAGCAGAGTGTAGATGTTTTCTTTGTGAACCATGAGCAGGTCGATGTAGTTGCCCTCTGGACCCATAATCTTGACCAGGTTGACGGCTCCGAAGAACACGAAGCAGTAGAGGCACCAGATGTTAGTGGAGAAACGACCATCGTAGATGTCGGTAAACGACAGCATGAGACTGAGCATGATGATGATGATGATGCCCTGAATGAAACGCTGCTTGACGGTCTTGTTGCGCAAGGTGCTTTTCACCTCCAGTTTCAGGTATTCGCCGACCTCGCCGAAGCGGTTGAGGAAGGCGAATTGTGTTACGTGCTTCAGTTTGGTTTTCTCCTGGCGTGACACCTCCTCATAGACAAAATGCATCTGTAGGCGGCGGTTTATCATGTAGAGTATCACGCAGAGCAATAGCCAGCAGGCAGCGCTGCTCCATGTAAAGCCATAGTCCTCGCAGAAGTCGAACAGGGTTTCAATCCACTTCTCGGCATCAATGATGGCGTAGCCAAAGATGGCAAAATAAACGACGGCAGGCAGTATCCACCACCATATCTTATGGTTGACGAGCGTGCGAACCAGCAGGTACCACTGGCTGTTGGTGGTGATGATGAGCCAGAGCAAGAGGAGCATGGCGATGCCACTCCAGAACGGCAGTCCACCGCATACGCAGATAAAGACGTACGGCAGAAAAAGTGCCATCCAGATAAGGTTGCCTGCCGACAGGATATTAGTGGCCAGGAAACAGTCGATGACACTCCTCTTAGGTATTGGCATGAGCAGGTAGGGCTTGACGAGCATGGCAGGAGTCTGCTGCATGCTGAACCGCATGAAGAAGTCAATAACCAACAGGATGGGCATGATGGAGAATATCAGTGTGAAGTCTCCTCCCCGGGAAGCCCAGCCAAGCATGGTGCCGATGGCGATGAGGTAAATAATCATAAAACCAGCACCGAGGTATAGGAATACCTTTCCTACCTGGTTCTGCTCGAACATGGGACTGCGTTTCTCGCTCAACTTGAGGTTACGGCGCAGCGCAAAGAAAAGTTTGATGATGGACATGGTGAATGGTGAACGGTTAGTAGTTACCTCAGGTCTATGACTTCTGCGCGTGGGTAGTCTTTCGCGTTGAAACTGAAGATGGCATCTCTGAGCTTGGTGGCTTTCAAGTTGCTGATGTTGATGGTCGTCCAGCCGTTACGTTGCTTCATCTTTACCTGCGTAGGGGTGTATGAGGTCTTGTTAACGGTGATGTACATCTCCTGAATGTTACGCTTCTTGTCGGTAGCCGTCAGGTGTACCTCGTAGCTGTTACCCTTGGTGGTCATGGTGTAGTTGAAGCCCTTGCGGTAGATGTTGATGAAAGTATAAGGATTCAGTGCCTGCAGCTCGTCTTCTGACGGGTTGCTGACATTTACTTCATTGTTGTTCTTGACGTAGGTCCATTGGGTCTTTCCGTCAAACCAGATGGTAGCGACTTCCGTTGTGGCTTGGAACTTCTTTCCCTTTACCATGATGGTGCCGCTGGTGGGACTGAAGTTCGGTCCGGAGATGTTAAATTTGGCAGTGATGCCCTGTTTATTACTGATAGTTTGTGCGGTTTTGTCAAGCACCTGCTTAGCACTTTGGGCATAGCTTATCATGCCAATCATTGCGAGTGTTATCGCTAAAACAATTCTTTTCATATTCGTTTTTCTTTATATAAAAATAATAACAAATAATTTATCTTAGTTGACTGATCAGGTTCTCCAGACTGACCTCGTCCTGAATCAGTACGTCGCGGGGCTTGCTGCCCATGGCTGCACCCACGATGCCGGCTTTCTCCAGTTGGTCCATCAGTCGTCCGGCACGGTTGTAGCCAATGGCAAATTTACGTTGGATGAGGCTGGTGCTTCCACTCTGCGACATGACGATGAGGCGTGCAGCCTCTTCGAACATCGGATCCAGGTGGTTCATGTCCACGTCATTGGCGCCGCTGCCCATGTCTCCGTCACCTTCTATCTTAGGCTCTGGCAGCTCAAAGGTTGAGGCATAGCCCTGTTGCTTGGCAATAAACTCGTTGATGGCATCCACTTCCGGCGTATCGACGAAGGCACACTGCACACGGATGGGTTCGTTACCCTGCAGGAAGAGCATGTCACCACGTCCGATGAGCTGGTTAGCCCCCATGCGGTCCAGAATGGTCTTCGAGTCAATGCCCTGTGCCACCTTGAAGGCAATACGAGCAGGGAAGTTGGCTTTGATGGTACCCGTGATGATGTTCGTCGTCGGGCGCTGTGTGGCAATAATCATGTGGATACCTACGGCACGTGCCTTTTGGGCAATACGGGCAATAGGCAGCTCAATCTCCTTGCCGGCCGTCATAATCAGGTCGCCATACTCATCAATCACCACCACAATGTAGGGCATGAAGCGATGGCCGTTTTCAGGGTTCAGCTTGCGGGCTATAAATTTCTTGTTGTAATCCTTTATATTACGTTCACCGGCAGCCATCAGCAGCTCGTAGCGGGCATCCATTTCCACGCAGAGCGAGTTCAGCGTACGTACCACCTTCGTGGTGTCGGTGATGATGGGCGATGACGAGTCGTCAGGCACCTTGGCCAGGAAGTGCTTGTCAATCTTCGAGTAGATGCTGAATTCCACCATCTTCGGGTCAACCAGCACAATCTTCATTTCTGCCGGGTGTTTCTTATATAATAAGGAAGTAAGGATGGCGTTCAGACCCACCGACTTACCCTGTCCAGTAGCACCGGCTACGAGCAGGTGGGGCATCTTGGCCAGGTCGAACATGAATACCTCGTTGGTGATGGTCTTACCCATGGCACAGGGCAAGTCCATTGTCGTCTCCTGGAACTTCTTGCTGTTCAATACACTCTCCATCGACACGATGCTGGCCTTGGCGTTCGGCACCTCGATACCGATGGTGCCCTTGCCTGGAATGGGCGCAATGATACGGATACCCATGGCCTTCAGACTCAAGGCAATATCGTCTTCCAGATTGCGTATCTTCGAAATGCGCACACCCTGTGCCGGCGTGATTTCGTAAAGCGTAATGGTGGGGCCTACGGTGGCCTTGATGGCGTCAATCTCTATGCCGAAGTTGCGCAAAACCTCTACGATGCGGTTCTTGTTTGCGTTCTGCTCCGCCATGTCAATATAGGGCTTGCCATCGTCTTCGTATTTCTTCAGCAGGTCCAGAGTGGGGTAGTGATAGTTCTCCAGTTCCAGTTTCGGGTCATAGGGCGTGTCGATGCTTCCGCGCATGTCCTTACCGCTTGCCGTCTCCTCGTTAGCTGCAATCTCCACCTCCATGTCTGGTGTTGTCTGATTGCTGTTGTCTGATTGCTGTTGAGTGGTTGTTGCCTGATGCTGGGTGGCGTCGTCAAACTCCCCTCCTTGGGCGGGGCTGGAGGCAGCCTTCCATTCAACCGTCTCGGTGTATGGGTCGTCGAACACGTCAGGGTCTTCCACAATGGTTGTTAATGGGTTCGGCTCTTCCTCTTCTTTCTTTGACGGATCATGGATGGTGAATTTCACCTTGTTGAAGAATTTAGAAGGATTCAGCACTTTGCGAATCAGGTAGATGGTCTCAGCGCTGATATAGGTTAGGAACGCAATAGCCGTTAAAGCCAGTATGGCGGTCAGTCCCGGTGCACCGAGGTATCCTTCTATGTGCTGACAAATGAAGAGTCCATGGTCGCCGCCAGGGCAGAAACTACTGTCAATAAACAGTGGCGAGAGGAACTTGGCGAAGGTAATAGACAGCCAAACCATGACAATCATCAGCACCATGAACCACTTCAGCAAGTTTACGCTCGTGTAGGCCTTCATCAGTCGCAGCGATAACAGAATGAGGAACACGGGGATGAGGAATGCCGGCAGTCCGAAACATTGCTTGATGAAGAAGTATGCCGTGTAGGCTCCCAGTGAGCCGCAGCTGTTCATGAACTCGCCGTTCTGGTTGGCCAGTTCTCCGTCTCGGGGTTGCTCAATGAGCGTCTGGTCGGCAGCTCCTGTGGTAAAGAATGACACAAATGAGAGTATCATATAGACGGCGATGCCGAACAGTACAATTCCGAGGATAAAATTGATTTTTTCGTTTTGGAATATATTTTTTGCACCCAGTGCCTCCATGAATGAAGACTTTTTGGGACTACTTTTTTTCTTTGCCATTTTCTTTCTTTTATCTATAATGTGTGCAAAGGTAGTGCAAAGGGTTCAAAAAACAAAATTTATTTACAATTGTTTTGTTTTTTATTTGTACCTTTGTGCCCAAAATGAAGAAAACGATATATTCAAAGTTTGATAAGACGAAGATTCCAGCTCTGGAGCCTGTCTTGTTCGAAGGACGCATCGTGGTGGTTCTCAGTGAGTCGGAGGCAGCGCGTGCCGTACGCTATTTGCTCTCTCAGCCCATACTGGGTGTTGACACGGAGACACGTCCGTCATTTAAGAAAGGAGGCATGAACCCTGTGTCGCTGCTGCAGGTGGCCTCACACGACATCTGTTTCCTCTTCCGTCTGAACCATACCGGCATCTCGCCCTCCATACGGCAGTTGCTGGAAGATACTTCGGTGCCAAAGATTGGCCTCTCATGGCATGACGACCTGCTGCAGCTGCATCGCTTGGGCGAGTTTGAAACAGGTTTTTTCATTGACTTGCAAGACCACGTTCGCGAGATAGGTATCGTAGATTTGAGCCTTCAGAAGTTGTATGCCAATCTGTTCGGGCGCAAGATAAGTAAGCGGCAGCGGTTGACCAATTGGGATGCCGACGTTCTCAATGACAAGCAGAAGGCCTACGCGGCTACTGATGCATGGTGTTGCATACAGCTCTATGAAGAGTTGCAGCGATTGAAGGAAACTGGTGATTATGAACTTGTTATTATAGAAGATAATGTACAAAACAGTATGTCTCAAGAGGGGTAAGGAGGAAAGCCTGCGGAGGTTTCACCCGTGGGTATTTTCAGGTGCCATCCAACGTATGGACGATGGCATCAGCGAGGGTGATGTGGTACGTGTGGTGACTCACGACGGCGAGTTTGTTGCTGTGGGACACTTCCAGCAAGGCAGCATCACGGTACGTGTGCTGACCTTCCGTGACGTTTTGATTGATGCTGCTTTTTGGCACTCGCGTCTGGAGTCGGCTCTTCAGATGCGGCAGGCCATAGGCATTGCCGACGATTCAGAGAACAACACCTATCGTCTGGTGCATGGCGAGGGTGACCTGTTGCCAGGACTTATTATTGATGTCTATGGCGCTACGGCTGTCATGCAGGCCCACAGCATAGGCATGCATGTGTGCCGCAAGCAGATTGCTGAGGAGTTAGTGAGTGTCATGGGCAACCGCTTGTCGAATGTCTATTACAAGAGTGAGACTACATTGCCATTTATGGAACCCGAAAATGGTTTTCTTGTCGGAGGCAGCAATGATAATGTGGCGCTGGAGAACGGACTGAAGTTCCGTGTGGACTGGCTGAAGGGCCAGAAGACGGGCTTCTTTGTTGATCAGCGTGAGAACCGTTCCCTCTTGGAGCGTTATGCCAAGGACAAGCGCGTGCTTAACATGTTTTGTTATACGGGAGGCTTCTCTGTTTATGCCATGCGGGGCGGTGCTGAACTTGTACACTCTGTGGACAGCTCCGGCAAGGCTATTGAGCTGACTCGTCAGAACGTGGCCATGAATTTCCCCGCTGACCCTCGCCACGAGGCTTTCTGCGAGGATGCCTTCAAATACTTGGACAAAGCAGCCGACTATAACCTCATCATCCTTGACCCCCCGGCCTTTGCCAAGCATCGCGGAGCACTGCATAACGCCTTGAAAGGCTACACCCGTTTGAATCAGAAGGCCTTTGAGAAGATGGAGCGTGGTGGCATCCTGTTTACCTTCTCCTGCTCGCAGGTGGTGACCAAGGACCATTTCCGCAATGCTGTCTTCACAGCTGCTGCATTGGCACACCGTAAGGTACGCATTCTGCACCAGTTGCACCAGCCTGCCGACCATCCTATCAACATCTATCATCCTGAAGGTGAATACCTGAAGGGCTTAGTGCTGTATGTAGAGTGAGTAGTGAATGGTGAGTAGTGACAATGTTGAAGCGTGTAGTTTCGTTCATTAAGAAGCATCGGCTGTTGCGTAGCGACGGCCGTTACTTGGTGGCGTTGAGCGGCGGAGCCGACAGCGTGGCATTGTTGCTCATCCTGCAGGAACTGGGCTATCAGGTGGAGGCTGCTCATTGTAACTTCCGCTTGCGAGGTGATGAGTCCGATCGTGACGAGCAGTTTGTCGTCAGCTTATGCGAGGGTAGGGGTGTCGCCCTGCACCGAGCCCATTTTGATACCCGGGAATACGCATCCCTGCATCACGTCAGCATAGAGATGGCAGCCCGCGACTTACGCTACCGCTACTTTGAACAGCTACGGCAGGACCTCCAGATGGACGGCATCTGTGTGGCCCACCATCGTGACGACTCTGTAGAAACGGTACTCATGAACCTTGTGCGCGGTACGGGACTGCGTGGTCTGCAGGGCATCCGTCCCAAGAACGATTATATCCTGCGTCCGCTGCTTGGTATCAGTCGTCAGGACATAGAGCAGTTCCTTGCGGAGCGGCATCAGCCGTACGTTACGGACAGCACCAACCTGGAGGCAGACGTGGTACGCAACAAGATTCGACTGAACGTCATCCCGCAACTGTTGGCCATCAATCCGGCTGCTACAGCACATATTCAGCAGGCGGCAGAGCATGTGGCTGACGCACTTGAAGTATATGACGATGCCGTAGCCCGGCAACGCCGTGATGCTGTGAAGGAGGAAACTGCCGACCGTCTGGTGCTTGACCTTGCGAAAGTCCATCACGAATCATTGCTCTTTGAAGTCTTGCGGCCGTATGGTTTCTCCGTCGATACGATAGCAATTGTGGCCTCGATAGCTGCTATGGATAACAAAACAGGTCGGGTGTTCTCTTCCGCTGACTTCGACTTGGTAGCCGACCGCGGTCGCGTCATCGTGGAGCGTCGGAAGGAACTGATGAAACCTCTGGTGATTCCTGAGGAGGGAACGTATGTCGTGAGGGATCTTCATACCACTTCGTTGGAAGAGAACAATGATACGCAGAAGTTCTCCGTCCGTTCCTTTGATTGTATCAAAGACTTTGTCCCGTCCAAGAAAGCAAATCTCGTTCACTTGGATGCTGCCGCCATATCGTTTCCTCTTACGTTACGTCCTGTCAGCGAAGGCGACTGGTTTGTGCCTTTTGGCATGACGGGGCGTAAGCTCGTCAGCGACTTTCTGACCGACCGTAAGGTGAACTTGCTGGACAAAAGAAAAGCGCTCGTCGCTTGCGATGCAACGGGCGCTGTGATTTGGCTGGTAGGTTATCGGACGGATAACCGCTATTGTGTTAGTGAAGAGACAAAAGCAGTTTTAGAATTATCTCTAAACTCTAAACTCTAAACTTTCAACTCTCAACTAAAATCATCCATTCATGGACAGCAGGAATTCCTCGTTGTTCTGCGTCCTTATCAGTCGGTCGCGAACGGTGTCCATAGCCTCCATGGCATTCATTTCTGCAATGAACTTGCGGCATATCCACATGCGGTTCAGTGTGGTCTGATCCTGCAGCAGGTCGTCGCGACGCGTAGAACTCTGTACCAGGTCGATGGCCGGGAAGATACGCTTGTTCGAGAGCTGACGGCTGAGCTGGATTTCCGAGTTGCCCGTACCCTTGAACTCTTCGAAGATGACCTCGTCCATCTTGGAACCAGTGTCAACGAGTGCTGTTGCAATGATGGTCAGCGAACCGCCGCCCTCAATGTTACGGGCTGCACCGAAGAAACGCTTGGGCTTCTGCAGGGCGTTGGCATCCACACCACCGGTGAGTACTTTTCCGCTGGCTGGCGCTACCGTGTTGTAGGCACGTGCCAGACGGGTGATGGAGTCCAGGAAGATGACCACGTCGTGTCCGCACTCTACCATACGCTTGGCTTTCTCGAGCACGATGCCGGCAATCTTCACGTGACGATCGGCCGGCTCGTCAAAAGTAGAGGCAATGACCTCGGCATTGACGGTACGAGCCATGTCGGTCACCTCCTCAGGGCGCTCGTCAATGAGCAGCATCATGATGTATGCCTCTGGGTGGTTGGCGGCAATGGCATTGGCAATATCCTTCATCAGGATGGTCTTACCCGTCTTGGGCTGTGCCACGATGAGTGCGCGCTGTCCCTTACCGATGGGTGAGAACAAATCGACAATACGTACTGACGGATTGGTTGTGGCGGCATCACCGCAGAGTGTGAACTTCTCTTCAGGGAAGAGCGGTGTCAGGTGTTCAAACGAGATGCGGTCACGTACCTCGGCAGGCTGGCGTCCGTTGATGCTAGTGACGTTGGTCATGGCGAAATACTTCTCGTTGTCGTGCGGCGGACGAACAGTGCATTCCACTACGTCGCCAGTCTTCAGACTGTATTTCTTGATTTGCTGTGGACTGACGTAGATGTCATCGGGTGAGGAGAGGTAGTTGTAGTCTGAGGAACGGAGGAATCCGTAGCCGTCCTGCAGCAGTTCGAGCACACCGTTACCGGTGATGATGTCAGCAAAGTCGTAGCGTTTGTCTGCCACGGTAGCGTGATGGTTGGCTACAGCCTGTTCGGCAGGCTGGGCCGGCTGTATCATCGGACGGTCGAAAATGTCGAGCGTCGGCATGGCAGCCTGGTCCTCAATGGGGATGTCAACCACGGTGATGAAGTCTGTTCCGTCACCAGGGTCACCGGCCCATACACCCTCGGGATTGACTTCGCCCTCGGCAATCATTGCCTGCTGATTGTGCTGGGCCATCTTCTCCTGCAGTTGTTCCAACATCTCAGGATTGGCTTCTTCTGTCGGCATGTTCACAGTCTCTGCCTCGGGGACAATGTCTTCCATAGGCATTTCCTCCTGCTCCGCCTTAGCTGCAGCAGCAGCTTCCTCTGCCGCACGTTTTGCAGCTTCTTCGGCTTCTTTTTCTGCTTTCGACTTACGTCCGCGCTTCTTGGGTGCCGGCTTCTCGGGAGCAGGCTCAGGTGCAGGCTCTTCAACAGCAGGTGCTGGCGTTTCTGCAGGCAACTCGTCGCTAAAGAGCTGGAGGGGCTTCTCCTCGGTGACTTTACGTCCTTTCTTTACGTCGAGGTTTTCACCGTCTTCCCCTTTTACGGTATAGACGCGGTCTGTGTCTTTCTTACTGATTCGAGTGCGTTTGCGCTTGGGCTGGTCGGGGAGGCCTGCAGCACTGTTCTCTGCGGCTTTGTCAAGGATGGCATAAATCACATCCTGCAGTTCGTCCTTAGGACTGACCTTGATGCCCAAGTCTGCGGCGATTCCCATCAGCTCGGGAATCTCCATGGCTTCTAATTCTTCTTTCTTATACATACTATTACCACTAAACGGTGGTTCGTTTTTGTTTGAATTTCAATTTGTGATGTCGGTGCTTCCCGACGGGGAATGCAGCCTGTTTTATTGGGATGCAACGGCCTTGTTTGTCGTTAGCGGTTGCAAAAGTACACACAAAATTTGAAACCGCCAAACTTTTTCATATTTATTTTCGTTTTGTCTGTTTATATTTTACAATGCATCTCTTAGTAATATACTACATTTGCTTTACCTTTTGAAAAGATGCGAAATAATAGTCGAAAAACCAAAAGAAACGGCGCTAAAATACTGCGACATGGCAATAAAAACGGGAAAATGTTTTGTATTGCCCCCGACTTTTCGTAATTTTGCACGCAAAACGAAAAACGATGGAAATAAAGAAAGCAGAATTTACGCTGTCGGCCCCCGTGGTATCCATGTGTCCACAGGATACGAAACCCGAATATGCCTTCATTGGGCGTTCAAATGTAGGTAAGTCGAGCCTGATTAATATGCTGACCAACAACAAGAAGTTGGCAAAGACCTCATCAACACCAGGAAAGACGCTGCTCATCAACCATTTTATTATTAATAATGAGTGGTACTTGGTGGATTTGCCCGGCTATGGCTATGCCAAACGCTCGAAGAAGGAGATTGACAAGCTTGACCAGATGATTCGTGGCTACATCCTGCAGCGTGAGCAGCTGGTCAATGTGTTTGTGCTGGTCGATGTCCGCCTGGAACCTCAGAAGATAGACTTGGAGTTTATTGAGTGGCTGGGACTTTCGAGCATCCCGTTCTCCATCGTGTTTACCAAGGCTGACAAACTGTCGGTGCCCAAGGCCAATGCCAATGTCGAAGCCTACAAGAAGACGCTCCTGGAGACGTGGGAAGAGCTTCCGCCCATGTTCCTGACCAGTTCCGAGAAGCGGCAGGGACGTGACGAGGTGCTGAATTACATAGAGGAAATCAACCAGTCGTTGAAGTGAGAAGCGGGAGCTTGCGTTAAATCGAAAATCGTTAAATCGAAAATCGTTAAATCGAAAATCGTTAAATCGAAATTGTAAATCGAAAATCGTTAAATCGTAAATATAAAAGTGGTTCCCTATCTTGACGTCCAACATCTCAGCAAGTCGTTTGGTGCCCTTGTGCTTTTCGAGGACATCAGTTTCAGCATTGGCGAAGGCCAGCGCGTGGGACTGATAGCCAAGAACGGAACGGGCAAGTCAACGCTGCTGCAGATACTCTCCGGACAGGAGGGCTACGACAGCGGTGACATCATCTTCCGGCGTGACCTACGGGTGGGTATTTTGGAACAGTCGCCGAAGTTCGATCCGGAGGAAAGTGTGCTCGATGCCTGTTTCAATCATCAGGGAGAGGACGAGAAGGTGCTCAAGGCCAAGCAGATTCTGACACAGCTGAAGATACGCGACCTGCAGCAGCCTATGGGACAACTCTCCGGCGGACAGCAGAAGCGTGTGGCACTGGCCAATGTGCTCATTACCGAGCCCGACCTGTTGATACTCGACGAACCGACGAACCACTTGGACCTCGAGATGATAGAATGGCTGGAGGGATTCTTGCAGCATGGCAACAAGACGCTGCTCATGGTGACCCACGACCGTTTCTTCCTGGACCGTGTGTGCAACAGCATTCTGGAGTTGGACGACCGCCGGCTCTATACCTATCGTGGCAACTACGCCTACTATCTGGAGAAACGTCAGGAGCGCATCGATGCCCGTCGTGCGGAGATAGCCCGTGCCAATAATCTCTACCGTACTGAGCTGGAGTGGATGCGCCGTATGCCGCAGGCCCGCGGTCATAAGGCCAAGTACCGTGAGGATGCTTTTTACGAACTGGAACGTGTTGCCAAGCAGCGACTGGAGGAGCGTCAGCTGCGCCTGAAGGCCTCCAACGTTTATATTGGCAGTAAGATATTCGAATGCCAGTACATCTCCAAGGCTTTCCGTCCCACCCCCTCTCCCTCACAGGGAGGAACCGAGGGTGAGCCTGTCGTCATTCTCAAGGACTTCTACTACAACTTCTCCCGTTTTGAGAAAATGGGCATTGTGGGAAACAACGGCACGGGGAAGTCCACCTTTATCAAGATGCTGCTGGGCGAGGTACAGCCTGACGAGGGACGTATCATCATTGGCGACACCGTACGCTTCGGCTACTTCTCGCAGGAGGGTCTGAAGTTTGACGAACAGCAGAAGGTGATAGATGTCGTGACCGACATAGCCGACTACATCGACCTGGGTGGGCGCAAGATGACCGCCTCGCAACTGTTACAGTATTTCCTGTTTACGCCCGAACAGCAGCACAACTATGTGTATAAGCTCAGTGGCGGCGAGCGCCGGAAACTCTACCTTTGTACCGTGCTGATGCGCAACCCCAATTTCCTGGTGCTCGACGAGCCTACGAACGACCTCGACATCGTGACGCTGCAAATCCTGGAGGAGTACCTGCAGGATTTCCCCGGCTGTGTCATTGTGGTGAGCCACGACCGTTACTTCATGGACAAGGTGGTTGACCATCTGCTGGTGTTCCGTGGCAATGGCGACATCAAGGACTTCCCGGGTAACTACACGCAGTACCGGGAGTACGAAAAGACTCAGCCCCAGCCCCTCCCTGAGAGGGATGGGAGCAAATACTGTCAGAAGCGGCAAGTTAGTACCTCCCTTCCCTCACAGGGAGGGGCTGGGAGCGAGTCCTCTCCTTCTCGGCGTAAACTCTCCTATAAGGAGAAGCGCGAGATGGAACAGTTGGAACAAGACATCGCAGCCCTTGAGGAAGAGCAGAAACAGTTGGAGGAGGCACTGTGTAGCGGTACGCTGGACATAGACGAACTGACCGAGAAAAGTAAGCGGCTGCCGCAGCTCAAAGACGAGCTCGACGAGAAGAGCATGAGGTGGCTGGAACTTTCAGAAATAGCTTTATAGTCATGCAACAAGAATACCCGTCACAACTGTTGGAACGTGCCGTGAGCGAGTTTGCCAAGCTGCCCGGCATCGGACGCAAGACTGCCTTGCGGCTGGTGCTCCACCTGTTGCGTCAGGAGACGGAAGAGGTAGAACGCTTTGCCGAGGCCGTTACCCAGATGAAGCACGAAATCAAGCACTGCCGTGTCTGTCATAACATCAGCGACAGCGATGTGTGCCCCATCTGCAGCAGTCCGCAGCGCGATGCCTCGACCATTTGTGTGGTAGAGAACGTGCGCGACGTGATGGCCATTGAGAATACTGCCCAGTTCAATGGGCTATACCATGTACTGGGCGGCATTATATCACCGATGGATGGCATTGGTCCGAGCGACCTGGAGATTGACTCACTGGTTAGCCGTGTGGCCGAGGGTGGGGTGAAGGAGGTTATCCTGGCCTTGAGTCCGACGATGGAGGGTGACACCACCAACTTCTACCTGTTCCGTAAGCTGGCGGGTTACGACGTGAAGATGAGTGTCATTGCCCGCGGTATCTCGGTGGGCGACGAACTGGAGTATGCCGACGAGGTGACGCTGGGGCGTTCCATCCTGAACCGTACACCGTTTCAGGGAAACTGAGAAGTGAAAACCAAGTAGGGAGGAGTAAGTAACAAGAAATATGAAAGAAGTAAGAAATACATTAGCAATTGTCTTTTGGGGACTGCTTGGCGTGTCGGTATTGCTGGCTGTTCTGTTCGAGTGTGAGGTGTTGCCTTCTGGCCTTTGGACGGAAACGCTGACGGCAGAGTTCCTTTGCCGCTGCACCATGGAGGCACTGACGCTTCTGGGCATCTGGCTCTCGCTGCGACTGTTCAAGTTCGACCGTGTCCACCGCGACCTCGTCTCACGCAAGCAGGAAGCCCTGAAGCGGTGGGGGGTAACAAGACTGCTGATACTTGAGGTGCCCATGCTGGTCAACACCATATTATATTATATGTATATGCAGACCACCTACGGCTACATGGCCATCATCGCGGTATTATGTCTGCCGTTCGTTTTCCCGACCATAGGGCGCTGTGAGGACGAAGTAGTTGAATTGCCAGAACCCATTGCAGAACCCGACGAAAAGGAGGACCAGCAGGCATGAAGCTGTCTATTGTCATTGTCAACTACAATGTTCGCCAGTACGTAGAAAAGTGTCTGGAGAGTGTCGCTGTGGCTGCGAAGGGAATTGAACTGGAAGTTTTTGTGGTCGATAATGCCTCGACTGACGGTTCCGTGGCCTATCTGCGTGAGCGTTTCCCTGACGTGAAATACATTGAGAACGCACGGAACCTGGGCTTTTCGAAGGCAAACAATGTGGCCATCCGACAAGCTACTGGCGAGTATGTGCTGTTGCTGAACCCCGATACGATCATCAGCGAGAACGTGCTGCGTGAGTGTATCGCCTTTGCCGATGCCCATCCGAAGTCGGGCGCCATAGGCCTGCGTATGCACAACGAGGACGGCAGCATTGCCCCTGAGTCGCGCCGTGCTGTGCCCACACCCTGGATAGCCCTCTGCAAATACCTGGGCAAGAGCCGTCGCTATTACATGAGTTGGCTGCCGTGGGACCAGCCTGCCCGCATCGAGGTGGTCAGCGGTGCTTTCTGCTTCCTGCGTCATTCAGCGCTCACAGAAGTCGGCCTGCTCGATGAGGACTACTTCATGTATGGCGAGGACATCGACCTGTCGTATCAATTGCTGCGTCACGGCTACGAGAACTGGTACCTGCCGCTCGACATTGTCCATTACAAGGGCAAGAGCACCATCAAGACCAGCTTCAGATACGCCTATACGTTCTACAAGGCCATGCTCATCTTCTTCGTCAAGCATTATCTTTCATTTCTACCTATCTACCGATGAAACAGTTACCCGAAATCCACCTGCGAGCCTTGGAACCCGAGGACCTCGAACTGCTCTACGGCATTGAGAACGACGACGTGCTGTGGCGTGTAGGAACCACCAATGTGCCTTACTCCCGCTACGTGCTCCGCGACTACATTGCCAATACGCGTAGTGACATCTATGCCGACCGCCAGCTGCGCCTGATGATTGAGCGTTCCGACGGTCAGGTGGTGGGCATCATCGACCTGGTGAATTTCGATCCGCGTCACCAGCGTGCCGAGGTGGGGGTCGTCATCCTGGCCGACCATCGCCGTCAGGGCTATGCCACAGCTGCTCTGGAAGCGCTGTGCCGTTACGGACGTGAGACGTTGCATCTGGGACAACTCTATGCTGTTGTTGACACCGAGAACCAACCCGCGCTGTTGCTCTTCCGCCAGGGAGGCTTCGGGGTAGAGCATATGCTGCAAAAATGGCTGTTTACAGGGACAGAATACCGCGATGCGGTGCTATTGCAAACTTTTTTTTAAGTTTTTCGGCAAAAAGTTTTGTATATTCGAAAAATATAGCTACCTTTGCATCCGCAAAAAAGCAAGACATCCCAACGAGGTGCGTTAGTTCAGTAGGTTAGAATGCCTGCCTGTCACGCAGGAGGTCACGAGTTCGAGTCTCGTACGCACCGCCAGAAAGATGTGGAGCGGCCTTGCAACCAAGGTGCGTTAGTTCAGTAGGTTAGAATGCCTGCCTGTCACGCAGGAGGTCACGAGTTCGAGTCTCGTACGCACCGCAAACGTAAGTCCATTAGATACCTCATCTGATGGACTTTTTTGTTGAACTAAAACTATACTGACATTGACAATGAAACGCATCGTCCTTTCCCTGACTGTCCTGCTGGCAGCAATTGCCGCCTGCGGTCAACGCCCCAACACCGGTTCTCAACTCACAAACCAGCGGGTCTCCATTCTCGGCGACAGCTACAGCACCTTCGAGGGCTACCTGACGCCCGACACCAATGCCGTGTGGTACTGGGACAAGGAGTGGGACTGCACCGACGTACGTACCGTGCGCCAGACGTGGTGGCACCAGCTGCTCCTGGAAACGGGCATGAAGCTTTGTGTGAACAACTCTTTCTCAGGGGCTACCATCAGCTATTCCGGCTACGACAATGCTGACTACAGCGACCGCTCGTTCTGCACGCGGCTGGACAACCTCGGTTCGCCTGATATCATCCTCATCTTCGGGGCAACAAACGACGAGTGGGCCCATTCGCCCATCGGTGAGTTCCAGTACAGCGGCTGGACCCGTCAGGACCTCTACAGTTTCCGTCCGGCAATGGCCTACATGCTGGAGCACCTCATTGACCATTATCCCAACGTGCGCCTGTACTTTATTCTCAACGACATCCTTTCCGACACCATTAACCAGTCGGTGCTGACCATCTGCCAGCACTACAATGTCCCTGTCATCCAATTGCATGACATTGACAAGCAGTGCGGTCATCCTAATAAGAAAGGTATGCAGCAGATATGTGAGCAGGTGAAGGCTGCGTTATAGTTTACAGTTTACGGTTTACTGTTTACCGGCTGATAACTGATAACCGATAACCAGTTACAGCAGTAAGCTTCCTACCTGATAGACCACGGCACTGACAATCCAGGCCAGAGCCGTAGTATAGACGGCAGCAAAGAGTGCCCAGCGCCAGGAGCCTGTCTCGTTCTTGATGGCTGCGATGGTAGCTATGCAGGGGAAGTAGAGCAGCACGAAGAGCAGGTAGCAGTAGGCTGCCAGCGGGGTGACACCCTCCAGTCCGCCCAGCACGCCGATGGTTGAGGCCACAATCTCCTTGGCTCCCACGCCGGCTATGAGGCTGACGTCCAGTCGCCAGTTGAAGCCCTGCAGGCTGAAGAGCGGTTCCACGCCCTGTCCCATGACGCCGATGAAGCTGTCTTCCATGGACGGTGCCACTCCGGACGGTCCGAAGTATCCCAATGCCCAGACAATGATGCTGGCCACGAGGATGATGCCGCCCATCTTCTTGAGATATTCCTTTCCCTTGTCCCACGTATGGCGTGCTATGGCCTTGGCTGTGGGCCATCGGTATGGCGGCAGTTCCATGACAAACGGCGTGTCCTCGCCCTTGACGACGAACGTGGAGAACACCTTGCTGACGATGACCGCCACAATGATACCTACGACGTAGAGTGAGAACATGACCCACGACTGGTATTCCAGGGCAAAGAACGTCCCTACAATCATGATGTAGATGGGCAGTCGCGCCGAGCATGACATGAAAGGCACAATGAGCATGGTGATGATTCGCGAGCGCCGGCTCTCAATGGTTCGTGTACCCATGATGGCGGGCACGTTACATCCGAATCCCATGATGAGTGGTATGAATGACTTGCCGTGCAGCCCCATCTTGTGCATGAGCTTGTCCATGATGAATGCTGCCCGCGCCATGTAGCCCGAGTCCTCCATCAGCGATATGAAGAAGTAGAGGATGAGAATCTGCGGCAGGAACACGATGACAGCGCCCACGCCACCGATGACACCATCGACCAGCATGGAGCGCAGGGCACCGTCGGGCAGGGCGCTTCCCACCCATTCTCCCAGCCATTCCACGGCTGCATCAATCCAGTCCATGGGGTACTGGCCGAGTGAGAACGTGGTCTGGAACATGACGAAGAGGATGAGGAAGAAGATGGGGAATCCGAGGTATTTGTTCGACAGCACGTCGTCAATGAGGTGTGTGGTCCGGTACGTGTCTTCCTTTCTTCCCAGGGTGAAGTTGGCTTCGCGCAGCGCACCATGTATGAATCCGTACTTGGCGTCCATGATGGCGGTCTCCGAGTCGTTTTTCGTTTCTTCCAGTACGCGTTCCGAAGCCATGTCGCGTGCCTCCATCACCTCGTCGGCATTCGGCAGGGATCGTACGAAGTGCTCAATGTCCTTGTCGCGCTCCAGCAGTTTGATGCCCAGGTACCGGGTAGAGTAGTGGGCATGGTTCAACGTCTTGTCTTCGCGCAGGTGCTGTTGTATGTGGCTGATGCCGTGTTCTATCTCGTGTCCGTAGTTGATGTGGATGTGTCGTGCCTGCTGGTGTGCTCCCTCATACACCTGTATGACGGTTTTGAAGAGTTCCTTGACTCCCGTTCCCTTCTTGAACGAGGTGGGTATCATCGGCGTACCGAAGAGCGTGCTCAGCGTTTGCAGGTTCACGGCATCGCCCCGTCGCTCGAACTCGTCATACATGTTCAGCGCACAGACCATGCGCAGGTCCATGTCGAGCAGCTGTGTGGTCAGGTAGAGGTTACGCTCCAGGTTCGAAGCGTCAATGACGTTGATGACCACGTCGGGCATGTCGGCAGCCGTCAGGTGCCGGCGTACGTAGAGTTCCTCAGGCGAGTAGCATGACAGGGAGTAGGTGCCGGGCAGGTCGGTCAGCAGCAGTTCGTAGCCGTAGTACGACGCACGTGCTTCCGATGCATCGACGGTGACACCCGAGTAGTTGCCCACGTGTCCGTGTGCTCCGCTGGCAAAGTTGAACAGCGACGTCTTGCCGCAGTTGGGGTTGCCCACCAGTGCCACCTTGATGGTACGCCGGCGTCGCAGTGCCTCGTGGCGTGCCTCTCCAACGCTGACGACCGGCTGTTCCTGCAGCGTTTCCGGCTGTTCGGCTGTCTGCTCCTGGCTGGCGTTTGCCACGCTCACCACCTCAATCATTTCTGCTTCTTGTCTTCTGAGGCTCACCTCGTAGCCCATCAGTTTGTACTTGACGGGGTCTTGCAGCGGTGCATTCAGAAGCACCTCCACGTCCTTGCCTTTGATAAATCCCATCTCCACGATACGTTTGCGGAACCCGCCATGTCCTGAGACCTTGACGATGATGCCGTGTTCGCCCGTGTGCAATTCGGAAAGTTTCATATTTTCAATTTCTAACCTTTAACCTTTAACCACTAAACCACTAACCACTAACCCTTAATCCTTATACACCCATCTCAATAATTTGTTTATCCAGCCAATATTGCAGCGGAACCAGCGGTAGGTGCTGACAGGCTTTCCTCCGAAGCTGAGAATGAACTCGCGGAACGAGTTACGCCTGAAGGGCAGCCCCACGTCCATGAAGTGCATGTGGTTGTACTTGTATTCGTAGGCATGCTGCAGCGCGTGCCACACGGTCAGTTCGTCAGGGTGCAGCCGTAGGTAGCTCTTTCGTCTGAAGGCCGAGTACCACATGTAGGCGTCGCCCCCCGTGTAGGCAATGGCACAGCAGCCGATGGTCTTGTTGCGGTATTGGGTGACGAAGAGCCTGCCGTCCTGCCCCTCCATGAGTCCCCGGAAGAAGGCCTCGTCAGGGATGTAACGCTTGGGTTTCAGCCAGTGGTGCTGGCGCAGCAGCCTCATGAACTGCAGGAACTCCTCCGCGGTTTCCACCTCCTTGGTGGTCACTCCGCGCATTTGGGCCTGCCTGATGCGCTGGAGCATCTTGTCGCTGAGCCGCTCTTCGGGCGTGTGGCTGTGTAGTGAGTTGTGTACGCTCATCCAGTGGACGGGAAAGTAGTGGTGGCGGCGGAAGCAGCGGTAGCCGAACATCTTGCTGACCAGGTCGCTCACCTCGATGTAGAGCACCCAGCGCTGCATCTTCCGCGTCAGGGCATCAAGCATCAGGTCGAAGAGCTCGTCCATGCTCTCCTCGTACTCCTCGTCATAGTCTCCCACGCCGTAGATGCGGCAGTGCATGTACAGGTAGGGCGGGAACAACGAGGAGCGGTAGCGTAGTATGGCCAGCAGGTGACAGATGATGGCACCGTCGTTACGTTGTACGACGACCATGTAGGGCCTGAGCCTTGGCGTTTGTTCACACACGTGGAACAGTGCCTCGCTATGAAAATAGTTGCGGCACTTCATGAGGGGCAGTTGGTCGCCCTTCGAATATATGTGAACTCGCAGTCCGTCCATTGTGTGTGCAAAGGTAGTGCAAACCTGCCGAAAAAGCAAAAATTATTGGGTTTTTATTTTGTAAAATACCTATTTGTGAGTACCTTTGCACCCAATATGAAAAGAAGATGGCGTTGCAGGCCGGGCGAACAGCCCACGGAGCTTGACAAGAAAATAATGTATTTGGAGAACAAGGGAGCCCTTGTTCCCACACGTGACTTGATACTGAACGACGAGCAGATAGCTGGTATCCGCCGCTCGGGAGTGGTAAACACGGGTGTGCTCGATGCTGTGGAAGCAGCTATCCGGCCGGGCATGAACACGCAGGAGATAGACGACATCTGCATGGACTACTGCCGGCAGCATGGTGCCATACCAGCCTGTCTCGGCTATGGCGGCGATGAGTACACCAAGCCGTTCCCCAAGAGTGTCTGCACCAGCATCAATGAGGTGGTGTGCCACGGCATTCCCAAGAAGGAGGACGTGCTGGAGGAAGGCGACATCGTCAACGTCGATTTCACCACCATTCTGGACGGCTACTACAGCGATGCCTCGCGCATGTTCATCGTCGGCGGCAAGACCACACCCGAGAAGGAACAGCTGGTGCGCGTCACCCGTGAGTGCCTGGAGATAGGCATGGAGGCCGCCAAGCCCTGGCATGGTGTCAACGAGATAGGGCGTGCCATCCAGAAACATGCCGACAAGTACCACTATGGCGTGGTGCGCGACCTCTGCGGCCACGGTGTCGGGCTGAACTTCCATGATGACCCTGAGGTGGCTCACTTCGCGCAGCGTGGCGACGGCATGCTGCTCGTGCCGGGCATGGTGTTCACCATCGAGCCGATGATTAACATGGGTACCTGGCGCGTCTTCATCGACGAGGGCGACCCCTACGGTTGGGAAGTCATCTCTGAGGACGAGCTGCCCAGCGCCCAGTGGGAGCATACGCTGCTCATGACCGAGCATGGCGTCGAAATCCTGACCCATTGAAAAAAGCCTTCTCCCCATTGGTGCATGTTGCCCGACTGCCGCATCAATTACTCCAGTGTATCGGCAACCTCTGCCAGCAGACCGATGATGGGCAGGTGCTGCGGACAGGCTGCCTGGCACTGACCGCAGACGATGCAGGCCGAGGCCAGTGCACCGCCAGGACGCCAACGGTATTCGTTGCGTGCCTAAGTTTTGTGATAAATTAATATGGAACAACAATAAAACTAAATGACATGACGAATAAAAGCTGTTACCTCTTCCTCGCGCTCCTGTTTTGCACAAAATTACATTATTACATTAAGCTATGAAACGAAGTGTATAATTATGTTAATAATGTAATGTTGGTTTTGTTCATATATTTTACAGGGGATTCGGTGACAAAAGTAGTAAGAAACCGTCACCTACTGTCGCGGTATTCTTTGGCTGTCATCTCGGGTGAGAGGAACTTCAAGCCGGACCTTCGTCTTTCTGGTAGCATCTTACCGCTCTCGGTTTACGGCATCAATAAAGAAGCCCCCAATTTCGGGGGCTTCTTCGGGTTTATGGTTGTGGGTGTCTTTTATGTCTTACGGATAGTACCGCATCACATGTAACTTTATTACTTATACAGGTAGCGCTTGATGCTCTTCTTGGGGGTCTTCTCAAACTCCTCGGTGCGGATTTCGATGTCAGTGAGCTTGGCGTAGGCAGGCAGCAGTTGGTTGAGCTGTGCGCGGTTCTGCTCCATGACGCCGCGGATGTCTTCGTCGGTGAATCCCATCTTGTGTGCCTCGTCGTAGTCAGGATAGACGAGGGCTACGAGTTTCTCGGCGCGTTGTACGACGACGCTCTCGACGACGAGTGCCATGGAGTTGACCTTGTCTTCAATTTCCTCGGGGTAGATGTTTTGTCCGTTGGAGCCGAGGAGCATGTTCTTGGAGCGTCCCTTGATGAAGACGTTGCCGTGTTCGTCCATGAGGCCGAGGTCGCCAGTGTGGTACCATCCGTCCTTGTCAAGTGCCTGGCGGGTGGCTTCCTCGTTCTTGTAGTAGCCCAGCATGACGTTGAGTCCGCGGGTGAGAATTTCTCCTGGTACGATGCGTGGGTTGGAGGAGTCAATCTTGACTTCCATGTGCAGCGCGGCGCGTCCGCAGGAGCCTGGTGCGAAGGTGTGCCAGTCGCTGTAGCAGATGATGGGGGCACACTCTGTTGCTCCGTATCCGACGGTGTAGGGGAAGTTGATTTTCTTGAGGAACTGTTCCACTTCCTGGTTGAAGGCTGCGCCTCCGATGATGATTTCGTAGAACTGTCCGCCGAAGGCATTGACCACCTGTTCGCAGATTTTCTCGTGTACCTTGAGGTTGACGACGGGCATCTGCATGAGCAGTCGCATGACGTTGGTCTGTATCTTGGGGAATACTTTCTTGCGTATGATTTTCTCGATGACCAGCGGCACGGCAATGATGATGACGGGCTTGATGCTGGCGAATGCCTCGGCAATGATGGCCGGCGATGGTATTCGGCTGAGGTAATAGACGTGGCATCCGTAGAGGAACTCGAAGATGAATTCGAAAGCCATGCCGTACATGTGAGCCATGGGCAGGATGCTGATGATGCGGTCGCCCTCCTTGATTCTCTTACCGAGCACGTTGACGGCGAAGTCGTAGTTGGACCACAGGGCGCGGTAGGGCACCATGACGCCTTTTGAGAATCCGGTGGTGCCGCTGGTGTAGTTGATGAGTGCCAGTTCGTCGGGCGACTGCTCGGTATAGTAATTGACGTGTTCTTTTCTGAAATACTTGGGGAATTTCTTTCCGTACAGTTCGTTGAGGTGTTCGCGTGCGTAGGTCAGTTTTTCTGACCGTGATACTTGTAGGGAGTAGTCTGGGTTGTTGATGATACCCTCCAGTCCTGGCATTTCGTCGGGGTTGATGACGGTCACTACATGGTCACCCACGAAGAGCAGCTTGGCCTCAGAGTGGTTGACAATGTTGTGAATCTGCTCGGCATTGAATTCGTGGAGTATGGGTACTGCCACGGCACCATAGGTCAGTGTGGCGAGGAAGGCCACTGCCCATTGTGACGAGTTGCGCCCGCAGAGCGCAATCTTGTCGCCTCGCTGTACACCACTGTTCTCGAACAGGATGTGTAGTTTCTCAATCTTACGTGCCACATCGTGGTACTGCAGGGTTGCTCCCTTGTAGTCTGTCAGCGCATCAGCGTCCCAGTGGTTGATGATGCTTTGCTGAATGATGGCGTTGAAACTTGGTATGTGTTCCATATATTGATTTGTTTAGTTGTTTTTTTCTGTTTTTTCAGCTTACCGCTTATTTGCTTACGGCCAGCGCCAGCCTTTAACATTTTAACCTTTTAACCTTTTAACCATTAACCTTTATACAAGTATCGCTTGATGCTCTTCTTGGGCGTCTTGGCGAACTCGTCGCGGTGCAGGCGTATGCCTGCCAGGTGGCTGTAGGGTGGCAGTTGCCGGTTCAGTTCCTGTCTGTTCTGCTCCATGACGTTCTCCAGGTCGTCGTCGTTGAATCCCATCTTGCGTGCCTCGTCGTAGTCGGGGTGTACGAGTGCGATGAATTTCTCGTCCTTCTGTATGACGATACATTCGCTGACGAGTGCCATGGAGTTGAGTTTGTCCTCAATCTCCTCGGGATAGACGTTCTGTCCGTTGGCGCTGAGCAGCATGTTCTTGATGCGTCCGCGAATGAAGACGTGTCCGTCGTAGCTCATGGTGCCCAGGTCGCCGGTGTGGTACCATCCATCCTTGTCGAGCACCTCGTGTGTGGCAATCTCGTTCTTGTAGTAGCCCAGCATGACGTTGGTGCCTCGGGTGACTATTTCGCCTGCCACATGCTGCGGGTCGTCGCTGAGTATCTTCACCTCCATGTGGTCAACGGCAGTGCCACAGGAGCCGGGCACGAAGTCGTGGTAGTCGCTGAAGGTGATGAGCGGTGCGCACTCGGTGGTGCCGTAGCCCACGGTGATGGGGAAGTGGATATTGTAGAGAAACTGCTCCACCTCCTGATTGAGGGCTGCTCCGCCGACGATGACTTCGTAGGCATTGCCGCCCATCGCCTGATAGACCTCGCGGCAGATGCGCTCCTTGACCTTCTTGGAGACGACGGGCATCTGCATGAGCAGTCGCATGGCGTTGTTTTGTATCTTGGGGAATACTTTTTTGCGTATGATTTTCTCGATGACCAGCGGCACAGCAATGATGACAGCGGGCTTGATGTCGGAGAAGGCTTGTGCGATGATGGCTGGCGAGGGCAGGCGGTTGAGGAAGAACAAGTGGCTTCCGAAGCAGAAGGGGAAGATGAACTCAATGGCCATGCCGTACATGTGGGCCATGGGCAGGATGCTCAGCACGTCGCAGTTCTTCTTCAGGTGTACGCCCAAGTAGTTCAGGCAGAAGTCCAGGTTGCCCCACAGGGCGCGGTAGGGCAGCATGACACCTTTGGAGAATCCGGTGGTGCCGCTGGTGTAGTTGATGAGTGCCAGTTCTTCCGCCTGGTCCTTGTGCCACTGTACGTGTTCCTTACGGAATGCCTTGGGATACTTGTGGCCGAACATCTCATTTAAATGTTCGCGCGCGTAAGTGAGGGATTCAGAGCGCGACACCATAAGCGAGAAGTCGGGTATGTTGACGATGCCCTCAATGGCGGGCATCGCGTCGGGCGTTATCTGTGTGGCCACCACGTCGCCCACGAAGAGCAACTTCGACTCGGAGTGCTTGACGATGTTGTGTATCTGCTCAGCATTGAACTCATGGAGTATGGGAACTGCCACGGCGCCGTAGGTCAGCGTGGCCAGGAAGGTGACGGCCCAGTGGGCAGAGTTACGTCCGCAGATGGCAATCTTGTCACCTTGCTGTACGCCGCAATTTTCAAAGAGTATGTGTAGTTTCTCCACCTTGCGTGCCACATCATGATACTGTAGGGTGGCTCCCTGGTAGTCAGTGAGTGCATCGAGATTCCAGTTTTCAATGACGCTACGCTCTATATATGAATTGAAACTTTCAATAGTTTTCATTGCACAAATTCAAAAATTTTGTGCAAAGGTAACACCTTTATTGCACATTAGCAAATTTTTTGTGCAATATTTTACTCGTAGCGCATAGATTTTGCGGGATGGATGAAGGATATGAGGTAGCTGGGAGCTATCAGAATGAAGACACTGACCAGCAGTGTAGCCGCGTTAAGTGCCACAATGATAGGTATATTCAGTTCCATGGGCGCTTCGCGTACGTAGTAGGTGGCAGGGTCGAGCGTGACGAACCCGAAATGCTGTTGCAGCAGTACGATGCCAATGCCGATGATGTCGCCCCAGAGCAGCCCTTGGCTGATGATGAAGGCGGCAAACCAGAGGAAGGTGTGGCGGATGGTCTTGTTGCGTGCTCCGAGAGCCTTCAGGATACCAATCATCTGGGTGCGTTCCAGGATGATGATGAGCAGTCCGGAAATCATGGTGAACCCTGCCACGCAGACCATCAGCACCAGAATAATCCACACATTGATGTCCAGCAGCTGCAGCCAGGAGAATATTTGCGGGTAAGCCTCGAAGATAGTCTTTGAGGCCAGCGTATAGTAGGGCTCCTCAATCTCGGAGTTGATGATTTTCAGCTGCTCTGCCACGTCTGTGGCAATAGGGTCCAGCAGTTCGAAGTTGTCAACGGTCATCTCCGCACCAGAATAGATGTCGGTTGTGTCGGTGCCGCTGAGCTTGCGGGTGGTGTATAGGTCGGTGAAGCACAGCGCCTGGTCAAACTTGTTCATGTTGGTCTGATAGACCGCTGCCACGGTAAACTTGCGTGCCTTCACGCCGTCGTCGGTGATGAAGTAGGCAAAGACACGGTCGTCGGCTTTCAGCTGCAGCTTGTCGGCAATGACCTTCGAGATGGCAATGCTGTTCGTGCTCTCCGCAGCGTGAAAGGCAGGCATCTTCCCGTCGATGACATGCTGGCTGATGAAGTCCGTCTGGTACTGCTCGTCAATGCCCTTGAACGCCACGCCCAGAAAGTCGCTGTCGGTCTTCAGGATGCCTTGCGCCATCGCAAAGCGCTGTATGTGGCCGATGCCCGCCATGTGCGACAGGATGTCCATGGTCGAGTCGCTCAGTTCCACCTGGTTGCCCACGGCCATCAGACTCTCAATCTGAATGTGCGAGCCAAAACCGATGACCTTGTCGCGGATGGTATGCTTGAAACCCAGTACGACGCTCACCGTCACAATCATCACAGCCAGTCCGATGGCCACGCCCAGCATGGCAATGCGGATGGCAGGGCGGCTGACCTTACGCTTGTCTTCCTTGCCGCTGTAAATCCTTCTGGCTATGAATAAGGGAAAGTTCATGTTGTGCGTTTAAATTGTTCTCCCAGGGTAGGCCTCAAGCGCCTTCGCCAGCACGAAGAGTGCACGCTCCAGGTCTTCCTTCTTCAGCACGTAGGCTATGCGCACCTGATTGATGCCGGCACCCGGTGTGGTGTAGAAACCGGCAGCAGGAGCCATCATCACCGTTTCGCCCTCGTAGTTGAACTCCGCCAGGCACCAGCGGCAGAACTTCTCCGCATCGTCAACAGGCAGTTTGGCTACCGTATAGAAGGCACCCATGGGAATGGGCGAATAGACACCTGGTATGCGGTTCAACCCATCAATGAGGCACTTACGGCGCTCCACGTACTCGTCATAGACGTCGCGCAGGTACTCCTCGGGCGTGTCAAGCGATGCCTCAGCCACAATCTGTCCGATGAGGGGAGGAGAGAGGCGTGCCTGGCAAAACTTCATGACAGCCTTGCGCACCTCCTCGTTCTTAGTGATGAGGGCTCCGATGCGGATGCCGCACTCTGAGTAGCGCTTCGATACAGAGTCAATCAGGATGACGTTCTGCTCAATGCCCTCCAGGTGGCAGGCGGAGATATAGGGCGAGCCTGTGTAGATGTACTCACGATATACCTCGTCCGAGAACAGGTACAGGTCGTAGCGTTTCACCAGGTCGCGTATCTGGTTCATCTCACGGCGTGTGTAGAGGTATCCCGTGGGGTTGTTCGGGTTGCAAATCATGATGGCACGGGTGCGGTCGTTGATGAGTTCCTCAAACTTCTCCACCTTTGGCAGCGAGAACCCCTCGTCAATGGTTGTGGCAATGGTGCGTATCTTGGCACCTGCCGAGATGGCAAACGCCATATAGTTGGCATAAGCAGGCTCGGGCACGATAATCTCGTCGCCGGGGTTCAGACAGCTGAGAAACGCGAATAGCACAGCCTCGGAACCGCCTGAGGTGATGATGATGTCGTCGGCCGTGACGTTGATGTTGTATTTCGCGTAGTAGCTCACCAGTTTCTCGCGGTAGCTCTGGTAGCCCTGCGAGGGTGAGTACTCCAAAATGTTGCGGTCGATGGTCTTCAGGGCATCCAGTGCGACTTGCGGTGTGGGCAGGTCGGGCTGTCCAATGTTCAGGTGATACACCTTAATTCCGTCACGTTTAGCTTTGGCGGCCAGTGGAGCGAGTTTCCTGATAGGCGACTCGGGCATTTCCAGTCCGCGTATTGATATTTCCGGCATCTTGTTTTATTTTCGATTTAACGATTTACGACTTGCGAATATTTTTTTCGGCTGCAAAGGTAGTAAAAAGTTATGAGTTATCAGTTATGAGTTATACGTTTTTTTGTAAAAAAGGTTAAGCGGCAGCAAAAAACTTTAATGTTTAATGTTTAATGTTTAATCTTTATCGTACCTTTGCCTGCTGAAAAATGAGAATAGTAAATTGTCAATCGTCAAATTGTATATTTAACGATGAATTACGAAGAACTTTTAAACTCAAAAACAGGTTCTAAAGCCAAGTTGACGCGTATGGCTATCGGCCAGTTTGCCAAGAAGCAGGTGGGCGAGAAATACCAGAACGTGCTCGATGTGAACCCCCAGCTGAACGACAACATCAAGTTCTCCGAGGCCCTGAAGGCAGATTGTGCCAGAAACCGCGAACTGATTCACAAGTACCAGCTGCACTTTGAGCCCGTCACGGAAGGCAGCGATGTTGTGCGGCTGCTGGTGGAGCAGGGCAACTACATGACGCTGGCACAGCTGCTCAACGACCATCCTGCACTGGTGGCCGAGAAAGACTTCGTCGATACACTCGTGCGACAGTTGCTGGACGTAACGGAGTACCTGCACTCGAAAGGTGTCTGGCACGTCTGCTATGCACCCCAGAACCTGCTGGTGCGCAAAGGTGACAATGCCGTGCTGCTGCTCTCGCACGGCTCGTTCTACCTCCACATCAACAACCAGCGCGACATCTATGAAGGACTGGAAGACTTCGTGGCGCCCGAAGTGCTGGAAAACGGTACGGTGGACGAACGCTGCGACATCTACTCGTTGGGAAAACTGATGGATTACCTCTATGCGCAGGGACAGATGCCCTACGAATACAAGCGTGTGGCCAGGAAAGCACAGTCGGCCATGCCCGAAGACCGCTACCAGACCATCGCTGCCATGCGTAAGGCATTGGCATTCAAGCGTAGTCTGTACCAGTCGCTCATAGCCCTTGCGGCTGCCGTCGTACTGGCGTTGGTCGTCGTAGGACTCTATTTTGAACTGATGCCCGAGACCACCGAGGTTGAGTTCGTGAAACCCGCACCGCGGCTGGCTACCGACGAACTGATAGAAGACGGTTTCGACCCCGCAGAACTGGGTGTCATCACGGGCGACACCATGGTGATGACCGAACAGCAGAAACAACAGCAGAAGGAGTATGCCGCCAAGGCGGAGCAGATATTCCGCAAGCGATTTACCGCCGAGGCCGACCGTCTGCTCTCCACTATATATGATAATGAGCACATGAACGCCAGCGAAAAGAAGTTCATGTCAGAGATGTCCACCATCAACGAGCAACTCATCAAACTGCAGGTTGACTTGGGCAACGAGGCGGGACTCAGCGATGCCCGAAGCCAGCTCTTGGCCACCCAGATTGTGGAGAGCCTGACGGAGCAGAAGAAAAAGAAACTGCAATACCACGGAATACAAAAGAAGAAATAACATTATATAAAAAAAAAGAAAAACAACAATGAGAAGCAGATCATCAAACTGGTTTGAGACGGCCATCCGCTACGACAAGACCATGGAAGACGGAATGACCAAGAAAGTAATAGAATACTATGTCGTCGATGCACTGAGCTTCGGTGAGGCCGAAGAGCGGATTACCGAAGAGATGTCGGCGTATATCAGCGGTGAGTTCGAGGTCAAGAATATCAACCCCGCCGCCTTCAAGGAGGTGCACTTCAGTGAGAACGACAATGACGACCGCTGGTACAAGGCCAAACTGGCGTTCATCACCATTGACGAGAAGACCGAGAAGGAGAAGCGCAGCAGCGTCACCTATTTGGTACAGGCTGCCACGCTGAACGGTGCCGTGAAGAACATTGACGAGGTCATGGGCGGCACGATGATTGACTACGTCATCTCCAACATCAGCGAAACCAAGTTCATGGACGTCTATGAGCATGTTGCCAAGACGCAAAAACAAGATAAACCCGAGTTTGAAGGATAAGTAGATGGACTACGACGTAAGGGGAAACTTGCACCGTGTGCTCAGCGACCTGCCAGAGGACGTGCGACTGGTGGCCATCAGCAAGTACCATCCCAATGAGTACATAGAAGCTGCTTATGCCGAGGGACAGCGCATCTTCGGCGAGAGCCACGAACAGGAACTGCGGCAGAAGGTAGAGACGCTGCCCAAGGACATAGAGTGGCACTTCATAGGCCACCTGCAGACCAATAAGGTGAAATACATCGCACCCTATATCTCGATGGTGGAAGCAGTCGATTCGCTTAAACTGCTGAAGGAAATTGACAAGCAGGCTGTCAAGCACGAACGTCAGATCAAGGTGTTGCTGGAGTTGCACATTGCCGAGGAGGAAACGAAGTACGGGCTGACGCTCGATGCCTGCCGGCAACTGTTGCGCGACGGAGCGTGGCGCTCTTTACAACATGTCCGGATATGTGGGTTGATGATGATGGCCTCCTACGTGGAAGACCAGGAGCAGATACGCTCGGAGATGATGACGGCCAAGAACTTCTTCGATGAGGTGAAGCGTGACTTTTTTGCCGACGACCCCGACTTCTGTGAGCGCTCGTGGGGCATGAGCCACGACTACCGCATCGCCGTGGAGTGCGGCTCAACGATGGTACGTGTCGGTACCACCATCTTCGGACCCCGAGTGTATTAGATGGTTACCTTCGAACAAACCGAACAAGCAACAGCGGCTGTCCTCACGGATGGCCGCTGTTGTATTTATCCTTCAATCAAAATTGATATGTCAAACCAATTCTTGTGCAGGAAAAAAGATTCCGACGATGTTTTTTTTTAATGTATTACGTCAATTTTTTGCAATAATTGGTGTGAAAATGATTTTTTTTTTAGTTTTGCAGACACAATAACAATTAAATATACTACTAAACCAATGAAACAAGTTAAAACTTGGATATATGTGACTATCCTTGTTTGTGGGACATTGCTGAATTCGTGTACTAAGGATGGTTCTCGCTGGTGTTAGATTTATATTAAGACATAATGAATAAAAAAACAGCTAATAATCAAGATATGAAAACATTTGCACCATTAAATAAAACGCAATATGGCCTCTATGTAGAATGTGTAAACCACCCGGGAGAGCCCTGTTATAATGTGCCCTGTTTCTACACCTTCGAGGGCAGTTTGGACGAAGAGCGGCTCCGTCAGGCTGTCGAGACGGCTGAAGGAGTGTACCGTGTTCCACCCCTGCAACACCCATCGCCAGTTCCTCAGCGACATCCTGATAGGCTTTGCCGAGTCGGGCATCACGCTCAAACGGGTGGAAACCGAGGAGTTCCAGCAGGCTTTGGAGAAGATGATGGATAATCCCGATCTCGTCACCTTGTTGCGACCGCTGATGGCCTATAACATAAGTGCCAGCCACAAGACGCGCTGGATAGAATCCACGAACAACTACACCACGCAGGTACTCTACCGCCACAGCGGCAACCGACGACGACTGCCCGTTGGACCTACGGCTGGTTTACGACTTTGCCACCTCGGCACCGCTCAGCGAAATCAGCTTCATCCTGGAAGCCCGCACCTACAACATGAATGCAGCCCGCGAGGCGCTCAAGGGCAACTATGGCCACAACCTCGGCAAGACCATCGACCGTCCGCTCTCGAAAGGCATCTTCGGCAACAGCATCTACTGCCACATCATCTCCCGTACGGCATCGGCCTGCGACGCCCGAATGGGCGGTGCCATGATTCCCGTCATGTCCAACAGCGGCAGCGGCAATCAGGGCATCTGTGCCACCAACCCCGTCTGCGTCTATGCCAAGGAGAACGAGAACACCGAGGAAGAGCTCATCCGTGCCCTCACGCTCAGCCATCTGACGGCCATCTACATCAAGCAGTCGCTGGGCAAGCTGTCGGCACTCTGCGGCTGTGTGGTAGCCAGCATCGGCAGCAGCTGTGGCATCACCTACCTGATGGGCGGCGACTACGAACGCATCTGCTACTCGGTCAAGAACATGATTGCCAACCTGACGGGCATGATATGCGACGGAGCCAAGCCCTCCTGTTCGCTGAAAATCACCTCCGGCGTCTCCACCGCCCTGCTCTCTGCCCTGCTGGCTATGGAGGGCAAGTGTGTCAGCTCGTCCGAGGGCATCGTCGATGACAACGTGGACAGGAGCATCCACAACCTCACCAGCATCGGTGCCGACGCCATGTGCAAGACCGACGACATGGTGCTCAACATTATGACGTCGAAGAAATAAGCCCTCAAAATAGTTAAGTAAGAAGCAGAAGACACCATCCCCCGCCATTCCTTGTTGGAGTGGCGGGGGAGTTATAATGGTGGGGCGTTGCTACTCCTTGAAGTAGTACTGTCCGCGCTTCATCTTGCCCCAGTGGATGGCGTGACGGGGGCAGTGGTGGTAGCAGGCAAGACAGTTGGTGCATTGTCCGTTGTGGTTCCACAGGGGCGGTGTTCCTGTGATGTCATCCACGGGACAGAGCCTGGCACAAATGCCGCACTGGATGCAGGCATCCTTGTCAACCCAGAACTTCTCATCGTTGATGAGGTGCTTGTTGTAGTAGCCGCCGATGACGTAGGAATAGGTGCGGGGAATGGCTCCCTTCACCAGTTCGCTGACGTCCTTCTGCTGGCTGACGACCACCTCGGCTATGTGCACCATGCGCTCCTTGGCAGCCGCTATCTTCCGGCGCTCCTTCTCGGGGGTGTCCAGATGCAGGAACGGGAAACAGACGTTCGACTCGGGCATGACGACGGTGAAGGTGCTGTGGAGAGGAATGCCGCTTGCCTGCAGCTCCTTGCGGAAGATGGTCATCAGCTCGCCCATGTTGTCGCCGCAGGTGGTGAGGGCATAGACGTAGGTGGAGGGCTGCAGACGGAAGGTGGAGCGACGGATGAACTCACGGACGATGCGTGGCGGCTGCCATCCGTGGGTGGGGAAGCAGAAGCCCAGACGCTCGTCGTCGCGGAGCACGTATTCACGACGGTCCTTGCGCAGCTCGTCGGGTATGTAGATGAGTTGTTCGCCAGTGGCTTCAGCCAGCTGCATGGCCGCCCACTTCGTGTTGCCTGTGCCTGAAAAATAGAATATCATGTGTGCAAAGGTACGAAAAATAGTGAAAAGTGAAGAGTGAAGAGTGAATAATTTGCTGCCGCTGCAGAAAAAAATAAAAATTAAAACTAAAAAACTGATAACTGATAACTTATAACTAAAAACTTTTTTGTACCTTTGCACGCGTTTTTAAGGACATCAAATAACATTGCAATGAATATTTCGTATAAATGGTTGAAAGAGTATGTTGATTTCACGCTGACGCCACAGGAGGTGTGCGACGCGCTGACATCGACAGGACTTGAAGTTGACGCACTGGAAGAAGTGCAGAGCATCAAGGGCGGACTGAAGGGTCTCTACGTGGGCAAAGTGTTGACCTGCGAGATGCACCCGAACTCAGACCACCTGCACGTCACGACCGTTGACCTGGGACGTGAGGAGCCGTCGCAGATTGTGTGCGGCGCACCGAACGTGGCAGCAGGCCAGAAGGTCATTGTGGCCGACCTGGGCTGCGTGCTGTACGACGGCGACAAGGAATTTCAGATTAAGAAGTCGAAGCTGCGCGGTGTCGATTCCTGCGGCATGATTTGTGCTGAGGACGAAATCGGCATCGGCACGAGCCACGAGGGCATCATCGTGCTGCCCGAGGACGCTGTGGTTGGCACGCCGGCTGCGGAGTACTACCATCTGGAGAGCGACTGGCTCATCGAGGTGGACATCACCGCCAACCGTGCTGACGCGCTGAGCCACTGGGGTGTGGCCCGCGACCTGTATGCATGGTTGAAGCAGAATGGCTACGAGACCAGCCTGCACCGCCCTGGCGACGAGGCTTTCAAGGTAGATAACAACGAGCTGCCCATCGACGTGGAGATACAGAATACGGAGGCCTGCAAGCGCTATGCCTGCGTCAGCGTAACTGACTGCGAGGTAAAGGAAAGCCCCGAATGGCTCAAGAACAAGCTGACCGCCATCGGCCTGCGTCCCATCAACAATATCGTGGATATCACGAACTACGTGATGATGGCCTACGGCCAGCCGCTCCATACGTTTGATGCGGACATGGTGAAGGGCCACAAAATCGTGGTGAAGACCATGCCCGAGGGAACGCCCTTCGTGACGCTCGACGGTGAGGAGCATAAGCTCTCCGACCGCGACCTGGCCATCTGCAACGCCGAGGAGCCGATGTGCATTGCCGGCGTGTTCGGCGGTAAGGGCAGTGGTACGTACGAGACGACGAAAAACGTGGTGCTGGAGTCAGCCTACTTCCACCCCACATGGATTCGCAAGAGTGCCCGCCGTCACGGACTGAGCACCGATGCCTCGTTCCGCTTTGAGCGCGGCATTGACCCGAATGGAGTCATCTACGCCCTGAAGCAGGCTGCGCTGCTCTGCAAGGAGCTGGCAGGCGGCAAGGTGTCGATGGACATCAGGGACGTTTATCCCGAACCCATGCAGAACCCTGTTGTGGAGCTGAAGTACGACTACGTACACTCACTGGTTGGCAAGGAGATTCCCCACGACACCATCAAGAGCATCTGCCAGTCGTTAGAGATGAAGGTGCTGGCCGAGGATGCCGAAGGGCTGACGTTGGAGGTGCCTGCTTACCGTGTCGATGTGCAGCGCCCCTGCGACGTGGTGGAGGACATCCTGCGCATCTACGGATATAATAATGTAGAGATTCCCACCCAGCTGAAGTCGTCGCTGGTCATCAAGGGCGATGAGGACCGTAAACACAAACTGCAGAACCTTGTGAGCGAACAGCTTGTGGGACAGGGCTTCAACGAGATATTGAACAACTCGCTGACGAAGGCGGCATACTATGGCGAGCAGCAGGAGCAGCTGGTGCACATCATGAACCCCCTGTCAAGCGACCTGAACGTGATGCGCCAGACACTGCTGTACGGCGGACTGGAGAGCATTGCCCACAACGTGAACCGCAAGAACGGCAACCTGCGCTTCTTCGAGTTCGGAAACATCTACTTCTTCGACCCCAGGAAGGCTAACGAGGAGAACCCCATGGCGGCCTACAAGGAAGAGAACATGATGGGCATCTGGGTGACGGGTAAGCGCGTGGAAGGCTCATGGGCACACCCCAACGAGGACTCCACCTACTATGAGCTGTCGGCCCATGTGCGCAACATCCTGCAGCGCATCGGCATGAAGGACGGCATGATGGTTCAGAAGAAGTCGGAGAACAGCATCTTCGCCACCGGTCTCCAGGTGGAGAGCCGTGGTGGCAAGAAACTCCTGGAAATGGGTATCCTGTCGAAGAAGACCCTGAAGCAGTTTGACCTGCAGCAGCCGGTGTATTACGCCGAACTGAACTGGACACAGCTGATGAAGGCCACGAAGAAGAACGAGGTGCTCTACACGGAGATATCGAAGCATCCTGCCGTCAGCCGCGATCTGGCATTGCTGATTGACAAGGACGTGGAGTTTGCACAGATTGAGCAGATTGCCCGTCAGACGGAGAAGAAACTGCTGAAGAACGTGGAGCTCTTCGATGTCTATGAAGGCAAGAACCTGCCCGAGGGCAAGAAGTCGTATGCCGTGAACTTCATCCTGCAGGACACGGAGAAGACCATGAACGACAAGCAGATAGATGCCATCATGCAGAAACTCATTGCCAACCTGAAGAAGCAGTTGAATGCCGAGTTGCGCTAATGGTGAAATAACGAAATAACGATATAACGAAATAACGAAAAATAATAAATAGTATGGGAAGAGCATTTGAATATCGTAAGGCTGCAAAGCTGAAGAGATGGGGCCACATGGCCAAGACATTCACCAAGATTGGTAAGCAGATAGCCATTGCCGTGAAGGCTGGCGGTCCTGACCCGGACATGAACCCCGCACTGCGTGCATGTATTGCCAACGCCAAGCGCGAGAACATGCCGAAGGACAACATCGAGCGTGCCATCAAGAATGCTATGGGCAAGGACCAGAGCGACTACAAGGAGGTTACCTACGAGGGATACGGACCTCACGGAATTGCCGTCTTCGTGGATGCGCTGACCGACAACACCACCCGTACCGTGGGTGACGTGCGTTCAGTATTCAACAAGTTCAGCGGCAACCTGGGCACACAGGGAAGCCTCTCGTTCCTGTTTGACCACAAGTGCGTGTTCACGTTCAAGAAGACCGACAATCTGGACATGGACGAGATGATTCTCGACCTGATTGACTATGGCGTGGAAGACGAGTACGACGAGGACGAGGAGGAGAACTCTATCACCATCTATGGCGACCCGCAGTCGTTTGGCGCCATCCAGAAACACCTGGAGGAGAACGGCTTTGAGGTGACGGGTGCCGAGTTTACCCGCATCCCCAACGACCTGAAGGACGTGACGCCCGAGGAGCGCGAGACCATTGACAAGATGGTGGAGAAACTCGAGGACTTCGACGACGTACAGACGGTCTATACGAACATGAAGCCGGAAATCTAAGTTTCGGGGACTGCTGTATATATATCAATGCTGTATATATATCAATGAGGAGTGGGAATGCCCATTCCTCATTTTTCTTTGCTCATTTATTATAGTCTTTCTCCGTGAATGTGGTCTCGAAGAGCACCAGTCCCTTGTTGGCCTCGGAGTGATAGACGTAGCGGATGTTGTAGCCGTGCTCGCGGGCGCTCTGCAAAGAGGTGGCATTCTTCACCTCCTTGAATAGCATCTCCCTGGGGTTGGTGCGCTTGATGGCCATCGCATTGTCGGCATTGCCTGACAGCGTGTAGTAGTAGCACAGCGTCAGCGTCTGCTTGTCGAAGGTCATACTGTCAATCGTGGTGGTCTGATTGATGCGCGCGGGGCATTTCTTCTCCGTAAACTCCTTTGCCTCACGGGCACAGCGGTCTTCAAACGATTCCTGACAGGCGGTCAGCAGCAGGACGGAAAGAGCCATGTAAAAGAACCTTTTCATATGCTTATATCATTAATTCGCCAACAAAATTACAAAAAAATCATAACATGCGTTCTTTTTTCATATTATTTTTGTAAATTTGCATCTTAAATAAGAAACAAGACTACAAAGATTCATGAACCATATCAGAAATTTTTGCATCATCGCACATATTGACCACGGAAAGTCAACCCTGGCAGACCGTATGCTGGAACACACCAAGACGATTCAGGTGACTGAAGGGCAGATGCTCGATGACATGGATTTGGAACGTGAACGCGGCATAACGATTAAGAGTCACGCCATCCAGATGGAATACAGTCATGGGGGCGAGAACTACATACTGAATTTGATTGATACTCCGGGACACGTCGATTTCTCGTACGAGGTGTCGCGGTCGATTGCTGCCTGCGAGGGTGCGCTGCTGGTGGTGGATGCCACACAGGGCGTGCAGGCGCAGACCATCTCGAACCTGTACATGGCCATTGACCACGACTTGGAGATAATACCCGTCATCAACAAGATAGACATGCCGAGCGCCATGCCCGACGAGGTGGAGGACGAGATCGTGGAGCTGCTGGGCTGTAAGCGGGAGGAGATTATCCGTGCCTCGGGCAAGACCGGTGAGGGCGTGGAGGCTATCCTTGATGCCGTCGTGGAGCGTATTCCGCATCCGGAGGGTGATGCCGAAGCCCCGTTGCAGGCGTTGATTTTCGACTCGGTCTTCAACTCGTTCCGCGGCATCATCGCGTATTTCAAGATAGTGAACGGCAGCATCCGTCAGGGTGACAAGGTGAAGTTCTTCAATACCGGTATGGAGTACGTGGCCGACGAGGTGGGTGTGCTGAAGATGGACATGATACCCCGCAAGGAACTGCATACCGGCGATGTGGGCTACATCATCAGCGGCATCAAGGACTCCAAGGAGGTGAAGGTGGGCGACACGATAACCCATGTGGCACGTCCCTGCCAGAAGGCCATCGAGGGATTCCAGGAGGTGAAGCCGATGGTGTTCGCCGGCGTCTATCCCATTGACCCTACGGACTACGAGAACCTGCGTGCCTCATTGGAGAAACTGCAGCTGAACGATGCCTCGCTGACCTTCACGCCTGAGTCGTCGGTGGCATTGGGCTTCGGTTTCCGCTGCGGATTCCTGGGGCTGCTGCACATGGAGATTGTGCAGGAGCGACTGGACCGTGAGTTCAACATGGATGTCATCACCACCGTGCCTAACGTGTCGTACATGTGCTACGACAAGCAGGGTGGGGAGAAGGAGGTGCACAACCCCTCGGGACTGCCTGACCAGACGCTCATCGACCATATCGAGGAGCCGTACATCAAGGCCAGCATCATCACCACGACCGACTTCATTGGTCCCATCATGACGCTCTGTCTCGACAAGCGCGGCGAGCTCATCGACCAGCAGTTTGTCAGCGGCAACCGTGTGGAGATACACTTCTATCTGCCGCTCGGCGAGATTGTGATAGACTTCTATGACAAGCTGAAGAGCATATCAAAGGGCTATGCCTCGTTCGACTACTACATCGACTCGTTCCGCCCCTCGAAGCTCGTGAAACTGGATATACTGCTCAACGGAGAACCCGTTGATGCCCTCTCTACGCTGACGCATCAGGACAATGCCGTGACCTTCGGCCGCCGCATGTGCGAGAAGCTCAAGGAACTCATCCCGCGTCAGCAGTTCGACATAGCCATCCAGGCTGCTATCGGCGCCAAAATCATCGCCCGCGAGACCATCAAGCAGGTGCGCAAGGACGTGACGGCAAAGTGCTACGGCGGTGACGTCAGCCGAAAGCGAAAGCTGCTCGAGAAACAGAAGCGTGGCAAGAAGCGCATGAAGCAGATTGGAAATGTGGAGGTGCCGCAGAAAGCCTTCCTTGCTGTGTTGAAACTTGACTAATAAATACAACTTACATACAATAATGTTTAACTAAACTATATGACAACGACAATAAGTATGACCACCCGCGACATTGCTCGCGAGTTAGCACGCCGCTACAGTACAATGACACACGAGGAACTCGACATGCTGGAGAGCATTCTTGTCCCCATGAAGTTCCAGAAGGGAGAGATTATTCTTCCTGAGGGAGAAGTGTGTAAGAACATCTATTGGATTGCCAAGGGACTCGTCCGACAGTTCTACTTCAAGAATGGCAAGGACCTGACCGAATACATGGCTACCGAGAATAATATCTGCATGTGTATTGAGAGCCTGTTCAAGGAGGAACCCACACGTCTGCAGATTATGGCCATTGAGCCAAGCATCCTCTATGCCCTGCCTAAGGATGCGCTGGAGCAGGCCAGTATCAAGAGCGTCAATATACAGATGCTCTACCGTAAGATTCTGGAGGAGTCGCTGATACTGAGTCAGGTGCATGCCGACATGCTCCGCTTCGAGACGGCACAGGACCGCTATGTCAAGCTGGTCAAGCGTCAGCCGCAGTTGGTGCTTCGCGCCCCGCTGGTCTATATCGCCAGTTATCTGCAGATGACTCCCGAGACCTTGAGCAGGGTGCGTACCTCGGCACTGATGGAATAAACTTCAGACTAAACACTACATAGGAGAAAAGAGATGATATCATTTGTTTTGAGCGTTGTAGCGCTCGTTTTGGGCTATCTGCTCTATGGTCGTTTCATAGAGCGGATTTTCGGACCTGATGACCGTAAGACACCAGCCATCGCAAAGGCTGATGGAGTGGATTTCATGGTGCTTCCTTCCTGGAAAATCTTTATGATTCAGTTCCTCAACATTGCCGGAACGGGACCTATCTTTGGTGCCATCATGGGTGCAAAGTTCGGACCTTCTGCCTATTTGTGGATTGTCTTGGGGTGCATCTTCGCCGGTGCTACCCACGACTACCTGTCGGGCATGCTCAGCCTCAGACACGGCGGCGCTAACCTGCCGGAGGTGATCGGGCGTTACTTGGGTAATGCTCCTAAGAATGTGATGCTCATCTTCTCTGTTTTCCTGCTTATGATGGTGGGTGCCGTGTTTGTTTATAGCCCCGCTTCGCTGCTTCAGACGCTCTGCAGTAATACTGGCATTGAGTTGCTAAGTAGCAGTACGTTCTGGATTGTCGTCATCTTTGTCTATTACATCACTGCAACGATGATGCCTATCGACAAGATTATAGGAAAGATTTATCCGTTGTTTGCTTTCTCGCTGTTATTCATGGCGGTAGCACTGATGATAATGCTGTTTGTGAAGATGCCGGACATCCCCGAAGTTTGGGAGGGAGTAGGCGAGGCATCGCTCACCACGAAGAGCATCTTCCCCTGTCTTTTCATCACCATTGCCTGTGGAGCCATCAGTGGTTTCCATGCTACGCAGAGCCCCTTGATGGCCCGTTGCATGAAGTCGGAAAAGATGGGTCGCCCCATCTTCTATGGTGCCATGATTACCGAGGGTCTTGTTGCCCTGATATGGGCTACGGTGGCCATGTACTTCTTCTACAATGAGCCGACGCCCGGTTATCAGGAGATGGCTGGCGGTGAGCAGATTATCAGTAAGGCACCGGGCATTGTCAACATGGTTTGCGAGAACTGGTTAGGACTCTTTGGCAGCATTCTTGCCATCCTCGGTGTGGTGGCAGCGCCCATCACCAGCGGCGATACCGCGCTGCGTTCCGCCCGTCTCATCATTGCCGACTTTATCCATCTGGAGCAGAAGACCATTGCCAAGCGTCTCATGGTATGTGTACCCATGTTCGCTGTCGTTATAGCCCTGTTGGTATGGCAGATGGAGAATCCTGATGGCTTTGACGTTATCTGGAGCTGGTTTGGCTGGAGTAATCAGACGTTGTCGGTATTCACGCTTTGGACTATCACCGTCTATCTGGTACAACAAAAGAAGAACTACTATGTCACGCTGCTTCCTGCGCTCTTCATGACGGTGGTCTGTGTGACCTATCTCTTCTCGGAACAGGTGTTCAAACTGGACGACATCACAGCTTCGTGCATTGCCGTTGCCACCTGTATCATCGCTTATGCATGGTTCCTGATATGGTTGTCGAAATATCATAAATCTCAAAAATAAAATGACTATGAAGAAAATTGCATTTGTTCTTGTGGCCCTGATGATGTCAGTGGCAGCTAACGCCCAGTTTGAGCAGGGTAAAAAGTACATCAGCACGTCGCTCTCTGGTCTGAACCTCAGCTATAGCGGTTCGGAGAAGGTACATCTTGGCCTGCAGGCTAAGGGTGGTTATCTCTTTATGGACAACCTGATGGCAACGGCTCATATCGGCTACGAAACACAGAAGGACGTTTACGACTTTTTGACGCTGGGTGTGGGCGGCCGTTACTACATTGTTCAGAACGGTATCTACCTGGGTGCCGGCGTTAACTACAAGCACTCTGGGAGCTGTAATGACGTGATGCCGACCGTGCAGGTAGGTTATGCCTTCTTCCTGAACGGCTGTATCACCATCGAGCCCGAACTCTACTACGAGCAGTCTTTCAAGAATCACAAAGACTTCAGTAAGGTAGGACTCCGCGTGGGTCTCGGTTTCTACTTCTAATAATAGTAAATCGGAAATCCGCCGGAAATCCGTAAATCGAAAATCCGTAAATCGGAAACCTGCCGGAAATCCGTAAATCGAAAATCCGTAAATCGAAAATCTACAAGATGTTAAGTGTAGAAGAATTAGTTGACCGCCTGATTGACCTCTCCTTTGCAGAGGACATCGGCGACGGCGACCATACCACGCTTTGTTGCATCCCTGAGGATGCGATGGGCAAGAGCCATCTGCTGATTAAGGAGAATGGCATACTGGCTGGCGTGGAAGTAGCCAAGGAGGTGTTCCGCCGTTTCGACCCCACCATGCAGGTGGAGGTACTGCTGTGTGACGGTAGCCGTGTAAAGAAGGGCGACATTGCCATGATTGTGACTGGCAAGGTACGCTCGCTGCTTCAGACTGAGCGCCTGATGCTGAACATCATGCAGCGCATGAGTGGCATTGCCACGATGACCGACAAGTATGTGCAGCGTCTGGAGGGCACTACAACCCGTGTGCTTGACACCCGCAAGACCACACCAGGCATGCGTATGCTGGAAAAGCAGGCCGTGAAGATAGGTGGTGGCTGTAATCACCGCATCGGTTTGTTCGATATGATTCTGCTCAAGGACAACCATGTGGATTTTGCCGGTGGTATTGTCAATGCCATTGACCGGTGCCACGCCTATCTGAAAGAAAAGAACCTCGACTTGAAGATAGAGATAGAGGTGCGTTCGTTCGATGAACTCAACCAGGTGTTGGAGCATGGTGGCGTCGATCGTATCATGCTCGACAATTTCTCCGTGCCTGACACGAAGAAGGCTGTTGACCTGATAGCAGGACGCTTCGAGACAGAGTCCAGCGGTGGCATCACGATTGATACCATCCGCAGCTATGCAGAGCAGGGCGTTGACTTCATCTCTGTCGGTGCCCTGACACATTCTGTCAAGTGTCTCGACATGTCGTTCAAGGCATGTTGAGTGTTGTGTGTCAAGGGTTGAGTGTTGGGTGATATGAGAAGTATGAAGAGGCTTTTGGCATTCTTTGGCGTTTTGAGTCTTGTCATTCAACCCTCAACCCTCAGTGCTCAACAATATGCTCCGCCAATGAGTCACGAAATATCATTGGCGGGTAATTTCGGTGAGCCGCGTCCCAATCATTTTCATGGCGGACTGGACTTCCGTACGGAGGGCGTCGAAGGGAAATGCGTCATGAGCATCGGCGACGGCTATGTCAGTCGGATTACCGTCGGACTCTTCGGCTTCGGTAATGCTGTCTATGTCTCACATCCCGAAGGCTTCACCAGCGTCTATTGTCACCTGCAGCGTTTCTCCCCCCGTCTGGAACGCTTGTTGAAGGCATGGCAGTACGAGCATGAGCAGCGTGAGGCCGACATCCGTCTGTCACCCGTTGACTATCCTGTAGCGCAGGGGCAGCTCATCGCCTTCAGCGGAAACACCGGGCATAGCTTCGGTCCCCATCTGCACATGGAGATTCACGATACCCGCACGTGGAACATGCTCGACCCCTTGGAGTTCCTTGGCTCGTTTGTCAACGACAGTGTTCCTCCGCAGATTCATGACATCAAGGCTTATGCACAGCCTGACGGTGGGGTGGGCTTCGCCATCTATGCCGACGACTACATGCAGAACTCCCACAACCACTACGGCATCCGTCTGACGCAACTCCTGGTCGATGGCAAGGAGGTGTTTCGTGCCGACGTGAACAATATTCCGAAGAGTGCCAACCGCATGGTGAACTCATGGGGCGACTACGACTATTTCTACCACCACTCCCGCTGGTATCTCAAGACGTTTATAGAGCCCGGCAATACGCTGCCCATTCTCAATGCCGATGAGCATCGCGGCATCGTGTATTTCACCGAGGACCGTGACTACCACCTGGAGTTCATCCTCACAGACTATTTCGGAAATCAGACCAAGAAGCAACTCGTGGTTGCTGGTGGAGGGGTGAAAGCCGATTCTACTTACTACTTACCACTCTCTGCTTACCAACTCAAGTGGAACCGTACCAACGTCATTTCCCGTCCGGGCATGCAGCTTGTGGTGCCTTACGGGTATGTGGGCGTTGATACCCCGATAGACCTGACGGTAGAGCAGCGTGATGGTCTGTCACCCGTCTATCAGTTTAGCAAACGTTCCCTGCCTCTGTTCTATGATGCCGAATTGAGCATCGCCGCACGCAGGGAGGTGAACGAACCCGACAAACTCTTCATTGGTCAGTACTTTGACAAGTCCTCACAGCCTGTCTGTCTGGGAGGCACTATTCATGACGGGTGGGTAACGGCTCCCGTTCGCGACTTGGGAGGTAGCTATATGTTGTATTACGACGACGTGCCTCCTCTCATAGAACCGAAGAGTACCGATGCCGGCGGGTTGCTCCGCTTCGAAATCCGTGACGAGCTCAGCGGTGTCCAGTCGTATAAGGCTTACGTCGATGATCGTTTCGTGCTGTTCAAGGCACAGACACAAAGCCTGACGGTCAATCCCCGCGGAGTCACCGTCATCGCCTGTCGTCTTGCCAATACCCCTGTGCAACGCACCGGTAAAGAACGTCGTCTGAAACTTGTGGTGACCGACCGCTGCAATAACCAGAATACTTACGAAACAACAATCAATTATTAGATATATGAAAAAACAGTTTCTCATTGCCACCCTGCTGGTGGCTGCCACATACGCTGTGGCTTGTACCAATTTCATTGTTGGTAAGAAAGCATCTGCCGATGGTTCCGTGTTTTGTACCTACAATGCCGATAGTTATGGCTCCTTTATGCCTCTGTACCATTTCCCGGCAGGCAAGCATGCACATGGCGAGATGCGTCAGATATACGAGTGGGACACTAATAAGTATCTCGGTCAGATTCCTGAGGCTCCCGAGACGTGGAACGTCATTGGCAATACCAACGAGTGGCAGCTGACCATTGGCGAGACTACCTTTGGCGGTCGCGAGGAAATGGTTGACACAACAGGTATCATTGACTACGGTTCCCTGATTTACATTACCCTTCAGCGCTCCAAGACTGCTCGCGAGGCCATTCAGGTGATGACCACTCTTGTCGAGCAGTACGGCTATTGCTCCGAGGGTGAGACGTTCTCCATCTGCGACCCCGACGAGGCATGGATTCTGGAGATGATGGGCTGCGGCAGCGACCGTAGCGTTTCAAAGGAACGCACTGTCTGGGTGGCTTTGCGCGTGCCGGACGACATGATTTGTGCCCATGCCAACCAGAGCCGCATCCGTACTTTCAACATGAAGGACAAGCAGAACGTGCTTTTCTCGAAGAACGTTGTGAAGTATGCCCGTAAGATGGGATGGTTCAATGGTAAGGATGCAGAGTTCAGCTATGCCGGCACCTATGCTGAGGCTGACTTCGGCGGACGCCGCTGGTGCGAAGCTCGCGTGTGGAGTTTCTTCAACCGCTTCTCTGATGACTTCTCTGCTTACCTGCCTTGGGCGGAGGGCATCGACCCCAATGCCGAGCCCATGCCGCTGTGGATTAAGCCCAACAAGCTGCTCACCCTGCAAGACGTGCAGGCTGCCATGCGCGACCATTTTGAAGGCACCCCCTTCTCGCTCGACCAGGACTTGGGTGGCGGCATCTGGGAAATGCCTTACCGCGTCAGCCCCTTGTCCTATAAGGTAGATGGTGAGTCGTACTTCAACGAGCGTCCCATCTCCACACAGCAGAGCGCCTTCTCGTTCATCTCGCAGATGCGCTCATGGCTGCCTCGTCAGGTGGGTGGTTGCTTCTGGTTCGGCAACGACGACGGCAACATGGTGTCCTACGTTCCCATCTACTGTGCCAATACCCGTCAGCCTGTCTGCTTCAACACACCCGGAGCCGACGGCATCCACTTCTCTATGGACAATGCCTTCTGGGTATGTAACTGGGTTTCTAACATGGTCTATCCGCGCTATTCGCTCATGTTCCCATCGCTGAAGCAGGTACGCGACTCACTGGATACTGCCTTTGCCCGTGCCCAGCCTGAGGTTGAGGCAGAGGCCGTCCGCCTCTGTGCCGGCGACGAGCAGGCACTGGCTGCCCGCATGACCGACTACTCCTGCCAGAAGGCCGAGCAGATGATGGACCGCTGGCGCCAGTTGGCTTATTTCCTGATTGTGAAGTACAATGACATGGTAGAACGTCCTGACCGCGACGGACAGTTCTACTACAATGAGCATGGCCTTGGTGCCACGGTACGCCGTCCGGGCATGCCTGCAAACTTTGCCCGTGAGTTCAACCGTCACAGCAAGGACCGCATGAAGACTCCCAAACCTTAATAGCCTGGGTTCTGCTTCAGGTTATGGTTCAGTTTGAGAGCGTCGGCCGGTATGGGGAACAACTCCGTATGGCCGTCGCTCTCGTCTATTAGTGGAAATTCAGTATCAAGGGTTTTGTACTTGCCGAACCTGATCATGTCCTGACGCCGCCATCCTTCCCAGCAGAGTTCCAGCAGGCGCTCGTCCAGGAGTGTCTGCTCGTTGCATTCCACGTCGGACATTCCTGCACGCCGGCGTACGGCATTCAGGTCACTGCTTCCGTCCAGTCCTAACCGCATCTTTGCTTCGGCCCTCATCAGCAGCACGTCGGCAAAACGGAAGAGCACGATGTCGTTGTCAATGAGTGCCCCGTCCTTTGTAGAGTTCTTGTCCACCTCATACTTTCTCATGCGTGCTCCGGCGGTCTCCTTGTAGGGCGAGTCGCTGAGGTCCATTTTCACTTTTTCCGGATAATAGACAAGCGGCTGTCCGGTGCGGTCCATGACCTCGATATTTTCCAGGTCATAAACCTGTCCGGCATAGAAGTTCTTTTCGAATCGAGCGTCTTGGTACTTTGTCCCGTAGCCGAAGACGGCCAGCGTGTGGAGTGTGGCACAGGTACCATTCTCTCCGGTCCATCCATAGGCTGCGGCATGACGGTAGTGCAGGGAGCGGCGCATGTTCTGCTGATAGTTGGAGAAGAGGTAGTCGTCCATGGGAATGGTGAAGATGTTTTCTACCGAGAACTGGTTGAAGACGATGAAGTTGTTTTCATATTTCTTTTCCAGCCGGTAGCCTGCCTTCTCCAGTTGGTCACAGTAGTTGATGCATCGTTCGTAATAGGTCTCTCTGTTTATCGGGAAGGAAGACGTACCTTTTAGATAGACCGATGCGTTGAGCATCAGCTTTGCCAGTACGAAGTAGCATACGGGTGCTGTCACACGACCGTAGTAGTCGCCTTCGTGGGTGCTGTTCTGCATGGAGAGTAGGGGAGTGCTGTTGCTCAGTTCCTCCACGACGAAGTTGAACACCTGTTCTCTTGTTGACTGTTCTATCATGCTAAGCGGTATCTTGCTGCTTGTTACAATGGGCACGTTGCCGTACAGGTCCAGCAGGTACCAGTAGTAGATGGCTCTCAGTGCCCTTACCTCGGCTCTGTAGGTCAGCAGTTGGTAGGTGTCAGTTATGTTTTTGTGCTCCTCCAGCCTTTCCAGCGAGCGGTTGCAGAGCGTGATGACCTTGTAGAGGTACATCCATGCGTTCTTGCACAGTTCGTTGCCGGCATCCCAGTCGTGCAGGTACATGGTCTCCCATAGTCCTCCGTCGTACCAGTCGCCTCCCCGTATAGGCAGCATGGCCTCATCGCTGCCGAAGGTCTGCAGGTCGTATATACCTCGGTTCGGTCCCTGCAGCCCCTGTCCGTCAGTATTACCTCCAATGTATGCGTAGAGTGACATTACGGCGTTACGGAAGTAGTCTTCTACCGTGTTGTAAGCCATTTCTTCGGGTATCTGGTCTCTCGGCTCCTCGTCGAGCGAGCATGCTGTCATCGTCAGGCAAAGTGCGGGAATAATAAAAAGAGACTTTTTCATGATGTTCATTGTTTAGAATTGGATACTGAAACTGAAGGAGTAGGAGCGATAGACAGGAAAGACGTTCTTGTCGTCAATGCCCAGTGTGCCGTTGACAACGCGTGAGTTGATCATGGGAGTCAGTCCCGAATACCCCGTAATGGTAGCCAGGTTGTTCACTGACAGCGACAGTCTCAGGTTCTTGACATACTGCGACTTGACGGGCACGTTCCATCCCAGGGTCACGTAGTCAATGTTGACGTAGTCGCCGTTTTCCAGCCAGTAGTCGGTAATCATCTCGTCCTGGATGTTGCGTTCCGGCGCCCCCTTCATGACGTTGTAGTTGGGCAGGGAGTACATGTTCGAGTAGGTTAGAGCCGAACCGTTGTAAATCTTGTGTCCGAAGGCACCGTTCAGCTGCATGCTGATATACCAGTCACGATAGCGGAACGACACGTTCGAGCCCATGGTGGCCTTCGGCATGGCCTGTCCGCAGATGCTCTTCTCCCCATTTGTCTTATATGCGTATGAGCCGTCGTCGTATTGCTCCAGTCCCTCGCAGTGTGCCAGCACGAAGACACCCAGCGGCTGTCCCACTACCTGCTGCACCACGTTGTTGCCGCCGTGCATTCCTGCACCGTACAGGTCGCTGATGCCCTTGCTCTCAGGAGCTGTCAGGTACTGTCCGTTGTAGTAACCGTTCAGTGTTACCAGTTTGTTACGCTCGAAGGCCCAGTTCATGTTGATGTTCAGCTCCATGTCGTGCCGTCTCAGGGGGGTGATGCCGAAGCCTATTTCCAGACCGTGGTTTCGCATTTTTCCCAGATTGGCCAGCAGCACGTCGTATGTGAATGGCGGCACACTCACGGCGTACTGGTAGAGCATGTCGCTGGTGCGCGACGTATAGAAGTCCACGCTCAGTGCGATGCGCCTGTCCCAGAACGTAGCGTCCATACCGATGTTGAAGGTGCGTTTCACCTCCCACTTCAGGTCAGGGTTGGCATTGCGGATAATACCCAGTGTGGTGGCCGGTGCACCGTTCATGGACACTATGCCGTTGGGCTGTACCAGCTGCAGCGACATGTACGAGTCGATGGCTCCCAGGTTTCCGCTTAGGCCCCATCCGGTACGCAATTTCAGCGAGTTAATCCACGTCAGCTGTTTCATCCACGGCTCCTTGCTGATGACCCAGGCACCACTTACTGAGGGGAAGAAACCCCAGCGGTTGTTGCGGCCCACCTTTGACGAGGCATCCAGTCGGGCGTTGGTTGTCAGCGTGTAGCGTTCCTTGAAGACATATTCTCCGCGCAGCAGGAACGACTCCATGTGCGCCTTTTGGAAGAAAGAACCTGTACCGTCCCACTTGCGCACGGCACCTGCCGCCAGATTGTCGTAGCCGAAGGCATCGGTCGAGAACACCGAAGCCGTTGTGTGGAATCCCTTGCGGCTCTCCTTCTGTACCTCAGCCAGCGCCAGCAGGTTTATCTCCGACTGGCCGCTCTTGTGGTTCCATGCCAGCGCCAGGTTGTTCAGCAGCTCGTCGCTCTTCATGTCCGAGCGGTAAGCCTCGCCGTGGCTCCAGACGTAGGTGGGGTAGTAGTGGGCGCCGTTGATGGTCTTATACGAGTAGCTGCCGAATGCCGTCAGCGTCAGTCCGTATCCCAGCGTAGCCGTCAGCTTCAGGTGTACGTTGAAGTGTCCGTTGTCCTCGTCCTGTTTCATGTCCAGCAGTGCCAGCGGGTTTGTAATCCAACTGGCTTCCGTCACCGAGTCATAGTGTCCGTCAGCATTCTTGCCGTTGGGGAAGGTGGGGTTGTAGGTTGCTGCCGAGTAGAACAGTCGTTGTGTAAAGGGTATCACGTTGTTGCGCTGTAGTGAGCCGAAGACGCCCAAGTCCACCTTCAGGTGGTTGTCGAAAGCCATTTGCAGCACGTCCAGCTTGGCAATGTAGTTGCGGTAGTTGTTTGTCTTGATGATGGTCTTGTGCTCCATCACGCCAATCGACGCACGGTAGTTGGCCTGTTCGCTGCCCCCGCCGAAGGCTATGTGGTGGTTCTGCACGAAGCCCGTTCGCGTAATGGCTTCGGGGAAGTTCGTGTCGTGGCCCAAGTCCATGATGCTGACATCCATCTGCCGTGCTGCTGCACGGAACTCGTCGGCATTCAGCATCTCCATGTTCTTGTATATCGACTCGAAACCAATGGTGCCGTCGTAGGCTATGTGGAACTTCTCGCCCTTACCCTTCTTCGTCTGCACCTGGATGACGCCCGAAGCACCGCGGCTGCCATACTGGGCCGTTTCCGATGCATCCTTCAGAATGGTGAAACTCTCAATGTCGGCAGGGTAGATGGTTGACAGCGTGCCCAAGTCGCTCGATACGCCGTCAATGATGACCAGCGGGTCGTTACCACCCGTTAGCGACGTCGTACCACGTACGCGTACCGCGCTGATCATGGCCTCCTGGTTGCCGCCAGGCTGAATCTGCACACCAGCTGCCTGACCGCTCAGCGCATCCAGCGAATTGGTTACCAGACCTCGGTTCATGCGACGCTCGTCCACTTTATCGATGGCACCCGCCATCGTCTGGGCATCACCCTTCGTATATCCGATTCTCACACGTGTCGTGTCAACATCCTGAGCTTGCAGGCCTGTGCAGAAAAGTGTCATTGTGGCAAGTAGTAAATGTCTCTTTTTCATAGATTAATATGGTATTATGAGTGCAAAGATATACAAATAATTTGAAATAGCCACGTAATATTTTGGAAATATCATAAAAAAGTTTTACCTTTGCAGCCGGTTTCCTAACCACCTACATATGGGGTTCCGTAGCTCAGCTGGATAGAGCAACAGCCTTCTAAGCTGTGGGTCTTGGGTTCGAGTCCCAACGGAATCACCAAGAAAAATCCGCAAGGTTCTGAATGTCAGTTCCTTGCGGATTTTCTTTATTGTGTACTCATGGATTACTCCCCTCTCTTTGGGAGAGGGGTCGGGGGTGAGGTCTCACTTCACCACGACCTTTGTTCCATTTAGAATATACACACCCTTCTGCGTGGGTATGCCTTGCAGCATGCGGCCGTCAATGGTGTACCATTTGTCAGTTGTCATTTCTCCGTTATCGTTTTTCGGAGCGATGATGCCCGTTGTCTCCTCGTCAACGAAGTACATCTTGCTGGCATGGCTGTAGCTGCCGCCGTAGGAACCCTTCCTGGCCTGACGGATAATCCAGCGGTAGGGACTTACCGTCACGCCGCTGTCGTCGCCATAGCCGTAGCTGATGCTGCCCTCGTCGTTCACGTAGTAGAAGTCAAAGCCCGAACGTGGCGAGGTCGGCAGGTAGGTGGCATAGAACGAATAGACGTGTGTTGTCGTCTCGGTCTTCAGCAGCACGTCGGTGTTGGGAGCCTTCATCGGCGTGTCCGGCGTGGTGAATTGATAGTCCGTCACGTCCTCCAAGGGCTTATACACGTATGGCATGTTGGCATACATCTTGTCGCCCGCCTTCATCTTCGTCAGGAACACCCATACCTCGTCCGTTGTCTCTACGTCGGGCGACGGCGAGTTGGCAATCATGTTGATTCGGTAGAACGTGAACTTCGCCAGGTCGGCTTCCTTGATGGTGTAGTCGAACGGCACCATCCACGCCTGATGCTTGCCAATGCGGTCCGGGTCGAGCGTCTTTTCGTAGGTGGCCGCGCTCACCGTCTTCTCCACCGTGCGGGTATAGGGCTCGCCGTCCGTCAGCACAGGAGAATCCAGGTCGCCGACGAAGGTGACGTGTATATATGTATCATTCCATTTTGCTTCGAACATATAGAGTTGAGCTGATTTAACGTGGCACTTTGCAGGGATGAATTCATCGAAATTTCTTGAATCTTCCCATGTCAGATTATCCGGGTCGGCATAACAATATACATCCGTCACGTAGTTACAGTTACGAAATGCAGATTCTCCGATATACGTCATACTAGCAGGGATGGTCACCGATTTTAGGCCAGAACAACCATTGAAAGCTCCTTCTCCGATTTGTTTAACGCCTTCAGGGAGAGCAAGCCATGTTAGATTTATACATTCCTGGAAGGCAGACAGATCAATGTTAGTTATACTACTGGGGATAGAAACAGACTTTAGACCGGTACAATTGGAGAATGCATGGTTGTTGATAAGTGTCACCGTGGAAGGAATGGTGACCGAGGTCATACTCTCGCAGTTCCGAAACGCATTGCCACCAATGGCCGTAACAACATAGCCGTTAATGTTATCCAGAATCGTCACATCGCCGTAAAGCCAACTCTCATGTCCCACCACCCAAGCAGTAAGGTCGTCTGGGTAGTCAGTCTTCACCTCGTACTTCACGCCGCTTCTCGTAAATTCGTCTCCCACCTTCGCCCACATCGGTGCCGACAGGAGCAGGGCCGTCAATAATAGTAAAATCTTCTGTTTCATAGTTGTTATTGTTTAAGTTATGCTCTAATAGTGAACGCAAAGGCGGTGCCTGACACAATGGTCAAGCACCGCCTGTTATAGTCGGTTGTATCGCGAAACGGTTATCGCAGCATCCTGCATGCCCCTCTGTCTTGAATGGTGGGGGGGGTAAATCGCTGATTATAAGGCGTTTGCGTAATCATACTCTTATTTTAGCTATTTGTTTCTTCCGCAAAGATAGAGATTATTTTTGGATTTTCCAAACTTTAAGGCAGAAATCTTTTATAAGAAGTTGGGTGTCAGACAGACAATAGACAGCATTCTCAGACAAACAGGTGCCGTTTCTCTGGGAGAAACTGCCGGGGAAACGGGGAGAAACTGCCGGGGTACGAGGGAGTTTCATACGGGGAAACTGGAATTCCGCGGGCGTGTCAAACAATTAACACGCCCGTGATAATTGTCTATCACGGACGTGAAAATTGTCTATCACGGACGTGTTAATCCCTTTTTGATTTTTTACTATCTCAAAAGTGTTGATAGTGGTTCATTTGCAAAGGTACAAAATAATAAGCGAAAAACCAAAAGAAATGGAACTTTTCTTCTAACTTCCTCTCAGAAGAAGCGGCTTCAGGAATTGCCCCGTCAGGCTGTCCTTGCACTGTGCCACCTCTTCGGGAGTGCCGGCAACGACCAGCTCGCCGCCACGGTCACCACCGTCGGGGCCGAGGTCGATGACCCAGTCGGCACACTTGATGATTTCCAGGTTATGCTCGATGATGAGGATGGAATGGCCGCGCTCGATGAGTGCTTCGAACGAACGCATCAGACGCTTGATGTCGTGGAAGTGCAGGCCCGTGGTGGGCTCGTCGAAGATAAAGAGTGTGGGCTCCTGCTTCTCCTGTCCGATGAAGTAGGCTAACTTTACGCGCTGGTTCTCACCGCCGGAGAGCGAGCTGGAGTTCTGACCCAGCTTGATGTAACCGAGTCCGACAGCCTCAAGTGGCTGCAGGCGGCGGACGATGGCGGGTTGTTGTGCAAAGAACGCTATGGCCTCGCTGATGGTCATGTTCAGCACGTCGTCAATGTTCTTGCCGTTGTAGCGTACGTCGAGGATGTCCTGCTTGAAGCGGTGACCGTGGCACGCCTCGCACTCCAGCACAAGGTCGGCCATGAACTGCATCTCGACGGTGATGGTGCCTGCGCCCTTGCACTCGTCGCAGCGGCCGCCGTCGGCGTTGAACGAGAAGTACTGGCTGCTGAATCCCATCTGCTTGGACAGCGGCTGTTCGGCAAAGAGGTCGCGGATGGCATCGTAGGCCTTGACATAGGTGGCTGGGTTGGAACGCGTGGATTTGCCGATGGGGTTCTGGTCAACGAACTCCACACGCTTGATGTGCTGCATGTCGCCTTCCAGTCCGCGGTATTCGCCAGGCGCGTCAAACACCTCGCCCATGCCGCGCTTCAGGGCAGGGTAGAGGATGCCTTTGATGAGGCTCGACTTGCCGCTGCCGCTGACACCCGTCACGACGGTCAGCACGTTGAGGGGCAGCTGTACGTCGATGCCTTTCAGGTTGTTCATGCGTGCTCCTTTTATCGTGACGCTCTGGTTCCAGGGGCGGCGGCTCTTGGGAACGGGAATTTGTTCAAGACCGGTAAGATAACGAAGAGTGTGGCTGTTGAATTGAGAATGGAGAATTGAGGATTGAGAATTATGATTTGCTGGCACGCCCGTAGATGAAGCATGGGTGAGATTGTAATTCTCAATCCTCAATTCTCCATTCTCAATTTTCCCTTCGTACACAATCTCTCCGCCCAGGCGTCCGGCATCAGGTCCGACGTCGATGATGTAGTCTGCTGCCCGCATGATTTCCTCGTCGTGTTCCACCACGATGACGGTGTTGCCCAGTGCCTGCAGTTCCTTCAGCACCTTAATCAGCCGGTTGGTGTCGCGGGGATGCAGGCCGATGCTTGGTTCATCGAGGATATAGAGTGACCCCACGAGTGACGACCCTAACGATGTGGCGAGGTTGATGCGCTGGCTCTCGCCGCCGCTGAGCGTGTTCGACATACGGTTGAGCGTCAGGTAGCCCAGTCCCACGTCCAGCAGGAACTGCAGGCGTGAACGGATTTCCGTCAGCAGTCGCTTGCCTATTTCCTGTTCCTGTTCCGTCAGTTCCAGGTGGTCGAACCACTCCTTCAGTCTCACAATGGGCATCTGCACAAGGTTCGTGATGCTTCTGCCGCCTATCTTCACGTAGTCGGCTTCGGGTTTCAGGCGGGTGCCGTGACAAGTGGGGCAGGTGGTCTTGCCGCGATAGCGTGCCAGCATGACACGGTATTGTATCTTGTACTGGTTCTCGCGAACCATCTGGAAGAAAGCATCAATGCTTACCCTTTCGTGCTCGTCGCGCTTCAGGTCGCAGGGCAGCCCATGCCACAGCCAGTCCTTCTGCTGCTGCGTCAGGTTCATGTAAGGCTCAAAGATGGGGAAGTCGTATTGGGCGGCACGCCGGCAGAACTCATCCTTCCACATACCCATCTTCTCGCCGTGCCAGCACACCACGCAGCCGTCATAGACTGAGAGCGTGGTATTGGGGATGACCAGGTGCTCGTCGATGCCGATAACCTTGCCGAAACCCTGACACTCGGGACAGGCACCGGCGGGCGAGTTGAACGAGAACAGCAGGTCGCTGGGCTCCTCGAACGTCATGCCGTCAGCCTCAAAGCGCATGGAGAAGTCGTAGGTCAGTCCTGAGGGATAAACCATCAGGCGCAGCTCGCCATGACCTTCGTAGAAGGCGGTCTCAGCGGAGTCGATGAGGCGTGAGATGCTGTCCTTCGTGCCGTCGATGGACAGGCGGTCGATGACCAGGTAGGGAATAGGCTCCGAAGTCTCCGGGGTGGGGGCAGAGGAGGCTTCGCCGGAAGGGTGTGACGTCAGGTAGTCGTCAATGCGGACGATGCTGTCTCCTTCCGGTGACGGGTGGGGTGTCTGGATTCTGGTATATCCGTTCTTGACGTACACCTGCAGCTGTTGCTCCAGCGTGCGTCCTTCAGCAGGGCGGATGGGCGCCATGACCAGGAATTTCGTGCCTGGCTGGTACTGGCTGACGCAGTTGACGATGTCCTCGGTAGAGTGTTTCTTGACCTCTTGTCCGCTGACGGGAGAGAAAGTCCGTCCGATGCGGGCATAGAGCATCCGCAGGTAGTCGTAAATCTCGGTTGACGTGCCTACCGTTGAACGCGGATTGCGGGCAATGACCTTCTGCTCGATGGCGATGGCGGGTGGAATGCCCTTGATGTAGTCGCACTCGGGCTTGTTCATGCGTCCCAGAAACTGGCGGGCATAGCTGCTGAGGCTTTCCACGTAGCGACGTTGTCCCTCGGCATAGAGCGTGTCGAAAGCCAGCGACGACTTGCCGCTGCCGCTGACACCTGTGATGACGATGAACTTGTCGCGTGGAATCTTCAGGCTGACGTTCTTCAGGTTGTTGACTCGCGCTCCTTTTATCTCAATAAATTCATTCATGGGGGAATGCTATTTGCTGACTTCCAGCGAGCTGCGCTTGTCGCGTCGGTAGCTGCGGTAGTCGTCAAGCGGAATTTCAATGTCGGGCTCTGTCAGTACGCCCTCGTGTGGCAGCCGGAACTGCTGGTAGCGTATGTTGAGCCCGCGGTCTATCCACATCTGCTCGTAGTAGGTCTGGATGGAGGCTACTTCTGTGTATGCCGAGTTTGCCCGGACCTCTGAATACAGGTCTTCTGTTCTCAGAAGCAGGGGCAGGTGGTTGTGGTCAACCATGTACGACGTGTAGGTGAAGAGGAAGTTGGAATCGGTCTTCAGGTGGATGATGCCGTTATCGACGAGGAAACGGCGGTAGCGCTCCATAAAATAAGTGGAGGTCAGGCGCTTGCGCGGGTTCTTCATCTGAGGGTCGCTGAAGGTGAGCCATATTTCCTGTACTTCGTTCTCGGCAAAGAAACGGTCGATGATT
>Ga0247609_10000119_pt1 | contig 109746 bp, 104 predicted proteins | sample 172DNAGHGlowgp2_FD_193487 | JGI IMG/M metagenome (GOLD analysis project Ga0247609, IMG submission 193487) | Sheep rumen microbial communities from Palmerston North, Manawatu-Wanganui, New Zealand - 1728 DNA GHGlow gp2 | ecosystem: Host-associated > Mammals > Digestive system > Stomach > Rumen...
GACGAACTGGCAAACCTCTTGTAATAAAGTCTTTTTACTCGTTTTTGTCTACTTCATTTTACTCATTACCTTCTCAAAGTACCTTTGAGTTCCTTTCCGTGTGTAGTTCATACCACCGTTCCATGAGCGGATGGCCTGCTCAACACTGTTTTTCGGATTGTAAAATGACTGGTACAACAGGAACATCTCTTTCGACTTCTCCGCATTGAAGCGGTCACCCATTGTATACTGCCTGCTGCTTCCGCGCAGCTTCAATATGCGATTGCAGTCTTTTACCAGGACTGGAGTGATTTGCATGATACCACATGACTTTCCACTCTTGTCGACGGCACGGGCATTGCCCTCGCTCTCAACTTCAATAATCGCACTGATGACAGGATTCCAGTCAAAGGCAGAGCCTTTCGTTCCCTTAGTCCCGCGGGCCGAAGCCTCTGCAAGAACTAACATCATCATGCATGCCAGGCATGCAACTTTAGCGAAATGTTTCATCATGTTATCCTTTTAAAGCACAGCCATCTCACCACGAGATTCTCAGCCGCTATGCTATTGTTATCGCGCACAAAGGTACAAACTTTCCGCAATCACACCTAATTTTTGAACCTTTCCTAACGCTTTTTCAGCCTTTTTATTAATCTAAATCAATTCTTTCCCAACTCCCCTCCTTTTGAGAAGAGGGGCAGGGGTGGAGTAAAAAAACAATGCTCGACCGATAAGAAAAGAGGTTGTGACACACCCTCAAAAAAACATGCCCGCACTCACGTGCCGGCATGTATATCTAATAAAAATGTTAAAACGCCCCTGTCATAGCGCCTGGGGAAGTTTACTTCTTTCTCACTTGTTGAGGGAATGAACTACCGGAGAACCAGCCGGAACCCTATGTTGCCGTACGTGATCGACGGTGCGTAGCAGTAACGGTAGCCTACGACGCAATCCGCCGCTGCAGTGCCCCAGCTGCCACCACGAAACACGCGGTTAGAGCCATCTGCAGCACCCGTGGGATCAGTCAGCGTCGTATTGTCCGTCAGCGCACCATACCAGTCGCTGCACCACTCCCAGACGTTGCCCGTCATATCATAAAGTCCGAGCTCGTTAGGCATCAGCGTGCCTACGGGATGAGTATGAGCACCAGAGTTACCAGAAGTATACGACGAGCCGTTATTACCCCACCAGGCCACGTCGCCGATGGTAGAACTGCCAGCATACGTGTAGCCCTTGCTGCGCTTGCCACCGCGGGCTGCATACTCCCACTGGCCCTCGGTGGGCAGCGTGAACTGCTTGCCGTCGGGCAGCTGGTCGGCTATCAGGGCGTTAAGCTTGGCGAGGAAGCCGGTCGAGGCGGTGCAGATGTCGTTCCAGCTGACCTTCTGGACGGGATACTCGCCATTAACACCCTTACCGCTGTCAGCAGAGGTAAACGGCTCCGACGGTGTGTCTCCTCCCATGACTGCCACCCACAGGGCGTTGGTCACCTCGGTCTGGCCGATGTAGTAGTCTTCGGTAATCTTCAGGCTGGTGCCCGAGGCAGGAGAGTTGCCGGCATTGGCATAGTTCGACAGCGTGCCGCCGCCTGCTACACCGACCATCGTGAACTGAATGCCGTTGGCGTTGAAGGTGATGAGGCCGTTGTTGGTGACGTCGAAGGTCTGCTTCGTTGCATTCGGCGTGATGGTCACCGAGCCTCCGGCACCCCAGTTGGTAATGGCGGTGGTGGTGTTGACGGTGGTGCGGCTGACGGAGATGTTCAGCGTGTACTTGTGGCCGCTCTCAAAGTGCTTCGAGTCTACGCTGTAGGTGGCGGTGCCGATGTCGGTAGTAATCTCGAGCAGCGAGCCGCTGATGGTCTGGTCTGGAATGAGGGCTGCGCCGGCGGCGGTGGCGGCAGTGCCTTCCTTCACCACGAGCACGTCGCCGGCAGCGTCGTTGGTATTGGTCGTCACGGTGCCGTCACTCTGGTCGAAGAGGCTCAGCGTGCGGTGGATGTTCTTCAGCGTGACGCTGCGGATTTCAGACACGCCGATGCCGGAGGTGACGTTGACCACAATCTTCGCCATCTTGTGGACGAACTGCAGGGCGACGGGGTCCACCTGCTTGGCCTGGTTGGTGACGTTGTTGGAGAACATCAGGTCGGAGGCCTGGTAGTTCGGGTCGCTCGTCTGGTCGTACTGCACCTCGAAGCCGCTGCTGGCGGCGTCAGCCGGGTGCCATGCCAGAATCTTGATGTTGGTGTCGTCGGTGGGGTACAGCGGTGTGCCGTCGCCCGAGGGTGGCGTCATGGCACCGGCATCGCCCGTGGTGTAGGTGTAGTTCTGCCACGTGTTGCTGCCGACGTTGGCAATGCTGACGTTGACTGAGCGTCCGCTGGCAATGTAGTCGTCGTTCAGGTCGGTGGCGGCGGCAGCGCGGTGGCTGTCGTCGACGGCCTTCAGCGTCTGGTACGACAGGCTGATGGGGACGCGCTCCTGAGCGGCCTCAGTGGTGGCGGCGTCGTCACTGGAGCAGGCGGCGACGAGGGCCGCGAAGCCTGCGATATATAAAAACTGGTTGATTTTCATATCTTCCTTTGTTTTTTGGTTTATAATAATATTATGGTACTCTTTGTGTGTGCGGTTGTGGCCTACTGGTAGAGGCTGCCGTTCTCGGCGTCCTCGACGGTGGTCCACGTAGAGTTGCCGCTGGTGTTGACGCGCGGGCTCACCTTGACGGTGTAGGTCGCCTGCTGGGCGGTCCAGTTGGCAGCCGACGCCACGTTGACGCGGATGGTCGTGGTGCCGGTGGCTACGCCGTGCACGGTGCCGTCGGCATCGACGGTGGCAATGCTCGTGTCGTCACTCTCATAGGAGACCGCGCAGCTGTAGGGTGCCGCGAGGATGTCGAGGTCTGGAATGCTGTAGGCGGAGTTGTCGAGCGTCACGGTGCTGACGGCGCGCTGTCGCGTCAGTCCCACCTCGAGGGTCATGTCGTCTGTGGTCGGCATGGTGATGACGGGTGTAGCCTGCGTGATGCTGAAGGTCTTGTCCTGCGTGCCGAGGTACTTCGTCGTGGCTACGGCACCCGCATCGGCCAGTCCGGTGGCGGTAGCGGTGGCAGTGCCCACGTTGACATTGTCGGTGTATGCCACGGAGTAGTCGGTATTGAGCGTCAGCTCGTCTTCGCCGTCCTTCACGGTCAGCACGGGCTCATGGGCTGAGCCGGTAAAGACGCGGGCGGGGATGTCGGCAATGGTTAGCGAAGAGAGGGCGGTGGTCTTCTTCATTTCTCGCACAACTCTACCTAGACGTCCTAATCGTCCAAGTGGATTAAATGCTACACTTGAATTGTTGATATAAACATCACTTCCCACAGTAGCTTTAAGCAGATAACTGACATTTGCATTGGTCTCATTGAGAAGGCTCACATACAATTCACCAGGATATTCACCATTGTCCATTGCTGGCGTAATTGTAATACTTCCTTTCACGACTTCACCAGCGTCACTAACCGAACGCACAATATTGCCGTCTGTGGCAGTTATCTCTAAAGATGATGGGTGCAAACGTTCCTTTGTGGTCTCGTCTTGAAGTACAAACATGAAATAGGCTGTACGATGTGACATCCCCACCTCATCAAGCTGTAGGATATTCTCACCAGCATTTGCTTCAGTTACTGTTGTCGTAGCATGTTGAAAAGCAAACTTTCTTGACACACCATTAACATCCCAAATAACACCAGCTTGATTTTCAAAATTCATGGCACGTGACGGCATATACAAGTCAAGTTCATCACCGACAGCAAAGGGGCCTGTCAAATCACCTGTAAGTGTGGCACGATAGTTTCCTAAAGAAGATGAAGGCGGCTCCAATATGCCTACTTGAGTTTCACCTTTGTAAACATAAACCTTATCGTCAGTATCCCATAGTGTATAGAAACGACGACCATTGCCTCCATAGAAAATAGCTCTGTTCGATGCGCTAGTGTCATCATCTACACTCGCACTGTCGAGTGTTGCTACTGCTTGAACATGCCATACGTCTGGTTGCCATAGTGATGAATTTGAACCCTGTCCAAAATCATCACTAGAAGTACAACCAGCAAGTACAGCCCCAGCAAGCAGTAACAAAATCCGGCTTGTTGGTTTAGTGATCATAAGCTACTAATTTAATCGTTATCATCCATGTCGTTTGGACGAGCTAAATCGTCAACGTCACTACCACCCGAGCCAGCCAGCAGCGACTGATGCAGAGCCAGCTTGTACGTCTCGAGCTCTGGTTTCTTGTAACCTTTCTTAACTGTTTCCATAATTGTAATGTTTTTAAATGATTAATAAATGTGAGCTAAATATATATATGAGTACTACTCGTAGCTGGTGCCGCCGCCGTCACCTGGCGTGGGCGTGTCGTTGTCACCATCGCCAGTGCCGGTTCCGCCAGTGGTGTCGCCGCCCGTGCCAGAGCCGCCGGTGGTGGTGCCGCCGTCACCGTCGGTAGTGGTACCGCCGGCTGGGGCTTCCTCCTCTTCGCTGTCGGCGGCCTTGCTCCATACGAGCTTGGCGCCCTTGATGGCTGCCGCCACCTCGTCGGCGGGACGGAAGTAGATGGAGGGTTTGACGTCTTCGAGCGTCATGTCCTCCTCATGCTCGTACCATCCGCTGGAGCAGCTGGGGTAGATTTTGCCCAGGGGTCCGAGGTCGACGATGTATCCCTGCTTGAGCATGTCGCTGACGGAGTCGAGGCAGAGTTCGAACGCCATGCGCAGCTCGGCGTGGTGCATGGTGGTGTTGTGCCCGGCTTCCTTGACGATGTCGTCGAAGACGGCGGTGCCATTGGTCAATACTCGGGCTACGTAGCCCAGTTTCTTGGTGACGGGGTTTGTGCTGCCCGCCTTTTTCACTTTCAGTTTTAACTGTGGCATAATCCTTGAGGTTTTATTTATCGTGTTAATACTAAAATGTTGTTTCTCTTGTCCGTGGACGGCCGGGCGGTTGTCCGTGGACTTTTGCCGGACGGTCCGTGGAGAGTTGGGCGGTTGTCCGTGGACAGATGGCAGATTGTCCGTGGCCGATTTGAAATCGTGCATGGCCGATGGGGAAACTCTCCGTGCCCGATGGGGTAACTCTCCGTTCCCGATGGGGCAACTCTCTCCGCCCGCTTAGCTGATTGAGTACACTCGGTGCAAAATCAGTTGACGGTTGAAAAGAAACGAAATCGAGTGAAAAAAAAAAAAAAAAAAACGGAAAAAATGTTAATTCTGTTGAGAATGTTTAACTTTTAACAGAACGGGGAGGAAAAGAGGGAAGAAAAATAATAAAAGGTCTTGGTTTTTCGTTTGTTAATTAGTACTTTTGCAGAGAAATAAAAAGTGACGAGCTATGAAACGAGCAATGACGACATACGCGCTGCTGATGCTGATGATACTGCTGACAGGCGGTACGCTGCAGAGCCAGGGACAGGAACTGCAAGTGAAGATAAACATCAACACACAGCAGATAGGAGCAACTGACAAGAGCGTCTTCGAGAGCCTGCAACAGCAGCTGGAACAGTGGATGAACGACCACCAATGGACAGAGCTGCAATTCCAGAAAAACGAGCGAATCAATTGCACGTTCAATATTACCGTAAACAAATACAACAAAGACGACAACATGATGGAATGTTCGGCGATGATTCAAGCCAATCGTCCCATCTACAATTCAGCATACACTTCTACCTTATATAATAATAAGGACAATGACTTTAATTTCCAATACTCTCAGTTCGAACAGCTAAACTATGTCGAAGAAGTTATTGACAACCAGCTGATGGCGCTGATGGCTTACTACGCATATCTCATCATCGGATTAGACCTCGACAGCTTCTCACCCTTAGGCGGCACAGAGGTGCTACAGCGCTGCATGAATCTGACTAACAATGCGCAAAACCTGGAGTTTACCGGATGGAAAGCTTTCGAAAACAGCCGAAATCGTTTTGCTATCATTAACGACTATCTGGACGAAGCCATGAAACCTTTCCGACAGCTGCAATACGACTACTACCGAAAAGGACTTGACGAGATGGCTAATAACGCTGAACGCGGACGTACCAACATCAGCGAGGCTTTGGAACTGTTGAAACAGGCGCACCAGGACAAACCACTAAGTCTGGTTCCACAGATTTGGACAGACTACAAGCGAGACGAACTGGCTAATATCTACAAAGGCAAGGGAACACAGAAAGAAAAGCAGACGGTATTTGACATCCTATTTGGCATCAATGCATCTCAGAATGATGCCTGGGAAAAAATCAAACAATAAAAAAAGGAGTACAAGAAAGCTATGCTGAAGCATTTATATATTAAGAATTTTGCATTGATTGACGAACTCGATATTGAGTTACACAAGGGATTTTCCGTCATAACTGGCGAGACTGGCGCTGGAAAAAGCATCATTCTGGGAGCTATAGGCTTGCTGTTGGGACAACGAGCTGACTCCAAAACCCTGAAGCAAGGGGCGGATCGCTGTGTCATTGAAGCGCACTTTGACTTGTCGCAATATGCGATGGAGGAGTTCTTCCAACAAAACGATATCGACTACGATGCCGACGACACCATCATACGCCGTGAACTAACTGCTGCAGGAAAGAGCCGCGCCTTTATCAACGACACTCCCGTTGCACTAAGCATGCTGAAAGAGCTGGGAGAACAACTGGTTGACATTCACTCACAACACCAGAATCTGCTACTTAACAAGCAAGACTTTCAACTTAGCGTGGTGGACATCATTGCAAAAGACCAACAGCAATTAAAGGACTACCAGCAGACTTATAGCGACTATCAACAACGACAACACGAACTCACGCAGTTAAAAGAAAGCATTGAACAGAACCGCCAGCAGCAAGATTTTCTTCAGTTCCAATACGATGAATTGGATAATTCCAAGTTAACCAGCGGCGAACAGGAGGAGCTGGAGCAACAGAGTGACTTACTGACACACGCAGAAGATATCAAGACGGCTCTCTATGAAGCGGACAATGCGCTAAACGGTGAGCAAAACGGCGCTGTTGAACAGGTTAAGCGAACGCTGAATGCCATTAGCAACATCAGCAAGGTTTTACCCACCGGCAACGAACTAGCTGACAGATTGAACAGCTGCCATATAGAGCTAAAAGACATCAGCGCTGACATTAGCAGACTCTTGGAAAACACAGACTACGACCCTGCCGAACTTGAGAACATCAACAACCGGTTAGACCATCTGTATGGATTGCAGAAGAAATACCACGCTCAGAGTGTGGAAGAACTTATTGGTCTGCACGACTCGCTGGAACAGCAGTTAACGAACATCGAAAATAGCGACGAAGCCGTCAGCGCATTAGAAGCAACATGCCAAGAACTAAAGGCTAAATGCGAAAAGCAGGCTGACGCCTTAACGAAACTGCGACAGAAAGCAGCCAAGGAAATAGAAAAGCAGATGCAACAACGATTGGTTCCATTAGGAATGCCAAACATCCGCTTTCAAGTGAATTGTTCTGAGACGTCAATCAACAAAAGTGGACAAGACGTTATTAGCTTCCTTTTCTCTGCCAACACGTCCACCCCACTTCAACCCGTAGCACAAGTTGCATCTGGTGGTGAGATAGCTCGCGTCATGCTTTCACTAAAAGCAATGATAAGCGGTGCCGTGAAACTTCCAACGATTATCTTTGACGAAATAGACACCGGCGTTAGTGGAAAGATAGCAGAAAAGATGGCACAAATTATGCAAGAGATGGGTAGCTATGAACGACAGGTCATTTCGATAACTCATCTGCCGCAAATCGCTGCGCTTGGGAGTCATCACTACAGAGTATCTAAAGAAGAGACCGAACTCGGCACAAAAAGCCACATGCAAGAGCTGAATAGTGAAGAACGCATTACCGAGATAGCTCAGATGTTAAGCGGAAGCGACATAACAACAGCTGCCATCGCTAATGCTAAGCAGCTGTTGAAAAGGTCATAAATGATTGTGAATTAAAATGGCATAGGACCCATAGATTCCTCTCCTGGTTCAAAAGGTGACTGATTGGCATCAGGGTGTTGCTCGCCATTCATCTTGCTCCCAAGAATCTCACCGCCATTATCTTTATTCTTTGAATTCAGCCGTTTGTCCTCAGGATTCTCGAAACGAGTGAACTCGCCACGGAATGTCAAGAGCACATCGCCCGTAGCACCTTTACGATGCTTTGCTATGATAATCTGTGCCATTCCACGCAAATCACGCCCATTATCGTCTTGATAAATATGGTAATACTCGGGACGGTGAACAAATAACACCATATCGGCATCCTGCTCGATAGCTCCCGATTCACGCAGGTCACTAAGCTGAGGACGTTTACCTTCCAAACCCTCACGACTCTCCACACCACGATTCAATTGCGACAAGGCAAGAATGGGGACATTCAATTCTTTGGCCAGTCCTTTCAGTGAACGTGAAATCGTACTCACCTCTTCCTGACGAGAGGAGAAGCGCATACCATTAGCATTCATCAGTTGCAGATAGTCAATCATGATAATCTTCACACCATGCTCTCGCACAAGACGGCGCGCCTTAGTTCGGAGTTCAAAAACAGAAAGGCCCGGGGTATCGTCAATATACATAGGAGCTCCTAAAAGTCCATTAAGACGCTTGTCCAACCGTTCCCACTCGTCAGGCAATAACTGACCGTTTAGGATCTTAGAACCTTGTATCTCACAACAATTGGAAATAAGACGATTTACAAGTTGAACATTAGACATCTCTAACGAGAAAAATGCCATTGGCACTTGGTAGTCGGCAGCAATGTTCTTTGCCATAGAAAGTGCGAACGACGTCTTACCCATTGCCGGACGTCCTGCTATTATAACAAGGTCGGAAGGTTGCCAGCCAGAAGTTATATCATCCAGTTTATGATAACCCGTCGGAACGCCTGTCAGGCCATCCTTGTTGGCTGCAGCTTTCTGAATAACCTCTAGGGCATTCTTGATGACAGGGTCAATCTGAGTGTAGTCCTTCTTCATGTTGCGCTGCCCCAATTCAAAGAGAGAGCCCTCTGCTTCTTGCATCAGGTCATCAACATCTATGGTCTCGTCAAAGGCTTTTGTCTGAATGTTACTAGAAAACTGAATAAGCTGACGAGCCAGCGACTTTTGCGCAATTATGCGCGCGTGATACTCTATATTAGCAGAAGACGCCACATGACTGCTTATCTCTGTTACATAACCAGGACCTCCGACATCCTCTAAGTCACCTTGCTTAGCAAGTTGCTCAGTAACGGTCCATACATCGACGGGGTACTCGTGAATAGAGAGTTCCATAATGGCCCTATACACCTTCTGGTTACGAGGCTCATAGAAACTCTCAGGCGTCAGCATCTCACACACGACAGCATAGGCATCTTTGTCAATCATCAAAGCACCCAGTACAGCACGTTCTATCTCTGTAGCCTGAGGCTGAACGTGTGCATAAGTATTGTCAATTGGTTGCTGACGACGGCGTCGCTGAGTATTATTGTTCTGTTCTGGCATATTCTTTCTTTTAGCAATGATAAAAAGTATTGTCCGCTGTAAATAATTCGCTATATTTTCACTTCCGCTGCCGCTTAATAATGCTATAAGCTGTGTATAAGCCTAATTCACCTGCCTTTGAAAGGTCGCTTGTTGCCTCTGCTTCGTGTTTCAGAGACAAATGAGCCAATCCGCGGTTATAGTATGCCTCGGCCAAGTTGGGGTCGATTTCTATTGCACGGCTGTAGTCTTCTATGGCGTGTAAATAATCTCTGCGATCAATATAGACATTACCTCTGTCATAATAGAGGTATGCATTGGCTCCTATTTCTATGGCATGTGTAAAATCAGCCAACATACGGGCTGTCTGCAAATCGACATCAGTTCCTTGTGCTGCTTGGAAGTGGCTGATCCGACCTAAGCAAACGCCCCGATGCCAATAGGCTAAAACAGACGTAGAGTCAATCTGTAGATAGGTATCTAAATCGTCTATGGCTCCCTCATAATTCTGGATAATGCTATTAGCTACGGCACGTTGGAATAATAAAGGCAGAAGATCTGACTCGCTTCGGGTTTGCTGTATTTGGCGTGTTATGCTGTCAATTCTATTGAAATAGCGCAGAGAAGCAGCTTCGCTAAGTGTATTTCGTGTGCATACAATGTACAACTGTCGACCTTTAGGCAAACGGCTGTTCAACTCGTCAACAACAAGATCATATGCGACATAATGTTTGACAGTACTTTGCTGCTGTTCGGTTGAAAGCGCATACATAGGCATATTATCCATACCAACGCGACGGTTCTGCACACGACCTCGATAGTCACTCTGATATTCGTGCTCTAACTCCTGCTCGTCAGCTACAGCCAACTGGTTATACTTTTCGATATCCTCATCGCTGCGCTTACGCATTTGTTTCTGCTTCTTAGTCATGCGAGGCTGATGACCGTAACGTTTGTCTATCTGCGCTTTTAGGATACGAAACTCATCTTGTTCTGCCTGTTTGAGCATACCAAGACTTCGATAGCACTGTGCCCGCTGCTGCAAACCTGTCCAGAAGTTTGGGAACTCATCGATAACCTTACTATAATCACGTATAGCTGCACGTGGATTTCCTGTCCTTTCCAACAATAGAGCTCGGTTATATAGAGCCATAAGATTATTAGGCTCCAACTTCAGCACAAAATCGAAATCTGTAATAGCACGATTATCGTCTCCAACCTGAGCACGTAACAATCCACGGTTGTAATGTGCCAGAAAGTTGTTAGGCTCATAGTCTAAAGCCAAATCATAGTCAGACATTGCTCCGCGCAGATTGTTCTGATTATATCGCGCCATTGCACGATTGATATAAAGTCCCCCTTGACGCGGTAGCAGATGGACTGCTTTGTCAAGATACTGCTCTGCCTCCTTCCATTCCTGACGGGCCAGGCTAATCATTGAGCGCATCGCCCAAGTCTGACCATTATAAGCATCAATATCAAGACTCCTCTGAAGCGACTCGACAGCCTTTGTCGTATCTGTCCGTAGGAGGTACACCTCTGCTTGCATAGCATAAATACGGGCATTGTTACTCCAATGCTGTAACATGGTATCTATCTCTGCTTGAGCTGCATCATAATCCTTCATCTGGATATGGCACAAGGCTCGGTTGTGCCACAGATTAAGTCCTTCTGGGTCATAGCGTAAGGCTGAATTATAATCCTGGATAGCCTCTTCGTAATGCTGCTGTTGAATACGACAAAGACCCCGTAACTCATAAATTCCGACAACGTAAGGATTGCGGCTGATAGCCTCTGAGCAGTCATTCTCAGCACCAGCAAAGTCGTCAAGATAATATTTTGCTACTCCCCTATAATACCAGGGTTCAAAGAGGTAAGGCTTGGAAGAGATTGCCTGATTAAAATACTGAATGGACAGCACATAATCCTCATAATAAAGGGCTGAACGCCCCATGGTCACAAGACGATCGATATTAAATTGGGCATAAAGCGGAAATACAGTGAAAAGGAAAAAAGGCAAAAGAAAAAAACATCTATTGCCTTTCTGTGTCAAGCTATGACTCAGACCTTCCATCACTATCCTTCTTTATCGTATAAGATTTTATCTCCCTGTTGCTGCCTTAGTTCTGTAGCCACAACGATAACGACCCTGCAAGAGTGCCTTGAGCCTACTCTTTATAAGTTGCTTGCGTAACGGTGAGACGCGATCGGTAAAGACCTTGCCATCTAAATGATCAAACTCATGTTGCATGACACGCGCTAAATAACCGTCAATCCATTCGTCATGAGGCTGCATCTGTTCGTCAAGCCACTGAACTCGAATTCGTGTAGACCGAATCACCTTTTCACGAATTCCGGGCAGCGAGAGACATCCTTCTTCTGAGGCATCAGTTTCTGTATCATCATACTCAATAATATGCGGGTTAATGTAAGCATGACGAAAATCCTTGTATTGAGGCATATCATCGCTCAGCACATCCAGGTCTATCACCACGACACGTACAGAGCGACCTACTTGTGGCGCAGCCAAACCTATACCCTCGCTTTCTGCAAGTGTATCCCACATGTCTTGCAGAAAACCTTCCAGGTTTGGATAGTCTGCGGGAATATCCTCAGCAACCTTGCGAAGCACAGGCTGGCCATAAATATAGATAGGTAATATCATCTTAATAAAACACAAAAAACAAATTTACAATTTACGGGAGCGCATATAATCTTGTAGTATTATCACAGCGCTAACCTCATCAACGAGGGCTTTGTCTTGACGCGCTTTCTTTTTCAATCCCCCATTAAGCATTGCCTGATGAGCAAGAACGGACGTAAAGCGTTCATCATAATAATCGATGGGTATGTGTGGCATAGCCTTTCGCCAACGATTGACAAATTGCTGAACCCGAGCTAGATTTTCACTTGGCTGCCCATTGGGCTGACGCGGTTCACCAATTACAATTCGCTCCACTTGCTCATGCTGTGTATAATCAGCCAGATAGTCAAACAGTTCATGGGTAGAAACAGTTGCCAACCCGCCAGCGATAAGCTGAAGCGGGTCGGTAACAGCCAAGCCAGTGCGCTTTTTTCCGTAATCTATTGAAAGAATACGAGCCACCGCTTATTTTGCGTATAGCAGCCAAGCACCCGGGAAGTTCTCAATCAACGAGTTACGGCTGGCAGCAGCCTCCCCTTTGGTGTCAAAAGTTGTAGCGACAACACGATACATGACAGGCGACACGGTGTTATTTACAACCACCTGTGCATCATAGCCCTGACTCTTTAGGTTACGCTGCAGGCCCTCTGCGTTTTCGCGAAGTCCAAAAGAACCAACAACGACACTGAAGTTCTTCAAGCCGTTTCCACTAACGACAGAGACCGTCTCCTGACGAACTGCAACATTGTCGGCATTATCCACCACCTGAGTCTGATTGGCAGTCTTTTGCTGCATAGGAACTACCACATTTTCCTCCACCTGTGAAGCTTGCTGGTTCTGCTGTTGAGCCATCTCGTCTTGCTGTTTTGCCTTCAGATAAGCCTGCTTGTAAGCAGATTCTTTTGACTTACATCCTGAAAGAAACAATACTGCACAAAGTGCAGCACAAATAAATGTGTACCTTTTCATACTAAACTTTTAATGATTATAACCATTTAAATATTCTTTTCACTGAAAATCAGTGCGAAATTACAAAAAAATGAGCAAAAACGACGAAAAATGCTGCATAAAGTTTGTTAATTTCGGAAACTTTCCTTATATTTGCATGCAGAAAAGACGTTTAACTCTTAAAAAAAATACAATTATGAAAAGTTTAGGTTATCTGGGTGCTTTCTTCGGCGGTGCATTAGCCGGAGCTGTGATTGGTCTTTTGTTAGCTCCTGAAAAGGGAGAAGAAACTCGCGTAAAAATTACAGATGCTGTAGACGATTTTATGAAAAAGCACAACATCAAGTTGAGTCGCAAAGAGGTAAAAGACCTTGTTGACGACATTGCGGAGGCTGCTCCCGAAGTTGAGGCATAAAGCTTTAGACCGTTGATAATAGAGTAAATACTGCTATGTTAAGTAGCGACCAAAACGTTGAATCGGTAGCACAGCTCATCGAGGAGTTCAAGAAATACATCGTTCTTCAAAAGGAATTCGTGAAGTTCGATGTAGCTGAAAAGTTAGTACGCCTGTCATTGGGTCTACTGCTTACATTGATTTTCTTCGTTCTCTTTGCGGCTGTGCTACTCTATTTCTCCTTGGCAGTCGTACACTGGTTGCAACCACTAGTTGGAATAGGAACAGCCTATCTGCTCATAGCACTGACATTCCTACTACTCATCTTCATCGTCTTTGCATTTCGCAAGGCATGGATAGAACGTCCCTTGGTACGCTTTTTTGCTGACATCTTATTAAAATAGAAGATTCTACATAATTAGATACCACATGGCAATAGAACCAGCAACACAGTACAACACACTGGAGGAGATACAGCAGCACAAGGCAGAGTTGCAGCGCCAGCTCCAAGGAGAAAGCCAAAAGGTGAGTACGCTGATGAGCGGATTGAAAGCTGCAGCCAAGCCCGCCGGCAAAGGTGAGATGATAGCCTCACTCATCACTAATAGCATCACTGCTTTCGATGCCTTTTTATTGGTGCGTAAATTGATGAAGTCTTATGGCCATTTGTTCCATAAGACAACAAAAAATAGAAAATGAATTCTGGTATTCTAGATGTCGATTACCAGTTCAGCAGATTGATTTCAAGCCATAAAATAACGTAACCCAATATCCAGCCTAACAGGATTTTGGGCGTAAGATGCTTTATGTACCAGCCAATACTGACGCGTTCGGCACGCATCAAAGCCAAGCCACTCACAGAACCGACAGACAGCAGACAGCCGCCCACTGCCGTGTTGTAAGCAATAACTTTCCAATAAGCACCATTTGTAGCTACATCCCCCACTCCAACGGAATAGAGTGAAATGTCGCTGATAGCAATCGTGAAGGTATCGATAACAGAACTCAATAAGCCAGAGACAATACCCAACAACCATATGTCGTGAATATAGATGTCTAACCATTGTGCCACATCACTCCAAACGCCAGTTTCAGAAACGACACCCATTCCCAGCATGATGCCTGTAACGAATAAGACCTGCTGCAAAGAGCCATATTGCAAGGACATAGGAATACGCATTTGAGACATTTGTCCGCTAAGAATCAGTTTACGGTTAAATGCTTCATTCACCACCCACAATACACTTAGTACGCAAAGTGCACCCAGAAAAGGAGCGAGCTTCGTGATGTTATGAAAGGTTGGTATGAACCACAGTCCGCCTATACCAACAACCAGCATTACGACACGTTGCCAACGATTCAATCTTGTATCGTCGCCACGATAAGGAGAGGGGCTCCAAGCCGTGTCAAGACGCTCGGGCAATTCTCTATTTATCAGGATAGTAGGTATAACCCAAGCTACTATTGCAGGTAGAGCGAGAAAGGCTGAGAAATGACTGGCTGTAACAGCACCTTCTCCCCAGAGAATCAGTCCTATCGGATCGCCAATGACCGTAAAGCAACCGCCACAACAGGCGGCTATGAGAATTGCAGCCCCGACATACATCCGCTGACGGGAGTTTTGCAGAATACGATGCATGATAACCAGCATCATCGTTGTTGTTGTCAAGTTATCAAGATTTGCTGACAGCACAAAGGTCGCAAAAGTGATTGTCCACAACAACCGCTTGCTGTTTCGTGTCCGAATCCACTCTGTAATAAAGTCAAAGCAACCATTATTGTTTAACAATTCAACAATTGACATGGTAGCCAGCAGGAAAAGGACAATCGCTGCCGTCTGTCCAACATATTTTAGGAATACATTATCGTAAATAAACAACTTTACATTATCACTGTCAGATGCCAAGACACCCAGCCATTCCGTGTACTCCTCAGGATGTTGAGCCATCACAAAGTCCTGTCCCCAACAGACATAGACCACCCAGCCTATAGTTCCCAGGAACATGGCAATAGCAGCCTTATTAACCCCTGTCAGATGACCTGTTGCTATCAACAGATAAGACAGAATCAGCATCGTTACGATTATCGCAGTCATGAGTGTAAAGAATTATAAATATTACAATAGTTCGGACGGCATCAACTCCTGAGCGTTCTTGAAATCTTCAGGTGTATCTAACTCATAAGAGAAATAATTAGTCGTATCTACTATACGGAAAGTATGTCCTTGTGGAATGAGACGTTCGAAACAACGCTCATAGAACACATCAACAAGTCCTTCCCTCTGTATCATTACATCCAGTTCCTTAAAAAGGGCAGTGCTATAGTCAGCCGTCATCTTCTCTATTCCTACAGACTCACCGATAGCGGATTGAGGGTTGCAGGTTTTGTTAATTTCTACAATGCGGTTATACTTATCAACTATCACCTTTATTTCCTCTTCACCACACTCATGGCGATTCAATGCCAAGGCAGATTCCGGCTGTTTGGCAATGTTAACGACTGCGGCAGGATCGCACAAGATGTCGCTGTCCATCAGAAGAAAGTCTTTTCCACGTACAATCTCTCCTGCCATCCACAAAGAGTAGATATTGTTGTTATGTTCATAATCTGCATTGTGGAGAAAAGTAAAGTGGAGTTTAGGGTCTAGCTGCTCAAGGAACTCACGAATCATATTGCCACGATAACCCGTCACCACTACAAACTCAGTGATGCCTGCCTGCTGCATAGCACGCACAGTACGTTCCAAGAGTGTCTTACCACCTACTTCCAGAAGACACTTCGGTTTCGTATCGGTTAACGGGCGCAGGCGTTTAGCCATACCCGCAGCAAGAATTACTCCAAACATTTCAGTATCGTGTTTACAACAGTTTGAGTTTGTTCTTTCCGTCCGAGCGTAATGCGCAGACAAGACTCAAGGCCCTTGTCTGTCATAAATTTAATCTTATAGTCTTGGTCCTTCAATGCCTGCTGCAGTTTTTCCTTAATTTCTACAGGATACTTAATGAGGATGAAGTTCGCCACAGACTTGTAGACTTTAAAACCTGGTTTGGAACCTAATTCTTTTTTGTACAGCTGGCGTCCCCAATCCATATCGTCTGCAACGTGACGATAATGCTCGTCACTGTCGAGAGCGGCCAGAGCAACAGCTTCAGAGAACCGGTTGTAACCCAGGTATTTGTTGACGTAACTTAGGAACTGGTCATGACCTTTGCCGATGAATCCGAAACCACAGCGCAGACCAGGCAAGCCATAGAACTTAGACAAGGTACGAGAGATGATAAGGTTAGAATACTTGTCAACCAACGGAGCTATGTAAGCCGTATCATTGCTGATGAAGCTGGCGTAAGCTTCGTCGATAAGCACCATCGTGTCAGAAGGTATGTTTTCCATGATACGCCCAGTCTCCTCTGGTGTCAGCCCGTTTCCTGTAGGATTGTTGGGGGAGGCCAACAGCAACATGCGGGGATGTATCCTATTGGTGTACTCAATAACCTCGTTTACATCATAGGCAAAGGTATCTTCCTTTTCATGCAGTGGATACATCTCAAAAGTACCGCCACACTCTGAAGCTACGCGGTTGTAATACCACCACGAAAACTCTGGGATGAGAATCTTAGTGTTGGGAGTAACGCCATCAGCTGTCTTTTGACTATTGATAGACAGAAAATAATGAATGGCATTCTTCAGCATATCCTCGCCGCCATAAGTCAGCAGAACCTGCTCCTCGGGTATACCGTATATCTCGCTCAACTTCACACTGATGACACTTTTCTTCCCTTCATCATAGATGCGTGTATAAAAACACAACGTCTTAGGGTCGAAATTCTTGATGGCCTCTACCACCTTTTGACTGGGTTCAAAGTTAAATTCGTTTCTGTCGAGGAAATTCATCTTCTTATCCATAATGATTATATTATATTCTTTTTTAATGTTATTTGCTTATATTGTTTTATTCATGCCACTTATCTATCTTATTCTTTTATCTTCATCAACGCCATACCAATGGCAATCCAAATGATTTCCCTGACGCGGCAGATGATGCTCACGAAAATGCCTAGTGCGGCAGAAAGTCCCAGGGCGGCAATAGACAGCACGAAGCCACCTTCCTGTACGCCCAACTGCATTGGCAGAAAACCTATAAGGTTGGCAAAAAGCGTTGTAAATGCTACGATAAGAATACTGTGCAGATAGGTTATTGTCAAACCTGCGAGTCCTCCGCCATTATCAATGCCAAAGAGCAACAACATGAATAGCACTTCAGAACTCTGGACCACACGTGACAGGTATTCCAGCACCAGACTCTTGTAGAATGCCTTGCGGTCTTGTCCGTGTAGTGATGATATCTGTTTGTCGATATTCTCAATAGTCTCAGAGTGCTTTGCCCAGAATCGCAACGTCCAACGCTTCAGTCCTGGGATACGGGCAATGACGCCCAATACGTATTTTACTAGTCCGTTCTTGTAGCCTCTTGAAAAGAGATAGAATGCCAATAGGCAGAACACCACTATAAATCCAAGAATGATAGCAATGGCTGTTGTCATTGGCATATCACCCACCATCACCAATGCCAAATAGATGAAAATGCTGATAAACCAGAACCAGAAATGGGCAAAGAAGTGCATCATGGCATACAGAATAACACTACTGGTGGCGTGCTCTTTATCCAGATATTTAGAGAGTTCCATGATGCGGTAGGGCTCCCCGCCAAGTCCACCAACCGGCGTAGCATAGTTCAAGGCATAACCTGTTATGGTGAGTCGGTATATGCGCCAGAAACTGATGGGTGCTTTATGTCCCAGGTTTCCCTCTATGGTTGCCTGCCACGACAAGGCATTCAATCCATAGACAAAGATCCACACTCCTATGATAGGTATCAACCAATAACCTGCATGACACAAGTGGTTCCACAGTTCAATGAAACTGACATCGAAGGTCAGCAGCATCACTACACAAGCTGCTACGCCCAGTATGAAGAAGAGGTTATTGAGTCGCTGCCTATTCCAAGTCATGAGAAGTTGAACTATCTATTTACAAACTATTAGCCAATTGACGACAGAATGCCTCATGGCGGTGATTCACATACCAAGCAAGTAAGCCCATGAAGACTATCTCCCACACAAAATTCAAAGCAGGCACGTCAAGCAGACAGAACAGGAACAGCCAGGCAGAACGGAAGTTAAAGGTCAAGAGGCCATTCCACTTGATGACAGGCAACGAGTATTTACGGAACTCATCACGGAAGCTCTGCGGAATGTTATCGGTGGAGCCGTATTTCTCACGCAACTTAGCCAGCAGACGCTGGAATTCGGGTGTAATTTTCTCCTGTTTTTTTGTATAGTCTATATACGACTTTTGAAAAGCGCGTTCCACCCAGGGAGTTTCCTTAGTCATCTGGTCGTATATTTCCTGCTGCTGGCGTGAATTATCCAGCTCGGACCCTTTCTCGCCCTTAAGGAAAAACAGGTGTACTTGGATATAGTAGTCAGCCAGACGCTGCTGACCTGCAAGTCCGGCGATACCTGACACCCAGCCGAGTATCAAGACCACAGCAGTCGCAATCCACACATTCTGACTGGTATTCTCCAAACCCAACCACTGGAATTCAATGTCATGATGCAGATAGAAACGCAATACCAGCGCATGGTAGATAGGGATAAACCAAGTGAAGCCGGCTGCGCCGTCGAGGATACGCCCCAGACGGCTCTTCTTTCCTGTCATACGAGCCAGCTGTCCGTCAGTACAGTCAAAGATGTCTGCCAGACAGAGCAGCAGAATGGCAATGATATTCATCCACAATCCAAAAGAGCCTGCATAGTACCAACTTGCAAAAGCGAAGAATACGGCACTGCCTGCACCAATTATCATAGAGAGAATTGTGACAGTATTGGGGTGGATGTCAAGTTTTGCAAAGAGTATCGCCCACCAATAACAAAATGGTCGCACGAAGTGCAGGTCCAGCCAGTCCTCGGTATCAGCAGACTTCAAGGTTTTATTTACTTTCTCATTCATTTTTCTTAGTTTTCAAAATCAGCCTGCAAAGGTACAAAGAAAAAACGAGCCCACCAAAGGCAGGCTCATTTATTTATAAATAAATAACACGCAAATGCAATTCCGTATTCAGATAAAGACAATTCGCCTACTCCTTTATATACCTGTCTCCGGTTTCCTTTACGAGCCTACGGGCAAAGGTTGCAGGATAGCCAGGACGCTTGACGGTGGCTCCCAACCCATATTTCGTTCGTTTGAACGTTCCATTCTCGTCAGGTTTGACAGCCATGTCATTATATTTCACTATCAGATAGATAGCTAGCTGTTTCCAACGAGCCAGCATCTGCTGTGCCTGTTTCACACTATAGTCATTCAGGAAGCGTTGCATCTCTTCTGGCTGCATTTCTCTTGCCTTTGCCTCAATAATAGGCTGCTGCTGAAAGTATGCTTGCTCTAAAGAGTCACGCACCGCTTTCAAAGAAGGGAACATAACAGAATAACGCGGATATACCATGTTGGCAACCCAGTTCTCCACCCAGTAAGCATTCTTGTCACTAAAATTCACAGCATCGGCGCCTGGTGTATTATAGCATTCAGGGCGCTCTGTCATCGAACAGTAAATGGGGGTATATGCCACCATATTGCCATCGTCGTTGCCAAACCAGAAGCAGCCACCGACTTGTCGGGGTAACCATGAGCGCATCTGACTGACAAAACTCCACGAGGTCTGTTGGGTTGAGGTGGGGCGCTCGTTGAAATAGCTTTTGCCGTCCACTTTAAAATACAAAGGTGTAGGGCGATAGGGCATCTGCCATATACCTCCGCCAACGTCTGACGAGTCGATAGCCATAGGGGTTCCCTCAAAGTGGTCGCGCATGTCAGCAATGATGTCTTGCACGCTGACTTTCTTCTCTGGGATTACCCACAGCGGCATGTCTTCAGCGTTCTTGTCTTTGCCGAGAGCCCAAGGCAGGTAGCGGTCCATGCCTTTAACATGATGGTTGAAGAAGCTCCAAACACGGGCATCGCAAATACGACGACCTGCGAAGTCGGGTGCTGCATAAGCCATCTTCCAGGAGAAATCCTCATCCTTTCCTGCAAACCACCCCATTTTACGGGCGTACTTAATGACATTCTTCGAGTAGAGCACGTTTTCCTGGTCCTTTAGGGGGAACTTACCGATACGGCTCTGATTGGCATGTCCACAAATGGCTTCATCAGGGATTCGGCGAGCCACCCATACGACTCGTTCTTTGGATTTCGAACGGTCTGGACCACAACCTTGCATTTCCATAATCCAAGCCTCGTTGGGGTCGCAGATAGTAAATGTCTCACCTTCACTACAGTAGCCATAAGTCTCTACCAACGTGGTCATCACCTTTATAGCCTCACGTGCTGTCTTTGAACGCTGCAGGGCTATGTATATAAGCGAACCGTAGTCGATGATGCCTGTCGAGTCAACCATCTCCTCGCGTCCGCCATAGGTTGTTTCTCCTATAGTGACTTGCCACTCGTTGATGTTTCCTATCACGCTCCAGGTTTCCAGTGCTTCAGGGATTTCGCCAAGATACCTGTTTGATTCCCAGTCGTAGATTTTTCGCATCTCGCCCTTCTGGTGCTTGGCAGCAGGATAGCGTGCCAAATCCTCAAACGACCCATAGGAGTCGGCATTGTAAGTACAGATGACGCTACCATCGGTCGATGCTTTCTTGCCTACGATAAAATTGGTGCAGGCCAGACTACTGACTGTCAACATCCAATAGCCGGCAACCAACAAACAAAGTCTTTTCTTCATAACTTCTATATTGCTTTTTCTTTTTTTCATATTCACTAACCTATCGTAATTGTGTACTTCGACATAAATGAAGCACCAGGCAGCAGGTGGTTCATCAAGGGCTTGTCCTTGAACTCGCCTGAAAAGCCACGTGGGTCACCAACACCATACCAAGGCTCGATGCAGACAAAGGGGGCCTTTTTGCCATAAGGATTCCAGAAGGCGCATACGGGTGTCTTGTAGTCAACCGTCACAGCTGGGTCGCCATTGGTATCCATCAGCATCGCTCTGTGAGTCTGGCTTTTATGAATCTTTACGCTGTCGTTGCGAAAGAAATTCTCTGTGATTTCCATGATGCCCATATCAGCATCTAACGGAATCTCTATCATGTCATGACTGCCGTCGCTATAGCTCTTCAGCATATCCATGGCATCTTCGTTGTCCAGTTTGATGACGCCCTCCGTCTTGCCACCAGGCAGATTAAAGGCTGGGTGCCCACCAATTTGGAAATGAATTTCGCGGCTGTCCGTATTCTCCACATGCCAGATGACGTGTACCTTGTTATTCTCCAAACGATAGGTAATAGCCAGGTTAAAGCGGTAGGGGTAGACCTTCAAAGTCTCTTCACTCTCATGCAAGGCGAACGTTACTTTTTCTTCTGTCTGGCTTATGAGGGTGAAATCTTTGTCGCGCGCAAATCCGTGACGCGGCAAATGATATTCCTGTCCGTCAACACGATAGGTTTCATTGTTTACACTACAGACAATGGGAAACAGGACGGGTGAATGGCGCGGCCACTCAGGACCTGCCTGCCACAAATATTCCCTACCCTCGCTGTCCTTGATACTCTGGAGCTCGGCTCCCCTCTCTGCGACCTTGATGGTCAGCTGTTCATTCTTTAATTCTATCATTGAAGTTGCTAATTATTTACTGATTGTTACAAAGATTGCGCCTACAAAGTTAGCGGTTTTTACTGACACTTCCAAGCTTTTCGGAAAATAATATTTGCCTGGCTTGCTGTGAATGGAAAAAAGGCCCAAAAAGAGAAACATTGAATCACTACCAGAGAAACATTGAAACACTACCAGAGAATCAATGAAACGCTACCAGAGAATCAATGAAACGCTACCAGAGAATCAATGAAACGCTACCAGAAAAACAACGTAACGCTAAAAAGGCAACCTTATCGGATGATAAGGCAGGGTTATCAGATGATAAGGATGGGTTATCGGATGATAAGGATGGGTTATTCATTTATAGTGGAAGTGCCTTCTGCTTTCGAGATAGTTCAGATTATGCTGGTGGCGATAGGCTTCCTGCTCAAAGCGTATATGAAAGTAAGCCTCAGTGGTATTACGATATTTCACCAGCAACACCAACCACTCGACAGCATACCAAAGGAAAAAAGGCAGATAAAGCAACTCGCGCTGCTGAGCTGCATGGATCATCTCGTGATTCAACTCCGTTTTGTTCAATGGCCGTGTCGAGAATATCAAGCCAAAGACACAAATGGCATAGTAGGACTTGCTCATAGGCAATCGCTTTACCTGAAACACTTTAGCCATCTTCCTCATCACTTCTTTAAATCGAGGCTATTACCAATGATAACTGTAATAAGGCCAGAGGCACTGGAGCCAATGACGATTGACATCGAGCAGACGATATGGATGGTGTTCGGACTGACTGACACGACTGTCACGCACTCCCTGAACTACAAAATCATAGCGAGACACATTGCCATTAAAGTCGCGTAATTTATAAGTAAGGTGGTAGGGACGTTCCTCGTTGAAGATAACGTAACCCTGGTGCACGTTCGTATGCAAGATGGGCAGCCGCATTCCAGGCTCACGATAGGACTTCATGTACCAGACTCGTGTATGTCGCCAATGATCAAAATCGCCCCAAAGATTTACCTCTGGCTGACAACTGACGGGGATGCTGTCAACGTCAGCTCGAAACACCTCACGCCCGTCTACCAGCAGACTGGTGTTACGAATGCCATAATGATGATATGTGGCTTCGCTATAGTCGTCAGCCCACAGAGCGAAGCCTACCCGTCCCCAAGCTGTAAAACCACGCTTAATACTCCATGTGGTACGCTGTCTTTTGGTATCTGGCTGTCCAAATCCAAAAGTCTGCTTGCTTGCTCCTCCGTTGAAGAGGCCCTCCCCCACTACTGGAACCGCCATGAAGCTATGAGCCTGAGGTGCTACCGTGTCAGCCACCAGATGACCGACGAACTCCAAGGGGTCACGCATGGCCCAAGTCACTGTGTTGTGTATCTCAAGATGCAGGTGCGGACCTGTCGAATGTCCTGTATTACCACTGTATGCTATCAAGTCGCCACCCTTTACTGGAAACTTGTCGGCAGCAAAGATAAGAGACAAGGTATCCTTAGAACCCGTACGTTGCAACTGCCGTTCGTACTCATCGGCAAATCGGTTTAGGTGGCAATAGACACTGGTATTACCGTCAGGATGATTTACATAGATGGCATTGCCAAAGCCATACATATTCACCGTTAAGCGTGACACATAGCCATCGGCTATGGAGCGCACATTCCAACCCTCGCAGTTCTGTGTTTTAATATCTATGCCGCCATGAAAATGCCAAGGACGGGGTTCACCGAAGTTTCCTGCCAGAATAATGGTGCTATCTATGGGACTCTGGTATTGCACATCAATACTGCTGACAGGCTCAGCATTGTAGCTACAGCCTGTCAGCAGAAGTACTGTGACAATGATAGTCAAAGGCCTCAACATGCTTTAAAAGACATATCGAGTCCTTTAACGGAGTGAGTCAAAGCACCAACAGAAACGAAGTCGACACCTTGTTCTGCATAGTCGCGGATGGTATCGAAAGTGATGCCTCCACTTGACTCCGTCTCATAGCGACCTGCAATGATATCGACGGCCTTCTTGGTATCGGATACTGAGAAGTTATCGAGCATAATACGGTCAACACCGCCATGATTGAGCACCTGTTGTAGTTCGTCGAACGAACGTACCTCTATCTCTATCTTCAGGTCGAGGCCTTTCTCCTTCAGATACTGGTGACAACGATCAATGGCGTTGGTAATACCACCAGCAAAGTCTACGTGGTTGTCTTTAAGCAGTATCATATCAAAAAGCCCTATGCGATGATTCGTACCACCACCAATTTTGACAGCCTGCTTCTCCAGCATTCGCATGCCAGGTGTTGTCTTACGGGTATCAAGCACGCGCGTCTTGGTGCCTTTCAGTCGCTGGACATATTTATCCGTCATCGTAGCTATGCCACTCATGCGTTGCATGATGTTAAGCATTAAACGCTCAGTCTGTAAAAGCGAACGTATGCGACCAGTAACTATCATGGCGATGTCACCTTTCTTCACACGACTTCCGTCACCCATCAAGACTTCAACTTGCATGTCTGGGTCAAAACGACGGAACACCTCTTTGGCTATCTCCACACCTGCCAGAATGCCATCCTCCTTGATGAGCAGATGCGACTTGCCCATCGCGTCCTCTGGAATGCAACACAGTGTGGTATGATCGCCGTCACCTATATCTTCTGCAAACGAGAGGTCTATCAGACGGTCTACTAATTCGTCTACACTTAACATAAAAATATTTTTTTATTAGAAAAAATCCTATACGACTACTCAGTTCTTACTCTGGTCTTTGAAGAGATAGACGCCAATACCTATGCCCAAGCCATAGCATGAATTCTCAAACTTCTTGGTTGAGAAATCTATGTACAGCTCTGGCTCGATAGTCACAGTGCGGCTCAGGAAGAAAGCATAACCCACCTGAACACCAGGCAACACGTCGTTATAGCCGCCACCAGCATGCTTGTACTTCAACGAGGCTCCCAGATACAGACCGTTCTGTTCTATATAGTAGCGACCACCGACACCAACATTGAACGTATCGTCCTTATCCTGCAAATGGTTGTAACCCACCTGAACAGTACCCATGATGTTGTCGATAAAAAGATAACCCGCCTTGGCGTCAAGACCCAAGTGGAACTTCTTAGCCTGACTACCGATGTCGAAACCCGACAATGAGGCACCAATGTAAGTCTTACCCTGCTCGAACTGAGCATTTGCAGCCACTGACATAACCAGTGCTACGACAAATAATGCAATTTTTTTCATAGTGATAAACATGTATTAAATGAAAGGAATATTCATCTCTTCATACGACTGAACCACACAAGGAACCAGCCCAACGAAAGCATCAGAGATACGACTGCTACAACCTCAGCGTCGACACTGCTGCCCGAAATCCTTGAGGCAAGAAAGGTGGTACAAACCGTCGTCATAAACAGCGCAGGCACCAACGTAATGATAAACAACTTCTTCTTACGAATCAGATAGACCGTAATAGCCCACAACGTAAAGACGGACAACGTCTGGTTAGACCAGCCAAACCAGCTCCAGATGGTGTTGAAACCCTCTTTGTCTGTCATCTGCCACAACAACAGCGCAATGGCAGTGCCAAACATTGGGATACACACCATCAGCCGACTACGGATGCTGTGCTGTTCCAAGTGAATGAAGTCGGCAATAATCAGACGGGCAGAACGGAAAGCTGTATCGCCGCTTGTAATCGGAGCAGCAACAACGCCCAACAGCGCCAGCACAGCACCAACTATACCAAGCCAATCGTTGCAAATCAAGTTGACAATGGTTGGCGCATCGCCGATTGCTGCCACTCCACCAGCTATCGACTCATAACCAGGAACCGGCTGGTCGTAGAAGAAATACATCGCCACCGTCGCCCAAATCAAAGCCACAACACCCTCGGTAATCATGGCACCGTAGAAAATGGGGCGACCCATGTGCTCACTCTTCATACAACGAGCCATCAGGGGAGTCTGCGTGGCATGGAAACCGCTGATGGCTCCACATGCTATTGTGATGAAAAGTGCTGGGAAAATGCTGCGCTTCTCCAGCGAAGGAACACTCAGTCCCTCCCACAACTCAGGAATGTCGGGCATCTTAACAAACAGTGCCACCATTAAGGCTGCCGCCATGAACAGCAGCGAAAAGGCAAAAAACGGATATATCTTACCGATAATCTTGTCGACAGGCATCATGGTTGCGATAATATAATAGACAAATATCACTGCCGACCACCACACATACTCCATTTGCATCACGCCCTGATGAGCTGCCTCAATGTCTGCACCAGTCATATCACCTAATATCTTGGCAGGACTGTACACAAAGACGACACCAACCATCATCAGTAGGAAAACCGAAAACACCAGCATCACCTGCTTGGTAGTCTTGCCCAGATAGGTACCGATGATGTCAGGCTGGTTAGCTCCACCATGACGCATCGATAACATACCTGACAGATAATCGTGAGTGGCGCCAGCAAAAATACAACCCAACACTATCCACAAATAGGCTGCAGGACCAAACTTGGCACCCATGATAGCACCAAAAATAGGACCCGTACCTGCTATGTTCAGAAATTGAATCATAAATATTTTCCAGTTAGGCAGCACGACGAAGTCCACACCGTCTGCTTTGGCTACCGCAGGCGTGTCACGGTCGTCTGGACCGAATACTTTCTCAACAAACCGGCCGTACACGAAATAACCCAAAACAAGTGCCAAAAGGCTAAAAGCAAATGTAATCATTTTTTGTCCTTAATTAAATTACTCGTGCAAAGGTACAAAATAAATATGAATTACTAATTACGATTTAGAAAATATTTTTGTACCTTTGCAGTCAATATGAGAATTTTTAAGCATTATATACTCTTATTTGCCGCACTGGCTGTATCAATGAACATTCTTGCACAGCCCAAGTATGAGGTTCGTGCTGTATGGCTGACTGTATTGGGGAATCTCGATTGGCCATCGGGCAGTTTGACGGACGGCAAGAGTATCACAACTCAGCAGCAGGAACTGACTGATATACTTGACAGACTGAAGGCTATCAACATCAACACGGTGTTGCTACATACTAGAATTAGAGCTACCACCATTTACCCCAGCGACATTGAACCCTGGGCGCCTTACCTTTCCGGCAAAGCAGGAGTATCGCCAGGCTATGATGCGTTACAGTTTGCTATTGACGAGTGTCACAAACGAGGAATGGAACTTCACGCCTGGATAGTAACCATACCTATCGGCAAATGGAAAAGTTATGGATGTCAGCAACTACGCCAACAGTATCCGTCATTAGTAAAGCACATTGGCGAAGAGGGGTATCTGAATCCAGAAGATAGCAGAACAGCCGACTACCTGAGCAACATCTGTGAGGAAGTCACACGCCGATACGACATAGACGGCATCCATTTGGATTACATCCGTTACCCCGAAACATGGAAAGGACGAAAGGATCCAGAGAATATAACACGTATCGTAAGGCGCATTAACGAATGCGTCAAACACTACAAGCCTTGGGTCAAGATAAGTTGTTCGCCTATTGGTAAGTATGACGACCTGAGCCGCTATAGTGCCCGAGGCTGGAATGCTCGACGCACCGTAGCCCAGGATGCACAGAAATGGCTGCGTGAAGGGCTGATGGACCAACTGTATCCTATGATGTATTTTAAGGAGAATAACTTCTTCCCTTTTGCTATTGACTGGCAGGAAAACAGCTACGGGCGTACCATCGTCAGCGGACTGGGCACATACCAGTTACATCCGAAGGAGCGAAACTGGTCGTTAACTGAAATGAAGCGTCAACTCAACGTCACCAGGCAGATAGGCGTCGGTCACTGTCACTTTCGCGCCAAATTCTTGCTAGATAACGTAAAGGGCATCTACAACTACATGAAATTCTTCGACTCTCAACCTGCTCTCATTCCACCAATGAAATGGGAAAACCACCCTGCCCCAATATCTCCGACGACTCTTTGGGTTGACCGCAACCAACAGGGAGATAAACTGTCATGGAACGGAGCGAGGGATCTGAGCGGTGGACCTTATTTATTATATAATGTATATGCTTCAACTGATGAATCTATAGACATCAATAATCCTGCCAACTTAATTGCCACACGCCTTCGTTCATCAAACCTCACGATTCCACATGCTGTCAACAGATCTCCGCTCCACTATGCAGTGACAGCCCTTGACCGCTACGGCAACGAGAGCGCTCCTATTTACGAAAGCGGCTCTGAAAAGCAAAACTATTCATCACCCATTCTGTTAGCAAACAACGGTTCAATGCTTAACATTCCCAAACATCAGTTTGATGCCTCGCAGCTTCTCGTCTGCAACATGCAGGGGCGTTTGGTCTATTCCACAAGTTTTAGTCCACGCTTATACATCGGACACCTGGCCGAAGGTATGTATATGCTTAAATCTTGTAACAAAAAGAACATCACTCATCGTTTGGGATACTTCACTATTAAGAGATGATTTCGTATTTGCATTTAAAATGATGACAATTCGTTAATTTTGTCAGTAATTTAAGAATTCAACCGTTAAAATCTAAAGCCCGTTAAGCATCGTGGCGAAAGTGTTAAATTGCGACAAAAAGTTGCGACAATTTGGCAGAATAAAGAAAAATGCCCCTATATTTGCACACAAAATTGTAAATATGGTGCACGATGCACCTGTTTACCTAATGAGTAAAGAAATAATATTAACACTTTAATGGAAATGCAAATATGAAAAAGATTGTAAAGAGTTTCATTCCTGCAATGTACCTGATGTTCATTGCCTTTTCTGCAGCCAGCTGTAACCAAACACAGGCAGCACCCGCAGTTCCTGCAGGGCAACCCGTTGACCTGACTTATGCAGCTGAGAAATCACTGCCCGCAGTTGTATACATTAAGTCTGTAACCAATTCTAAAGTACAGACAGTAGAATACAGCGACCCCTTCGAAGATTTCTTCTCCGACCCCTTTGGCGGCTTCTTTGGACGCGGCCAGAACAACAACGGCAAGCGTCAGCGCCAAGTACAAACTCCCAAGCGTGCTGCTGCAGGTTCTGGTGTCATCATTTCAGAAGACGGATACATCGTCACCAACAACCACGTGGTGGATGGTGCTGACGAGTTGACTGTTACGCTAAACGAGAATTCAAAGGAATATTCTGCACGCATCATCGGAGCTGACAAAACTACCGACTTGGCTCTTATCAAGATTGACGCCAAGAATCTGCCTGCTATTGTCATTGCCAATTCTGACGATGTAAAGGTTGGCGAATGGGTACTGGCCGTAGGTAATCCGTTGGGACTCAACAACACTGTGACTGCAGGTATTGTCAGCGCCAAAGCTCGGTCTATGGGTTCTGGTGTCAGCTCGATGATTCAGACTGATGCTGCCATCAACCAAGGAAACTCTGGCGGTGCATTAGTAAACACCCGTGGCGAACTGATTGGCATCAACGCTATGTTAGCCTCTCCTACTGGATCGAATATCGGGTATGGTTTCGCCATTCCTACTACCATCGTCAAAAAAGCCATCGAAGACTTCAAGAAATACGGCACTTATCAACGTGCCATGATTGGCATTAAGGGTGGTAGCGTCAAGGATTATATCGATGCCATGAAAGATCAAGAAAAAGAAGTCAAGGATTTTGGAACCATGGAGGGTGTGCGTATTGACGAAGTCGTTGAGGACGGTGCTGCAGCTGCTGCCAATCTCGAGAAGGACGATATCATTACTGAAATCGATGGACATAAAGTGAAGGACATGGGTGAGTTGCAAGGCATTATTGCCCAAAAGCGTCCTGGCGACAAGGTAACTGTAAAGTTCTTACGCAACAAGAAGGCAAAGAGTGCTACGCTGACACTGAAGAACGAACAAGGCAACACAAAGGTAGTAAAAAATGCTGATGTTGATGTGCTTGGCATCGATGTTCGCCCCATCACGGAGAGTCAGAAGAAGCAATTGGAAATAAGCTATGGTCTTGAAGTCCTAAAGGTCAGTGGCGGCAAGATGAAGGATGCCGGCGTTCCTAAAGGTTTCATCATCCAACGTGTAAACGACGATGCCATGAAGACATTTGACGACCTGCAGGAAGCTGTCAAGAAAGCAAGTGCATCGAAGGACCAAATGCTCATCATCAGGGGTATCTTCCCAACTGGTAAACTGGGTGGTTTCGTTGTTTATCTGCAGAATGAATAAAGCTCCTCGTGTATGGAAAACACAAAAGCAAAAGTTAAGATTTTTGCATAAAGAAGGATAATACATAAAAAAGTAAGGTGTTTTTTTGGTCATTCCGAAAAAATACCTTACTTTTGCATTCTGGCTATAAAAACTACGACTGCATGAGACAACTGAAAATCACAAAATCCATCACTAACCGTGAAAGCGAAGCGTTGGAGAAATACTTGTCGGAGATAGGTCGCGAAGACCTGCTGACATCTGACGAGGAAGTAGAATTGGCACAGCGCATTCGCAAAGGTGACCGCAAGGCTCTTGACCGCCTGACGAAGGCCAATCTACGTTTTGTGGTGAGCGTTGCCAAGCAGTATCAGAACCAGGGCTTGTCATTGCCAGACCTCATCAACGAAGGTAACCTGGGACTCATCAAGGCTGCCGAGAAATTTGATGAGACACGTGGTTTCAAGTTCATCTCCTATGCCGTATGGTGGATTCGTCAGAGCATCCTTCAGGCTATTGCAGAACAGAGCCGCATTGTTCGTCTGCCACTCAACCAAGTTGGCTCGGTAAACAAAATCAACCGAATGCTTAGCAAGTTTGAACAGGAGAACGAGCGCCGCCCGTCAGTCGATGAGATTTCAGAGCAAATAGACTTGCCGGAGGATAAGGTTGACGAGGCTATGATGGCTAGCAACCGCCACGTATCTGTTGACGCACCCTTTGTCGATGGTGAAGACAACTCCCTGCTTGACATATTAGTGAACGACAACGCCCCAATGGCAGACCGCTCACTAGTGATTGAATCACTAAGAACGGAAATCGCCAGTTTGCTTCAAACGCTGACAGACCGAGAGCGTAAAGTAATTACTGCTTTTTATGGCATCGGACAGCCTGAGATGACACTGGAGGAAATCGGCAACAAATATGGACTAACACGCGAGCGTGTTCGACAAATCAAGGAGAAAGCCATTCGCCGACTACGCAGTAATACAAAGAACGAAATTCTTAAAGCCTATCTCGGAGAATAACTCATAAGGCACAATAATAGAAACAAAGCAAAATAAAATGAAATATTTAAAGTATATCGCTATTGCTCTGTTGATGGTTACATCAACGAACATTGAGGCAAAGAAAATCAAGGTTCCGCATGTGTATATGTTCGGATTCTCAGCCTCATTCCAAGACTCCACTATTTACATTACCGACATTCAAGATGTTCCCGATGCTTGGATGGACACTAAAAGCAAATTCCTGCTGGGACGTGATAGTTATTCGTACCAACTGAAGAATTACCTCACCGACCAACAGCAGCCTAACCGTGTCTGCATGGTATTTTTTGCTACTAAAAAGGCAAAAGCCGAGAAACAATATACCAAGGTTTTGAAGAAGTATACCAATGTCAAGAATAAGAAGAGGAAGAAAACACACAATAGCACCACCCCCTCAACATACGACATCAAATACATCACGCCTCAAGAGTTCAAGTTCGAGACGGTTGATATGTCTGATGAATAAAATACAATCCGTAAGGAGCAGAAGAAAATAGCTGCTCCTTACGGATTATTAGTTTCGAACATCTGCATACGTTCTTCCAGTTGTGCATACTGGTGGTCCTGGATGAATGAAGTACAAACGCGCAAACCCTCTTGATGTGAACCTGTGGTTATCAGACAGATAGCCGAGACACCATAGTACATCAATTCCTTAGCCAACTCGCCACTTGTCATATTCTTATATCCTATAGTGAAATAGAAACCATCAGCTACAGGTTGATCGAGGTCTTTGTCGTAGACGATATGGAAACCATGACGACAAAAAATTTCCTTTAGCTTATGAGCGCGCTCGCCGTAAACACTCACCTCCTTACGAAAATCATACTCACCATCGGTAGCAGCCTTCAGCATAGCTGCCATCGCAAATTGCGCACTGTGACTGGTGCCACTGGAAAGAGCATAAAGCATACGGGTGGAAAATACCAATCCAAAAGGCAGTCCCTCATAACGTGATGCTAAGTCATCGTAGTGGCGGTGGAACAGTTTGTCTGAAATACACACCACACCGATGCGCTCGCCTGCATAACTGAAAGCTTTCGAACCGCTTATGAGCAACATGTAATTGTCTGTATAGCGCCCAACGGTTGGTTGATAAGGTGGCTGGAAGGGAACGCTGAGGTTCTGTCTGAAGTCCATAGCAAAGTATGCTAAGTCTTCCATCACGATAGCGTCATATTTAGTTGCCAGTTTGCCAATAACCTCCAGTTCCTGTTCGTTTAGGCATATCCACGCAGGATTGTTAGGATTGCTATAGATAATGGCACAGATGTTACCCTGCTTAAGATAACTTTCTATTTTGGACCCCAGTTTGTCACCGCGAAAGTCATAGACATCAAAAGTCTCATATTTCACGCCCATCACCTGCAGTTGCATCTTTTGCACAGGGAAGCCTGGGTCGATGAACAACACTGTATCGCGCCGTTTGTCAGCCTGTGAGCAGGTAAGGAAAGAAGCAAATGTGCCCTGCATTGAACCCGTCACTGGGACGCAGCACTCAGGAGCGATGTCCAGACCGATGAAGGCCTTTACGAATCGTGAGGCTTCCCGCTTTAGCTGCGGAGCACCCTGGATATCAGGATACGAATGTGCGATGCCGTGTTTCAAGGCCTTAACCTGTGCATCGACACCTACCTGTGCAGCTGGTAGTCCTGGTATGCCCATCTCCATTTTAATAAATTCCACCCCACTCGCCTGCTCGGCCTTGGCTGCCACCTGTTTTACTTCGCGGATGGTTGCTTTAGCAAAGTCCTTAATACCTAACTCTGCTACCAGTTTGTCGACTATTTCTCTTTTTATTGGTGTTTCCATAAAGTGACAACAAATTATTACCTTTTTATCAGCTGTTGGCTGCACCAATTGCCAGAGCTTTGATGTTGGCATCAACAATGGCTTCGCCTTTCCGACCGAAGACACGTCGGATGGCATCTTCAAGTTTTTCGTATTCTATACCCAAAGCCTTCTGCGCAGCACCCAACAGAATGACGTTAGCCGAGCGGGGTACCCCTGCGTCTTTAGCCTTCTGTTCAATATCTATCATGATGACGTTTGGAAGCTTTTCCAGATCGGCCTTAATCACCTCTATATCAGGATAGTTTGGAATATTCACGAAAGGTGTGCTCGATGTAATTATCCAACCTTCCTTCGAGAGGAACGGCAGATAGCGCAACGCCTCCATAGGTTCCATAGAAATAATAACGTCCGCACCGCCTTTAGCTATCAAATCACTCTGGATTGGGTCACTGGAGATACGCAGGTTTGACTGTACATCACCACCTCGCTGTGACATTCCGTGTACCTCTGCCTGCTTAATATACAGGTTTTCCTTCATGGCAGCTTCGCCAATGATTGTAGCAATAGAGAGGATGCCTTGTCCTCCTACTCCGCAAAGGATTATATCTGTTTTCATGCTTTACCTTTTTTCTTTATAACCTTTTAGTTTTTCTCAGCAGCCTTCTTTTGTTTCAGGTGTCGCTGCAGTGTCTGCATACACTCACGGCGCGGAATGATGACACTTACGCCGTGGTAGTTTATTTCATCGTTGATGACCTGTTTTATCTCCGCCATATTCTTGGGAAGTGGAACAACAACCTTCAGGTGTTCCTCACTAACGCCGAGTCCACGACAGATAGCCTCAAACTTATTCGTACCAGCAGAGTCCTGACCGCCTGTCATGGCTGTCGTCAAGTTGTCGCTGATAATAACAGTAATATCGGCATTTTCGTTGACGGCATCCAACAGACCTGTCATACCACTATGCGTAAACGTAGAGTCGCCAATGATTGCTACCGCAGGCCATTGTCCGGCGTCTGAAGCACCTTTAGCCATCGTAATAGAAGCTCCCATGTCGACACATGAGTGAATTGCCTTATAGGGGGGCAAGAATCCGAGGGTATAGCAGCCAATGTCACCAAACACACGTGCATTGGGATAGTCGAGCAACACCTCGTTCAGTGCCTGATAAACATCACGGTGACCACAACCCTGACAGAGAGCGGGTGGACGTGGGGCTACATCCTCACAGGTAGCATAGTTCTCGTCGAGCGGCATACCCAGTGCCTTCTTTATATAGTCAGGATTCAACTCACCAGTACGGGGAAGTTCACCTGTCAAACGCCCCTTGATAACGGCATTTCCTGGCATAACACCACGTACCTGATCCTCTATGAAGGGTTGTCCTTCCTCGCAGATGAGCACCTCCTGACAGTCATCCGTCATGCGTCGGATTAGTTTCTTGGGTATAGGATATTGTGAAATCTTGAGTACCGGATATGGACACCCGTTGGGGAAACATTCCATCAAATAGTTATATGCTATACCGCTTGCAATAATGCCGAGTTGCTGATCTTGTCCCTCCATATACCAGTTATAGACGCTGTCAGAAGCCATCTGTTCCAGCCTCGGTTGTTGTGCGCATACGTAGTCGTTACGTTTTCTCGCAAAAGCAGGCAACAGCACCCAGTTCGAAGCCTTGGCATTGTAGTTCAGTTCGTTCTGCTGACGCGGTTTGTCTGCACACTGAACGACGGAACGCGAGTGAGCCATTCTTGTCGTGACGCGCATCAGGACAGGCAACTGCAACTGTTCAGACATGTCGTAAGCCATCGCCATCATGTCGTAAGCCTCCTGCTGACTGGCAGGCTCGAGCGTAGGTATCATGGCAAACTTACCATAGAAACGCGAGTCCTGTTCGTCCTGTGACGAGTGCATCGAGGGGTCGTCAGCCACCAACACTACAAGTCCACCGTTAGTACCTGTCATTCCAGAGTTGACAAAGGGGTCAGCACAGACGTTCAGTCCTACGTGCTTCATACACACCAATGCCCGTTTGCCCATATATGACATGCCGAGGGCTGCCTCCATTGCAGTTTTCTCGTTTGTCGACCAGCGGCTATGTACGCCTCGCTCTTTTGCCAACGGTGACATCTGAATATACTCCGTTATTTCTGTTGAGGGAGTGCCTGGATATGCATAGACACCGCTCAATCCGGCATCGAGTGCACCTTGAGCAATGGCCTCATCTCCTAATAAAAGTTTCTTCATATCTTGTTTGTTTTTGTTGATATTTCGTAATTTTGAATGCAAAAATACAAAATATTCTTGAAAGCAGCAAGAAAAAGAGCCGCAAACCTTTCGGTTGCGGCTCTTTTTATGTCGCTTAATGACGATTTTCTCGTTTACTTAACTTTAGCAACGATAGCCTTGAAGGCTTCAGGGTTGTTCAAAGCCAGGTCGGCGAGCACCTTGCGGTTAATCTCGATACCAGCCTTCGTGAGCTTACCCATGAGAGCAGAATAGCTCAAACCCTCCTGACGTGCAGCAGCGTTGATACGCTGAATCCACAGTGCACGGAAGGTGCGCTTCTTGTTCTTACGATCGCGATAAGCGTAGGTGAGACCCTTCTCCCAAGTGTTCTTGGCTACTGTCCAAACATTCTTGCGGGCACCAAAGTAACCGCGAGTAAGTTTCAGAATTCTTTTACGTTTAGCTCTTGATGCAACGTGATTAACTGATCTTGGCATAGTTTTCTTCTTCTTTTAAATGTTTGACAATAGGTGAATTAGCGGAGACACAACAGGTCTCGAACCTGCTTCATGTTTGAAACGTCTACGATGGTAGAACCTACCAGATTACGCTTTTGCTTCTTGGTCTTCTTCGTCAGAATGTGACTGTGGTAAGCATGGTGTCTCTTGATCTTACCTGTACCGGTGAACGAGAATCTCTTCTTTGCACCGGAATTTGTCTTTACTTTTGGCATTGTTTTTAAATTTTTAAATTGTTATTAATAATTGGCGACTACGCATATACCGGGCGCGACGCCATTTCTATCTCCTATCTGCTATTCTTCTTTCTCTGTGAGCTTCTTAAGCGCGTCAGCACTGATTTTGGCATTGGCAAGAAGACCACCGTTGGCAGGGGCATCTGCGTCAACCACGGCGCTCTCCTGTCGTGCAGCCTCCTTGGCCTCAGCTTCAGCAGCTTCACGGTCTCTAGCTTGTTGACTCTTCTTTGCAGCTCCTGCCTTCTTCGGTGCCAGATATAGGAACATCTTCTTACCTTCCAACGAGGGCATTCCTTCTACCTTACCTACTTCTTCCAAGTCATTGGCAAAACGCAGCAACAGCACTTCGCCCTGTTCCTTAAACAGGATGCTTCTTCCACGGAAGAAAACGTACGCACGAACTTTGTTACCATCTTCCAAGAACTCCTTGGCATGTTTCAACTTAAACTGATAGTCGTGCTCATCGGTTTGCGGTCCGAAACGTATCTCTTTCACCTCTACCTTCACCTGCTTGGCTTTCATTTCTTTTTGCCGTTTCTTCTGCTGGTAGAGAAATTTCGAATAGTCAATCAGTCGACAAACAGGCGGATTGGCATTAGGTGAAATTTCCACCAAGTCAACTCCCTGGTCATGCGCCATATCCAATGCTTGACGGGTGGGAACGACGGTTGAACCGTCCTCACCAACAATACGTACTTCGCGCACTCGAATCTGCTCGTTTACGCGGTACTGTTGTTTCATTTTGTCGTTCTTCATCAACTGTTTTTATCGGCTGTTTTTACAAAATCGGCTGCAAAGTTACAAATAAGTGTGCACAAAACCAAAGAAAATGCCAATTATTTTTTATTTTGGCGGTAGAGAGAAGACTCCCTACCGCCATTTTTGTTTCAGAAAAGACCTTGTCTTTAGTCTTCCTGATATTCAGGACGCAGCTTACGTACGGTCTCGCCGGCACGCCACATTTCCTGATTACGCATAGCCTCAAGTTCTTTCTCCAAGCCAGCGCGATAGTCAGGCTTTGAGTTGGCATCGATAGATATCTGAGCCTCGTTGCCAGTCTTAACAGAGTAGTACAGCCACTCCATGACGGGCTTGACAGCATCGTGGAAACGTGGAGCCCAGTCAAGCGCACCGCGCTGTGCCGTAGTCGAGCAGTTGGCATACATCCAGTCCATGCCCTTGGCACCGAAGAGCGGACCAAGGCTCTGTGTGAGTTCCTCAACGGTTTCGTTGAAAGCCTCAGAAGGCGTGTGTCCGTTCTCACGCAACACCTCGTACTGAGCCAGCAGCAAGCCCTGAATGGCACCCATCAGCGAGCCGCGCTCACCAGTCAGGTCAGAAGTAGCTTCACGCTGGAAGGTCGTTTCAAAGAGATAACCTGCACCGATGCCGATACCGAAGGCCAGTGTCTTTTCCTTGGCCCGACCCGAAGCGTCCTGGTAAACGGCATAAGAGCAGTTCAGTCCGCGACCCTCGCAGAACATGGTGCGCAGCGAGGTGCCGCTTCCCTTAGGAGCCACCATGATAACGTCGACATCCTTGGGAGGAACGACGCCCGTACGATCACTCCAGTTGATAGCGAAGCCGTGGCTATAGTACAGCGTCTTGCCTGGCTTCAGATATTTCTTAATGGTAGGCCAAACCTGAATCTGTCCAGCGTCAGAGAGCAGCATGCAGAGGATTGTGCCTTTCTCGGCAGCCTCTTCGATAGAGAACAGGGTTTTCCCCGGTACCCAGCCGTCAGCGACAGCCTTCTCATAGGTCTTGCCTTGACGCTGTCCGACGATGACGTTGAAACCGTTGTCGCGCAGGTTACAAGCCTGACCAGGTCCTTGGATGCCATAACCGATGACGGCGATGACCTCGTCCTTCAATACTTCACGTGCTTTCTCGAGTGAGAACTCTTTGCTGGTGACTACCGTTTCAATAACGCCACCAAAATTCATTTCTGCCATAATGCAATTCTGTTTTTGAAAGTGATACTTATCCCTTGCGTACCATGCCAGCCCTGCCCGAGAGCCGTCGTCTTGTCAGTCCGCTCCCACCCTGCACGAGGATGCGACGAGGGTTTAACTGAAAAATCGGATGCAAAAGTAACAAATTGGAGTGAAACGACCAAACAAATTAGGATTTTTTCTCTTTTTGTTTGTTTTTTACTACGAATCTTCGTAAATTTGCACCTTAGTTTTAAAGAATGACAGTACACATGAAAATACAACCCACCACCGAGCGCGTCTTCAGCATCTTCCGTGAGCTGAATCAGATACCACGCCCCTCGCACCACGAACAACAAGTAGCAGACTATCTCTGCCAGTTTGCCGAACGTCTGCACTTGGAATACGAACGCGACCAGCAGAACTGTGTCGTTATCCGCAAGCCAGCCACGCCTGGACATGAAGGGGCCGAACCCATCGTCCTGCTGAACCACATGGACATGGTGTGCGTAGGTATGCAGAATCCACTATCCGACCCGATTGATTCCTATACGGAGAACGGCTGGATGAAGGCGCACGGCACGTCACTGGGTGCCGACAACGGCATTGGTCTGTCAATGGCGCTGGCTGTTCTGGAGGACGACACCATCGTGCACGGTCCTTTGGAGGTCATCACCACTACCAATGAGGAGGATGGTATGTCGGGTGCTGCGAACCTGTCAGCTGACTTCCTGCACGGACGAAAGGTCATCAACCTCGACTCTGAAGACTACGACACCATTACCACCGGTGCTGCCGGAGCCACGCTACAGCTGCATCGCATACCCTCCCAGCAGCAAGAGGCTCCTGGAGGTAAGCGCCGCTGGTATCGCATCCGCTTCGAGGGCGGACTGGGCGGTCACTCGGGTGTCGACATCAACAAGGGTCGTTGTTCGGCAGTCATCCCCGTTTGGGCAATTCTGGCTGCTGTCTATAACGAATACGACTTCAACGTTTCGTCAATTCACGTCGGCGAGGCCAACGCCAGCATTGCATCGTCAGCCGAAGTCATTGTGTGCATCCCTTCCGGCGAGGCCTCAGAATTCCTGAAGCAGCAGGAGGAGATGATGAATCAATGGCTCAGTGAAGAATATCCGCAGGACCCCAATATGCACTGCACTATTGAGAAGTGCGAGCGGCAGCCGACAGTCATTGCCCCCAAGGCTTTGGAGGCGCTGCTGACATGTCTGGAACAGACACCGCAGGGCGTAGTTAAGATGAGCGACACCATGCAGGGAACCGTCGAAACATCGAACAACGTAGGGCGCATCTCTACGGAGACGGACCACATTCTCGTCTCCACCCACACACGTAGCTTCGTCGATGCCGATATGGAGGCACTGGCACAGGACATAGCAAACACATTCCATTCCTGTGGCGCTACCTCTGAGGTTGTCATGTCAGCCCCCGCCTGGCAGGAGGATCAGCAGTCAGACTTCCTACGTCTGACTAGCGATACCTTCAACGACGTGCTGGGCTGGCGACCACGCATGGTAGCCATGCACTTCGTATTGGAGGCGGGCTTCTTCGTCCAACACTACCCGGGCATCCAGATAGCCAGCATCGGTCCACGCATTGTCGAACCCCACTCTTCCAGTGAACGCGTCCAGCTCTCTACTGTCGACGACATCTGGCGGGTACTACTTGCACTGCTCTGTCGTCTGTCGGACATTTCCAAGTAATGAATGATAATAATTATAACCCTTTGAAACAATGAAGACAAAACAAGTACAATACGAGACAAAAGGCACCTGTTCACGACTTATAAACGTCACTGCCGACGAAAACGATGTCATCCAACAGGTATCCTTCGTGAATGGATGTAATGGTAACCTGCAAGGCATCAGTCAGTTGGTGCGAGGACAAAAGATTGACGATGTCCTTCCACGACTTAACGGCATTCGCTGTGGTTCGAAGAGCACGTCGTGTCCCGACCAGCTATGCCGCGCCTTGGAGCTGTTGAAGAACGCTCCCCTGGAATAAGATATCACCTCTTAATCTCGATATCGCCCTTTACGTTGTTCCTAATCTTCGTCAGATAATCCTTCATGCCTGCGGCATCTTTCTGGTCGATGATTTCCAGCAATTCCTTCAACTCCGTCCGAATCTGGCTGACCTGGTCGTGGGTATAGGGGTTAAAGAGGATTTCCTGCAACAGATAGTCGTCTTCGTTTAACACACCCTTCGCTATCTTCATGTGGCGCTTAAAGGTAGTGCCAGGTGCATCCTGATGCTTCATGACGGCCGCAAAGACGAAGGTCGACACGAAGGGTATCGACAGTGAGTAAGCCACCGTCTTGTCGTGCTCCTCGAAGGTATATTCGTAAATGTTAAGTCCCAGCTTCTGGTACAGGTCCTTGAAGAAGATGCGTCCCATATAGTCACCTTCGCTGATGATGATGGCATTCTCCTCCGACAGCTGGTGCAGATTGGCAAACGTTGGACCGAACATAGGGTGCGTCGACACATAGCGCATGCCCGTCGTTTCGTAGAAATCCTTCAGGTCGGTTTTTACGGAAGCGATGTCGCTGATGATGCAGTCCTTCGGCAAGTATGGTATGACCTCTTGAAATACGGGAATGGTATATTTCAGCGTAACAGCGTTGATGACCAGGTCGGGTGCGAAGCCACGTATCTCCGCCATGTCGGTAAAGCGCTGACAGTTGTAAGTAAAGCGCATGCGCTTGGGGTCTTTTTCAAAGACAGCCACCTCGTGGTCAAAGCTCAGCAGGTCAATGAAGAAGCTGCCCATCTTACCTGCTCCTAATACTAATATTTTCATGCTTCTGCTATTGATTGACGATTTCTATCTGCTGGCGTACACTCTCTTCGTGGATGTTCTCAAACACCTTGGCGACGAATTCGGGCGACATACCCGTCAAGGCACCCTGCACGCCGCGCTTCTCCAGTATTTCGTTGTAGCGCCCCGTCTGCAACACCGTCATGTTGTGCTCTTTTTTGTAGCGTCCTATTTCGCGACACACCTCCATGCGCTTGGCGAGCAGTTCCATCAGTTGGTTGTCCAGTTCGTCAATCTTCTTACGCATCTGCTGTATGCTCTCCGTCGTAATGTGTTCGTCGCGGATGACAAGCAGTGACAGGATGTAGTCGAGCACCTCGGGTGTCACCTGCTGACGGGCGTCGCTCCATGCCTTGTCGGGGTCGCAGTGGCTTTCTACTATCAGACCGTCGAATCCCAGGTCCATAGCCTGTTGGCACAGCGGTGCGATGAGTTCGCGCCGACCTCCAATGTGCGAGGGGTCGCAGATAATAGGCAGCTCAGGTATGCGGCGGTGCAGTTCGATGGGAATCTGCCACATAGGAGCATTGCGATATATCTTGTTGTCGAACGAAGAGAAGCCGCGGTGTATGGCTCCCAGCCGCTTGATACCGGCTTGGTTCAGTCGTTCCATCGCCCCAATCCACAGTTCCAGGTCGGGGTTGACGGGGTTTTTCACGAAAACGGGAACATCGACACCCTTCAAGCTGTCTGCCAATGCCTGCATGGCAAAGGGGTTTGCCGTTGTGCGTGCGCCCACCCACAGGATGTCCATATCGTACTTCAGTGCCTGCTCCACGTGCTCAGGCGTTGCCACCTCGGTAGATATCAGCATGTGGGTCTCCTCTTTAACCTGCTTCATCCAGGGCAGTGCCTTCTCGCCGTTACCCTCAAAGCCACCAGGTTTCGTACGGGGTTTCCACACGCCGGCACGGAAGTTATGGCAGCCCTTCATAGCCAGTTGGCGTGCCGTCTCCATCACTTGCTCCTCGGTTTCGGCACTGCAGGGTCCTGCAATGACGAAGGGGCGTTCGTTGTCACTCGGTAAGTTCAGTGGTTGTAAGTCTAATTCCATTGTCTTTATATTTTTATTATTTCTTTATTTCTTCTATTCTGTGAAGTGCAGCTTCCAGCAGCTTCTCCTTCGCACACAGCGAGATGCGAATGTAGCGTTCTCCGTTGCTGCCAAAGATGAAGCCAGGGGTAATGAAGACACGTGCCTCGTGGAGGATGCGCTCCGTCAGTTCCTCCACGTCATGATAGGTGTCAGGGATGCGCCCCCACAGGAACATACCCACCTGACTGGGGTCGTACTTGCAATCCAGCACGTCCATTATCTGTTCGGCATAGCGACGGCGGGCTGCATAGCGTTCAATGTTTGCCACGTGGTGCCACTCGTCGCTGTTGTTATACGCCTCGGCAGCAGCCAACTGGATGCCTCTGAAGGTTCCGCTCTCTATGTTCGACTGCACCTTCAGTATCCACGAGATGAAGGTAGCATTCGAGACGCACATGCCCACGCGCCATCCTGGCATGTTGTGCGACTTCGACATTGAGTTGAACTCTATGCAGCAGTCCTTGGCGCCAGGTACCTGCATGATACTCAGGTGTTCGTTGCTCAAAATGAAGCTGTAGGGGTTGTCGTTCACAACCACGATGTTGTGCTGGCGTGCAAACTGCACCAGCCGCTCGTAGGTTGCACGCTGTGCTCTGCCACCCGTCGGCATGTTAGGATAGTTGGTCCAGAGTAATTTACAATTTATCGATTTACTATTTACAATCGCCTCCAGCTGGTCGAAGTCTGGTTGCCAGCCGTTATCCTCGCGCAGGTCATAATTCACAATGTTTGCTCCTAGCAGTTTCGACAGCGACGTGTACGTAGGATAACCCGGATTTGGCACTAGCACGCTGTCGCCAGGATTGACGAAGGCTAGCGTGACATGCAGGATGCCTTCCTTCGAACCTATCAGGGGCAACAGCTCCGATGTGCTGTCAACATCCACGCCGTACCACCGCTTGTAGAATCCTGCCATCGCCTGGCGCAACTCGGGCGTGCCCTGCGTGGGTTGGTAGCCGTGAGCGTTTGGCTGGCGAGCCACCTCACACAACTTCTCTATCGTTTGTTCCGACGGCGGCATGTCGGGCGACCCAATCGCCAACGAGATGATGTCCTTGCCTTCGGCATTCAACTGTGCCACCTCCTTCAGCTTACGGCTGAAGTAGTATTCTTGCACTAAGCTTAATCTTTCTGCTGGTTGTATCATAACTCTAAACCTTAAACTCTTAACTTCAATTACGCTGCTTCCCGTCCTTGTATTCTCCCAATATCTTGAAGTCCTTGGTTAGCGGAATGATGGCATCAATACTCTGGCGATAGCGCGTCAAGTCGTCGTACATCACATCGACGTAGAACAGGTACTCCCACTCACGTCCGATGATGGGCAGCGACTGAATCTTCGTCAGGTTTATCTTGTAGAACGACAAGATGGCGAGCACAGCTGACAGCGACCCCTCCTCGTGCGGCAGCGAGAACACGATGCTGGCTTTGTTGGCATCGGTCAGTGGGCGCAGCAGGTCTGCCTTCTGAGGCATCGAGCATACCAGAAATCGCGTGTAGTTATGCTTGTTGTCCTCGATGTTGTCTTCCAACACCTTCAATCCGTACAGCCGTGCGGCCTCAGCGTGGCAGATGGCTGCCCACCCGTGGTGCTGACCCTCGCTAATCATCTTTGCCGACCCTGCCGTGTCCTCAGCCTCCACGATGCGTAACTCCGGATGGCGCTCCAAGTAGTGGCGCGTCTGCATCAGTGCCACAGGGTGCGAATGCACCTCGGTGATGGTCAACCAGTCATCGTCGGGCAGACAGCAGATGCAGTGCGTAATGTGCAGTTTATGCTCACCTACCACCGTCGTTCCGCTGTCACGCAACAGCTCGTAGTTGTGTAGCAGCGAACCTGCTATCGTATTCTCGATGGCAGCCATCGCTATGGCAGTAGGGTCCTGGCGTAGCGTGTCATACACTTGCTCGAACGTAGCACAACAGATGAGCTGTATCTGTTCACCCTCAAAGTACTGGTGGGCAGCAATGTCGTGGAACGAGCCCACCTGCCCTTGTATCGCAATCCGTTTCATTATACCTTATTTATATAAAATATATCTATTCTCAAAAAAATTCCCGCTTTCACTCTTTTGTGAAGCGGGACCTTATTTCATTCAACTTTCAACCTTCAAATTATTTACATACGGCCTTCCGCTTCACAGTCTGCTGCAAAGTAAAAATAAAAGCCGTAAAAATAAGCATTCCGAATATTCATAACTTCGACTCTTTACGATGTTGATTTCTATACGTTTTTAACGTTTCGCCTGCAAAAGTAAAACATTTCCGTGAAACCTGCAAACATTTTGCAAGAAAAATTGCCCTTTCCCTTACATTTTTATATTTTTGTTGATGATGTTTCAAAAAATAAGCGCAATCAGGGTGACATCCTCTCGGGGTAAATCAATGACTTTTTTCTGACAAACCGTTAACCCTCTCCGGGCAACTCATCGAATCTCTCCTGGCAACTCATTGAATCTCTCAGAGAGAAACGTCGTTTTTCTACCAGCAAAACGTTGTTTCTCTACCAGTAAAACAACGTTTCTCTCAAACCGCCAAAATAAAGCAGTTGATGGCAAGCGACAACCCCCTCGTTTGTCAGCGACAACCCCCTGAAATAATCGCAACAAATCAGGGGGTGAATAAGCGGTATAAAAAAATTATTTCGTCTTTTGCTTTTTTGTCTCACTTTTTTGTATTATCTTTGCATCTTTGTATACAAAATGTGTTTTCGTAAAATAAATATGCAAAATAATATGAGCTGGAGAATCAGAATTCTGTTAGTTGCTATTACATGCCTGATGAATATGACTGCAATAGCAGAAGACAATCTGCACCTGATTAAGCTACAGACGGAAATGTTGAGACTTATCAGTACGAACGATAAGTACAAGTTTACGGAAGTCACCGAGCAACTGAAGGCTGAATGTCTGAAACAGGGCGACGAGCGGTTGTTCTACACCGCTTGGGGAAACCAGTCGACTTACGAGGCTACCCACCAGAACTACGTGAAAGCGGAGGAGATTGCCAATGAGATTGATAACTATGCTGATGACAAGAACAGCTTCTGGGGTAACTATGTAGTGCTGCATACAAAGGCGGTGAATGCGCTTCAGAAGCAGGACTACCATGAGGCTGAGGAGGGATTCCTGAAGGCTGTTGCATTCCGCCACAAGTACTTCCCTGGCGAGAGTGCCGGTGACGACCTGCAGGAGTTGATGAAGATTGCCAATCACCGAAAAGACCAGAAGGCAGGACTGAAGTATGCACGTCAAATCCTGGCTGAGCCCAACGTGGCACCTATCCATAAGGGCAGGGCGCTCTACCGCCTGAGCCAGTTTGCCTTCAACAAGGACAACAAGACGCTCTACGACAGCATATACAATGAACTGATGGCCTTGAAGAAATCTGACGGCATCGGCACCATTGAGCCTGTCGTCGAGGTCAACTACGAGATTATGAAAGGCAACTACGAGGAGGCTCTGCGCCTGTGTAAAAAGCTCTCGCCGGAGAAGCAGGCTGAGCGCATGGCTGTCATCTATCACCGAATGGGAGATAACGACAAAGCCTATGAACAGATGGCGCGATTCAAGAAGATTAACGACTCCATCGTGCTGGTGTCTCATGGCAACGTGGTTGCCAGCTGTTATGTGCAGATGAACAACGAGCGCATGAAACTGGAGCAGAAAGTGCTTGAGGAGGAAACGCAGCGTTGGAAACAACTATTCGTCTATACGCTCATCGGCGCCATCATCATCATCCTTATCATCGTGCTCAGGCAGCACCATCTGCGCATCAAGCGACTAGAGAAGGAGAACGTCCAACTCGGCAAAGACCGTGATAATGCCATGAAGGCCTTCGACATGAAGAATGAGTTCATCACGCATATCACTGACGAACTGCGCGCACCGCTGAATCCTATTGAGGGCTTCTCAGACATCTTGAGCACGAACCAGTATGAGTTGCAACCTGAAGAGCGTGAGGAACTGAGCGGCCTTATCAAAGACAACGCCAAGCGCATCACCAGACTGATTGACGAAATGGCAGAACTCTCATTCTACGAAAGCAAGAAGTCGCTGCCTATTGATTATACGCTTTCGCCCAACCATCTTTGCAACCACGTAATTGACGCTATGCAACCGAGTTGTAAGCCTGGCGTCAAGATGGTATATGAATCAAATCTTCACGATGGCTTTGTCGTGCAAACCAACCAGAAAGCCATCATGACTCTGTTAAGACACCTGATAGAAAATGCCATTCACTATACGGACAAGGGTGTCATTACGCTGGCTTGTTCTGAACACGGTGATATGGTACGGACAAGTGTGACGGACACCGGAAAGGGCATCTCGCCTGAGCAAAGGTCGCATGTCTTCGACACGTTCCGTGAGTTGGGCGAGAACGTCAAGTTACAAGGCCTGGGATTAGCAATCTGTAAGACCATCGTGAAGTTGCTTGGCGGTAAGATATGGCTTGACGAAACCTATACGGAAGGAGCACGCTTCATCTTTGATATTCCTAAGGGGAAATAAGACAAAAATGGAAAAGAAGACTTTCGCCGTACTGGGCATGATGTGTGCCGGATGTGCGGCTCGTGTTGAGAAGACGCTCAACCAGACGGAAGGCGTCACGTCGGCAGCTGTGAACCTGGCGGCTAGGACGGCAATGGTGGAGTATGACGAGACGCTGACCTCACCAGCCCGTTTGCAGGAGGCACTGGGCAAGACGGGTTACGACATGGTGGTGGAGGAAGACCGCAACGTGGAGGCAATAGAGCAACGGGCGCTCCGGACACTCAAAGTCAAGGTGGCGCTGTCGTGGTTCTTTGCCCTGTTGGTGATGGCTGTCTCCATGCACTGGATACGGCTGGGGACGAGCGACGTTGAGAACCAGGTGATGATGATACTGGCACTGCTGAACATCGTGTACTGTGGACGGCAGTTCTATACGAGCGCATGGCGACAGCTGATGCACGGCTCTGCCAATATGGACACACTGGTAGCGCTGTCAACGGGTATCTCCTTCCTGTTCAGCACGTTTAATACGTTCTGGGGCGACAGCTACTGGGGTGCGCGCGGTATCGAGTGGCATACGTGGTTTGACGCATCGGTGATGATTATCACCTTTGTGCTGACGGGACGGTTGCTGGAGGAGCACGCCAAGCACGGCACAGCATCAGCCATCAGGGCACTGATGGGACTGCAGCCCAAGACGGCTCACCTCGTCGCTGACGGCTCAGTGGTAGAAGCACCGCTATCGGCACTGCAACCGAAAGACACCATCGAGGTACGCCCAGGCGAGAAGATTCCTGTTGACGGCACAATGCTGTCGGCAACCGACAAGGAAGCGGTATGTCTGATTGACGAATCGATGATGACGGGCGAGTCTGCAGCGGTAGAGAAGCGCAGCGGCGACAAGGTGCTGGCTGGCACCATCGTCAAGGAGGGCACGTTGCGTTTCAGAGCTGAGGAGGTTGGACAAAAAACAGTACTTGCTAACATGATACGCATGGTACAGGAGGCACAAGGGTCGAAGGCTCCCGTCCAAAGGGTGGTCGACAAGATTGCGCTGGTCTTCGTGCCTGTGGTGACACTGCTAGCTGTACTGACATTCGTGGCGTGGTACGTCATTGACGGTGAGCAGCTGCTGCCGCAGGCTCTGCTGTCAGCAGTCAGCGTACTGGTTATTGCGTGTCCTTGTGCGTTGGGACTTGCCACACCGACAGCACTTATGGTGGGTATCGGCAAGGCTGCCGAGCATAACATCTTGATAAAAGACGCCACAGCACTAGAACAGATACGCAGCGTCGATGCCATCGTGATAGACAAGACGGGAACGCTGACCGCTAATAGCTCACCGCAAACAGCTGAAGCGCTGAAGCCGCACGCCCGCGAAGCGATGGAACAGCTGCAGCAGGCGGGCATTGAGGTGTGGATGATGAGCGGCGACAAGGAGGAAAAGGCGTGCCGCATAGCACAAGAGGCAGGCATCAGCCACTACCGGTCGGAGGTACTTCCGCAGGACAAAGAAGATCTGGTGCGCGAGTTGCAGGCTGCCGGTCACCATGTTGCCATGATAGGTGACGGTATCAACGACTCGCAGGCGCTGGCACGTGCCGATGTCAGCATCGCTATGGGCAAAGGCACCGACGTAGCCATGCAGGTAGCGCAGGTTACACTGATGGGTGACGACTTGCGGCGCATCCCTGAGGCTATCGACCTGTCACGGCGCACCGTTGGCATGATACGCCAAAACCTGTTCTGGGCGTTTGCCTACAACGTAGTGTGCATCCCGCTGGCAGCAGGACTACCCTACCTCTTTGGACTGTCGTGGCAGATTACGCCTATGTGGGCATCGGCACTCATGGCATGCTCCAGCGTCAGCGTCGTATTGAACTCGCTGAGGCTGAAGGTGAGAAGTTAGAAATAATACGCTTAATTGTCTTCCTGGAACAGCGGGTCCTCAGGCATCAGCATGACGGGCTTCTGCTCGTACTCTTTCAGCAACTTCTCAGAGACGTACTGCTTGCCGATAACCAGTCGGAACATATACTCGCGGAACCAACGGGCAGTCATAATGAGACAGCCCTGCTGACCCCATTCTTTTCCCCAGGAGTTCTCGACTTTCCACTTAAGTGGACGACCCTCACCGTCAAGGTCGACGGCAGTAAGTGTCATCGCATGGGTGGAACCGCTGTCGAAGGTAGAGATGCGTTCAGCCTTGGACATACCAAAGGTGGTGCCAAAGAGCGAGGCATAGTCAAAGTTCTCGGTATCAGCAAAGCCACGTTTGCGGTCGAGCTGCTTGCCTACATCGTAGCTGGTATAGAGTTTGCGACCGTCCTTCAGGGCAGCTATCGCCAGTTGCTCTATCTCTTCCATAGGCAAATTGAGGTACTTCCAGTTGTGGCCGTCATAGCTATGGCGCGAATATTCCACTTCGTAAGTTTTGTGATATTCGTGGCGAGGGTCGTTCATCACCATGATGAAGGTGCCATTGAGCGCACCGCCCACAGTCTCCTGGTAGAACGACTGGGGGGTGTACTTCTTCACCTCCGTAACAGCCTTGCCGTTCTTATTCTTAAAGGCATAGCTGAACTCCTTGACAGGTTCGCCCAGCGTTATCACCAACATGTGGTATATCTCGCTAAGCATCTGCGTCTTACGCTGTTCTATGTCTTTTGCCTTCTTGCCGTCAGCAACCATACGACGCAGTTCCAAGCCCTGCTCGCGCAACTTCGACTTAAGCAGTTGTGACATCTTCGACGTATTATTAGCCGAGTATGTCTCCGGACGTACTTCGAAAGGCACCAAGCCGTACTTCTCAGCCAAATCGGCAACGCCACAAAAGTTACCACCATCGTTGACGGGATGACGGAAGAAGAACTGCACGCGCTGATCGTCCATGGGTTTGCGTGCTGTCTCAATGACGCCCTGTAACATCAGGTTGGCTTTCTCCAGTTGGTCCCAGAAGAAGAGATAGTCCTGCGAGAAGCGAACTGTCAGTGAGTCGGTACGCTTGGCAAAGTCGCCACGTAGCGCGTTAAAGCCGCTGAACATCCAGCAACGTCCGCTTGACTTCTGATCGGTAATGGTTTGTTTCTTTGTCTCGACGCTGAAGTAGGTATCGAGTGCACCAGCATTAGCCTGGTTCTTTGACAAACTTTCTATTGAATTAGCTGCCAAGGCATTACGCAGGGCGCGGTCAGAGACAGAAGGTGTATTTTGTTTCTGGATTTCCTGTAGCATCTGTGCAGAAATTCCACCCTGTTTGTTCTGAGCAATTGCACCTACGGCTATACCCAGCATTGTTACAATGAGTACTTTTTTCATAGTATGGTGAAGTTTATTTAATGTGTATTTCTCGCATAGGTTTCTTGGTTGGTACAGCAGTCTGCGTGCCTACGGCACTGTTGGCTGTACGTGCGGCTGTCGAGGCTGTTCCGCCATGGTAGTACTGCAGGGCCTCAGGCATCCACTCCTGAATCTGCTTGATGCGTGTTGCATCGGAGGGGTGCGTGCTCAGCCAAGAGTTGGAACCGCCGCCCGTCGTCTTTGACATGCGCTGCCAGAAGCTGACGGCAGCCTGCGGGTCGTAGCCTGCCATTGCAGCAAAGATGATGCCCAGATGGTCGGCTTCGCTCTCGTGGTTGCGTGAATACTTGGCACTGGCACCCTTGGCACCTAATCCAAAGACGTTGCCGGCGATGGTCTGCAAGTTAGAACTGGCACCAGCACCTGCCAGCACCGCACCCAGTGCCTGCGCACCGTATTGCTGGCGAATGGCGGTCGACATCTGTTCAGCAGAGTGTTTCGCAACAGCATGCGCCACCTCGTGTCCAAGCACAATAGCCAGCGACGTCTCGTCCTGCGTGACAGGCAGCAGTCCCTCGTAAACCACTATCTTTCCTCCAGGCATACAGAAGGCGTTAACTTGGTTGTCCTGCACCAGATTGAACTCCCAACTGTAGTTCTTCACCTCCTGACTCAAGCCGTGCGTATTCAGGTAGTTCTCTACGGCGTTTGCTATGCGTTGTCCCACCCGTCTCACCATTGCGGTATTAGCGGCATTGGTAGAGGGTTTGGCAGACTTCATATATTGCGAGTACTGTTCGTTCGACAGACTGAGCACCTTTTCGTCAGACACCATCAGGTTCTGCTTACGTCCCGTAATAGGCACCGTATTTGTCGTGCCGCAACCCACCAGCAGTGCTGTCACAACAGCAAGCAGTACGTTTCTGACACCATTCATGTTTAACTTTATCATTGCAGTTCTTCTATTATGTTTTAACGTATTTCCTATTCCTTTTTAAATAACGTATCTCCTATTTGTTTCAATACGATTATTTCTTTCGGCTTACAAAAGTAGCACAAAATCCGCATCCCACCAAATTTTTTAGGCAAAAAAAAAGAGAGGCATTGCCATCACGGCAATGTCTCTCCTAAAACTAAAACTACTAATCTACTAACTACTAAAACAAAACTCTACTTAATACCTCTATTGCGGAGCGTCAGGTTCAGCAACGTCAGATACTTACGATACTGCTCCTCGCTCAGGATGTACTTCATGTAAGCCAAGTCGCGGTTGATAGCCTTGTCGAGCTTCTGGTTGCGCTCCTCGTTGGCATACTGTGCTACGTACATCATCTCAGCACTAAAGCTCTTATGAATCTCGCTGACAGCCTGAATCTGGTCGGTCGAAAGACCAAGTGCCTGGCTCAGCTTGCTCATGTTTATAGTCATATCATATGACTCTACTTTATTAAGATTTGCTGCACTTTCATTCTCAGCAAATGTCATTGTCATGCTCATCAGAGCAACAACAGTTAAAAGAATCTTTTTCATTTTCGTTACCCTTTCTTTTTTTTTAGTTTGACTTATTATTATTTTTTATTTGGCGTTGCCGCCGTTTTTTCTTTTTGACGATGCAAAGGTACGACGAATTTTGATACCAAACAAGCTTTTTGATGTTTTTGTGTGCGCAAACAATCCTTTTCTTGACCTCGGTCAAAGAAATGATGAAATCCTTGATTTTCGTCAAAACGAAGGAAAAACAACCCTTATTGTGTCATATTTCAATTATTTTACGTACCTTTGCCGACAAATTATTATTTAATAAGTATATGGACAACAAGAAAAACAAGTTTATAGCCGTTGCATACAAGTTGTACACAGGCGAAGGCGACGAAAGGCATCTGGTAGAGGAAACGAAACAAGGACAGCCGTTCAGCTTCATCAGCGGATTCGGATTTGCGCTTGATAAGTTCGAAGACATCATCACCGAGACAGCACAGGGCCAGGACTTCAGCTTCACGCTGACAAAGGACGAGGCTTACGGCGACTACCATGATGATTATGTGTTGGATCTGGAACGCGACGTTTTCAGCATCAACGGACATTTCGACCACGAGCACATTTATAAAGATGCCATCGTACCGTTGCAGAACGAAGAGGGACATCGCTTCAACGGACGCGTCGTGGAAGTGGGTGAAGAGAAAGTCAAGATAGACCTCAACCACCCGTTGGCAGGTGAGACACTACACTTCGAAGGCACGGTGCTTGAAAACCGTGACGCCACAGAGGCAGAAGTTAACCACCTCATGAAGCACCTTGCCGGAGGCTGCGGCTGCGGAAGTTGCGGTGGAGACTGCGGTGGAAACTGCGGCGGAGACTGCGGTGGCTGCGGAGACGACGGGTGTGAACACGAGCATCACCACGAGGGAGGATGCGGTTGCGGTCATTGCCATTAAGGACATAAAGGAGGAGCGATGAACACATTCGGACAACTATTCAGACTGACAACGTTTGGCGAAAGTCACGGAGAGGCCATTGGTGGTGTTGTTGACGGCATGCCTGCCGGTATCGACATCGACATCGACTTCATACAACACGAACTGGATCGCAGACGACCAGGACAGAGTCACATCACCACGAGCAGAAACGAAGCCGACCAGGTAGAACTGCTGAGTGGCGTCTTCGAGGGCAAATCAACAGGCACACCTATCGCCTTTATGGTGCGTAACAACAATCAACGGTCGGCCGACTACGAGCAGATGCGCAACATACTACGTCCCTCGCATGCCGACTACACATATATATATAAATATGGTACGCGCGACCATCGCGGAGGCGGACGCTCGTCAGCACGCATCACCATTAGCCGCTGTGTGGCAGGAGCGCTAGCAAAGATGGCATTGAACCAACTGGGTATCACCATCAAAGCCTATACGTCACAGGTGGGAACCATCGCTTTGGACAAAGACTACCGCCAATACGACCTTTCGCTGACAGAGGCGAACATCGTGCGGTGTCCCGACCTGCAGAAGGCTGCCGACATGATACACCTCATCGAACAGGTGAAAGCCGACGGCGACACCATTGGTGGAACCATTACCTGCGTCATACAGGGCTGTCCGCCCGGATTGGGCGCCCCCGAATTCGGCAAGCTTCACGCCCAACTGGGTGCTGCCATGCTGTCAATCAATGCTGCCAAGGGTTTCGAGTACGGCGAGGGCTTCAACGGTCTGCACCTGCGCGGTTCCGAGCAGAACGACCGCTTCATACCTCAAGGCACCGACCTTGCAGGACAGCAGAGCACCATCGCTACAGCCACCAACCACAGCGGTGGCATACAGGGCGGCATCAGCAACGGACAGGATATCTACTTCCGTGTAGCCTTCAAGCCCGTAGCTACCCTACTCCGCCCCCAGCAGACCGTTGACATTAACGGACAAGAGACTACACTGACGGCAAAAGGACGCCACGACCCCTGCGTATTACCGCGTGCCGTACCTGTCGTTGAGGCGATGGCAGCCATCACTATTTTTGATGCTTATTTGACCAATAAAACAGCAAAAATGGAAGAAAAGCGTATCTAAATACAAAAAAAACGCTAAAATCTTTTGCAGTTTAAAAATATTGTACTAACTTTGCAATGCTATTCGGGGTTTGTGAAAATCTCAATACGCTTTAGTTAAGTCTAGTTTAGTTTTTGTGTTGGTTGAGAGCGACCCGTTGGTCGCTCTCAAATTTTTAGGCTATACAGCCCACGATATCACAGACCGACTGGCAGCCGTGCTGGTCAAGCCAGGTGTTGATGCCATCGCGAACCTTCACGGAGACGGTAGGGTCAAGAAAATTGGCAGTACCTATCTCGATAGCTGTAGCACCCGCCATGAAGAAGGCGATGGCGTCCTCGGCAGTACATATACCACCAAGTCCGATGACGGGAATACGGACAGCCTTTGCGACCTGCCACACCATGCGCAGGGCTACGGGTTTGACGGCAGGACCACTCAATCCACCAGTACCGATACTCAGCAGCGAGCGACGGCGCTCTATGTCGATAGCCATACCCATCAGCGTATTGATGAGCGAGACGGAGTCGGCCCCCTCGGCTTCAACGGCTCGTGCAATGTCAGCGATATCCGTCACATTGGGCGATAGCTTGACTATCAGTGTCTTATGGTAGCGCGCGCGTACCGCCTTCACCACGCTGGCAGCACCCTGACAGGTGACGCCAAACGCCATACCGCCGTCTTTCACATTAGGGCATGAGATGTTCAGTTCGATGGCGGGGATGCGCTCCAAGGCATCAATGCGTGCCGCACACTCGGCATAGTCTTCAGGAGAAGAGCCACTGACGTTGACAATCATATTGGTGTCGATGTCCTTGATTTGCGGATAGATGTGCTCGCAAAAATAGTCGACGCCCTTGTTTTGCAGACCTACACAGTTGAGCATGCCACTGGCAGTCTCTGCCATACGCGGATAGTCATTGCCCTCACGGGGTTTCAGTGTAGTGCCTTTGACGATGATACCACCTAACGCATCGAGCGGTACAAGGTCTTGAAACTCAAGACCATAGCCGAACGTTCCAGATGCCGTCATCACAGGGTTTTTGAGTGACAACGAACCTATGTTAACCCTTAATTCTGCCATAACAAACGTTTTACATTAAACACGGGACCTTCCTTGCAGACGCAGAGGTTGCCCTCGACAGTCTTCTCCACACAGCAAAGACAGGCTCCCAGTCCACAAGCCATCATGTTCTCAAGCGAAGCCTCGCAAGCGACACCCTTACTGGTGGCATAACGCGCCACCGCTTTCATCATGGGTGTCGGACCGCAGGTGTAGATATAGTCAAAATGCTCTTGCAGCACGCTATGATTCGTGACAAAACCTTTCTCGCCGGCACTGCCGTCTTCGGTAGTCAGACAGACACGTCCGAACTGTTTAAAGCTGTTGAGCATCAGCAAATCAACAGCCGTACGTGCTCCCAACAGGAACGTGGGTTCAGCCCCCTGACGTTTCAGCATAGCGCCTAAATAGAGTAGTGGAGCTACACCTACGCCTCCGCCAACCAATACCGGTCGGAAAGCGGATGAGGAGGCATGCGTTGTTGCTGCACTGAGCGTAAAGCCGTTGCCCAGAGGCAACAGACAATTTAGCGTGTCGCCGGCATGCAACTGACCCAACCGTCGGGTGCCTTCGCCAATCATGGCAACCATAAGCCACAACTCGTTAAGCGCCTCATCAACGAAACAAATGGAAATAGGACGGCGCAGGAATGTTGTCGCAGAGTGATCGACCCTAGCTTCTACAAACTGGCCAGGCATCATGTGCGGCAGGGGATGATCGTCAGTCAGTCGAATCAGCACGTGTTTTTCGCTAATTCTCTCCACCTGACGAACCTTTAAGTCAAGTAATTGCTTCTTCATAACGGGTGCAAAGATACGAATAAGTAGTGACAATGCCAAAAAATCAAGTCATAAGAATCAAAAGAATATAAATTTAGATGACAGACGTAAAATAATTGCAGCCCCGTGCCAAAGTATCATTTTTTTTTGCTACTTTTGCAAGCGTAATACGTAAAGAAAAGAACCATGCAATACTACAGCACGAACGGCAAAGCGCCTAAGGCCGATTTAAAGAAGGCGGTGGTAAAAGGACTCGCAGAAGACAAAGGCCTCTATATGCCCGAAAGGATAGAGAAACTGCCGAAGGCCTTCTTCGACGACATCCAGGGTATGCGTTTCCAGGACATCGCCTTCAATGTGGCAGCCAACTTCTTTGGTGAAGATGTTGACATGGACGGACTTTCCGACTTGGTGTTCGACACGCTAAGCTTCGACTGCCCTGTCGTTAAGGTAGAAGAGAACATTTATGCGCTAGAGTTGTTCCACGGTCCTACCCTTGCGTTCAAGGATGTCGGTGCCAGGTTCATGGCGCGACTCTTAGGCTATTTCACACGCAACAGCCGCAACAACAAGAAAGGCCAGCTCATCAACGTGCTCGTAGCCACTAGCGGCGATACGGGCAGCGCTGTAGCCAACGGTTTCCTCGGCGTTGAAGGAATACATGTCTATGTGCTATACCCTAAAGGTAAGGTCAGCAAGATACAAGAAAGTCAATTTACGACGTTAGGTCAGAACATCACCGCCATTGAGGTCGATGGCGTCTTCGACGACTGCCAGGCGCTAGTAAAAGCCGCCTTTATGGACGAAGAGTTGAACAAGCACATGCGACTGACGTCAGCTAACAGCATCAACGTGGCACGCTTCCTGCCGCAGGCCTTCTATTATTTCAACGCCTATGCAAGGATGAAGGCACTCGGCAAGTCCGACGAGCTGGTGATGTGCGTGCCCAGCGGAAACTTCGGAAACATCTGCTCGGCGCTCTTCGGTCACGAGATGGGATTGCCCGTCAAGCGTTTTATTGCTGCCAACAACGCCAACGACGTGTTCTACCAGTATCTGCAGACAGGCAAATACGAGCCCAAAGCCAGCATCCAGACGTTAGCGAATGCAATGGATGTCGGCGACCCCTCGAACTTCGCACGCATACTAAACCTCTATAGCCAGAACGGGAAATACTCGGCTGAGGAGACACACCAGCGCATCACCAGTCTGATTAGCGGAGCCACGTACTCTGACGAGCAAATCAGAGAGACCATGAGACAGTGCTACAAGACGACGGGATACGTGCTCGACCCGCACGGAGCCTGCGGCTATCGCGCACTGAAGGAAGGTCTTCAGGCGGGCGAAGTCGGTGTCTTCTGCGAGACAGCGCACCCCGCCAAGTTCAAGGATACCGTCGACAGCATACTAGGTACCGACATTGAGATACCCGAGCGATTGGCAGCTTTCATGAAGGGCGAAAAGCAAAGCGTGGAACTGCCGAAGGACTTCCAGACCTTCAAAGCATATCTGATGAAGCAGGTTTGCAAACGTTAACGTTTTAAAATACGTAAAAAAGATACGTATTCGGAAAATTTTGCGTAACTTTGCACACACTATAAAAAACAACTCTTAAAACATAACACATTTATGAAACCATTAAACAAACACTTCGCTCCAAAGAGCGTTATGCCTGAAAAGGTGATTCAGTTTGGTGAGGGTAACTTCCTCCGTGCTTTCGTTGATTGGATTATTTGGAACATGGACCAAAAGACCAACTTCAATGGTAGCGTTGTTGTCGTACAGCCTATTGACAAAGGTATGGCCGAGTGGCTGAATGGTCAGGACTGCCTGTACCACGTCAACCTGCAAGGTCGTGAGAACGGCAAACCCGTGAACACCCTGGAGCGTATCGACGTCATCAGCCGTGCACTGAACCCCTACTCACAGAACGATGCCTTTATGGCACTGGCAGACCAGCCCGAGATTCGTTTTGTGATTTCAAACACCACAGAAGCCGGTATTGCTTTCGACCCCGCATGCAAGCTGGAGGACAAGCCCGCTTCTTCATATCCTGGCAAGTTGGTTCAGCTACTGTATCGCCGCTGGCAGACCTTCAACGGCGACCCCACGAAGGGTCTCATCATCTTCCCCTGCGAACTCATCTTCCTGAACGGTCATGTGCTGAAGGACTGCATCAACAAGTATATTGAACTGTGGCAGCTGCCCGCAGCCTTCAAGAAGTGGTTCGACGAGAACTGCGGCGTTTACGCTACCCTCGTTGACCGCATCGTGCCAGGCTTCCCTCGCAAGGAGATTGCCGAGATTCAGGAGAAGATTGGTTACCGCGACAACCTCGTCGTACAGGCCGAGAACTTCCACCTCTGGGTCATCGAGGCTCCGAAGGAAGTCGCCAACGAGTTCCCCGCTGACAAGGCTGGTCTGCACGTTCTCTTTGTTCCCTCAGAGGAGCCTTACCACAAGCGCAAGGTTACCCTGCTGAACGGTCCGCACACCGTGCTCTCGCCTGTTGCTTTCCTGAGCGGCGTCAACATCGTCCGCGATGCTTGCAACCACGAGGTCATCTCGAAATATATCCACAAGGTACAGTTCGATGAGCTGATGCAGACGCTGGATCTGCCTATGGACGAGCTGGAAAAGTTTGCCGGCGACGTGCTGGAGCGCTTCGACAACCCGTTCGTCGACCACCAGGTGACGAGCATCATGCTGAACTCATTCCCCAAGTTCCAGGCTCGTGACCTGCCCGGCGTGAAGACATTCCTGGAGCGCAAGGGCGAACTGCCTAAGGGCTTGGTATTCGGTCTGGCTGCCATCATCACTTACTACAAGGGTGGCAAGCGTGCCGACGGCGTAGAGATTGTTCCCAACGACGACCAGAAGATTATGGACCTGCTGAAAGACCTCTGGGCAACGGGCGACACACAGAAGGTTGCCGACGGCGTACTGGGTGCCGAGTTCATCTGGCAGGAAGACCTGAACAAGATTCAGGGTCTGAACGCTATGGTTAAGCAGTTCCTCGACATCATCCAGGAGAAGGGTATGCTTGAGGCTGTCAAGACCATCCTGTAAACTAACAAATCATTGACTAGCAAGTAGCAGAACAGCTACTTCATCACACCGGAGCCATATACTTTTTACCGTAAGAGTATATGGCTCTTCTTTAGCAACAAGAAGAAAACCGACATGACCCGCAAAGAGCGATATCAATACATCTTGAACTACTTTCGCCAGCAGATGCCCGAAGTACAGACGGAGCTGGAGTTTGGCAGCGTCTTCCAACTGCTGGTGGCTGTCATCCTCAGCGCACAGTGTACCGACAAGCGCATCAATCAAGTGACACCCGAACTGTTTCGCCATTTTCCTGATGCCAAGACGATGGCGACGGCTAAAGCGGACGACGTGCTGGAATACATCAAGAGCGTCTCCTATCCCAACGCGAAAGCCGACCACCTTATAAAGATGGCGCGCATGCTCGTAGAACGACATAACGGTGAGGTGCCTGAGGACATGAATCAGCTGCTGGATCTGCCCGGCGTGGGTCGAAAGACGGCAAACGTCATCCAATCGGTAGCTTTCGGCAAGTCAGCAATGGCGGTCGACACCCATGTCTTCAGGGTCAGCCACCGGCTGGGACTGGTATCGCCGAAAGCCGACACGCCATATAAGGTGGAGCAGGAACTGGTGAGAAACATACCCGCTGAGGACATTCCGCACGCCCACCACTGGTTGTTGCTGCACGGACGGTATGTCTGCACCTCTAGACGTCCGCACTGTGAGAAGTGTGACTTGCAACCGGTGTGTCCAGGCAAGACTGTTGCTCACATATAAGTCTTCAGATGTTCCAGAATCACACGGTCATAGCCATAGACATCGGGCCACGTGCGTAGCTCGCCCGTCTCGTCGGGCCACAGTGTGTTGTAAATAATATAAAGCGGTACGTGAGGCTTCACGGGAACATAACCTATCAACTTATGTTCTTTCTCGTTGCTGTGTGCGCGCAGATAGGAACGTCCGCGGTCGGTCTCGGGCGCGATATCCATGGAGATGCGGATGCGGTCCAGGAGCCATTCGTCAGGATTGTCCAACACGAAGTTGGCAAGTTCGAACGGTTTGGCGACACGCACACAGCCGTGCGAGACGGCACGCGTCTCACGCTGGAACACGCCAGGACTTGACGTATAGTGCAGGTAGACGGAGAAAGCGTTCTTGAAACGGAAGACGATGCGTCCCAAGGAGTTATGCGACCCGCTCTGCTGTGCGATGCGATACTTGCCGCTGAGCATCATCTCGCGCGATACCGACTGGACATCGACGGTCTTGTTTGTCGACTTGTCGTAAATATCGTAATGGTTGCGGGCGAAATAAGCCGTATCTCCCACGTGTCGGACTACATCCTTCTCTATGATGCTCTTGGGAATCACCCACTGCGGATTGACCTCCATCCACTCTACAGCACTTGTCAGCAACGGCGTCTTTGTTGCCACAGCACCACAGGCAATACGCATGTCGAGTACGGCATTGGCATCGTCGTAGGCATAGAGATGGAAAGCAGGTATATTGACGACGATACGCTTGCCAGACTCTGGTACAGACTGCTGCAGGCGCCAGCGACCACGTTCCATGTTGCTGATGATGCGGTTTCGCTCGTCGTCGGTTGTGGCACGACTGAGCATCGCTTTCAACTGCAGGTAATACTTATCTGAGGGTTGTATCTGTCGGAGATATTCGGCAATGCTGCCGTTTTCCACCTTGCTGAGCACCAAGGAGTCGTAGGATGGCGCCGCTGTCTCCATTGCGACATCGAACAAGCCGCGGTAACGCAAGATGCGACGTGTGGAGTCCTGCTTCTCGATGTCTAGGTTGTTAAATATCCGACTGGGGTTCGTAAAACCATAGCGCTGTCCGTAGGCATAGCGCAGACAAGCCTTTGTCAGATGGTATTCAAGCCGTGCTGCCAGCTGGTTTATGTCATCATCGTCACTGAATTCCAAGTTACGCAGTTTCTCCCTGTCGCGTTCAGCCTCAGCGACATAGAAGGCAGACTCGGCGAACCCTAACTCGCTGACGGTGTGCAACCACGCCAACAACGAGTCGGTACGGCTGTCAATGCCGAAGCGGTCAATCCACAACAGATGGTCGGTATGGCTATAGAACTGGCGTGTCTTCCTGTCCGCGGCAACGGTAGAAAGGTCGACAGAAGACAGCTGGCGCAGATGTTCCCGAACTTGCGATACGTCGAAAACAAAAGCAGGCGCTTTCATGTTTGAAAACGCCTCCATTTCTATCTCCTTGTCAGAATAAGCATCATGCTGGGTGCAAGCCCCGATAACTACTACCGCAAAGCATAACGCTATCAGCGGATAGATACCTTTCTGACGACTTTTCCTATTTTGAGGATGTAGCAACCTTTGGGAATATTAAGTTCGACTTTCTGAGAAGGACTCTCAATCTTTACAGACATGATGCAACGTCCCGTCAGAGAAACGACTTCCAATGTCTGCCCCTGTGCACCACTGATATATACGGTCTGTTCGTGTACTGTGATGTTGATGTCGTCATCCATCATCTGCTCAATGCCTGGAGCGACGGTTACAGCCGTCACCACAGAGGGTAACACCAGCAGCATGACACATGTCAGGGAACATATAAGTAGTATTTTCTTCATAAGCATATACATTATAGACCGATGCAAATTTACGAAAATTATTTGTTACATCCAAATTTTTAAGAAGAAAAGTGCACTTCAGACCTTAAAAACTTGCAATTCGCTAGTCAGAATGCTGTTGGGGAACACCGTTTTTGCCTCGTTGAGCAGCTCTTGTTCGTCTTCGTAACGTGAAGAGTAATGCCCCAAGAGCAACTGACGTACGCCTGCATCGTGAGCGACCTGCGCCGCCTGCCGTGCTGTCGAATGGTAGTATTTCTCTGCCAACTGCAGATTATCCTCTCCGTAAGTGCTTTCATGATACAAGGTGCTGACTCCCTGCAGACACTCATGCAGCCGCGGCATGTAGCGCGTGTCACTGCAATAGGCATAGCTGCGCGCAGGCTCCGCCGGCAGCGTCAGCTTGCTGGCGGGAACGACTTCACCGTCGGGTGTCGTCCAGTCATGTCCTGCCTTGATGTTGTAATACTGACTGACAGGCACCTGATAGAAATCTGCCACGTCGCGGCGTATATGCGGCAAGGTAGGTTTCTCCCTGAACAAATAGCCGCAACACGGAAGGCGATGGTCCAGCGGTATGGTCTCTACAGTCAGCGAACGGTCTTCATAGATGACTTGCTGGAGTGTGGTGTCTACGGGTATGAACTGTACCTCAAAATCCAGGTCTCTGCAGAAAGTGAGCATTTGATGCTGCAGGATGAGTCCCAGTGATATCGGTCCGTAAACTGTCAGCTTGGCAGTACGTCCTAACAGGGCAAAGGTACTAATCATACCTATCAGTCCGAAGCAATGATCGCCATGCAGATGGGAGATAAAGACAGCGCTTATCTTCGTGAAACGCAATCGCGTGCGGCGCAGCTGAAGCTGTGTCCCCTCGCCACAGTCAACGAGAAACAACTTGCCACGCACCTCAACGACCTGCGCTGAAGGGTAATGCTTCAGCGTAGGCAGCGCGCTGCCGCACCCCAGGATATGTACTTTGAATGGTTCCAAAACTACGCTTTCAAGGTGATGGCTTGTGCCCGTCAGATTATCATGTCTTCTGTGGATGCCTCCTCCAGCTTGATCTCGTTGCCGTAGCCTTTCTTCGGGCGCTGGCGCGAATATTCGTAGGTGTCTTCGGCATTCTTGTAAACCAGCGTGTCAGGACCCAGCGCGACAATGTCGTAGAAGTAGGTATCCTCGGTTCCTGCAGCGTCCTCTTCAACCTGCATGATTTCGAGCTGACCGCGTACCAGTCGCCACGTGCGATAACTTATTGTGGGCTGGTCTATGCTCTCAGCAATGCCGCCCTCCTTGATACGGATGCCAACCTCATCGCTGCCATCCAGCGGGTTGGGCATCACCCAGTTGCCGAGCAGGGTGGTTTCGTTGATTGCCATCAGCGCCTCTTTTCCTTTGCCTACAGGGACTACTGCCATGCGGTCGCCCGTCTGTAAGCCACCATACACGTGGCCTTCATCATTAGCTGTAGAGATGTCGAATACCAACGTATCGCCAGTGTCGGTAATGAGCTGCAGACTATTCATCGTCGTCTCTTCACCAATCAGTCCGTAAACGGTAGGGTCGGCATTGGCGTAGTCGGTAGAATCGCCATTGTCGAAAGGAACCTGCTGGGTTTTGCCACCACAGCTGACTATCGTCAAGACAGCAGCAGCCACGATTAAAAATACACTAACTCTTTTCATATTACCAGTTTTTTTCTGTTTTTCTACTTTTCACGCTGTTGTTTCTTGTCGCTTGGCCTCATTCCACAGAGCATCCATCTCTTCGAGTGTCATCTCGGTGAGGGGCTTGCCTTGCTTGATGCTGTGCTGCTCTATGTAATTAAAACGACGAATGAACTTCTGATTTGTCTTCTCTAAGGCATTGTCGGGATTGAGTTTATACAACCTGGCAGCATTGATGACAGCGAAGATGAAGTCGCCCAGCTCTTCTTCCGACCGTTGCCGGTCTTCGCGCCGCAGCTCCGCCTCCAGTTCCGCCATCTCCTCACGCACCTTCTGCCACACGTCGCCGCGGTCTTCCCAGTCGAACCCAACGTGGCGGGCTTTGTCTTGTATGCGATAAGCCTTGATGAGCGAAGGCAGCGATGCGGGCACCCCTGCCAGCACGGTCTTATTTCCGTCCTTTTCCTTCTGCTTTATCTGTTCCCAGTTGTCAAGCACCTGCTCCACGTTGCTTACCTTGCTGAATGCACGCTCTTCGGTCTGCTCGCCGTAAGGTAACGGACGCGGATTTGGAGCGCCCACCTGCGAGGGATGATACACATGCGGGTGTCTGAATATCAGCTTGTCAACCAGCATGTTGCAGACATCAGCTATATCAAATTCTTCCTTCTCTTCACCTATCTTGGCATAAAAAGCTACATGCAGCAAGACATCACCCAGCTCCTTGCAAATCTCATGCTCGTCATCCCGCATCAAAGCGTCGCAGAGTTCGTAAGTCTCCTCGATGGTGTTAGGGCGCAGGCTCTCGTTTGTCTGCTTTCTGTCCCACGGACATTTTTCGCGTAAGGCGTCCAACACATCGAGCATGCGTCCGAAGGCCGCCATCTTTTCTTCACGAGTATGTTTCTGTATCATTGTCTTCTGTGCTTATCTCTTTTTCCTTTTCAACTCCAACTTCGGAATCTTAATGACCTGTCCCTCTTTCACCTGAGGGTTGCGTGGAAAATCGTTATAGACTTCAACGTAGCACTGCATGTCAGGTCCCAGATGGGCTCGGCAAATGCTGTAGAACGTCTGTCCGGGCAATACGGTGACTTCTTTCTCTGTACCGACAATGCGATAGGCGCCCAGTCTTACGCGCTCATCCTTTTCTGCATAACGGTCGGGGGCAGCCGGCTTCGTTTCCGGGGCTGTTGGTTTCGTATCGGGAGCCGCTGGCTTCGTTTCAGGGACTGCCGGTTTCTCTTCAGCTGCCGCGGGCGTTTCGTCATCGGCTTCCGTTTCCATCGTCACCTCTTCCTGTATGCTGTCTTCCTCCGCCACATAGACGGTATCAGTCACGACAATGGTATCAGCGGCTGCCACCTGCTGTCTGGTTCCATACTGATACCCGCCCCAGCACGCCAACGCCATGAGCAGGAGTATGCCCAGCGCAGTCAATAGCCACTTGCGCCAAGGCGTCTCTGCGGGTTCGTCTTCGTCAGGCGTCTCTGCGGGTTCGTCTTCGTCAGGCGTCTCTGAGGATAGGTCTTCTGCCAACTCGATGATTGGCTCTTCAGCAATAACCGTGGGTTCTTCGGCAATAACCGTGGGTTCCTCAGCAGCAACCGTGGGTTCTTCAGCAGCAACCGTGGGTTCTTCAGCAGCAACAGTGGGTTCTTCGGCAATAACCGCGGATTCTTCAGCAGCAACCGTGGGTTCTTCAGCAGCAACCGTGGGTTCGGCTTCGGCTGGTGTTTCCATGTCGTCAAACTCGACGCCCTCGTTCAGCACAACGGTTTCGAACTGTGAGAAGGGCTTGTTGACCAGCTCTTTCATCAGCGTGTCAGGGATGAAGGTAACCTTCGAGTGACTGTCTATCATGACACGCTCGCCGGTACGTACGCTCACGCTCTCGCGGGCATCGACACTGATAATCTTGAACGTTCCCAGTCCCTTCACCTTCACCTGTTCGTCATCCTGCAGGTGTTGCAGAATGACAGCGAAGAACTCAGAGGCAAAGCGTGTGGCTTCTTTAGGCGCGAGTCCGTTCTTCTCTATCAGCACTTTGGCAACTTCCTGAATCGTCAGTTTCGCCATCGTTATTGTCCTCCTTTTAGTTGCGCCTTCCACGTTTGGTTCGGCTTGAAGTTTAACACCAGTTTTGGAGGCACGAGCATGCGCTGTCCTGTGGACGGATTCACAATGATGCGTTCCATCTTCTTCTTCGTCTCGAAGACGCCGAAGTTCGGCACCAGCACGGCATCACCAGCCTGGAAGGTGTCTGCCATGGCGTTGATGAGGTTGGTCGCCAACTTCTGGGTATCCTTGGCGCTATATCCCGTTCGCTCAGCCAGCTCGGCTATAAATTCCTTGTTATTCATATCCTTGTTGTCGCGTATATGTCAAATTCTTCTGCACCGGTGATGCGGGCGTCATAAAACTCGCCGACGGTGAGTTGCTCCGCAGCGGGCAGCAGTACCTCGGGGTCTACTTCCGGTGAACAGAACTCCGTACGCCCGACGTACCAGTCGCCTTCCTGTCGGTCTATGATGACGCGCAGGGTCTGCCCAACCTTCTCGCTCTCCAGCTCGGCACTGATGCGCTGCTGTACGCGCATCAGCTTGTCCAGCCGCTGCTGTTTCACGTCGGCAGGCACGTCGTCCTGATAGTGCTCGGCAGCGTATGTCCCGTCTTCCTCGCTATAGGCGAAAGCTCCCATACGCTCAAAGCGTGCCCACTTGGTGAAGTCGATGAGTTCGCGGAAGTCCTCATCGGTCTCTCCTGGAAATCCTACCATCAGCGTCGTACGAATGTGTATGCCTGGCACCTCACGTCTCATGCGCCTTATCAGCTCGTACGTCTCTTCGCGGGTGACGTGACGGCGCATGCGCGTCAGCATGTTGTCGCTGATGTGCTGCAGGGCTATGTCCAGGTAGTTGCAGACGTTCTGCTTCTCACGCATCACCTTAAGCAGCTCCCACGGGAAGTGAGCCGGATAGGCATAGTGCAGACGTATCCACTCGACCCCCTCAATGTCAGCCATCTGCGCTATCAGCTCGGCAATATGCTGTTGTCCGTCGATGTCTACACCGTAGTAAGTCAGTTCCTGCGCTATGACCTGAAACTCCTTTGTACCCTGACTTACCAGCCAGCGCACCTCGTCAAGTATGTCCTGCATGGGACGACTCTGGTGCTTCCCTGTTATGATGGGTATGGCGCAATAGGCGCAATGGCGGTCGCAGCCTTCGGCTATCTTCAGATAGGCGTAGTAACGGGGTGTCGTGATGTGGCGCGGAACGTTCTCCAACACCTCCACCCTACCCAGGTCTTTCACCAGCTGGCGGTAATTGAACTTGCCGTACCAGCCGTCAACCTCAGGTATCTCCTTTTCCAGGTCAGCCAAGTAGCGCTCCGAAAGGCATCCCATGACGTAGAGTTTCTTTAGCCTGCCCTCGCTTTTTGCCTGCGCCAGCTCCAGTATGGTGTCGATGCTCTCCTGCTTGGCATCCTCGATGAAGCCGCAGGTATTTACCACGGCGATGTCGCCCTGCACGGTGTCGCTGTCGTGCGTCACACGATAACCGTTAGCCTCGAAGAGTCCGTACAGCTGCTCGCTGTCGACCAGATTCTTCGAGCACCCCATGGTAATGATGTCGACCGACGGTTTACGCATTACGCCTCTCACTTAGTTATTATCGTTCTTAAACAACGAGTCGACAAACTGGCGCTTGTTGAAGAGCTGCAGGTCCTGCATGCCCTCACCCAGTCCGATGTACTTCACGGGCACCTTCAGCTGGTCGCTGATGCCTATGACGACACCGCCCTTTGCCGTTCCGTCCAGTTTGGTAATAGCTAAGCTCGTTATCTGCGTGACTGCCGAGAACTGCTTTGCCTGCTCAAAAGCATTCTGTCCTGTCGAGCCGTCGAGCACCAGCATCACCTCGTCGGGAGCCTCGGGCAGCACCTTCTTCATCACGTCCTTTATCTTCTTCAACTCGTTCATCAGCCCCACCTTGTTATGCAGACGTCCTGCCGTGTCTATCAGCACCACGTCGGCACCATTGGCCTTAGCACTCTGCAGCGTGTCAAAAGCAACCGATGCAGGGTCGCTGCCCATCTGCTGCTTCACCACAGGCACGCCAACGCGCTCGCCCCAGATGCACAACTGCTCAACGGCAGCAGCGCGGAACGTGTCGGCGGCACCCAGGTAGACTTTCTTTCCTGCCTGTTTGAATTGCCAAGCCAGCTTGCCGATGGTTGTCGTCTTGCCAACACCGTTGACACCAACCACCAGGATGACATAGGGCTTGTGGCTGGCTGGCAGTTCCCAGTTGTCGTTGTCATCGCTGTTGTTCTCCGACAGGAGCGATGCTATCTCGTCACGCAGTATTGCGTTCAACTCGCTGGTATTGACGTACTTGTCGCGTGCTACGCGTTCTTCTATGCGCTCAATGATCTTCAGCGTCGTCTCGACACCTACGTCGGAAGTAATCAGCACTTCCTCCAGGTTGTCAAGCACGTCGTCATCTACCTTCGACTTGCCGGCAACAGCACGTGCCAACTTGTCAAACACGCTCGACTTGGTCTTCTCCAGACCTTTATCCAGCGTCTCTTTCTTTTCCTTATTGAAAAATCCGAAAATACCCATAAACTTCGTTTATTTGGGTACAAAGGTACATATTTTATTTTGAATATGCAAACATAACACCATATTTTACAGGTTGCTATCCGATGTGCATAAAAATAAGCAAGCCACATGGTAGTGACCTGCTTCAAAGTGTATCACCGGAACCGTCCCCAATTACTTTTGATGCCTGTCCGAACGGCACAAACTCCTCATCCGAACGGTTCGGACGGGGTGCGAGCCTATGGGTCGCTTCGCTCAAAATGATAAGAAAATTGAATCAAAAAAAATTAATGTAAAGCGATTATCTCCTCCCGTAACAGGGCTGAAAGTACGATGTACACGGTGTTTCGGGTACGGGAGGTATTGGTCAAACACCTCCCGTGCACCTCCCGTCAAGGGGAGGTCAAAGGGAGGAGACGGCTGAACACCTCCCGTGTGCTCAGCCCTTTGTGCATCGGCTTTCCGACCTGTTACGGGAGGACGGGAGGAGATTTTTAGTTGCGCTATAAGAAAAACACCTCGAACGACATAGATAATGCTCCGCCCGAGGTGTTACATATTCAATTATGGTTTGTGTAGTTAGCACTTTCACGCAATAATTTCATCGAGCAATAAATCAAACATGTCAAGTATTGCTCCGCTGAAATCCAATCATGTCTCTTTTCTTATTCTCCTTCTTCTGGGCCGATTAGTAAATCGTCTGAATAGCCTGGTAGAGACTCTACGAGAAGTGGATTAACAACAAACTTGTGTATTTCGATTTGAGGCCTACAATATTTCTTTTTCATTTTCGTATCATTAAATTATTTAATCAACACTTTTTTATTCCCAATTAAATACAAGCCTTTCTTGTGTGATGTTGTCTGGCGACCATTGACATCATAGAGGACATAATTATTTTTAGATTCTTTATTGTCTATCTCGTTTATAATAGTTACACCACAATAAGAGTCGATAACATATTCATGAGCAAGTCCGCCGCCGTTGGGCAAACTCAGGTAGGCTTTGTGAGCTCCCAACACTCCAGGATTAGCAAAAGGCCGGAATACTCCATTTTTAAGCACATAGTTGGTGCAGCCCTCTTCTGTTGGACTAATTGTTGCAGCCTCAGGAACGCCTTTCAAATAATTTGTTCCTATAGTAACTCCTGTGCGTTCTCCTATTGTGTACGACAAATCATCCGCTTGAGTCACATTAGCAATAAGTACTCCTTCACCAGCAGGAACATAACCATCGGATAGTATGTTATACAATAAACTCTTATTGGTATCATCATTACCCGTAACAGTCATTACAGTTGCTTTTGTGCATCCAGAAAAATCCACGTCAAATTCGCAACTAAAGGTTGAATATTTTACCGTTGAAGCATATGGTATATTTGATTTAAACAAAGTTGCTCCTCCTGTTCCGCCTGCATTAGAATATGTTGTTTTATAAGCTGAAAGAGAAGAGAACTTTACGTATATATTAACAGCACTACCAAACATATGAGTTATAGTGCCATTTAATTGTGGCGGTGTCTCTCCAAGAAAAATAACATCTGATAAGTTTGTACATCCATAAAATACTTCTTTCATTTTATTCACATTTTCGGGTATTACAATTTGTTCTATTCCAGATGATGCAAATGACGATTCGTCAATATTCGTCAACGAATTTGGAAGTTTGATATTCCTTAAGGCTGAGCAACTTAAAAAAGTACTGGCTGGTAATTCTTTCAAGCCATTAGGTAATTTTACATATTTAAGTGCTGTTGAAGTTGCAAAAACACCACTTCCCATACTTGTAACTGTTTCTGGAATTTCTATCTCTGTCAACTTCTTACACACACTAAAAGCGTGTGATCCTATAGATGTAAGATTCGTAGTTTGAAAGGTTATAGATGGTATTTCATAACAAGAAGAGAAAGCACTTTCACCGATTTCCGTAACACCTGCTGGAATTATAAGAGGATCACTCCAACTCCTACAACCCCAAAAAGCATGATCTTTAATTGTTGTTACTGTAGAAGGTATATTTGCTGTTACCATATTTACACATCCATAGAAAGCATTGCTGCCTATAGTTAAAAGGCCTTCGGGTAAAGATATCGAAGTAACTCCAGTATAATCCTTGAAAACATTGTCAGCTATTTCAGTTACAGGATAATCCGTTTCGCTAATTGAGACTGACTCTGGAATAATAATATCACCACTAACCTTGATAAAAACCGTATGATTGTAATTCCAATACCCGGCTTGAGTTACACTCACCCCTGTTCCATTAACAGTGTATGTTAAATTGTCAATCGTTATAGATTGTCCATACATAGGCAACGACAACAATTGTACTACAATTGTCATAATAAGGATTTTTGTTTTTGTCATTTTTTTCATAATTTGTGATGTTCGCAAACACCCAGCACGAACTATTTCAATAATTAGGTTTAACTACATATAAAAAGCATGGGTGCTTACGTCTGCCTGTTTGACAATCTGGCCTACCACAGCCATCGCAAAAAACAAACAGAGAAACACCCACGTTAGAGTATATTCATCCCCCGTAAAGTGTGCGTTGAGGATGAATAATCCTCGCTGCACACTACGGAGTATATATTACACCCCGTGGCGGTCACCCTTGCAATGTTCTTGTTTGCATTTCGATTGTGGTAGTTCGATTGTCCAAAAACAAAGCGTCAGTAACGCCTAATAATATGTAGTGCTCCGCCCATTGGCTCCGTACAACTCAATGTACATCATAGCCATCTTTGGGTAGATGCAGTTGCAAAGGTAAAAAGAAAATGCGAAACAACCAAGAAAAAGGCGGAAATCTTTCAATTTCGGCTATCGATACCTGTTATAGAGATTTCCTCCGCCATGGCGTTGAGGGCGATGCAGTCGGCACGGCTGATGTGGCGCTTGGCGGCATCGTACGGCCACGGGCTCAGAATGAGGACGCGCCCAGCGGCAACGGCATCATACAAGGCGTCGGTAGGTTTGTAATAGTCGCGGAAGCCATTGTCGGTCAGAAGGATGAAAGGGTGTTGCTCTTTCAGCAGGACGCTCATCACACGCTTCTCGTCAGGCGAGATAAAGGGCGACACCATCACCGAGCCGTGGCGAGCAGCCAGCACACAGCCGTTCATATAGTCGCGCAAGGGCTGGCTGTCGCCATGTTCTGCTGCCTTGACCATCACGCTATCTTGATTTAGATTGCACCTATTCCATTTTGTAATATTTTTTGCCAGTGCTTGTAATTTTTTGATTTTTCTTTGTTTTGCCCTTTTTCTACCCTTTTGTGCGTTACGTCGTTTTACTAGTAGAAAAACGTTGATTTGCTGGTAGAAAAACGTTGATTTACTCCGAGCGTTTCAATGTGTTGCTTTTTCGAGGTTTTGTCGTGGCTTCACGCCAGAAATAAAGCGCCATAATATGACAAGATTTTTCGCAATAGCAAAAAAAAAATAGCACGGGGCACCAACATTGTATATACAAAAAAGAAAACGTGGACTATTAACTTCGTCCACGCTATCTCGGTATCGCCAAACACCTTGCTGATAGGCATTGTGGTTTTATTTGGTTATACATTTTTATTTTGTTTATTTCCGAAACTGCCAAATTTTGGAGCAGCGAATACAGAGAAAAGTTATGCTTTTGCTTTTTGTTGAGTCGCGACAAAATTGACCAAAGCTCAAAGAAAAGAGGTGGAAATCTTTCGATTCCCACCTTCTCTATAGAGAGTATAATGTGTACGATGTGTCTTAGTTCTTGAAGAAGTCCTTAACGGACTCGTTGGGAACCATCTGCTCGTCAAAGATGTAAGCACCCGTCTTGGGGCTCTTTACCATCTTGATAACCTTGGTGTAAGCGCGACCATCCTTTGAGCCTTCGTGGAGGGTAGCGACGGTTTTCTTTGCCATAGTTTCTTAATTTCTTAGTTGTTTATACCTGAATTAAGCGGAGCTTACTTAATCTCCTTATGCACCGTCATGCGCTTCAGGATAGGGTTATACTTCTTCAACTCCATACGCTCGGGAGTGTTCTTACGATTCTTGGTCGTGATGTAACGGCTAGTTCCGGGGAGTCCGCTCTCTTTCATCTCGGTGCACTCCAGGATAACCTGTACACGATTGCCTTTAGCTTTCTTGCCTGCCATAGTTATTAGTCTCCTATTACTTTAATGTCCTTCCAGTCTACATAACCTTTAGCAACAGCCTGCTTCAGGGCAGCGTCCAGACCTACCTTGTTAATCATACGCAGACCAGCGGCGCTGATCTTCAACTGAATCCAGCAAGCCTCCTCAACATAGTAGAACTTCTTGCTGAACAGGTTAACGTCAAAGCTACGCTTTGTGCGGTGCTTTGAGTGAGACACGTTGTTACCAATCTGTGCCTTCTTTCCTGTAATCTGACAAATTTTCGACATCTCTATCTACTTTTTTTTGTGTTCCTTAAAATATAACTTATTCCAAACAGGGTGCAAAGGTACGAAAAAGTTTAGAGTTTAGAGTTTAAAGTTTAGAGTTTTCTCCTAATCTTAATATTTTTTAACCTTCCAACTCTGCTGGCTGGGGTTCTGATTTCAAGAAATCGAGGAACATCTGCATGGCGGTATTTGTTGCAATAGCCAGATTGATGTCGCGCCCGTGGTCTTCGTCTACCTTGAGGGTGACCTGTCTGTCTGCCGTTCCACATGCCAGCCAGATGGTGCCAATGGGTATCTCCTTAGGACCTCCCGTAGGACCGGCGAAGCCTGTTGAAGCGATAGCATAGTCGGTATGAAGAGCTTTGCAGGCACCCACCACCATCTGTCGTGCTACTTCCTCGCACACGGCGGTCTGTTCTTCGAGAACTTGCGCTTCGACACCTAAGAGGTTCCGTTTTGTTTCATCGACATACGCAATGATACCGCCTTTAAAATACTTGCTAGCGCCAGGAATAGCGATAATGGCCTCAGCTATGCGTCCGCCGGTGCAACTCTCGGCGGTAGATACGGTCTTATCCATTTCCCACAGGAGCTGGCTCACCTCTCTGCTGATAATCTTACTTTCAAAATCCATATTATTGATTTACAATTTGACTATTTACTATTTATAATTAATTTGAGTATTTTATTATTTACGATTTCACTTGAAAGTGACTTTCGAGAAGGCTGGAGCGTCAATGGGACAGAACTCTCGGTCCAGATACTTATAATAACCTACGATGCCTATCATGGCGGCATTGTCGGTAGTGTAGCTGAACTTGGGGATGTACACCGTCCAACCATAGCGCTTGGCATGGTCGTGGAATGCATTGCGCAGTCCGTTGTTGGCACTCACGCCTCCTGCTACTGCCACATGCTTGATGCCTGTCTGCTTGACTGCCAGCTTCAGCTTCTTCATCAGGATGTCTACAACGGTCCACTCCAGTGATGCCGCGATGTCTTCCTTGTGCTGTTCAATGAAATCAGGTTCGGCCGCCACCCATTTCCGCAGGTTATAGAGGAACGAAGTCTTCAGTCCTGAGAAGCTGTAGTCGAGTCCTGGTATGTGTGGCTCAGAAAACTGGTATGCCTTCGGATTGCCCTTGCGTGCCAGTCTGTCGATGATAGGACCGCCAGGATAACCCAACCCCATGACCTTCGAGCACTTGTCAATGGCCTCACCGGCAGCATCGTCGATGGTCTGACCCAACACTTCCATGTCGTTGTAAGCTTTCACCTTGACTATCTGGGAGTTGCCGCCACTGACCAGCAGACAGAGGAAAGGGTATGGCGGCGGATTGAAGTCGCCCTCGCCACCATCGATAAAGTGTGCCAACACATGACCTTGCAGGTGGTTGACGTCTATGAGCGGGATGCCTAACGAGCGGGCAAAGCCCTTTGCAAAGTTGACGCCCACGAGCAAAGAGCCCATCAGCCCCGGACCGCGGGTGAAAGCTACCGCCGACAGTTGCTCCTTCTGGATGCCAGCCTGCCTGATGGCTTCGTGTACCACCGGCACTACGTTCTGCTGGTGGGCACGGCTTGCCAGTTCGGGTACCACGCCGCCATAAGCTTCATGGACAGCCTGTGATGCCGTGACATTCGACAGCAGCACTCCGTCCTTCAACACGGCAGCTGACGTGTCGTCGCAGCTGGACTCTATACCTAATATATATATATCGTTCATCGTTTTCTTTCTAGTATTTCTAGTCGTTCTAGTATAACTAGTAAGTCAGCACCTCCACGCCGTGCTCGGTCATGAGCAGCGTATGTTCCCACTGTGCCGAGGGTTGCTCGTCTTCGGATATCACTTCCCACCCGTAGGGGTCGTCGGCATCGATGAATACGCGCCATGTGCCCATATTGATCATGGGTTCAATGGTAAACACCATACCTGGCACCAACAGCATGCCGTTGCCTCTCTGGGCAAAGTGACACACCTCAGGTTCTTCGTGGAAGTCGCACCCTACGCCATGTCCGCACAGGTCGCGCACCACACCGTAGTGATACTTCCGCGCGTGTTTCTCTATTGCCTTGCCGATGTCATTGACGAAACCCCAAGGTTTGGCTGCTTCCATACCTATCTCCAGACATTCCTTAGTCACCCTGACAAGTTGTTCCTTCTCGGGGGTGGTCTTACCTATTATAAACATACGCGAGGCATCGGCATAGTATCCGTCAAGTATCGTCGTGAAGTCAACATTGATGATGTCACCCTCCTCCAGGATGTCGTCTGCCTTGGGAATGCCATGACACACGACCTCGTTGATGCTGGTACAGACACTCATGGGAAATGGTGGAGTCTCTTCGTCACCACCATAGTTCAGACAGGCGGGAATGGCCCCATGCTGCTCGCAGTAGTCACGGCAAATCTGGTCAATCTCCAACGTCGACATGCCTGCATGGATAGCCTCGCCAACGGCATCAAGCACCCCAGTGTTGACGACACCCGCCCTGCGGATGCCCTCTATCTGTTCGGGTGTCTTGATGAGTTCGCGTGTGGGAACCAGTACGCCCTTGTTCTCTAAATACATAATGCGCTTGTCCAGTTCTGTTGGTTGTTCACCGGGCTTACAGCGCCATCTTCTCTTCATCATATCGTCAGTTTTGGGTGCAAAATTACAAAATAATGCTGACGTGGCAAAACGATTTTGGAAGATTAACGCAATTAGTCCCCGAACTTATTCGAACTTGTTCGTCTCGTAATGCTGCCTAACGACGCCCGCTCTGCTTGATGAGTGTACGTATTGTCTCGTTGAAGTCGTCGGCCTGCAACAACTGCTCGATATTCAGATGCATGCGATAACGCCAGTAGTGGCGCGGATTGGCAGGAATGTTGATGCGTTCGGCATTGGCATCAGGCAGGCGTAGCTGTTCGTCTATGCTGAGCCAGTCTTGCAGCGAGAGCAGACAAAGCATAGATGGTGATGTAAGATGCCGGCTTACGATATCCTTCGCCAGCCAGCCCGGCAATGGATGGGGGGCTGCAGTGTCGCCTCGCCTCAACGGGCCACTATAGTAAGCCTGAGTACGCTCTGTATCTTCGTCCCACCACTGCCGCAGCGTAGGCATGTCGTGAGTAGAAATGGTACACACACTTCGGAACGGGTTATGTGACAACTTGCCAAACCGCAAACCTTCTTCCTTGGGCATGCTCTGTATTTCAAGTGACAAGATACGCAACTGGTTCATCACCCAGGGAACACACTCGGGCACCATGCCTAAGTCCTCCGCACAACACAACATTCGTGTAGCCTGAGTCAACCGTGGCAGCTTCTTCATCGCCTCCTCATACCAGTACTGGTTGTTACGATGATAGAAATAGTCATTATACAACTGGTTGAAGCGGTCTTTCTCTTCTTGTGACAGCAGCTGGTAGGGAGCCTCGTACTGGATTGCTATACGCGGATGCCAACGGTCTTTCCTCTTATGGTCCACTAAGAACAACTCCATGTGGTCTTCCAGTCCCGCTGCCTCTATCTCCTCCCTACTCAGTCCGAGCGCCGGCTGGAACTGTCCCATCAGTCCTGATTTCTCAGGCAGGGGTATTTCCCATATACGGAAGAAGCCCAACACATGATCAATACGATAGGCATCGAAATACTCTGCCATCTTACGGAACCTCTTCACCCACCACTGGCAACCGTCACTGAGCATCTCGTCCCAATTATAGGTTGGGAAGCCCCAGTTCTGTCCGTCACGGGTGAAGGCATCTGGTGGAGCACCGGCTTGCTGATTCATATTGAAATAGCGCGGCTCCACCCAAGCTTCAACACTGTCGCGACTGATGCCGATAGGTATATCGCCCTTCAAGACCACATGGTGCTGACGGGCATACTGGTGAGCCCCCCGCATCTGTTGGTCCAGATGATACTGCACATAGTACCAGAAGGAGGCAAGCGATTTGTTGTTCTTGTCGCGGCGGCAGCAGAACTCGGCATAGGGGCGGAGCCACTGCTCGTTATGTGCGAAGAAGTCCTTATACGCCTTAGTGCGACTGACGGAGCGCCACTCCTGCTCGTACAGCACCTGCAGGTACTCCATCTTAGCCTGGAACATACGCTCGTAGTCTATCTGTGGCAGGGCATTGAGCTCTTTACGAAGCTTTTCAAAATGCGCCCTTAGTTTCTCGTCCTTGATAGCGGGCAACTGACGGAAGTCAGTATACTGCGGATGAAGGGCATAAATACTGATAGCATTATACGGATAGGAATCCTGCCATGTTCCTGTCATGTTGGTATCATTGATAGGCAGCACCTGTATGAAACGCTGACCGGTTTTGTCCGCCCAGTCTACCATCAGCTTCAAGTCACCAAAGTCTCCTACGCCAAAACTACCCTCTGAACGCAGTGAGAAGATGGGAATGACAACACCGGCACCCTTCCAGGAATAAATGGGGAACACAGCCTGTTGCAGTTCGCAGACCATCACTTCACCGTCGTGCATGGGGGGCACATAGAACTGTCTGTTAGGACCTTCTTCCCACATCACGTCGTAAGCACTATCAAGGGCTACACCCTGAATGAATGCTTTTGAGGCGATGGCGAACTTAAACTCGAACGAGCCCTCGCCAAGCTGACCGGCATTGAGGCTGACCACCCATTCATGGGCTTCATGCTCTGTCATGGGCAGTGCCTTCTGCACGTTCCACTGTCCTATAGCGGCACACGAGCCTATCATAATGAGTCGCTGCCCCACGCGCAACTGCGGGGCACGTACCTTCAGACGCAGCGTCTGGGGGTATTCCGTCTGCGGACTCAGTGCCCGCTGGCGTGCCATCACGCAGTCGGTAAAAGCGGAAGTATAGAGATATGCGTCGTCCGGCGTGTCCAGCCAGTGGTCATAGACGAAATAGCGCTGGCCGCATTCAGCCGCAGCCTCTAGCCTGTGTGGCTCCACGAGCCACTCCGTACGCAGCACTTCGCCTTCGCGTACCACACTGTAGTAATAGTCTACGAAGGAACCTTTAGCCATCGGCTGTTCCACGTCACAAGCCCAATGGCGGGCATCTGTTGCCGCCATCGTGTGTTGTGCAGCAACAGTACCGTCGGCAGCAAGCATATTCAGAACCAACAGCTCACCGTCGACGGTATGATAGTCAATATGAAATTGTATTTTCATGATGCGTTGTATTACCTTTACTCCGCAAAGATAATACATTTCCGCGAAATAGCAATACTACTTCACCACTTTTTTTCCATTTACAATATACAGTCCGTGACTCAGCGCGCCAAAATCGGTTCCGACGAAGCGACCGTCAAGCGTGTAGATGCGAGCTGTCTGCAGGGATTCTGTGGTGACGCTGTGTATTCCCGAAGTATTGCCCTTCAGCAACACCTCGTCCAGGAAGAAACGTCCACTCTGTGCGGCGAAGGTTATCTGTACGACACCGTTGCCGGTAACCTTGGCTGTATATTCGGTAAAGGCACCCTTCGTCATCGTCACCGACGACTTGTCAATCGTGCCGCCTGTCACCGAGAGGTTCAGCGCTGTTCCATCATTCTTAGCATTCCATGCACCAGCCTTGAAGGTCAGCGTAGCGTCGCCGTTCAGTTTGATTTGGGGTGTAGTGGCTTCGCCTGGGATGCTTGTCGTTCCGAATTTGGCACACTGGTTGGCACCATAATACTTATCGTCTGTTGCCGTCCAGCCTTCATTATCAGGCACAAAATCGCCCGTGGCTATACTGCCACTCCACAGGTTGTCGTTACCGCCCTTTCCGTTACACTGGTCGAACGACTCATAGAAGTCGCCCTCTATCGGAGTTTCTTCACCGCCTCCGCTGCCTGAGCCGCCTTCGCCTATCGTCAGCGTGATGGTGCCGTCGTTGTTTTTCGTAATCGTCTTCACTCTCATATCCAAGGTGGTACCGCTGAAGGTCTTCAGCGCACCAATGGAAGTCTTGCCATTTCCATAGAGATTGCTCTTGCTGGCAGAGTAATACAGTTTGGCACCATCGGCTGTGAGCACGCAGGCACGCTTCTTCGTCTGCGTATTATTCAGTGTGTTGAGATGCCACTGATTATAGTTGTAGCTGATGCGTGTCACCAAGACGCCGCTGCCATATACGGAGGGATACCACGTGCCAGGCTGACGGTTTTCCAGGATAAAGGTCTCTGTCGAACTGTTGCGAATGATGACGGCCGAGTTTTCTGCCAACCCATCGGGCGACTGCAACTGTATTTCAGTGGCGTCGCCCACCTCCTTCAGTTCCAGCCATCCCATGTAGCTCTTCTCATAAGCATTATACCCCATGGGCAAACGGCAGTTATCATCGACGTAGGCTCCCGTATCCATAATTGACCAGTTTCCGAAAGGATCATCGTGGGAATAGCTGTCATCAGTCACGTAGAAATCAGGCAAGCCCAGTGCGTGACCGAACTCATGACAGAATACAGACATGCCCATCAGTTGACTGCCCAACAACTCATTTCCTACGAAGAAGCTGTTAAAATGAACACCCTGGTAATTGCCTTCTCCTGGATCCTCATCGGCATCCCACTCGCAGGGCCATACGGTATTGGAGTTATCGCCTGTAGCCTCGCCCTCGCCGGCATAGAACATGCACATCAGGGGAACACCGGCCGTGTGGAACTCGTCACCTGCAGGCACCACGTATTTCGTGAAGTCAACACCCAGCTGACTGACGGCAGCCTCAGCAACATCCTTTGACAAGCCGTAGACGTTCTGGTCATAACCTTGAGCATCGTTCTTTCCGTAATAAGCATAGTTGTTGCTCAGAGTTACAATGCCAACCACGTCGAACGTCGGAATGAACTGTCCGCCGCTCTGCGCCTTAAAGTAGTCGCGCACAGAACCTACACAACCCGACTCGTCGTGATAACCCTCTTCGTTATAAAAACGCGTCATCTTGTCGACAGTCGTCGTACTCTTGAAATTTTTGTCCTTGAATTGTACCATCACCACCGGAATGGTGTATTCACCGATGCTGGGAACGGCTCCCCTGCTCATCGTGCCTTTCATTCCCAAGCCGTCGCTCGTCGAAGCATAGATAGCACGCTTGCGGGCGTACTTTGCCGCAAGGCGCGCCTGCCGTTTCTGTTGCAGTTGTTCACGCACCACAGCCTCATAGTTGTCGCCGTGTGTCACATAACAGGTGCCGTCGGCTGCCTGCCAGTAGTGTCCGTGCTCATCGCCTGCCAGCATGGCTGTCACTGTTGTTCCGTCACTCAGTGTCAGTGTTTTCCATATTCCTTTCTTGGCGGGAACAGCCATCACGGCTATGGTTAGCGCCATCATCACAAAGGTTAAAATTGTTCTTTTCATTTCTTTTTTGTTTTTAATTGTGTGTGTGTTAAATGACTTTTAGATTATTAGCGTGCAAAGGTAGTCATTTTTTCGTTACGTGCAAAAATATTCGTCATCTTTTTGCCTGTTTACGGAATAAAATACTAATTTTGCAGGCAAAATGTCACAAGAACGACTCTGGAACCGCAACTACTGTAAGGTCATGGCAGCCAATTTCTCGCTGTTCTTTGCCTTCTATGTGTTGACACCGCTGCTGCCACTGTATCTCAGCGAAAACTTCGGTGCCACAAAGGACGTCATCGGACTGGTGCTGTCGGGCTATACCATCACGGCACTGCTCTTCCGCCCGTTCAGCGGTTACTTCGTCGACTCCTTTCCACGCAAGACGGTGCTTATGGTGTGTTTCGCCGCTTTTGCCATCTTCTTCTCGGGTTATCTGGCTGCTTCCACATTGTTGCTCTTCACCATTGTCCGCACGCTGCACGGCGGACCTTTCGGAGCACTTACCGTTGCTAACAGCACGGTAGCCATCGATGTCTTGCCGTCGAGCAGACGTACGGAGGGCATTGGTTACTACGGTCTCTCCAACAACCTCGCGATGGCGATGGCACCAACCATCGGTATCTATGTCTATAAGTTCACCCACAGCTTCGACTTGCTGTTCTGGCTGGCGCTTATCGTGGCATGTCTTGGATGGCTGGTTGACAGCACTGTGCAACTGCCACAGAAAAAGAAGCCGTCAGCCACGCAGCACCCTCCACTCTCGTTAGACCGTTTCTTTCTTCTTCGTGGCTGGCTGCTAGGTGTCAACATGGTGTTTTTCGGCTTCTGCTTTGGCGTCATCAGCAACTACCTCGCCATCTACAGCAAGGAGACACTGGGTATCACGGGTGGTACGGGCACCTTCTTCATGCTTTGTTCCTTAGGCCTCATCCTCTCACGCCTGCAGGGTGGCAAGGCGCTGCGCCAGGGACGTCTCACCTACAATGCCGCATCGGGCATGGTAATCTCGCTCGTTGGCTACACCTTATTTATTTTACTACCTACCCTCTCCTCTCAGTTTTCTGTTCTCAGTTCTCTGTTCTCAGTTCACATCGCTTATTACGGTTCCGCTCTGCTCATCGGACTGGGAAACGGGCACATGTGGCCTGCCTTCCAGAATATGACGATCTGTGTGGCAACCAACAACCAACGAGGCACCGCCAACTCCACCATTCTCATTTCGTGGGACATCGGCATGGGACTCGGCATCCTGCTGGGAGGCGTGTTGGCCGAACTTTTTGGTTACAATGCCACCTTCTGGGTGGTGGCAGCCGTCAACGCACTGGGTGTATTGACATTTTTCCGTGCTACACGCCAGTTTTTCCTGAAGCGTAACCTCAATAGCGACGTCCATTAGTTAAGTTTTCTGCGCTTTTTGCCGTTAATTGCAAAATTATATGTACCTTTGCAACAATTTTGCAAAAATGGAGTTATATATATAATATAAAGGTATAAGAAAACTACGAAAACCGCTATATGAAGAAGACTTTAGTTACGCTTTGTATGCTGATGCTGGCCTTGGGCAGCATCAATGCACAGTCGTCAATGAGCGATGACCAGATTATCAAGTTTGTGATGAAAGAGCAGAAGGCTGGCTCGTCGCAGCAGGAGATTGTCACCAAGTTGATTCAAAAAGGTGTCACCATCGACCAGATACGCCAGGTACACAAGAAGGCTGAACGCATGCAGAAGAACCAAGGGCTGGGTACCGTGCAAGACAAGACCATGACCGATGACGAACTGATAGACGAGCGTCTGCGCCGCAACAACGGAAAGGAGAAGAACAGCGCCACGGAAAAGCTGAAGGATGACAAGCTGGTGAAACAGCGTGACAAGCAGAAGCAGAAACTGAACAAATATGGCAAGAACAAACGCTACATCGAGGAAGATGCTGCTGACATGAAAGCCGAATTGGACGACTTCCTGCCCGACTCGCTCGACATCTACGACCGCCAGGTCATACAGCGCTACCTGAAGGACAAGGAGAAAGCTGAAGGCAAGGACGGCAAGAAGATTTTCGGTCATGACATCTTCAACAACGAAGACCTGACTTTCGAACCAAACATGAATATCGCCACGCCCGAGAACTATGTCCTTGGTGCCGGCGACGTTGTCTTCGTCGACATCTATGGCGCTTCACAACGCTCCGAGCAGGTGACGGTTTCGCCCGATGGCTTCATCGTCATCGAGGGTTACGGTCCCATTCAGGTTGGCGGACTGACAGTCAGTCAGGCCAACAGCCGCGTCCGCTCGCAGTTAGGAGCCCGCTACAGCAGTTCCAAGTTACGTCTCTCTGTCGGACAGACACGCACCATCGTGGTTAACGTCATGGGCGAAGTAAAGACACCGGGTACATACACCCTGTCGGCATTCTCGTCTGTATTCCATGCGCTCTATATGGCTGGAGGCCCCAGCAAGATTGGTACGCTGCGTAACATCAAGGTGTACCGCCACAACAAACTCGTCAGCACCGTTGACGTCTACGACTACATTCTCAACGGCAAGTTGAGCGGCAACGTAAGGCTGGGCGACAACGACGTCATCGTGGTTGGCTCATACGAGTGTCTGGTCAACGTCACCGGTAAGGTGAAGCGCCCGATGTACTACGAGATGAAGAAGAACGAGAGCGTGGGCACGCTGATTGACTATGCCGGCGGTTTTGCAGGCGACGCTTACCGCAAGTCGGTACGCATCATCCGCAAGTCTGGCTCCCAATACTCGGTGTATAATGTCAACGAGTTCGACATGGGCTCATTCCATATGGCTGACAACGACTCTGTCAGCGTCGACTCCATACTGCCCCGCTACTCTAACATGGTAGAGGTGAAGGGAGCTGTCTTCCGTCCAGGCATGTACCAACTGGGCAAGAACATCTACAGCGTAAAGACGCTGCTCGAGAGTGCCGAAGGCGTTACCGAAGAAGCCTTCACCCAGCATGCCGTCATGCACCGCATGAAGGCTGACCGCACCCTGGAGGTCGTCTCTGTCGACATCGAGGGCATCATGAACGGCAGCGTCGCCGACCTTCCGCTGAAGAACGAGGACGTGCTATTTATCCCCACCAGACAGGAGTCGCGCGTCCAGCAGACCATCGCCATCCACGGTGAGGTGATGTACCCAGGCACCTATAAGTATGCCGACAACGAGACACTGGAAGACTTCGTGCTGCAGGCTGGCGGATTGAAGGAGTCTGCATCCATGCACAACGTACTGGTATCACGCCGCATCAGCGACCCCAACGCGCTGAGACAGGACTCCATTCTGGCACAGACCTTTAACTTCTCGCTGAAGGACGGCTTCGTCATCGACGGTCAGCAAGCCTTTAAACTCATGCCCTTCGACGAGGTGTACGTACGCAAGAGCCCTGGCTATTTCACCCAGCAGAACGTCACCATCGAGGGAGAAATTCTCTTTGGCGGCACCTATACCCTGACTAAGAAGAACGAGCGACTGAGCGACCTCTTCAAGCGTGCCGGCGGAGCAACCGACCTGGCTTACATCCCTGGAGCCCGTCTGGAGCGTAAAGTCAACGAGGCCGAACGCGTCCGTCTGGAGGAACTTGCCAAAATGCAACAGGAAGAGAAAGAACGCGTTGCTCAGGAGATGGCTATCAACAACAGCCGTTCCATCGCTGAGTTCGGTGTCAACATGCAACAGACAGAGGCAGAGAAAGAGAAGCTCATAGAAATACCCGAGACCTACCACGTAGGTATCGAACTCGACAAAGCCCTGGAGAATCCTGGCGGCGACTACGACATCGTGCTGCGTGAAGGAGACCGCATCACAGTTCCCACCTATAACGGCACGGTGAAGATCGATGGCGAGGTGATGTATCCCAACACCGTAGGCTACAAGGATGGCAAGAGCGCTAAGTACTACATCAACCAGGCCGGTGGCTTCAACCGTTATGCCAAGAAGAACCAGGCTTACGTCATCTACATGAACGGTACTGTTGCCAAAGTCAGTGACGGTGCCAAGATACGTCCGGGCTGCGAGATTGTCGTACCGCAGAAGGCGATGAACCGTAAGATGGGTATCACTGAATACCTGGCCATCGGTAGTTCAGCCGCCGCCATTGCCACCATGGGTGCCACCATTGGAAACCTGTTGAAGTAAAGCACATAAGAACGATTATGGAAGAGAAGAAAAATATTGCCCCAATAGATTTCGTAGCGATATTCAAGAAGCTGTGGGCCAAGCGCAAGGTATATTACAAAGTGCTACCTGCCGTACTCATAGGCACCTACCTGCTGACGGTCTGTGTGCCGCGCTACTACAGATGTACGGTCAGTTTGGCGCCAGAGACATCAACCTCATCGTCTATTTCTGGCTCGTTAGGGACTCTGGCATCCTCTTTCGGACTGGGTTCACTGAGCAAGATGGCAGGCGACGATGCCTTATATGCAGAGATATACCCTGACATTATTGCGTCAAATGATTTCATCGCTGGTCTGATGACCGTACCCATAGAGACTAAAGACGGCAAGGTAAAGACAAACTACTACACCTACCTGAATAGTCATCAGAAGGCTGCATGGTGGAATCATGTCAAAGGCTATATCAGTGAGCTGTTAAGTCCTACGCCTAAGGACAGCTATCAGGGAAAAGAGAAGATCTCGGTGTTTAACCTGACTAAGAAGCAGTCGGATATATTTCAGTCTGTACAGGGAAAGATTACTTGTAAGGTAGATAAGAAAACAGACATAGTCTCTATAAATGTAGTCGATCAGGATCCATTGGTGTGTGCCACGATGGCTAATGAGACATGTAAGAAGTTGCAGGAGTTCATCATCAACTACCGCACTAACAAGGCCCACATCGACTATGAGTACTATAAGAAGCTGACTGAAGAGAGTAAGGCCGCCTATGTCAAGGTTCGCCAGCAATATATTTCTTACGCCGATGCCAACATGGATGTCAATCTGGCTAGTTTCAAAGCAAAGGAGGAGGATTTGGAAAACGAGATGCAGTTGAAATACAATGTCTATACTGCTATGACGACTCAGATGCAGGCCGCACAGGCCAAGCTGCAGGAAGCGACTCCAGCCTTCACCGTCATCCAAAGTGCTACAGTTCCCGTCAAGCCTGCCGGTCCCAAGCGGATGCTTATCTCACTCGCCATGACCATTCTTGCTTTTTGCGCCCTTTCGGTCTGGCTGTTGGTAAAAGAGAATATCAGGAAATCCAACAACACAGAAGGTAATCATTAAAAAAATCTATTTGACTGTGCCACTTCTTACCGTACTCATCACCACTTACAACAGAGCCATTGTATTAGAAGAGGTTCTCAAGATGCTGGCATCGTACCAGGAACGGGGCTTGTCGTTTGACGTGCTGCTCAGCGATGACTGCAGCACAGATGGTACCATGGAGGTATGCAAGAAGTGGGAACGCAGTCTACAGGGCTTTACGGTATTGAAGACTGAGCGCAATCTCGGCATGGACAACAACTTCCTAAACGTCTATCAGCATTTCCACACAGACTACTGCTGGCTGCTGGGCGACACCCGCTACATCAGCTATGAAGGTCTGAAAAGTGTTATCGACACGCTGTCAATGGGGAAGTACGATGCATTGATTCTCAGATGCCGTGAGGAGATGCCTCGGAAACAAATCGTTTACGCTGACATCCACACGCTGATGAACGAACAGGGCTGGCACATCACCAATAACGCCTCGTGTGTGATTCCCAGACGTTTTATCATACCAGCACTCTATCACCGTCACATGGGCACCACGTTCCTGCACATGGGTATCTTTGTAGAGAATCTCTGCCTTATGGAACAGTTTAAGGTGTTGTATCTTGGTGATGTGGATGTTGTCGAGCAGGACGTTCCGGGGTTCAACAAGGTTGGCTGGACCAAGCACCCCTTCCTGAACTTTGGCAAGTTATGGTATGAGTTTATCATGTCTCTTCCTAATCAGATAGACATCGACTTGAAGCATAAAGTACTGCAAGATCATAACAAATATACCCAGCTGTTCAAACTGTCAGACATACACCGGCAAATCCTGACACACCGTGAGGTCTATATCAACAGCTATAAGGAGAACCGCCGCTTTATGCCCTTCGTCACCACCCAGCCACGCTGGATGTTCGACCTGCTTATCTGCGTACTGCCTTTAAGGTTTTACACCACGGTGTTCGCCATCTATAAGTTTGTCTTTAAAAGAAAGGAGCAATCATAAAGCCCATGGAGAACCAATCTGCCGTCAATAAGAGAATAGCTCGCAACACCCTGGCGCTGTATGTCAGGATGTTTTTGCTTCTCTTGATAGGTCTCTACACCTCAAGAGCCACGCTGGCCATCTTCGGTGTTGAAGACTTCGGCATCTACAACCTTGTCGGAGGCATCATTACCATGACGGTGTTTCTCAGCTCCGCCATGACGCTGTCTGTCGAGCGTTTCCTAGCTTACGCCATCGGTCTGAACGACAAGAAGCACCTCATGGAGGTGTTCTCCATGTCGGTCAACATCCATCTCATCATCTCCATACTCATCATTGTCTTCGGCGAGACGTTAGGGCTGTGGTTCATCAATACCCAGCTGGTGATTCCCGAAAGTAAAATGGCAGTGGCAAACGTCATCTACCAAGCCTCAATCGCCACTTTCGTATTCAACATCATTGCCACGCCTTACAATTCTGTAGTCATTGCCTACGAGCGCATGGATTTCTTCGCATTGGTCAGCGTCCTGCAAGGCTTACTGAAGTTGGGGTTCGTGCTGGTTCTACCCTATATGGGCGAGAATCGGCTGGCCATCTATGCCATTCTGATGGTCACTCCCTCCATGCTATACTTTCTGATGAATTATGTATTCTGCCGTGTCCACTTCGCCGAATGCCAATACCAGCGTATATGGTCCAAGAAACTGTTTTATGAGATGGGCACCTTTGCTGGCTACAGCACCTTCGGCAACATGGCTACCGCCCTTGTGACTCAGGGGCAGAGCGTCCTGCTCAACATCTTCTACGGCACAGCGCTGAATGCTGTCAGGGGCTTATCCATGCAGGTAGCTGTATCCATCAACTCCTTCATCAGTGGAACGTATACCGCTGTAAACCCACAAATCATAAAGACGTACGCGCAGAAAGACTACACCTACTTCCACAAGCTGGTGCTCAATGCCACCCTTTTGGGCTACTTCATGCTCTTCCTTATCTCACTGCCTGTACTATTGGAGACTGAATATATCCTGAATTTCTGGCTGGAGGAGGTACCCCCTTACACCGTCATCTTTGTCCGTCTGCTACTCATCAACACGCTGGTTTACAACTTTGTCATTCCCTCTTGGATGGCCATTCAGGCAACAGGCAAGGTAATGAGCATTCATCTGACCACAGGGAGCATCAACCTGATGAATCTGGTGGTAACCTACCTACTCTGGAAGTGCTACCAGCTTGAGCCCTATAGCATCTATATTGTAAACATCGTAGTCAGCCTTTGTATGCAGGTGGCCACCGTGATTATCCAGCGCCACCTGCTTCAAATTAAGATTCGCCAATACCTCACCCTTGCCGTTTGGCCCGCCATTTCCGCCTCTGTAGCCAGTATTGTGCTTCCATTGTGCGTTGTGACGCTGATGGAGGACGGCTTTTTGCGGTTCATCGCTGTTGGTGTCGTGTCGGTAGTCAGTTGTCTGGCCTCGTTTTATCTAATTGCCATCAACGACAGTCTAAAAGCTTATCTCAAGAATAACTTCAGCCAGCGTTGGCGGCATTTCCGCAACAAGTAGGCATCTCTTCATCATATATAGACTATGCAGACACACCTCATCATAGCCCTGTTCTTCGCACTGACAGTTTTCCTGGCATTCATGGAGGACCGCATCCGCAGCCAGCATAAGGTGTACATCCTGACAGGCTATGCGCTATTTATGATTCTGTTGGTCACCACCAAGGACGTTGAACATACCGCTGATGCCGCCGTGTATGAGAATATGTTCAATCATTACAACGACCCCATTGTCAGCCTCGTCACCGAGCCTTCCTTTATCTATCTTAGCAAGATAGTTCTGTCTTTGGGCGGCGGCATCGGGGTGATGTTCTTCCTGTATGCCGTGCTCAGCATCCCTGCAAAACTGGCCATATACAACCGCATGACGCCCTACATCTTCACCGCTCTCGTTGTTTACATCCCAGTCTATTTCGAACTGCACGACATGATTCAGATGCGTGTCTCAGCGGCAGCAATGTTCCTGTTGGCCTCGTTCATCCCGTTGTCAGAGAAGAAATACTGGACTGCAGCTCTGCTGATGGTCGGTAGTATTCTGTTCCACTACTCTGCAGCAGTGTTCCTGCCTTTCCTGTTTATTGGCAATCGGAAGCTCAACACTGCCGGAAGGGTTTTTATCGCGACAATGTTGCCCGTATGCCTCGCTATGTATCTGCTGAAGCTAGACTGGTTCTCGTTTGTCCCCACCATTCTGCCTGCCATTCAGTATAAGGTGGAGGCCTACAAAGAGAGTGCCGACAAGGGCGAATTGGATGAGATATACCCTTTGTTCTTCCAACTGTACTACCTCGCCAAGTGTTCCATGTTGCTTCTCTGCCTATATTACTACGAACTACTGTCCAGCAAAGAGCGTCTGGCTCCGTTGCTCATCAACCTCTTTGCTGTCAGCACCCTCTTCCTGCCTTCCATGGCCACTATTCCTGTAATTGCAGGCCGCATCAGCGAGCTCTTCGGCATCGTCGACTGTCTGGTATTCACCTTTCTGCTCCACATCGTAAGCCCGCCTTGGGTGGCACGCATCGCCATCACCGCCGTCAGCCTCTATATGCTGGTCTTTAACATGTTATACACTGAATACTTCACATGAAGACAATTCGTTTACTCTTAATTCTGATTCTAAGCAGCTGGGGATATGACTCCTCCTGTGCCGACACGGACGAAATGCCCATCATCGCCTTTTACGGTCTGCCCTCCAATGCCACCAGTGACGACTTCCGCATCTTCAGCGAATGCGGCTTCAACGTCACCCACCGCTGGCACGACTCGCTGGAGCAGCTGGTACGCTCATGCCGCCTGGGCCAACAGTATGGTGTTCGGGTGATAGCTCACTGCCCGCAGGTGAGCAACGCACCAGCCAAGGCCGCCGCCACCCTGAGGGGCGAGCCGGGCTTCTTTGGCTATTTCATCGCTGACGAGCCCACCCTGCCCCAGATTCGTCAGAGTCAGCAGCTGATTGAGCAGCTGCGGCCCATCGACGACAGCCACTGCTTCTACATCAACCTGTTCCCCTACTATTATCCGGATAAGCTGATGGAGATGCTAAAGACGAACAGCTATACCTCCTATCTTCAGGCCGCATCAGCCACCTCGTGCCGACAGTTGTCGTTCGACTTTTATCCAGTCTTAAACGACAGCATCCGCCATACGTGGTACCACAACTTAGAGATGGTGCGTGCCGAGAGCCTGTCGTCGGGCAAACCCTTCTGGGGCTTTGTATGTTCCGTTCCGCATGCTGACTATCCCATGCCCACGCTGGCCTCCCTGCGTTTGCAGGTTTACTCCAATTTGGCGTATGGAGCACAAGCTATCCAGTATTATACCTATTGGACTCCCGATGACGGCCAAGGTTTCCACTACCACGACGCTCCCATCAGCCGCGACGGCAAGAAGACCAAGACTTACGCCGTCGTGCAGCAGATGAACCGCGAGCTGAAGACGGTGGCACGGCTGTTCTACGGTGCCAAAGTCGTATCGGTACATCATTTGGGCACGATTGCGGAAGGCACCACCCGGCTGAGCACGGTTCCTGTTAACCTGCGCATGCTGAAGGTGGTGGGGCGGCAAGGTGCTATCGTATCACAGTTCGAGAAAAGCGGCCACCGCTATCTGGCCATCGTCAACAAAAGTCATGAAGAGCCATTGACCATACGAATACGCCCCGGTAACGGCACGCCGCGCCACATCACCAAAAAGTTACAGACGGAAGCCATGAAGACTTCATACCGTGTGGAGCCCGGTGACCTGCTGCTGTTCAGACTCTACTGATGATATCAAAATATCGTACAACTGGCATAAACGAAAATGAAGATTAGGGAATGTAATAAATGTCACTCTTTTTAGTTATATTATATATAAAGAGGAATCCACTCTACGAAAGCATGACATTAAGACTATGAAGTTCTCTGTTACCATACCTACCTACAAGAAAAGATACTTGGACGAAGCCATCCGAAGCATCTTCTGTCAGTCGTATGCCGACTGGGAACTCATTATTGTCGATGACTGCTCACCTGAGAATCTGAGGGCAGTCGCCGCACCCTATCTGTCAGACCCACGCGTGCGTTTCTACCGCAACGAGAAGAACTGCGGTGCTGTCAATGTGGTGGACAACTGGAACATCTGCCTGAGCTACTGCACCGGCGACTACGTCATCTGCATGGGTGATGACGACCGTCTGCTGCCCGACTGCCTATCCCACTACCGGGAACTGATAGAGCAGTTGCCTGGCTTGAACGTCTATCACACCCGTACAGAGATTATCGATGAAGACGGACAGCTCACTGACCTGCAGGAGCAACGCCCCCAGTGGGAGTCAGCCATTGCCATGCTATGGAACCGCTGGGACCACCGCAATCACCAGTACATCGGTGACTTCTGCTACGACACGCAATACCTGAAGCAGGCTGGCGGCTACTACAAGCTGCCTCTGGCATGGGGCTCTGACGACATCACGGCATTACTGGCTGCCAAGGAGAAAGGCATCGGCAACACGGAAACCTTTGGATTCCAGTATCGTGAGAACCGCCATACCATCAGCAGTTCCAACAGTAACAAGCGACTGAAGATAGAGGCCTGCAAGTCGCAGTACGAGTGGCTCACCGCCTTCCTGCACGAGCTGTCGCAGAGCGAGTTGTTTCCCTTGGACAGAAAATACCTGCAGACCATCCTTCCCCACCGCGACGAGCACTTCCTCGTGACCTTCACCCGCGACTGCACCGAGTATATTGCAGGCAGTCCAAGTCGTGCGCTGTGGTGTTACCGCCTGCTGCGAATACTGCACTACGGAAAAGGCACCATTCTCAAATGGTTTATAAAATCCTTTTACGCATGAACAAACGTTTACTCATAGCTACTTACCACCGATTAGACGAGAACACGGGGGGCTGCAATGGTTCAAAAGGATTCATCCACTGCCTCGCCTCACTGTTCAACGACTGTTCACTCGTCTGTCAGGCATTCCCCAACGCGTACACATACATTCCACACCATGTCAAGGTCTATCCCTACTACGAGCATCGCAACAAGCTGCGACTGGCCTTCGACATCTACCGTGGTGTCATCTTCGGACTTTACTACGCCCTCCGCGAGCACCTCAAGACCCATCATTACGACATCATCGTCATCGACCACAGCATGGCAGGAGCCGCCGTCATGCCGATAGTGAAAGCCACGGGTGCAAAGATTATCACCATCCATCACAACGTGGAGCGCGACTACCTGGACGCCAACCGCCATAAGCACGCGCTGACCTACCGGATACCCTATATCCATTACGCCAAGAAAGCCGAGCGCGACTGTCTGACAGTCAGTGACATCAACCTGACAGTGACGCAGCGCGATGCCGACACGTTCCACTCCTGGTATCCCGACATTCACGTTTACGACTGGGGCAACTTCGAGTACCGCCCCATTGCCGACAAGCACTTCCCAAAGGGCGACAGGGGTCAGACGTTCATCATCACCGGCTCGCTGAATTTTGAGCAGTCGTTGCTGCCCATCACCGATTTTATCCGTCGCTTCTGGCCACTGGTGTGCCACGCCTACCCGCAGGCGCGCCTGCTCATTGCCGGTCGCCAACCCGCTGCCGAGTTACAGCAGCTCTGCGAGGCGGTGGAGGGCATCATCCTCATTCCCAACCCCGACGACATGGCCGCTGTGGTGCAACAGGCCGACTACTACATCTGTCCCATCTCCGTGGGCAGCGGTCGGAAGATGCGCGTGCTGGACGGTCTGAAGCAGGGACTCCCCGTGCTGTGCCACGAGGTGTCGGCAGCGGGCTATGAGGCCGTCGCTGCCAGCGGCTGTCTGTTCGCCTATCACGACGAACCGACCTTCATGGCGGCACTCCGACAGATGCTCGCCACCCCACCCGACGGCGACACCGTCTATCAGGCTTTCAAGCAGAGTTTCTCCATCAGCACAGGCGTGGAGCGACTGCGACATATCCTGAAACAGGAAAACATACTCTGAACATGACAAGAAAACTACTCTTCATCACCTTTGCCAACAAGCAGGCATACACCGGCGGCGGACAGGGTGCACAGCGCAACCTGAAGAGCCTCCGCATCGTGCTCGGTGAGGCAAATGTGACACCCTATATCATCCAACCTCAGGAAGGGCCTCGCAGCCTTGGCCAGAAGCTGCGCCGGCTGACAGGTGTGCTGAAAGGCTACTTGGGCGCGCTAAACGACGAGAGCCTCAACGACATCATGCGACTATTGGACTCCGGCGGCTACACCGACTTATTTATTGACAGCTCGCAGTTAGGACTTGTGGCTCGTATTGTCCGAAGGCGTTTCCCCCGGTTGCATATCTACACCTTCTTCCAGAACATCGAGTACGACTTCATGCGCTCCTGCGTCCTTGAGGGTCGCGACTACCTGCATGCCTTCTGGATACCCATGGCCAGACATAACGAGCGTTGCGCCTGCAAGTATTCTGATAAGTTCGCCGTGTTCAACCAGCGCGACGCCACACGTCTGAACGAACTCTACAGCTGCGCGGCCAGTGCCGTCATCCCCATCTCCATGACAGACAACTACCACGACGATGCACCTCTGGTCGACATTGACTACAGCCAGCCCCGCGAGGCCCTTTTTGTAGGCAGCTACTTCTTTGGCAATACGGCAGGGCTGCGGTGGTTCTGCGATCAGGTGCTGCCACAGGCCAACATGCACCTGACCATCGTCGGTTCGGGGATGCAGGCCTTTGCCCACGACATCCCGTCAACAGAACGCATCAGCATCTATAGCGACGTGCCCGACCTGACACCCTATTTCGAGCAGGCCGACTTCATGGTGCTGCCCATCACCACTGGCGGCGGCATGAAGGTCAAAACTGCCGAGGGACTGAAGTACGGTAAATACATAATAGGTACGCGCGAAGCCTTGCAAGGCTACGAGGTCGATGACACCATAGCCACCGTCTGCCAGACGAAGGATGACTTTCTGCGGGCCATCAACAACTTCCACCAGCCCTATAAATTTAACGCTCCCTCACGCGAGCTGTTCAAACGAAAATACTCCTTTGAGGCCACCATTGAACAATTCAAACACTTGCTGCAACTATGAACATTCTGATTGACGGCCGCGCCTTCACTGCCCCCACAGCAGGAATATCCAATTTCCTGAAGGACAGCATTACAGCATGGGGAAAACTATGTCCGTCCGACACCCTCATCGTTGCATTGCCCAGACCACTTCACAAGACATTCTCTAGCAATGGTCTGCCTGACAATGTGGTGCTATTGGAACAGTCTAACGCCCTGTTTCGCCGGTTGCCCAATCTGATATGGCTGCTCCTGACGATGCCCCTGCTGGCACGCCGCTGGAAGGCCGACATCTACTACACGCCCGTGCCCTGTCTGCCCTTCCTGCTGCCCCGTAGCATGAAGACTGTCATCGTCGTCCACGACGTGGTCAACATCGAGTTCAGCAAGACCATGCAGTGGACCAACGTGCTGGCCAACCGGCTCTTCTTCAACCGCTCCATCAAGAAGGCCGACATCATCTGGACTAACTCATACTACACGCAAAGCAAGGTGAAGCAATACTTCCCGAAGCGGCACTGTCAAGACATTTTTACAGGAGCATCCATCAATCGAAATGTCTATCACCCTATAACACTGACGGACAAGCAGGCATCGCAGATTCTGCATAAGTACCACATTGAGAAAGACTTCATCCTGTTCGTAGGCTCCCTGGAGCCGCGCAAGAACCTGACTTTCCTGCTATCACTGATGCCCGAGATATACAACAGAAAACAACTGCAGCTGGTCGTGGTGGGAGGCCGCGGCTGGAAGAACAGTTCCATTCGCAACATTGTAGAAGACAAAGACTTCCCGCGTGAAAGCGTCGTCTTCTGTGGCTTTGTAAACAACGACGAACTCGTCAAGCTATATCACCTGGCGCGCTGCTTCGTGTCGGCATCACTCAACGAAGGTTTTGGTATGCCTCAATTGGAAGCGCTTCTGTGTGGATGTCCTATCGTCACTGCCCATAATTCGGCTATGACCGAGGTGGCTGAGGGAAAGGACGGTGCAACCACCATCAAAGGCTACGACCGGCAGACTTGGACAGACACCATCATACGTATTGCGGAACAACGTCCACAAGTAAATCTGTCTCAATTAACCGACTACGACTGGGATTTAATAGTAAAGAAGCTAGTGTGTGTTTTGTTGCCATAGTGTTTCGTGTGTGTGTTTTGGGGGTTAATAAATCTGGGGTTTTGTTCACCCCCTGATTTGTCGCAATCAAACCAGGGGCTTACCACTGTCTAACGAGGGGCTTGCCGGCAGGAAAACGGCCTGTTGCCATGCGCAAAACGGCGTGTTGCCGGCAGAAAAACGGCGTGTTACTGACAGCGCTGGGGCAGCTCTCTTTAACCTTTTCTTATTCGGTTACAGATGACACTATGACAGTATGACAGTATATTTTATAATTGCTACGCGTACCGCGCGCGGGCGCGGTACGCGAGGGTTTTCAGAATATCGCCGTCATACTGTCATCTGTCATGGTCTCTGCCGTATTCTTCTCAGCCAGTGTACGCCGGTAGGCCTCCACGACGGGCGAGGGCCGCAGCGACTCCTCCTGCCACGGCTTCTGGTGTTCCCGCTTCTGCTTCGGTTCCTTCTTCGTTCCCGTTTTCGTCTTCTTCTTTTCCATAGTACTGCAAAGTTACAAAGAAGCGGCGCCGTTTGCAAGAAAAAACGCCACAACTTTGCGTTGCGGCGTCATTACTAACCCTATAGGGTTAATAGGATTTATCTATGACAACAAAAAAAACGTATAAAATTTGTTTTTGTGCTCGCTAAATCGTATCTTTGCACATCAAAAGTGAAAGCATGAAAATAGCGATTGACTGCCGACTGATAGGACAGAGCGGCATAGGCACATTCATAGAGAATGTTGTTTACCACATGGTGAAGCATACGGAACTGCACTTTGTGCTGATAGGCAACAAAGAGCGGCTGGCTGCTTACACCAGTAATGCCAACTGCCGCATCGTAGAGTGTAACTACGATAGTTTCACGCTCAAAGAACTCTTCTGCTTCCCAGTCAAGGAGGTCAACCAGTGCGATGTCTTCTTCACCCCCAACTTCAATATCCCAATGGGTATTCGTGTACCCATCTTCAGCACCATCCACGATGTAGTGTTCTTCGATGTCGAAGGCATCTGCTCACCCATCGGCAAGGCCATCCGCTGGCTTTATATGAAGCGGGCTCTGGCTATCTCGAAAACCGTATTCACTGTATCTGAGTTCTCCAAAGGCCGCATCGAGAGCCATTTCCATCCCAAATGTCCTGTCTGTATCTGCTATTCCGGTATCAGTCAGGGACTGGTGGAATATAAGCAACAGCATGCACCAGAGCGGAAAGCCCGCAAGCGCCAGCTGGTATTCTTAGGAAACCTGAAGAAACAGAAGGGCATCGGCATCCTGATTGATGCCTTCGAGAAAGTCCGCAGGCGAGGGTTAACAGACATGCGACTTGTTATCATTGGCAATATGAATTCGAAGACGAAAGACCCGGCAGTTATCCGCTTCTTGTATCAGAAACACGAAGACATCGACTTCGTCGGCAACGCCTCCAATCAGCAAGTGTTCGACATCCTGTCAGAGTCACTGGCTCTTGTTTCACCTTCCATCTATGAGGGACTGGGATTGCCGCCCATGGAAGCCATGTATTTAGGAACCCAGGCCGTCATCTCGGATATTCCCGTTTACAAAGAGATATATGGCGACACCAATGCCACGTTCTTCCGCAGCGGCGACGCTGACGACCTTTGCGAAAAGCTGCTCAGTATTCGCCCGCAGGCCGCAGATCTGGGCGGTATCGTGGAGAAGCGCTTTAACTTTGCCACCGTCAGTGATGTCATAATAAATGCAATACATTTGGCTGTTTAATCAAAATTCATTACCTTTGCAGTCCGACAAATCAAATGACTTATGATTATACGAAGTAAAGCACCACTAAGACTGGGACTGGCAGGAGGCGGTTCGGATGTGTCACCCTACTGTGACATTTATGGCGGACTGGTACTCAATGCCACCATCAACCTGTATGCCTACTGCACCATTGAAGAGACTGACGACCAGCAAATAACTATCTGTTCGTACGATGCAGATATCATCAAATCGTATCCGCTGTCTCCACTGTTGGAGATAAACGGGGAAGCCAGCCTCATCAAGGGTGTATATAACAGAGTTGTCAAAGACTTCGGCCTGCAGCCGCAGGCTTTCCGCATCACCACCTACAACGATGCACCCGCAGGCTCAGGTCTGGGCACATCATCAACAATGGTGGTCTGCATCCTGAAAGCCTTTGTGGAATGGAAGGGACTGCCACTGGGCGACTATGAAATTGCCAAGCTGGCCTACGAGATAGAGCGTAAAGACTTGATGCTGAGCGGTGGCAAACAAGACCAGTATGCAGCGTCGTTCGGCGGTTTCAACTACATTGAATTCATGAAAGATGACATTGCCATCGTCAACCCGCTGAAGATCAAGCGATGGATTATCGATGAGCTGGAAGCCTCCATGCTGCTCTATTTCACAGGACGGTCGCGCTCGTCAGCCGCCATCATCGATGAACAGAAGAAGAACACCGAGCAAGGCAAAGGTGACGCCATCGAAGCCATGCATCGTATCAAGCAAAGTGCCATCGACACCAAGTTGGCACTATTGAAGGGCGACATCAATGCCTTTGCCGACATTCTGCACGAAGCCTGGGAGAACAAGAAACGAATGGCCAGCCACATCACCAATCCCATCATCCAGGAGGCGATGGATATTGCCATGCAAGCCGGTGCCAAAGCCGGCAAAGTGTCCGGAGCTGGTGGTGGCGGATTCATCATGTTCGTAGTAGAACCTACCCGCAAGAAGGAAGTGGAGCAGGCCTTGTCGAAGTTGGATGGCTTTGTCATGCCATTCTGCTTTTGCGACGGGGGTGCCCACGGATGGAAGATATACGACACCGACAATATTAAAGCTTTCTAAGATATGGAGCAAGACATCAACAAACATATTGAGACACTCGTTAGTCGCTACCCTACTCTCGTCTGCTGCATGAAGTCCATTCAGAAAGCGTACGACATCCTCTGCCAGGCTTATACCGACAGGCACAAACTGCTGGTCTGCGGCAATGGCGGCTCGGCTTCTGACAGTGAGCACATCGTGGGGGAACTGATGAAGGAATTCAAGTTGAAGCGCGAGGTGTTCAAGAGCCAAGCCGAGGCCATGAAACAAATAGACCCTGAACTGGGAACCGTTCTTGCCGAGCACCTGCAGGGCGCACTACCCGCCATATCGCTGACAGGCCACTCGTCGCTGACCACGGCATTCATGAACGACAGCTTGCCGGAACTCATCTTCGCCCAGCAGGTGAATGGCTATGGGAAACCGGGCGACGTTCTCATGGGCATCTCGACATCGGGAAACAGTAGCAACGTGCTCTATGCCGCTGTCACGGCTAAGTCAAAGGGGTTGCACGTCATCGGACTGACCGGACAGCGCCCGTGCAAGCTGGCACAGCTGGCGGATGTTTGCATCCAGGTGCCAGAAACAGAAACATATAAAATACAGGAATTACACCTGCCCGTATATCATTGTCTTTGCATGATGCTGGAGGAACACTTTTTCGGAAATCAACAATCGTAGCAACATGAAAGCAGTCATCATGGCAGGCGGCATGGGTACCCGCATTGCCTCTATCGCAAACAACATTCCCAAACCAATGATAAGCATTGGCGGAAAGCCCATCTTGGAACATCAGATAGAGAATCTGAAAGCGTGCAGACTGACAGACATCACCCTCGTGGTAGGACACCTTGGAGACGTCATTCGCAACTACTTCAAAGACGGAAGCGACTTTGGCGTACATATCTCCTACTTCACAGAGGACCACCCGCTTGGCACAGCTGGAGCATTGTTTAAGATGCCGGAGCTGAAGGATGACTTCCTATTGATGTGCGGCGACGTGATGACCGACGTCGACTTCAACCGCTTCATCCGCTTTCACCATGAGCACAGGGCATGGGCCAGTCTGATGGTTCATCCTAACGGACATCCTTACGACAGCTCGCTGATTGTCACAGAGGTACTGCCCCCGCAAACGCCCGGAGGACTGCCCATGGACTCACACCGTGTCGCCAACTGGCTTAACAAGGAGGATGAGCGGCTGTATTACAAAAACCGAGTAAATGCCGGCATTGAGATTATTTCGCCACAGCTGTTGGCTGCAACCATGAGGGACTTCAAACCCTGCCACCCGGAACAGCCCGACAAGATAGACCTTGACCGCGACGTGCTAAAGCCAAACATCCGGAGCGGTCGCATCTTTGCCTACGACACGCCGGAATATATCAAGGACATGGGTACGCCCGACCGCTACTACGAGGTGGAACGCGACATAAAAATCGGAAAGGTGGCAGCACGCAACCTTAGGAACAAGCAAAAGGCGGTGTTTCTGGACAGAGACGGTACGATAAATGTATATAAAGGATTCCTGACCAGCCCTGACGACTTTGAACTGATAAACGGTGCCGCAGAAGCCATCAGACAAATCAACCACTCCGGCTATCTCGCCATTGTCGTCAGCAACCAACCCGTAATAGCCCGTGGCGACTGTACCTTTGAGCAGTTGCAGCTTATTCACGACAAAATGGAGACGCTCTTAGGTAAAGAGGGAGCCTACGTAGATGCCATCTATTACTGCCCGCATCATCCGGACAAAGGCTTTGAGGGAGAGCGCGCGGAGTATAAGTTCGAGTGCGACTGCCGCAAGCCCAAACCAGGACTCCTGACGCAAGCTGCAACGGACTGGAACATAGACCTCTCGCAATCCTACATGATTGGCGACAGCCAGCGTGATATTGAGGCAGGACAGACTGCCGGCTGCCGCCGGTCAGTCATGATAGAAAGAAACGGGCGCGGGGCTCTACGCCGTGCTATTTCAACAATTCCCGGTATAGCTCCAGACAACGGCTGATCATCTTTTCCTTGGTAAACAGCTGTTGGTAGCGTGCCTTCCCACCACGCGAGAGTTGCTCATAAAGGGCATTGTCGGTGGTGATGCGACGGATGGCATCAGCCAATGCCCGACTGTCTTTTGGCTCGACGACCAGTCCAGACACGCCGTCGGCATTCACCCATGGCACACCACTGCCGGGAATGTTGCACGACACCACGGGCTTGCCACACGACATGGCTTCGGCCTGGACAAGGGCAAAGGCCTCGGTTTTCATGATACTGCTCAAGCAAAACACATCACAAGCACCATAATAAGCAGACTTTTCGGCATCGGGGACATGACCTAACAGCTGTACCTTGCCCGTCAGACCCTCCTGCGCTATCTGCCTCTGCAACTCGCCGCGCAACTCGCCATCACCGGCAATGAGCACAACATAGCTGTCGTCCAGATATTTGGCCGCATCCACAAGATAACGATAGCCTTTATAGTGTACGAGTCGGCCTAAAGCAAACACGATTCTCTTGCCGGAATAACGCCGGCGAAGTACTTCCACAGCTGACTTATCCGGATGAATGGCAGAAACACAGCTGGGCAAAGAGTTACACTTGCTGTGAAAGGGTCGCAAAAGGGGCGACATGGCTATATATACCGGCGAGGTCCCCACTATCAGGTCGGCCCTGCGAAGAAGCCACTGCTGTAGAGGGGAGTAAAGCCAAAGCAGTTTCTTTTGCTTTACAATGTCACTGTGCCAGTGAAGCACCACCCTGCCTTGATAGCCCGACAGCCACAGTGCCAAAGCCGCCATAGGGTCAGGATGATGAACGTGGATGATGTCATAGCTGTCGGCGATGCGCCGTAAACTCGTCACCATCTGTGGCGAGAGCATGGTGGCATACAACCTAAGCGCTGTCTTACAGCATATAACTCTGTTATTCTCGGCTACAGAAAACTCCAGACTGCCCGCCCCGTTATGGGCACAGAGCATGTCGCACGAGATGCCACTCTCGGCAAGTCCCGTCAAGAGATCGAACATTGTTTTCTCCACACCACCCTGGACAGGATAGAATTTTCCTAATTGCAGTACACGCATATTTTGCATTTTGGTGTGCAAAGGTACAAATAACAGATTTAAATACCAAATTTTCGAGCTGTGAATAGCTGAAATAATTGTTTTTTTATATAGGCTGCAAACAATAATGTATGTTAAGAGTCGTTATAATATAAATGAAATAAACTGTATGAAGAAAGAAACTACTATAAGATACAAGTCAAACATAGATAAGAATAATCCAAGATATATCAAAGACGGAATGGGCGAGATACAACGAAACCTGAAGCGGCTGATAGATTTCTTTACCTCCGCTGCCTGTCTGGTTGTTTTTTCACCTTTATTCTTAATCTGCTACATTGCTGTCAAACGAGAGGATGGCGGTCCCGCCATCTTTAAGCAGGAACGCATAGGACGCTTTGGACGTCCGTTCTATATCTACAAATTCCGCAGCATGAGGCTGGATGCTGAGAAAAACGGTCCGGCACTGTTTCAGCATGAAAAAGACGACCGCCTCACAAAGATAGGAAAATTTCTTAGAGACCACCACTTGGACGAACTGCCCCAATTATGGAATGTGTTTAGAGGCGACATGGCGTTCATTGGTCCACGCCCTGAGCGTAAATATTATATTGACCAGATCTTGCAGCACGATCCTCGCTATGTCTATCTGTATCAAGTCAGACCAGGCGTAACCAGCTATGCCACCCTATACAACGGCTATACTGACACGATGGAGAAGATGTTGCGCAGACTGGAACTGGACCTCTACTACCTGGAACACCGTTCACTGTGGTTCGATGCCAAACTGCTGATTAAGACATTCTTCAACATTGCATTTGGCAAGAAATTTTAGCTTCCTCATATTACCTTCCATCCCCCTTCAAGGTGGGTTGAGGGTGGACTTTTAATACTTACGGAAGAAGAGGCGCATCTGGCTGCTCTCAAGACGTAGCGTATTGCTATTGAGTTCTAAGATGCGGAAGGTCTCGTCGAGTTGGGTTACACCAGTGCCCTCCAACAGCGTGGCATCCTCAACGGGGGTATCGCCCTTGCCGTGGGTAAAGACTGCCATGTGGTAAACGCGCAATGTGCCGTCGCCCTTGTCGAACTTGCCTATTACATGGTCAAGAGGCAGGGAGTTGGCTTTGATTTGTACCATGCCTCCTTGAAATGCCCATGACACGCCGTTGTCACGACCATCGGTCACCACGCCTGTCTGCACGTTTTCTATCACCGTCAGCTGCCACAGTCCGTCCAGGTCGCCATTGTTGCTGCTCACGATATGACATGAGGTGAGCAACAGCGCGACACCTATTATTATATATATAGCCAGTCTTTTCATTTGCGTTTCAATTTTAAAAGTCCTGTCTTGGCTACCGTCAGCTGACAGCCGAAGTTCTTGCCATACGTTTCACCGGTATCGAAGCCCATAGCGCCTTTAAGTGTCCACCCTTTGGGCAGCCGGTAGGTGGCCTCACCCATCACGCTGACTGACTCCTGCGGGTCACGGAATAAATCATCGTAGGTTCCGAAGCTGCGCTGCCAGGTGGCCAGCAGGCGATAGTGCAGACGCTCGTTCGGATCGCCGGCAAGTCCTAAGTGCCACGCAACAAAACGGTTGTTGAGCACACGGACAGTACCATCATCGTTGTACAGAGGCGACAAGTAGAGCGGATTGCCCATCACCATGCCCCAATGCTGCCAGCCGGTCTGCAGGTGGTGGTTGTAAAAGTTGTCGCGACCACAGATGTGCTCGTTGTTATAGGGTGACTTGTCGTGATAAAGGGGACCACCCTGATACTTGGTGTACATGAACTCAGCAACGACATTGTTTACCCAAGAAGCATGCTTCAGCTTCAACTCGGCACCCAGAAGCCAGTCCTTGAGAGCATGAAAAAAATAGCGGTTTCGTTTCTTGACATTCCACTCATCACCCTCGCCATAGCCAGCATAGCTGATGTGGAACATTCCCGAATTGTCTTCGAAGAAGTGGTCGGCGTATATGCCGAGATACCACCGCTCGTAATCGAAGTTCAAACGCATAAGCCAGCTTCCCAGGTGGTTGCCCTCGGCATTGCTGTAGGTGCCGTCGGTGGCATCGGTGCCAAAAGGTAGAAAAGCATGCCAAAAGGATTTAAGACCATGGGAATTCTCAACAGGTCCATCCACATTACCTACATTATACGTCGTTCCCCCAAACTGACACGCCATCTCCAAGCCTAACTCCAGCGAAACGGGGTACCAGCCGTAGTCGTTACCTATCTTCAGGTAGCCCGCTTTCGAGTGGAATAACCCGTGCTCCAAATAGCGACTTTGCTGATTGGTGAAGTCTTTCTGCCACCGGTCATCTGTCCGCATACCATAGGCGATGTGTCCCTTGATGTGCAGCCAGCCTTTGGTAAAGGGGACGGTCCAGTAGTCGGGCAGTGCCAGACGCACCTGCGGAATGGGACGGGCATTGATGCCAAGGGTCTGTGAACCGGTTGACAGCTGTTGGTTCTTCAATTCCATGGGGTACTCCTTGGCTCCAACGGTCAACACGCCCTTCAGCCAACGCACCTCACCGTATGCCTGCTGCACGATCAAAGTACTGGTGAAACCGGCTGCCACAGCCATATCCAACCCGTAACCGATGCCCCAACGGCGCAGGGTGTCTGCTGACAAGGGGCGCTCGACAAAGCCACGCAGGTAGCCGTTGGCACGTTTTAGCGAACTCAGTCCATGACGGTTGGCATTGAGCCAAAGGGGGGTATTGCTACCCGATGACAGCGTGGTTTGCATCTCTACCTTGTAGTGCAGACTGTCCAGCAGGTGGCGCCTGGTCTGTGCCGCAGCGACAAGGCTACAACCCAACAGCAATAACATCAGTACTCTTCTCATAGATGTCTGCAAAGGTACACAATTTAGGGAAATTCCCCAAGCGTTTAGGGAAAAACCTTTGTTTTGTCGGTTTATTCTTCCTAATTTTGCAACGTGAAAGAATAACAACGAACTAAAATAATAGGAGATATAGCTATGAAGAAGTTGATGATAGCCCTGATGATGTTAGCAATGGCAACCACAGGCAATGCCATGAGCTACGAACAGGCCCGCAACGAAGCCTTGTTCCTGACGGATAAGATGGCGTATGAGCTGAACCTGACCGACGAGCAGTATGAGGCAGCCTACGAAATCAACCTGGACTACTTGATGGGAGTAACTAGCTACGACGATGTGTATGGCAACTACTGGGAGCGCCGTAACCGCGACCTGAGCTATGTGCTGCTGGACTGGCAATGGACAACGTTCTGTGCGGCAACCTATTTCTACAGACCGTTGTACTGGAGTGACGGTTTCTGGCATTTCGGCGTTTATGCCCGCTATCCGCACCGCGACTACTTCTTCTTCGGTCGACCCGTCTTCTATGCCTCCTACCGAGGAGGACATGCATGGCACGTCGTTGGAGGTTACGGCTTCTATTACGGTCGCCGACACATCTACCGCCCTGTAGGACACGCACACCACGGCATGCTGGACCGCTGGAACGCTCACCATCATCACCATGGCGGGCTGAGAGGCGGAGGCATTCGCAACAATGGCGGCGGTGTTCATCACAATGGCGGAAGCATACACAATAACGGTGTTTTCCACGGGGGCGACGGCGTACGTAGCGGAAGAAGTGTGAGCACGTTTCAGGACGGCAGCCGCAGCAGTTCAACACGTGCCACCGTCAACAACCCACGCAGCATAAGCGCTGAACAACGCATGCAACACAGCGAGCGAGCTGCCTCCATCAACCAGTCTGCCAGCCGTTCCTTTGAAGGCAGTCGTTCCTCTGGCATCAGCCGCTCCTTTGGCAGCAGCCGTTCTTTTGGCAGCAGCGAATCGTCATTCAGCAGAGGCAGCAGCCGTTCCTTTGGCGGCAACGGACAGTCATTCAGCAGAGGCCGTAGTGTCTCCTTTGGCGAAAGCCAGCACAGAGGCGGTGGTGTCGCCACCGGTAGAAGTCAAGGCGGTGGCATGGGCGGACATAGCAGAGGCTCGTTCGGCGGTCATCGTTAACTGACGTACTTCGGCATTCAGCATACGCTGTACAGCATTCATCGGGCACTGGCCATAGACTGCCAATATCGCCTTGTTGATGATGCCATGACCAACGGCCACCACCCGCTGACCCGGGTAGGTGGTCGTTATATATTCTAATAAGGTACACGCACGCGTTAACAATGCACCCTCTGGCTCTATGTCGTCAGGCCACACCTCACCCTTTAGGTCGGGAATAAAACGTCCGGTAAAACTGCCCCAGTCGCGCTCGCGAAGCAACGCTGTGGTAACAACGGGCAGACCGTGAGGAGCTGCGATAATCTCTGCCGTCTGGATGGCACGGCGCAGGTCGCTGGAAATGACAGCATCGAAGTGCTCGCCGCTGAGCCGCTGAGCAACCTGTCGTGCCTGTTCCTTACCCCGTTCGTTCAGGTCGCCCTGTACCTGTCCCTGCATGATCTGCCGCGCATTGTCAAAGGTCTCGCCGTGACGGACAAGAAAAATATTTGTTTCCATGCTTGCAAAATTACGAAATAATTTATAATTTTGCAAACAAAATAAAACGAATCGCTATGAAAATATTCCAGAGTTCTATCTTGCGCGCCTTGTGCGCCATCGTCATCGGTATTCTGATATTGAAATATCCGCAGGACGGAGTGACATGGCTTACGATGGCCATCGGCGCTCTGTTTCTCATCTCGGGTATCATCGCCATGATAGCCTATTGGCATGCCTACAGGCACCGTAACGACTATACCGTTACCGACCAAGAGGGACGCGTCATCAGGGGCGGTCAACCCACCTTTCCTATTGTGGGGGCTGGTAGCGTGCTGTTAGGACTGGTACTGGTAGTGACGCCAGGAAAGTTTGTCGACGGACTGATGTATGTTTTGGGAGGCATCATGATTCTGGGAGGCATTCAACAACTCATCAACTTGGTTGTTGCCCGCCGACTGGCCAGAGTGTCGTTGGCATTCTGGATAGCACCGTGCATCATCTTGCTCACCGGTCTGCTCATAGTGCTCCACCCTATGGAGACTGCGGAGATGTCGCTACGCATCTTGGGATGGTGCTCCCTGCTGTATGGTGTGACCGAGCTAATCAATACGCTGCTCATCTGGCGAATCCGCAAGATAGCAGCACAACTGGCTACACAGCAGAATGCCAACCAGGACGGAACTATAGCAGAGGAAATCAGTTCAGAGTTGGGAACCGATGACCCCGCAACCGCAGAAAACGCAGAACCCGCAATCGCAGAAACCAAGGAGTCGTCAGCAACCGTAGCCGACGACCCCGCAACCACCGAGTTTGTGGTAGAAGAGGAGTAGGCACTAAACGTTAGTGACGATACCCTCGATATAAGTCTTAAGGATATGAATGCCGGTCTTGTTGTCACCACCCCAGGGGATGATGAGGTCGGCATACTTCTTGGTAGGCTCTATGAACTGCTCGTGCATGGGCTTAAGCACCTTCTCGTAACGGTCGAGTACCATATCGACGGTTCGTCCGCGCTCCACTACGTCGCGACGAATGTTACGGATAAGACGCACGTCGTTGTCGGTATCTACAAAAATCTTTAAGTCCATCATGTCGCGTAACTTCTTGTAATGCAACGTCATGATGCCTTCCAGGATGATGACAGGCTTGGGTTCCACATGGACTGTCTCCGGAAGACGGTTGGAGATAATGTACGAGTATGTTGGTTGTTCAACGGCCTGTCCATTCTTCAGCATCTTGATATGCTCGGTGAGCAGCTTCCAGTCGAAAGCATCAGGATGGTCAAAGTTGATAGACTTACGCTCCTCGTCAGTCAGTCCCGTCGTATCATTATAATACGAGTCCAAGGGGATGACGGCAGCATAGTGCGGGGGCAACGCACTTGCTATTCGCTTTACGACAGTGGTCTTGCCCGACCCCGTGCCACCTGCAATTCCAATAATTGTCATTTCTTTAATACCTATATTTAATATGAACCGACGGGAACAATCCTGACTGCAAGCAGGACTGTCCCCGCCGGCGAGAATGTGAGCGGAAAACGCCTTGTGTTTATTTCTTCTCTTTCATGAGATAGATGACAGTGGGCAGGTGGTCGCTATAGCCATCAAGCCATACACCACCGGCATGGGTACGCTTCGTGCCGCCCTTGTACTTGCCCTCGGTCTGGAACAGATAGTCGCGACGGAAGATTTCGTGCTTGAAATACTTCAGTGTCGAGAAGTCCTTCTGACCATTCTGGTTCAGCAGGTTCGGCGATACGACAATCTGGTCGAAGAGGTTCCAGCGTCCGTCATACTTCAGTGTGCCTTGCTTTTGTTTTACAAGCACGTTGTACCAGGGATTATACATATTGTCAGGTCCCGTCTCGTCTATTTCCGACTTACAAGCCAGTCCCTCTGTCATACTCAGGTTCGTGGGGTCGTCGTTCATGTCGCCCATGATGATAACCTTCACGTTGGGGTCCTCACGCTGCAGCGAGTCCTTGACAGCCTTGCACTGACGACCTGCACACTCACGATAGTATGAATCTGCAAAGCGGCTGGGCCAGTGATTGACGATGATGGTGACATGCTCGTCTGCCAATGTTCCGCTGACGGTCAGGAAACCACGAGTGGCACGACCGCGGTCACGGTCTTCTTGTTTCTCATATACATAAGGTACGAGTTTGACATCACGCACGGTAAACAGGTCGGGCTGATAAATCAACGCACAGTCAACACCGCGCTGGTCGGGTCCCTCAATATGTACGAACTTGAAACCCTTTGCTTTCAGTGCAGGCTGCTCACACAGATCAGCCATGCAACGGGCATTCTCCACCTCGCTGACACCGATGACAGCACAGCCAACCTTCGACAATGGCTTGAAGTCGGTACCCATCTCCGAGAGGACTTTCGACATGTTAGCCAACTTATGCGAATACTTCAGTTCGTTCCATTTGTTAGAACCGTCGGGCAGATACTGATAGTCGTTATGACCCTCGTCATGCTCCGTGTCAAAAAGATTTTCCAAATTGTAAAAGCCTATGGCATAACCATTGAACTTTTTACCCTGAGCCATGACCACGGAGGTCATCATCAGGAGTGCGATAAGTAATAATAGTTGTTTTTTCATGATTAGTATTTAAATTTAAAGATGCAATAGTTTTATCTCTGCAAAGATACATAATTTATTTGATACCACAATGCAAAACAAAAAAAATTATCATAAAAATAAAAATTTCCATATAAAATGTAAACAGATTAAAAAAAAATGATTATCTTTGTACGCTTTAAATTTAATAACTAACTATAAAAAACTATGCAAAAAGAGCTGAAATTAATTGTGATTGCTCTCTGTTTCCCGTTTATAGCCTTTGCACAGGCAGAGAAACCAACAACAGAGCAGCAAAAAGCCGCAGAGGATGACGACGACACGGCGTTCACATTCACCGAGGCACAGTTGGGCGAGGACGACAACACGCTGAACAGCATCAGCATTGTCGGTTCGAACACCAATGTGTATGCCAATGAAGTTGGCTACCGCTTCAGCGCAGCACGTTTCAAGTATCGTGCCCTGGGTGGTAAGTACAACGAGATGTTCATCAATGGCAATCCGGTAAACGATGTGGAACGCGGTGAGTTCAACTTCTCGTTTGTCGGCGGCCTTAACAACCAAACGCGCAACGCTGACCACGTTCTGCCGTTTGAGGACAACAACTTTGCCATGACAGCACTCGGAGGTTCTAACAACTACAACTTCCGCCCCAGCAGCATGCCAACAGGCCATCGTCTGTCGGTGTCTGGTGCCAACCGTAACTACACAGCACGTGCTATGTACTCCTACAACTCAGGAGTCAGCAAGAACGGCTGGATTTTCTCCGGTGCACTGACCTACCGCTGGGCTAGCATGGGAACCGCTAACGTCGAAGGTACCTTCTACAACGCCTTGAGCTACTATCTGGGTGTCGAGAAGATTATCAACGACCAACACTCTATTTCACTGGTAACATGGGGTAACCCCACCGAGCGTGCAGCACAGTCGGCATCAACGGACGAGATGTACTGGATTGCCAACAACCGCCAGTACAATCCTAACTGGGGTTATCAGGACGGCAAGAAGCGCTCGTCACGTATCGTCAAGAGTTGGTCTCCGTCGGTCCTCCTCACTTGGGACTGGAAGATTAGCGACAAGACGAAACTCGTAACCAGCCTGTTGGGTAAGTACCAGAAGTATAGCAGCAGCCGTCTGAACTACAATAATGGTACAAATCCGGCTCCGGACTATTACAACCGTATGCCAAGCTACTTCTACAACGTTTGGAATCCTGTTATTGGTAATACAGCTGCTGCTGAAGCTAACTGGCAGACCGCCTATGACATGCTGAGCGGTTCAAAGGAAGCTCGCCAGCTTAATTGGGATGCGCTTTACGAGGCTAACAGAAATGCAAATGCCCAGGGACAGTCGGCCATCTACTATCTGCAGGCTTATCATGACGATCAGCTGGCACTCAACTTAACCAGCAACCTGCGTCACAAGCTGAACGAGAAGACAGACCTGAACATCGGTATTACGCTGTCTACCAATAAGGGCATGCACTACCAGACTTTGGAAGACAAGTTGGGTGCCAACAGCTTTAAGAACCTGAACACCTACGTTGTTGGAAAGTACGGTGAGGCTGATGCTCAGGCTATGTACGACATTCGTGACGGAGGCAAAGAGATTGGTGTAGGTGACCGCTTCGGTTATGACTACAATATATTTATAAATAAGGTGAACGTATGGGCATCTCTCGCTACTTCTTTCTGGGGTGGCTCGCGCGCCTTCATCAGCGGTCGCTTCAATGGCACTACGATGAAGCGTGACGGTAAGATGCAGAATGGTCTGGCTCCCACGAACTCACTGGGCAAGAGCGGTACGGCTAAGTTTGGCGATGTCGGTGGTAAGGTTGGCTTCAACTTCAACCTAGGCAAAGGTCATAACGTACTACTGGGTGCTACCGTTGAGAGCAAGGCTCCTACAGCCCGTGTTGCATTCTTGGCTCCACAAATCAACAATGACTTTGTGAAAGACTTAAAACTCGAGAAGGTCGTAGGCGTAGAGCTGGGTTATACACTGACAAACGCTTTCATGCAGGCCAGCTTGAACGGTTACTACAATAGAATGAGCGATATAACAGAATACTCGATGGCTTACGACGACGTAGAGCACTCGTTCACTTACATCTCTCTGACTGGTATCAAGAAGGAATACTACGGTGTTGAATTAGGCCTGAACTTCAAGGTTACCGACTGGCTGAACATCAAGGCCTTAGGTACTATCAGCGAAGCCAAGTACACCAACAATGCAGATGTAACTTACATGCGTTCTGATGCTCAGACAGCAACCGATGGTACGCTATACTTCCATGACACCTGCTTGAACAAGGGTATGCGCGAAGGTGGTACACCATTAGCAGCAGGAAGCATTGATCTGAGCTACCACAAGAGCGGTTGGTTTATCGATCTGATAGGTAACTACTACGACAAGATTTATCTGTACTACTCGCCTATCACTCGTTACGAAAAGGATGTCAACACTGCAATTGCTGCAGGTAACAACCCTGATCTTTCTCAGTGTAAGGGCAATGGCGGTTTCATGCTGGATGCCTCTATCGGTAAGAGCATGTTCCTGAAGAAGGGACGCTCTATTTCTATCAACCTGATGCTAACCAACATCCTGAACAACCGCAAGATTTGTACTGGCGGTATGGAGCAAAACCGTAAGGATTATAACGACTCTGGTGAGACTGCACGTTCTTATATATTCAAGAATAGCCCCAAGAAGTTCTACGCCCAGGGTATCAATGGTATGCTGAACGTAACTTATAAATTCTAAAGCAGAGGAGGACAATAATTATGAAAAATATCAAATTTATCATCACTGCTGCTTGCATCGCTTTGTTTGCTGCTTGTCATGACAAAGGCGAATGGGATGCTCCAAGTCCCTCACCCCAGTATGGCAACAACAGCATTGTTGAGAACAATGTCAAGTCTATTAAGGATGTCATTACAACATATGCTTCAACCATCTCCAACGACGATATGGTTGAAATCACTACAGACCTCCAGGTAAGAGGTCGCGTAACAGGTAACGACATCGGTGGAAACTTCTATAAGAAGATTACCATTCAGGACGAGCCTGCCAACTCGGACGATGCCCGTGCCCTAACTATCTCCATCGACGAGAGTGGTATCTGGGGATATCTTCCTCTGGGACAGGAGGTTGTTGTTGACTTGAAAGGTCTGTGGATAGGCGGTTACGGCAAGACACCTATGATTGGTACTCCCTACACCAATGCCAAGGGGGCAACCTCTGTAGGCCGTATGTCAAAGCACTTGTGGGCAAAGCATTTCAAGATCGTTGGCAATATCAAGACTGTAGAACCCATGGTTATTACCAAGAACGACCTAAGCAAGCTTAGCGAAAAGGAGAATGGTGTGCCCAAGCATGCCGGAAAACTCATCAAGCTGAGCAATGTTACCTTCGTCAATGCTGACGGTACATCTACTTTTAAGAGTGGAACGGAGTCTAACCTGAGCGGCTATTTCATCCAGTGTCTCAACGAGTTCTTCGTGAGCGGTACTGATGACAAAAA
>Ga0247609_10000120_pt1 | contig 109368 bp, 62 predicted proteins | sample 172DNAGHGlowgp2_FD_193487 | JGI IMG/M metagenome (GOLD analysis project Ga0247609, IMG submission 193487) | Sheep rumen microbial communities from Palmerston North, Manawatu-Wanganui, New Zealand - 1728 DNA GHGlow gp2 | ecosystem: Host-associated > Mammals > Digestive system > Stomach > Rumen ...
CTTGGGTTTTTTGAGGCATGGAAGGTAATCCTGCATATCAAAAAGACAGAGGCGGCCTTGACAACCGCCCCTTTGATATGCTATCATACCTTGTGAACCTATCCCTTGGAAGGTTGCTCCCCAGCAGAGCCTTCCTCCGTTTCAGTTCGCGCCGCAAAGATACGTTTTTTTCGCCCTTATGACTATCTGTTTTTCGATGTTTTTTTGGCAATCTCACCAACCATTTTTGGCAACATTACCACAAAAAAAGCCGTCGGTAACGACAGCTTTTTTTTGTTTTGTTGCTTGGGATGATATTATTTCAGCAGATTTGCAGCGGGTTTGAATTTCACGACTTTCTTAGCTGCAATCTTAATGGTCTTTCCCGTTCTGGGGTTGCGGCCTTGTCTGGCGGGACGCTCGTTAATGCCCATGGTTCCGAAACCAACGAGGGCGATCTTTCCGTCCTTTTTCAGTTCTTCTTTAGCGACGTCAATCATGGCGTCAATAGCTTTTCTTGCATCGACTTTGGTCATGCCAGCCTTCTCGGCTACGGCAGCGATTAATTCTACTTTATTCATAGTTAGTTGTAATTAGTGGTTAAACATTTACCCGACAAAAATAGTGCATTTTTGAATAATGCAAGCATTTTTGGGAAAAAATGTGACATTTTTATGAAAAAAAACGTTTTTTTCCCTCATTTGGGCATCTTCCTTATTCAAAACGGGTTGTCCAAAGGCCATTTAGTGGAGTTCCTCTCAAGAAATCGGCAATCGGCATGGCCTTTTTCCCGGCTTGTTGCACCTGCGTGAGATGGATGAAACCATCGTTCGTGGCGATCTTGAGGAATCTTTTGTTGTCGGTGACGACGCGACCGGTTTCAACCGGTGTCGGTCCAACTTCCATCTCAGATCCGAAGATTTTAAGGTCGATCTGCTCGCCGTTTTCCGACACGAGTTGGGTGTGGGCGGCAGGGTAGGGCGACAGCCCTCTGATGTGGTTGAAGATGGTTTGGCAGTCGCGGCTCCAGTCCACGTTGCAGAACTCTTTCGTGATTTTCGGTGCTGGCTTAAGCTGTTGGTTGTTAGTGAGTTCTTCTTGGGATTTAGGGTTGGTTACGCCATTTTCTATGGCTTTGATGGTCTCGACCACCACCTTGTTGCCCAATAGCATCAGCTCGTCGTGAAGCTCGCCGGCGGTTTCGTCGGGGCGGATGGCGACTTTCTCGCGCATGATGATGGCTCCTTTGTCGATTTCCTCATTGAGGAAGAAGGTGGTGAGTCCGGTTTCGGTCTCCCCGTTGATGATGGCGAAGTTGATGGGTGCGGCGCCACGATACTGAGGCAGCAGCGAGGCATGGAGGTTGAAGGTGCCAAGTTCGGGCATTTGCCATACCACGGCTGGCAACATCCTGAAGGCCACCACGATGAAAAGGTTGGCTTGGTACGATGCCAGTTGCTCCAAAAACTCCGGCGACTTCAGCTTTTCGGGCTGGAGCACTGGCAGGTTGTGTTCCAAGGCGGTCTTCTTGACATCGGAATATTGGATCTTGCGTCCGCGCCCGGCGGGCTTGTCGGGCATGGTGACGACGACGGCCACTTCATAGCCGGCCTTGAGGATGGCCTCCAACTGTGAGGCGGCAAATTCGGGCGTGCCGAAATAGGCGATTCTGGTCTTGTCTTTCATAGGCTGTCAAAAAAAAGCCTGACCCTAACGAGCCAGGCATCACAAAATTGTTCACTCTAAAACTATTTCATTTTCTCTTCAAGATAGGCGATGTTCTTGCTGATTTCAAAGGCCTCGTTGCTGTTCGGATAGTTTTTCTTGAGGCTCTTGTAGGTCTCCAAAGCCTTGTTGTAGTTGCCCATAATCTCATAGGTCAAGCCCAGCTTGCTAAGCAACATCGGGGTGTTGAAGTCGTTCGGGTTGGTCTTGCTGGCCTTCTCGTAGTAGGAAACGGCATTCTGTTGGTCGCCAAGCTCAAGGTAGCAATCGCCGATGAGGCCCAGAGCCAAAGCCGACAGGATCTTGTCGTCGTTGGTGTATTTCTTGAGGTATTCGATGGCGTTGTTGTAGTCGCCTTGCTTCAGGTAGCAGAGACCCGCATAATAGGCGGCCAATTTGCCAGCCTTGGTGGAACCGTATTGGTCGACGATGTCAAGGAAGCCGGCTTTCTCGCCTTCGCCGTTCAGGGCGGTGGCATAGTTCTCGTTCTCCATGTAGTAGGAGGCGAAGTCGATGGCTTTCGCGGCCTCTTGCTCAAATGCAACCTCTTGAGAGAAGCTCGCATTCATCGCTTTCTCGTTGCGCTGCTTGTTGTATCTGCTGATGCCATAGATGGCGAAGGCCACCACCAACAGTGCAATGAGGATAATCCACAAGGTCTTTTGGTTGTTTTCAATCCAAAGTTCGGTTTTGCTTAAGGCCGATTCAACGTTTTCAAGTCTTTCTTCTGCTTGTTTTGTGTCTTGTTTTGCCATAACGATTCAAAATTTTGCGTGCAAAAGTACGCTTTTTCGGTTTACCATCGACCATTTTTTTGCATTTTTTTCTTTTTTCGTATTTTTGCACTCCTTTTTAATACTATTGAGCCAATGAAGAAATCCATCGTTTATGACGGTCGTGAGATGCAGGATGTTGAGATACAGGCTGATGCCGACCGCGATGCAGCCATGCTCGCTTTCCTGACGCAGTTCATTACCGACGAGCGCCGACAGCGTTTCGAGGAGATTCTCGACTACCGTACCCGACATGTCACTGTCGTTTTGGAGGATATTTTCCAGCCTCACAATGCAAGCGCCGTGTTGCGAAGCTGCGAGCTGCGTGGCATCCAGGATGTCCATATCGTGGAAAACATGAACCATTACGACGTGAACCCCGAAGTGGTAATGGGCAGCACCAAGTGGCTCAACCTGTATCATTACGAAGGAAAGGAGTTCAATACGCCCGATGCCTATGGGCTGCTCCACGAAAGGGGCTACAAGATTGTGGCCACCTGCCCTCATCGCGATGATTTCACGCCCGACACTTTGCCGCTCGACCAACCCATTGCCTTGGTGTTTGGCACGGAAAAACTGGGCCTTTCGGATTATGCCGTCGAAAATGCCGACATGCACGTGCGCATCCCGATGTTCGGGTTTACTGAAAGCTACAACATCAGCGTTTCGGCGGCCTTGTTGCTTTATTCGTTGACCAACCGACTACACAATTCAACGGACATCCCTTGGCGTTTGACGGAAGAGGAACGCAATGCGCTTCGCCTGACGTGGACGCGCCGCTCGTTGAGCCGGATCAGACAGTATGAACGGAAGTTCCTGGAGCTGTATCCGCAATATAATAAAGCCTAAGGTGCAACTCGTTTATCTCGCTGCCACGCCGCAGAGGTGGAATAGCACCCTTGCGCCCACGTTGCCGTCCCAGTCGCCGCCCTTGGGGTCAGGTGACACTTCGCAGAGGTCGAAGCCGATGATTTCCTTGCCCGCCTCGCGGATGCGGTTGAGGAGGTACATCAGTTCCTCGTATTCCAAGCCGCCCGGCACAGGCGTGCCCGTGTTGGGGCAGAGCTTCGGGTCCAAGGCATCGATGTCGATGGAGAGATAGACCTTCTTGGGCAAGGCAGCAACCATCTCATCCACAATGCTTTTCCATGTCGCGCCTTCAAACATGCGGCGGCGGCAGTCGCGGTCGAAGAACACCTTGATGCGGTCGGGCTGGCTCTCTACCAAGGCTTTCTCCTGGTGGCAGTAGTCGCGGATGCCGACTTGCACTAATTTCTTCACATTGCTGAATTTCAATGTGTTATAGAAAATAGAGGCATGTGAGTATTTGAAGCCTTCGAAAGCCTCGCGCAGGTCGCAGTGCGCATCGGCGTGAAGGATGCCGTAGTCCACACCTATATTATTAAGGTATTGGTGGTAGGCTAAGGGGCAGCTGTGGTCGCCGCCCAAAATGCCGACCACCTTGCCTTGGGCTTTCCAATAGGCGATACGCTCGCGCAGCCAGGCGTTTTTCTTCTCGGTGGCTTCTTCTATTTCGGAATATAATGGCTCGAAAACTTCTGGGTTTTCGTCGTAGGAACCGTCGTACAGTGCGTCGATGAGTTTCTCGCTGATGGGTTCCATATCATCGTGAAGCTCGCGAAGCTCAGAGGGGAACTCGTCCAACCAGATGCCTTTTTCCCACAAGTCGGGGTAGTCGTGGTGGCAGAGGTCGACTTGGAGCGAAGCCTCCCTGACAGCTTCGGGACCGTCGACGGTGCCTCGGTTGTAGCTCGTTGTAAGTTCCCATTCGACGGGTATGATGATAATCTGCGCCTCTTCGGCGGTGCAGGGCAGGCCATAGATGCCTGAGTTGGCGACGGCTGCCGCATTGGGGTCGAAATCGTATTCCATTGTTGATAAATTTGGCCCACAAAAATAGTGAAAAAAAGAATAAATCTTTATTTTTGCGCCCAAAATCTACGCCACATGGACTTGTTCTCTTGCCTTTCGCCTTTTGTCTTTTGCAGCTTTGCCTCGGGCAGCAGCGGCAATTGCTACTTCGTGGGCAAGCAGGACGAGGGCATCTTGGTCGATGCGGGCATCAGCGCCTTGCAAATCACGTCGGGCCTCCGAAAGAACGACTTGAACCCGAGCAACATCAAGGCCATCTTGGTCACTCACGACCATATCGACCATGTGAAGGGGCTTGAGATCCTGACCAAGCAACATCCCATCCCCATCTATGCCCATTCCGATTGCCTTCAAGGTTTGGCTGAGGGCAAGGCCACCAAGGCGATTGACAACGGGCTGTTCCGTGAGGTTGAGCCTGGCGTGCCTTTCTCAATTGCCGACATCGGCATCGAGTCGTTCCCTGTGATGCACGATGGCCGTGGCGCAATGGGCTACCATTTTGAGTTTGAAGGCCGTACACTGACCATAGCCACCGACATCGGGATGCTCGACACCGTGGTGAAGGAACAGATTCGCCGTGCCGACAACATCGTCATCGAGGCCAACTACGACGTGGAGATGTTGGAAAAAGGCTCTTACCCTTATCATCTAAAGCAAAGGATATCAGGGCCTTTTGGTCATTTGAGCAACATCGAGTCGGCAAGGTTCGTGGCCGAGATCTACCATGCTGGCATCAAAAACATCATGCTCTGCCATCTCAGCGAGAACAACAACACGCCCGAACGGGCCATGCAGTGCTTCTACGAACAGTTTCGCAAACACCATGTCCGCCCCGATGTGAGCACCTCCATTTTCCCTTTGCCGCGCCACAAAAGCACGGGTTTCGTCTACCTCTGATTCCACGATATTCCACAATTTGTGCTTTGTTGTGGAATTTTCCACAATATTCCACAGTTGTGGCGTAATGAAACGATTTGTTCAATGGATTGATTGTCAATGTGTTTTTGTTTATTTATAAATTAGGTATGAAATATGCTGTGGTTATGGTCAAAATTTCAAACCTATGAAAACCAATTGGTCATTTTTAGCCGTGTCGTTGCTGCTGGGTGCAGCAGTCTCATGCAATGTGGAGCGTTCGGAGAAGTATCAGGCCCTTCTGGCCGAGCGCGATTCGCTGTATACCGAAGCCGTGGCCGCCAAAGGTGGCTTCGACCAAGCCTTGAACACCATCAACGAGATTGAGAACGCGCTTGAGTCGGTGCGTGCCCAGGAAAACATCATCATGATGGAAAACCAGGAGGGCAACACCAACAAGGCCGTGTCGGAAATCAATGCCATCCAGCAGACGCTGCAAGAGAACCGCAACAAGATCAACGACCTTGAGAAACAGCTGGCCGCGCAAGGAGCCTCCTCCAAGGCCCTCCAGCAAACCGTCAGCCGCCTGAAGAAACAGTTGGAAGAGAAAGACACCTATATTGCTTCGCTGAAAGACGAACTCCAACAAAGCCGCCAGCAGATCGCCGACCTCAACGAACAAGTCTCCGATTTGAACCAGAACATCGACGAACTCAGCTCGAACCTCGACGTGATGAACGTCCAGAACGCCGCCCAGCAAGCCACCATTGAGAGCCAGGATGCCTTGCTCAACGCAGTGTGGATTGCCATTGGCCCGCAGCAGTCGTTGGTCGAGAAAGGCATCGTCAGCAAGGGCGGCCTCTTCCAAGCCAGTGCCATCAACAAGCAAGGCTTCGACAAGAGCCAGTTCGTGCAGGGTGACAAGCGCGAGTTGGTCAGCATTCCTTTGAACACCAAGAGACCCAAAATCATGACTACCCATCCCGAAAGCAGCTATCAGCTGACCGAGACCGAGGAGGGTAACGTCGTGTTGCAAATCCTCGACAAGGACGCTTTCTGGAGCATGTCGAGCTATTTGGTGGTCTCCATAAAATAATTCCGTTGACGGAATTCTGCTCGTTTTCAATTTTTTCAAATCGCCTCACATTTCCCCAATGTGGGGCTTTTTTTGTGTGTAATTTTGTGGAATCTACGGAAAATTGTTACCTTTGCGCCATGAAATGTAGAATTTTAGTTGTGGAAGACGATGCCACCTTTGGCCTGATGATTCAGACCTGGCTGAAGAAAAACGGCTATGAGGCCGTGCTCGCATCGCGTTACGAACAAGCGAAAACCGAAATCTCGACGAAGGCTTTCGACTTGATCCTTACCGATTTGCGCCTTCCCGATGGCGACGGGATCATCCTGATGACTTGGGTGCGCGAGACGCTGAAGAGCAAGGTGCCCATCATCGTGATGACGGGCTATGCTGAGGTGCAGACCGCCGTGTCGGCGATGAAACTCGGTGCCTTCGACTATCTCAAGAAACCCATCAACCCGAGCGTTTTGGAGGAGAAGATAGCTGCGGCCTTGGCTTCGTCGGACGAGGAGGCTGCCGAAACCTTCATGCCGAGCAACAAGCAGTGGGTGAGGGGCAACAGTCCGGCAATGCTGAGGCTTTACAAACATGTGGAACTCGTTGCCCCGACCAAGTTCTCCGTTCTCATCCTCGGCGAGAGTGGCACAGGCAAGGAATACATCGCCCGCATGATCCATGAACTGAGCCAGTTTAGAGACGGCCCGTTCATTCCTGTCGATTGTGGAAGCCTTTCCAAAGAGTTGGCTCCCAGTGAGTTGTTTGGCCATCTCAAAGGCTCTTTCACCTCGGCTATCGCCGACAAGAAAGGCGTTTTCGAGCAAGCCAAAGGCGGTACGGTGTTTCTTGACGAGGTGGGCAACCTGCCCTACGAGGTGCAGATGCAGCTGCTCCGTGCCTTGCAGGAACAGAAAGTGCGTCCTGTGGGGTCGGCCACCGACATCAATGTTGATGTACGCATCCTCGCCGCCACCAACGAAGACCTTGAGAAAGCCATAGATGAGGGACGTTTTCGCCAAGATTTGTTCCACAGGATCAATGAGTTTGCCATCGAGGTTCCGCCTTTGCGCGACCGTCTTGAGGACTTCGACGAACTGACCGCTTTTTTCATCCGTCAGGCCAACGAGGAATTGGGCAAGAATGTGAAGGGCGTCACCCCCGATGCGTTGCAGCGCATGAAGGAACAGCGATGGAACGGCAATCTGCGCGAGTTGCGCAACGTGGTGCGTCGGTGTGTGCTGTTTGCCGAGGGGGAGAGTATCGAGATGGACGACCTTCCGGTGTTCAGTGCGCCCAACAAGAAAACGGTTGTCGCCGCCGACGATGACGACTGGGCCTTGCGTCCCGAGCATGAGAAGGAGCAGATTGAGGCCGCCTTGCAGAAGGCGAGAGGCAACAAGACGGTGGCGGCCAAGCTGCTGAAGATCGACCGTAAGACCTTATATAACAAGATGCACCTTTACGGGATAGAATTGTAGGGGGTTAGTTTGGTTTTTAGGAGTCGTGTTCATGTTCTATGAGACATTGAGTCAGGTTTTACCTTATGCGGACTTATAAGAATTGCTTCAAAGGAGTTTTCTATTAAACAAAATCTAATATCCAATGTTTTTATTATGCGATTTTGAGAAACTCTTTTGGGTAATTTCGAAGCTGTTTTCGGAAAAAGTGTATTTTTGCCACCTAAAATCATCGGAAAAAGTGTGTTTTTTGGGTATGATTTTTAAGGAAAAAATGTTAATTCAATGTTACCCAGAAAGATAGAAAAGGTTAAATGAGGATTGGGTCTTTATCGAAGAAGGGATTACTTATTTGCCTGTCTATTATGTGAAGTTTTTCTGGAATTAGTCATTTATCATCTAAACAAATAAACCAAAAGAAGTGGGATTGTTTATTTAGCTTTTTTGGTTGTAAATCACACCAATGGCTTAAACTTTCAGGCCATTATCCATTTTGTTTTTGAAAATTTTGGATTGTTTTTGCTTCAAATGAAAACATTTGCGTAATTTTACCGCGATTTTAAACGATAACTATGGATTAAAATATTACAAAACTGACATAACTCATCGAGCTTGACGCTCTTGTTTCTCTCAGTGCGAACGTCTGGAAAACAAATGCAAGGAGTGAGAATAAGAGGGCGGAAGATAGCGCTTTTTGGCGTGACCTCTTTCCCCGCTTGTTTACTCCGAGGTAATCCAGACACCTGCACTGAAGACAAGCGATTCAAAAATCGGAAGGATTTCGCGCCTCTTTCTTTTCTAATGGAAAATGCAAAGGTATGAATGAAAACCGAAATGGATTGTGTTTTGCAAGCCTTGCAAATGAGGTGTGGATTGATTAATATGATATATCTTTGCACAAAACTATAAAACTGATGTGGAGACACCAAATGGAAGAGTTACCCAAACATAGAATCGATTACAGCATTTCGCTGTTCAGCAGAGACTTGCCTTTCCAACCTTATGGCTGTCGTTATTTGTATATAGAAGCTGCTGAGAATGAGATGATTAATTTATTCTTTCAGAATCATCTCGGAACGGTAGTCAGCATTTTTGGCAATTCATTATTTTATCTGCCTGCCATTTTGGACAATTTGGAGCAAAAGGTTGAATACAACTGGCCATGGGCAGCTCCTCTCTTGGTAGAGAAGGTAAAGCCTGATGTGTCTTTGTGGCAGAGCATTTATCGCGAAATACTCTCCTGCCGATTATCCGAGGAGGAAAATACATTGGAATTGCCTCTGGAGATTACGGAATTACCTTTTCTGATGCGTTACGAATACGCTAAAACAGAGGGATATCTGTTTACTTTATTTCCGCTGCAATATAAAGACGAAAAACAGTTTGAAGATTTGTTGAAAGCCATCGCAAGCGTATCATATCAGGATTCGGGAATACGATGTAGTACAATTGTTGAGACGATTTATCCAAAGGACCCTCGAGACCGAGCTGATTATGACGATATTGGCAGATTGGCTGATGAGATAAAACAGCGTATTCAAGCATTAAGACTGATGGGGGTGAGCGATTTTGTCATAAGGCGCATGATTGATTTGCCAGAGCCTAAACTGAGCAAATTGCGCATCACCAAGGACTATCGTATTTTCTTGCCAGATTACAACGACATGGAGATTACGATGCCGACATTGTCGAAGGTCGTGTTTTTCTTCTATTTGCGGCATCCAGAGGGGCTGCGATTCAAGGAACTGGTAGACTATAGGGAAGAACTGCTGGAGATTTACTATCGAATATCAAACCGTGGGGAGATAGAAAAACTGGATCAGAGCATCGACGAACTGGTCGACTCAACGCGCAATTCCATTAATGAGAAATGCAGCCGCATACGCGCTGCCTTTGTCGGTCGCTTTTCCGATGAGTTGGCTAAAAACTATTATATGACAGTGGGAAGCGGCAATGCTAAGCAGATAACGCTTGACCGTGATATGGTGGAGGATGAATCAGGAATAGTAAACAATCGAATTATAAAAACAGGGATGCCGAAAACTGGATTTTAGAGTAGGCAGATTGTAAATATGGAAAAGTTATTGCTTTTTATTGTCGCGCTAAGTCTCGCGTTAGGTGTCGGCTGCTTGGGCCGCACAAGGAAAATCGGTTTCGGGCTGGCATTTGTCCTCTCGCTTTTCAATGTCGTCATCGGCTTGATAGCTGTGCTGTGCTCAAAGAAAATCGGAAATGTTGAACCTAAAAAAGAGGAGGAACAATAATGAAAGTTATTGGGTGGATTCTAGTGGTTTTTGGAGGACTTGCGCTGATTGGATCTATTGCTGGAGGCAATAGTGCATTTGGACCGCTGTTTTGGATGGCGTTGGGTTTCGTTTTGATTTATTTTGGGAAAAAGAAAGAAGAGAAAGCACAAACGGATAATGAAAACAAGGGGTCGCGGACGATTCCAAATACTCCTACTGTTGAGTCATTTATAAGCCAAACACCTACAGATGTTGAAAAAGTTGAAACTGCACGAGAAGGAACTGAAGCTGAAACAAAATCATATGGGAAAAGATATAAAATAGATAATCCAGAAAAAGCCTCCCAGTTATCTTCTATTTATGGTATTGATATTTCTCTATTATCGGAAAAGGATATTAGAGAGAGAATTAGCACGGTTGATCGTTTATGTCACCAGTATCAATGTACAATTCCTCAATTAAAAGGGAGATGTTTAAAGGATATGGAACAATTCCCACTATCTTTTTTTGACCAAATGATTGAGATGACGGAAAAAGAAAAGGAGAAAGAAGCGGCTAATTTTAATATTTCAAGAAACAATACTGCTTGCGCTTTATTGGTTGAATGGATGAAAGAGAGAAGGGATTTCTTGCTGAAGAATAATATGTACAATAAGCCAGAAGAAGAAAATGATGCCCAATTGTCGCCAGTAGACTCGTTCAAGAAAAGGTATTCTAATACTCTTATTAGTCGGATTGGAAACAATGCTAACATTCCATTATTCTGTGAGGGGTATGACTCTCCGATCGCACACGAGCTGATGGATGTTATGTATGCTTTTTTGAAAGATAAAACAGAAAAGGAAAAGGCAGACAACCTTGGATATGGAAAGAGATACGTTTTTATCATCATAGAAGAAACAGAGAAGGTTGTAAAGAAGTACTGTCATGCCGCATTGCAAGAATGCATAGAACATTATAATTTTCCAAACAAAAAAGTTGTAACAAGTTTTAGATGCCCATCTTGTGGAAGTTGGACGGTTTGGAATGAAGATTATGGATTTGAGTGTGGTGAATGTGGGTGTACTTGGCAGGCTCCTTTGGGTTATAACTTGTATTTGAAAATAGAAAACAACTAATAATTTAACTATGGGATTTTTTAATAGAAAGAGAACTCCAAAACCGCCCTACGATACTTTGACGGCGGAACAAAGATACGCGCTTTATTATTTGTTGGAATATCTAACAATGAATGGAGTACCAATTAATGAAATGTCATGGGCGTTTTCGTATTTGGAAAAGGCTGCAATTGCATTTGGAATGACAAAAAAGCAGATAGATGATCTCACGCCTTTTTATAATTCATACGAGAAAATCGTAGCATATATTAAACAGATTACAAACAGGCAGATTCTTGAGTATATGATTAGCAATTGTTCAAATATCTTTTCTTTGATGCATGGTGGAAATAAACATATACAATTAGGAGAACAGGCAATCAAATTATATGAAGAACTTGGTTTCTCCTATGATGAGGTTCGCCAAATTACAAACAAATACATGTATCGAACAGAAATTTAACAGGTTTAATATGAAACGAATGATTATCATTGCCATCTCTTTGGCTTCATTGCTTTCATGCGCAAATAATCGCCATAATCGCCCTAGGCAAGGCGTAGTGGAATCTACTACATTTACAGACAGTAGTTTGTTGGTCCCGAAAGAACGTGTCACTACACAAGATTGGGGCTACGATGCCGACTTTGACACCATTTCTTTCTTCGGGAAGCCCATCGTGATGGACGATTGGACAAGCATCCTTCATCAAATACGGGTAATAGCATCGGAAGACGATATGTTACGTTATGAATCTGGTGTACACTACCGAACTTTGTCGGTGGGGAAAGTGAAGTTTGGTGTAAATGTTGATGGTGATGGAATCAGCCTCATTTCGAGTACTGAGATTGACGACCCGAAGATGATTCAAGTAGTCGAATATATTAATGGCATCTATGGTACGCCAGAAGAGGATGAGCCTGATAACTATTGGTGGCGAGTAAAGCATGATGGTAAATGTCATGGAAATACGGTTCGGATGCGTCCTATACACTCTGAAGAACAAGGATCTGTGTTGTTGTTTTATTGATAAATACTTGAATATGAAAGGCGAAGACAAACTTACGGTAGAGGTTTTTCTGGTGATTTTTGGAATATGTGTGGTCTTGGGTTGGACCATATATTCCTTATTCGAGCTTTCTCCCTTTTTGGCTGTGCTTTTCTGTTTTATGACACTTGGGATTGCAATTGCCTACATTATCTATAATATGGCAAAAAGCAAGGAAGTATTGGAAACGGAAATCTGTAAGAGATTAGACAAATCCGGTTTTCGGCATGAGAAGAAAGATGGAATCCTGTATGTCTACAAAAGCGACAGCCGCTTCCAAATCCAATTGGCTGACAGCTATAACAGAAGGATAAAACACCTTTATGTTTATTATAAGTTTAGGGGTGATGATTTCGGCAAAGTCACCAACGAAGGTTGGAGTCGGGCAGCCAATGCCATCAATATCAATAACACTGACACAATATTTGTAGCGCTGGAGGATCATCTGTGCTGTTGCTATCAGACTTCCATCGCCAACTCGAAGGATTTCATGAAAGAGTTCGACCATGCCTGTGACTCCATTGGAGATGCGATGGCGGATTATGTACGGTTGATTCCTTATTTGGAGCGAGATTACCCGAATCGTGCTGGAAGTCAGGCAAACATTGGATTCAAGCAAAACGAACAGTGAAGCCGTGAAAAAAGGTGTGAAGATTTCAAGAAAGTGACGCGTCATGCTGCTTGTGCAGTCGCCGAAGTCCGAAGGACGAATCAGAGAAGGAGAATGTTAACTTTTCCGTTGCCGTCGAAAGAGAATCGAAGACGTTCAAAATCAGAGTAATGTGTTGGCGATGGTTTTCGTTCTCGTCTCCATCTCAGCCGCATTAATCTCGTCCAACACTTGCGTTATTTTACACCAACCTCAGCGAAAACGCTTCAGAATAAGGGATGATCTGGTTGCCGTCGCGGTAATGCTTCCAGGCGTCTTCCTCGTGGCTTCGGTCTATCACCTCTTGGGTGCTCATGGGCTGGATTTTGGCCAAAACCTCGAATAATGTCTTTAGTTCCTGTTCGGTGAAAACGCTTGTGTCGCATGAGCTGCAACTCAAACGGGTGCTTTCCATGTCGTGCGCCACCACGATCTCCTTGCTGATGCCTTCGATGTTGTCATAGACGGTGTCGTAATGGACTGGTACCGGGCCGTATTGGATGGCTTGGTACTGCAAACCGCTGATGGATTGGCCGTGCAGCTTGTAATGCAGGAAATCGGCATAGAACATCTCCTTGTTGAGTTTCGTGGGAAACAAGCCGCCTTCTTTGCAAATGAAGAATTTGACCATCTCGGATACTTTTTCGACGTTCATCTGGCCAAATCCATTATACACGGAGCGGCGTATGTCGCGATAGATGAGCCGCTTTTGCGCTTCGTTTTCTGGCTTTGCAGCCGAGGCCAAAATGGATTGACGCACCTTGTTATATTCGGCTTCGTCGAATTCGGCTCGGCTGTCTTCCAACAGATGAAGCATAAACTGGCGGTTCATGGCCGCCGAAAGCAACTTGCCGTTGGATTCGGAAGGCATCTGCCCCTTTTCGTATTGCGCATATTGGTTGACTCCAAAACCGAGAATCTTGGTGATTTGCTGGTAATTAAGGCCATAATGCAGACGGATTCCTCTGATTTCCTCCGGGAAAGGGATGCCATGGTTCACACGATACTGGGAATAGAGTTCGTTGAACAAAAGCTCGTCTTGCTCGGTTGTCGTAAACCGCTCGCCAGTGTCTTCGCAGAGATAATAGCGAACATGAACCGAAAACTGCTCTTTCCTGAATTCATGCACTTCCACGGTACTCACTTCTTTTACTTTCCCACCCGTGAAAGGGCTTTTTATGTCGACATACTTTTCCATGTTATTCCTCCTTTTTATATGCATCATAGTCGTCGGGTTGCAGTTGGCGAACAACCTTATCTCTGGCTTTAGGGGTAATACCTAATGCTTTCAAGGCTTCTTCGTTCTTGTCTCTGTCCACTAGAAGATGCCCCAAACATCGAACTTGATGCCAAATTGACTGAGAAAATCCTCGACTTCTTGTTTTGCCTTAATCATGATTTGTTGTTGTCACGGGGCAAAAATACAGATTATTTTCGTTATAAAGTGGAAAAATAAGAAAAATTTTCATTTTTTAGTGTGTTGTTGGTTGTTGGACTAACTGATTATGTTTATGTAACTATTATAATATGCTCCATAGGAGCTTTCTTTTAGTAACAAAAACACAATGAACCAATGGGCTATACTCCGTAGGAGTTTTCTTTTTTATGATTATTGGAAATGACAATAAATCATACCCCCTCCATTCCCGCCGCATTAATCTCGTCCAACAGCAGCATCGCCTTGTCGTAGTCCTTGGCGAAGACGAACACCGAGGCGTCGCCTTTGATGGTGCCGGCGGCCCATCCGGCCACGAGGCTTTCTTCTTGGAAGTTGCGGATGAGGAACTGGATGCCGTTCTCTTCCAATACGCTGCCGATGAACTCGGCGTTGACCACCGAGCCTGAATAGATCCGTTTGATTTCGTTTTCCATGGCGTTACTATTTTTGATGATGCTGCAAAGTTAATCAATTTCTTTGGATTATGTATTGTTTTCTACGTCGCATATGGAAAATAACCTAAAACAGCGCTTCAGGCTTCATCTGTAAAAAATCCTCGGCTTTGATTCCGCCATCGCCTACGATGATGGCTTTGGCGTTTGGAAATTGTTTTCTGAACTCTCTTAAACCCGAATTGCTGTCGTCGGCATTGCTTTTCACCTCGATGGCGAGCAACTGTCCATTCTTCTCCAGCACATAATCCACTTCCTTCCCCTTCGCATCGCGCCAATAATAGGCCTTATAACGCCCCGTGACCGCTCCATTAACGATATAAGCGCCAATGGCCGACTCAAACAACCTGCCCCACAAGCGCAAATCATCGAGCGCTTCGGCAAAATGCTTCCCGCAATAAATGCTTTTCAGCGCATTGTTGTACACTTGATATTTGGGAACGCTATTCCGCTTTCGTGCGCCATCAACGGCATATTTGCTCAATGTGCGCACCAATCCAGCTTCGCCCAACAGCTCAAGATAATCCGCTAAAGTGGTCACGTTGCCAGCGTCTTGTAATTGTCCCATCATTTTTGTCAGCGATAGCTCCATCCCTGAATAGGCTGAAGCCAACTCAAACGACTGTCGCAGCAAGGCTGGCTTCAGGATCTTCGTTCCTTGCAAAATGTCTTTGTTAATGGTGGCCTCAATGATGGAACCCGTGATGTAGTCCAACCATCGGTTTTCGTCGGAAATCAATGGTGCGGCTCCTGGATAGGCTCCAAAGTATACGTATTGCTCCAAACTGAAACCAAACGCTTCCCGCATTTCAGGATAGGACCAATGCGGCATGACGATACGTTCGAAGCGTCCCATCAGACTGTCGGCCAATCCATAGTCGAGCATCACGCGCGACGAGCCAAGCAATACCACCTTGATGTTCAAGCCGTTGAATGTGTCGGCATCCCATTCTTTCTTGACTGCTTCGCTCCATGAGTTCACCTTTTGAACCTCATCAATGACAAGGATGTGCTCAGAAGCGCCTTCTGCTTTCATTTTCCGTCTTACGGATTCCCATATCCCGCTGATCCAACGAATGTCGCTTGCAGGCACCGCATCGGCTGTAAACATGGAATAGGGTAGTGTGGAGTCGGCCAAAACCTGCCTTACCACTGTGGATTTGCCCACTTGACGTGGCCCCATCACCACTTGAATGAACCTGCGTGGCTCTTTCAGTCTGCTTTTTATTATTTGATATTCAGCTCTTTGAAACATATCTGTTGATTTTGCTCAATGGATTGAGTAAAAATACTCAATAGATTGAGTAATTTTAATACGCGAGGCAAAAATAGGTAAAATTCCGTTATCTCGTATTGCTTTGGCTAAGTTTTTTACTCTTTTTCCACATTCAGCATCACAATGGCAAACAGCATCACTGCCGCCGCAATCCATTGAACCGGCGAATAATGCGTGTCGTTGACGAAATAGTCCAACACCACGGCGGTGATGGGATACATCAACTCGAGGAAGGTGGAAAGCGAGGCTTTCACATGGTGCAAACCGTAGTAATACAGGAAGATGGCGCCCGAACCCGTAGTTAGGCCAATGAGGGCGATGAAGAGCCAGTTGCGCGGCGTCACCTGCGAGAAGTCGCCGAGATGCCCCGCAAACAGCACGATGACAAACATGATGGCCGTCGTGAAGCCGTAGCGGAAAAACGTGGAGGTGACGAAGGAATAGTTGCCCAAGATTTTCTTCGAAAACACCGTGGAGCTGCCAAACGAGAAGGCAGCCAACAGCGACAGCAAGGCGGCATAGACCGTGGTGATGCCGTCGGTGCTGAAGTCGGGGAGCGACCAGCCGAAGGTAAGGAAATAACCTCCAACCAAAGCGATGGCAGCCCATAGTGCAAAGTGCCTTTTAATCTTCTCTTTTAGGATGATACGCGCCAAGACGATGGCAAAGACGGGTTGCAGTTTTTGCAGCAAAACGACAACCGAAAGGCTGTTGAAGTGCAACAGAAACAGCGACTTTACGATGGCCAAGGTGCCCAAGGCGCCGCCAAAAAGAGCGATGAGGGTGAAATAAAGCAGGTCGGAGCGGGTCATGGTCCTCAAATGCTTGTATTCCCTGAAAAAGAACACGTTCATCAGCGCGAAAGGGCAGAGGTGGATGACGAAGACCACGAAAGCTGTGTTCAAATTGTAAAGTTGCGGCGTGAGCAGGATGCCGTCGACACCCCAAAGCATCGCGGACAAGGCTACGGCCAATGCTCCGGTAATATGTTTGTTTTGTTCTTTGTTCATGTTTTTATTGTCAAGAATTTCAGAATTTTAGAATGGATTTCTGTTTGAATAACGACGAATTTGAGAGGAAATCGTGGACGATTTTTGGAAAAATTCTCTCATTCTCTAATTCTTGATAAAACCTTATCATTCATGATCGCTTCCTTCTCCCACCTCACGCACATGATGATGGAATTGACCAGATAAACCAAATACATCATCGTTATCGGGAAGTTGCCGGCCTTGACATACATGAAGATGCTGACGCAATTGATGGCAATCCAAAGCCACCATTGTTCGCTGAACATCCTCACCATCAATATCATGGCTACTACCTGCATGACGGCTTTGGCCGAGTCGGCGAAAGGCGCGAGGTCGTTGGTGAAGTGCTTCATCAACAGGCCGAAGCCGATGGTGCCAACAACGATAACAGCAAGGCTGATGAGTCGCGATCTGTTCGTCATGTGGATTTTCATCACCTCGTGGGTCTCGTGGTTCATGTTTTTGGCCCAGGTGAAGAAGCCTACAAACTGCATCACGAAGTTGTAGACCGTCACGCCGAAGTCGGCATAAAGTCTGGAAATCAGCGTAATGTAAAGCATCAGGCAGCAATGGATGAAGCCGAAAAGGTAGTTGGAGAGCTTGCCTTTGCCGCCCAACACCACGTTGATGATGCCGCAGGCCGCCGCCACGATGTGAATCCAATAGAAACGGTCGGTCGCGCTGTCGTATTTGAACAGGATGGACATTACGGTGATGACGACGCTCACCGTCACCAACCAAATGATGTCGAAAGGCTTCCAGCCTTTTAGTTCGTCTTTGAGTAAGTTTTTGAATTTCTGCATTTTAAAAAAGAAAATCGGGGGTTTTGTGGGGCAAAGATAAGAAATCTTGCCATTTTTTTCATGTTTTCAAGTCAAATCTTATTATTTTTGCGCCCAAGTTCAAACACTTTATATTATGAAGAAAACCTTACTTTTCTTGGCCGTAGCTTTGGGATTGGTACCTACGGCCTTTGCCCAGACGAAAGACAATGTGGCGCGCGAGTGCGTGCTTTTCGAGCTGTTTACGGGTGTGCGTTGTCCTTATTGTCCGGCAGCCGCCAATGGTGTGGCGCAGATGCTGGAGGAGGGCTTGGCTATCGCTCCAGTGGCCTACCACACGACGGCGTTTTCCACCGAACCCTATATTACCAATGAGACCAACGCCCGCGCCAATTATTATGCCATCTCCAGCTATCCCACGCTGAAGGCTGATGGCATCACTGGCATGTCGGGTGGCGGCAATGCCAACCAAAGCACGTATTCCAACTATCGGAATTATTACAACCAGCGCATCAACGTTCCAAGCCCCTTCACCATCGACTTGAGCTACGAGCCGGTCGACGGCACCTCGTGCAGGGTGAACTGCACCGTGACGCAGGTCGGCGAGTGCAACGGCAACGACCTTAGGGTGTTCATCGCGCTCACGCAGTCGAACATTGATGTGTCGTGGCAGGGAATGCAAGGCCTGCACCATGTGTGCCGCGACATGATCCCCACCCAAACGGGTACGCCTTTTGTCGGTCCAACGATGACCATCAACGAGACCTTTGAGATGAATTGGCCCAAGGAAGATTGCTACCTGACAGCGTGGGTGCAAAACTACTCTGGCGGCTCCAAGGAGGTTTATCAAGCCGTGCGCATGTCGATGGCCTTGGATCTGGATTACGACATCGCCGTGAAGTCGGTGGAAGATGTGGTGACCCAAAACTGCTCAGGCATACAGAAGCCTACGGTGACTGTTAAAAACATTGGCAACCAAACCATTACATTCTTCGATTTGTGCGCTTTCGACGGGCATGAAGACCATCGCCAGTCGTGGCACGGCACGTTGCCGAAAGGCCAATCGGTGACGGTGACGAGGGACGAGTTTGTGGCCGCCCCTTGCGATGTCTTGAGTTTCTATGCGGTGATGCCTAATGGCGAAGCCGACCAGTTTATGCCCGACAATTTCGTCCATGTTGCCATGGAAGAAGCAACTGCAACCGACGGCGCACTGACGCTACAGCTCAAGACGGGAGCCAATCCTGAGAACCTGACTTTTGAGGTTCGCAACATCGACACTGATGAAATCGAGTATAGTTTTACCTTTGATCAGGCTAATCATGCCTATCGTCAGGACTTCGTGCTGTCGCATGAGGCTTGCTACCGCATGACGATACGAGACGTTTCGGGTCACGGCATGGGAACCGGTTTCTTCCAGGTGAAGGATTCCAACAACCAAATCGTTTTCCGTGGCGGCAGCTCGGGCTGCGAGTTCACCTATGAGAGATCTACCGAGCTTCACAGCGACGGCAGCGTAGGCATCGAAGAAGTCGAGCAGCCCGAACCCACTAATGTCTATATGGTGATCGAGAACGGTCAGCTCATCATTGTCAAGGATGGTGTGCGCTACAATATCAATGGACAGAGATTAATGTAAGTTTTTGATTTTTGATTGGGATAGCCGCCCGCCTTTGATGCTGGCGGCTATTTTTTTCACAGCACTGAACCCTTCGGGTATCGGGAACATCGCGAAGGTGTGGAACATGCCATCATATTCGTAAAAACGTCCGGCTTTACCGGCCTTTTCGTAGGTTTCCTTGAGGAACAGCGAATCGGGTTTGAGGATTTCGTCGGAACCGAAATAGACGCTGAGGTTGTCGATGCCGCTGAAGTCGCCGAAGGCGGGGCTGACCCAAGGGTGCTTGTCCGACAGCTCGTCTTGCCAGACGGCATTCAGGGTGATGACTCGGTCGAGTTGGAGCATCGGATCTTTTTCCTGCAAGGCCCTCATTTCCTTCTCTTTGGTGTGGCTCAGGTCGACGCAAGGGGAGAGTAGGGTAGTGGTAGCGGGTCGTTGCCATCCGTTTTTGTGGGCTTCTTGGGCCACGACGAGGCAAAGATGCGCCCCCGCCGAGTCGCCAACAAGATGGATTTCTTCGTATTGCATTGATTCCGAGATGCTTTTGTAGAAATCAAGCACGGTTGGGACGGTGTCGGAACAGGTGTATTCGGGCGATTTGGGATAAACGGGCAGCACCGCATCGCAATGCGCACGCAAGGCGAGGTCGTGCAGGAAGCGCCAATGGAAAAACACGGGCGGGTAGATGAAAGCGCCGCCGTGGAGGTAGAGGATGAGCTTGCGCGAATGTTCGCTGTGCTTGAACACCTGCATCTCAAAGCCTGTTGAAGCGGTGAACTTCTCCGTCTCCACAAAATAACCTCTGAAATAGCGAGGTACGCGCACGGGTCTACGGTTCTCGCGGCGGCAATGCTCCAACTCTTCCATCACCTCATCGGGTGTGGCATCGCGCAACTGCTTGAACATCAATTTCAAATATTTCTCTGTAAAGGATATTCCTGGGTTCATGCTTAGTGTTTCTGGTAAATCTTCAGGTCAAACATCGCAGCCGCGCTGATGACGTGGTCGAAGATGTCGCTTTGGATGTCCTCGTAGTGGGTCCATTGCTTGTCGCTGCTGAAGGCGTAGATTTGCAACGGCACGCCAAACTCGGTGGGTTGCATCTGGCGCACCATCATCGTGAGGTTGTGGTTCAGCTTCGGGTTGTGGTCGATGTAGGCTTTGATGTAGGCGCGGAAGATGCCGAGGTTGGTCTGCTGCCTGCCGTTCATGATTTCGCTCGTGTCGATGCGGTTGGCCTTGTTGTATTCAAGTATATCTTCCTCTTTTTGAGTAATATAGTCCTTGATGAGAGAGTAATGTTTGTATTTTTCGATCATCTCAGGCGTGCAATAGCGGATAGTGTTCACGTCGATGTTGATGGTGCGTGCGATGCGTCGTCCGCCCGACTCCGACATGCCGCGCCAGTTGGTGAAGGGGCTGGAGACCAAGCTGTAGGTCGGGATGGTGGTGATGGTGTTGTCCCAATTCTGCACTTTTACCGTTGTGAGGTTGATTTCCAGCACGTTGCCGTCGGCGGGACCCACCGCAATCCAGTCACCGATGCGAAGCATGTCGTTGGCCGAGAGCTGTATGCTGCCCACGAAGCCTTTGATGGTGTCCTGAAAGACCAGCATCAATACTGCCGACATGGTGCCCAAGCTGATGAAAATGGTGCTGAGCTTGGTGTTCATAAGGTAGGCGATGATAATCAGCACGGCAAGGACATACAACACAATCTTGATGACTTGCACCAAACCCGTCAGTGGCTTGAGTTTCGACATCTCTTGGGTGTTGTAGATGTCCTCCAAGGTGGTCACTATCGAGCTGAGAATCATGGTGTAGATGACGATTCCGAAGATTTTGACCAGTTTTCCCAACGAGGTGGCGGTGTCGGGAAAGTCGGGGAGGACGTCGGGAAGCAAAGCCCCGATGAGAAGCGCAGGGATGAGTAGGCAGATGCGCCCGATCACCTTGTTCTTGATGAGCAGGTCGTCGTATTGCGTGGTGGTCCGCTGGATGATTTTGTAGACGGTTTTCTTCAGTAAGAACTTGACCAAGAAGAAGATGCCGATGCTGAGCAAGAGTAGGCTCAGGGTCGAAACTGTTTCGGCGAGACCTATCGAAAGGCTCTCGTTGAGACCCATCTTAAGGTTGAGGTTGGTCAGGATTTCTATGTATTTCCGTATCATGATTTATGGTTAGTTTATTGTGAATCATTCCGTTGTTGTAGACTTGGATGAAGCGGTACAGCTTGTCGTACACGTCGGGGCATTGCAGCCGGTCGATGAGGTTGTCGTTCAGCAGCGAGTCGCTGATGGGCTTGAAGATGCCGAAGGGCTGTTCTCCGTCGGATTGCACGAGATAGGTGCCGTCGCAATATTGGAAGGTGAGGTTGTAGTAGCTCACAAACGACGGCTCGCTGAGGGTGTCGAACAGGTTGCGCCCGAACGAAAACAGGGTGTCGTTGGCTCCCACCGCTGCAAGTATGGAAGGCCCAAGGTCGATTTGTTGGGCAATCTCATTGCATCGTAAAGGCTTGATTTTATGAGGATAATAGAAAGCGATGGGGATGGCGTACATGCCCCAGACGTTGCTGTATTCGGGTTGGAAATGCTCGCTGTTGGAATAGTCGGTGGTGATGACGAAGAGGGTGTGGTCGAACCATTTTGTCCGCGACGCGGCCTCGAAGAAGTCACGCAGGGCGCAGTCGACGTAGTAGACGGTCTTCTCGAACCCGGTCCAGAAGTAGCTCTCCTCGGGCAGCTCGAAGTCTTTGGGCACGCGATAGGGATAGCGCGACGAAAGGGTGTAGATGGCCGTCGCGAAAGGCTCGTGCACGCGACTCAGGGTCTTGACGGCATATTGCAGGAAAGGCCCGTCGTAGATGCCCCATTGCCCGTCGAAGTCGCTGTCGTCGCCGTATTCGGTTCGCCCGAAGTATTTGCTGAAACCGGCACGACGCGCAAAGTCGTCGAAGCCTAAAACTCCGTTTTTGCCACCGTGCATGAAGATGGTGGTGTAGCCTCGCCTTTGCAGGTGTTGGCTATAGGCGTCGAAGTCGTTGGTTGCATAGGCCGACCTCGTGAAGTCGTTCTCCATCAGCGCGGGGAGGCTGGCTAAGATGGACGGCAACGCTTCGAGGCCGCGCCGACTGTTCGACATGCCGTTGAAAGTGAGGCTGTTGTCGAGCAACGAGTCGAGGAATGGCGTGATTTTGTAGCGGCGGTCGTGGCTGTAGTAGCCAATCATCTCCTGCCCGACGTTTTTCAGGATGACGACCACCACATTAGTGGGAATGGTGTCGGCTTGGACGGTGTCGTTTTCGATGAAACGGTTGGCCACCAATGTGTTGTGGATGGGCGTGAAGTCGCTGTTGTAGTGTCCGTTCAGCTCCTCAAGGTCAGTGTCGTGGGTGGTGACGAGGCAAAATGGCGTGTTGAGCAGGATGGGTGCGTTTTGTGGGTCGGTGTATTGCATGGTGGTCTCCACCTTGATGGGCTCTGCTTGCAGTCCGCCACGTCCGGCAACGAGGGTCAGCAACGTCATGACCACCAGGCTGATGGCTTGGCGCAAACGCCATCGGGGTGCTTCTTCTTTGGTGGGTGGCTTGATTCTGGTTTGCTCAGCCACAACCCTGATAATCAAAACGAAAAGGATTAAAATGACGAGCAAATACCAGTAGTCGAACAGCACTTGTCGCATGGTGACGAACGAAACCTCGTCGGAATGGCTGAGCAGTTTGATGAAGTCGATGGTGAGGTGCTTTCCGAAGAAATGGAAGCAGATGATGTCCAGGAAGTTGGAAAGGATGGCAAGGGCATTGAGCGTGACATAAACGATGTCGACAAAACGCTGCAATCCTTTATTGTAAATCAGTCGCGACGGGAAACAATAAAAGAGGATGGTCAGGAGATTGATGCCGAATACGATGGGAAGGTCGAAACGCATCCCATTGAAATAGAGCGATAAAGCCTGCCTGATGTTGAGCTGGTGGAAAAACTGTATGTTGAACAAATAGAGCATCCATCGGCTGAGGCTGAGTGCAAGCAGGGTGGCCAGCATCCTGTAGAGCAACAGCATGTAGGGGGTCGAAAGCCATTTGTTGAATCTCTCTTTTCGGGTCTGGCGGCGCATTATTTGTTCCTTTATGGTTGCAAAAATAGACAAAAAAGGTGTATCTTTGCCCAAATTTCCATCAATATGAAGTCTGTCAACATGAAAATGCGTTCGTCAATCACCGTAATGCTTTGTTTTTTGGCCTTGGGCTTGGTGGCTCAGGAGCGTTTTCCGCAATACCGCAGCCCGTTAGACATCCCGATTCAGCTCTCGGCGACCTTCGGCGAAATCCGTCCCAACCATGTCCATGCCGGCCTCGACATCAAGACGCAGGGCGTGGAGGGCAAGAAGGTGTATGCCGTGGCCGATGGCTATGTCAGCCGTATCGGGGTTTCGCCTTACGGATATGGTAACGTGTTGTATATCACGCATTACGATGGTTTTACGACGGTTTACGCGCACATGCAGCGCTTCTCGGGCGAGATTGCCAAATACGTGAAGCAATACCAATACAAGCACAAGAAATTCACATCGCAGATCTATCCCGACAAGGACAAGTTCCCCGTCAAGAAGGGCGATCTGATTGGCTATTCAGGCAACTCGGGCGGCTCGGGCGGACCGCACCTGCACTTCGAAATTCGCCACACCGATAGCGAGAAACCGGTCAACCCGATGTTTTTCGGCTATAAGATTGAGGACAACGTGAAGCCGCTCATCCAGGGCGTGTCGGTCTATCCCCTTGGCGAAACGTCGACGCTCGAACGGGCCACCAAACCGATGTTTTTCTCGTTGACCGACAATGGGAATGGTCGTTATAACTTGAAAGACAGACCGATAGTCTATGCCAATGGGGATGTGTCGTTCGGTGTTTGCACCTACGACCGAGTGGGCACGTCGAACAACAAGAACGGCCCCTATCTCTATGAGCTTTACCTTGACGACGAGCTGGCTTTCCAGGTGGAGGCCGACAGCTTCTCTTACAGCGAGCCGCGCTATGTCAACAGCCTGTTGGACTACCGCCACTACAAGCAGAAGAAGTCGAGCTATGTGCGCACCGAGACCGACCCGAACAACAAGCTGCGGATGATCAAGAAACGCAATGGCATCGCCCACGTCGAGGAAGGCGACACGATTGAAGTGCGCTTCAAAATCAGCGATTTCGCAGGCAACGTTTCGACGGCCAAGTTCAAGCTCGTGGGCACCGAACCCGTTGAGGTGGAACGCCCCACGCACCGCCGCAGCGAGTATCTCGTCACTGCCGATGGATCGATGAACAGCAACATCACCATCGAGGATTTCAACGTCTCGATGGAGAAGGGCACTTTCTTCCGTGACGAATGGGTACGCACTGGTCAGCGCGACGAAAAAGGCTGCTGCTCACGCATTTATCGATTCGGCGACGAGGAGCTGACCACCTTCAAGAAGGTCACCGTCCGGCTCCGACCCAACGAGGAATGGGCTGCCGACAAACGGCTTTACATCGCCAATATCGACAAGAACGGCAAGGTCAGCTCGCTTGGCGGCAAGATGAAGGACGGCAGCATCGAGACCACCACATTCACTTTGGGTGAGTACACCTTGAAAGTCGACTCGGTGGCACCCTCGGTGAAGGCCACCAATTTCAAGAACGGGCAGGCGGTGAGTTCGCTCAAGTCGCTGCGTTTCAAGATCTCCGACGACATGACAGGCATCGAGACCTACGACATCTATTTGGACGACGTGTGGGTCTTGGGCCAATACGATGCCAAGAACGCTTTGCTCTATTACGAGTTCGACGAGAAAATCAAGAAAGGCACCAACAACGTCAAGGTCGTGGTGACTGATGGGGTGGGGAATAAGAAAACCTTGAATATGAAGGTGGTATATTAAGAATGTAGTTTTCTATAATAGTTGAAAAGAGATTGGCCATGTCAAACATGATACATAAACAGGCAATCAGACAGTTTGTCACGGATTGGATGGGCAAAGGTTACGAGAAAGGCGAGACGCAACGCTTTTGGTTGGATTTGCTTCACAACATTTTCGGTGTGGACGACCCCACCAAGGAGATGCTGTTCGAGATTCCTGTCAAGACCATCACGAAGGAGAAAGGAGCAGATTTCATTGATTGCTACATAAAATCAACAAAAGTGCTGATTGAGCAAAAAGGCTCGCATGTTGACCTGTCGTTAAAATCGAAACAATCCGATGGAGCGGAACTTACGCCTTATCAACAGGCTCGGCGCTATGCAACGGGCTTACCTCTTTCGATGGCTCCGCGCTGGATTGTGGCCTGCAATTTCGTCTCTTTTGAGATACACGACATGGAACACCCCAACGATGCGCCTGAAATCATCCAACTGTCTGATTTGGAGAAGGAATACCATCGATTGGCCTTCTTGGTCGACGATGCCAACGCACACATCAAGAAGGAATTGGAGGTCAGCATCAAGGCTGGTGAGATTGTCGGTCTGCTTTATGACAAGATTCTGATGCAATACAAAAACCCCGAAAATCTTGAGTCTCAGAAAGCGCTCAACAAACTCTGTGTCCGCTTGGTGTTCTGTTTCTATGCCGAGGATGCAGGCATTTTTGGGAGCAAAAGCATGTTCCACGACTACATGGCGCAGTTTTCGGCGGCTGACTTTAGACTTAGGCTGATTGAGTTGTTTCACGTCTTGGACATCAAGCCGGAGGATCGCGACCCTTACATGGACGACAAACTAGCGGCGTTCCCGTATGTCAACGGAGGAATGTTTTCGGGCGACATTGAAATTCCGCGCATCAATGAGGAAATCAGAGGCCTCATCCTTCAACGCGCCTCTGATGACTTTGACTGGAGCCAAATCTCGCCGACCATTTTCGGTGCCGTTTTTGAAAGCACACTGAATCCCGAAACGCGCCGCGCTGGCGGGATGCACTACACAAGTATCGAGAACATCCACAAGGTCATCGACCCGCTGTTTTTGGATGGTTTGAAGGCTGAGTTAAATACCATAATGGGTTCGCGGATGCCCTCAACCGCCAAACGCCAAAAACTTCTCGCTTTCCAAAACAAGCTGGCAAGCCTTAAGTTCCTTGACCCTGCTTGTGGTTCGGGCAACTTCTTGACCGAAAGCTACACCTCATTGCGCCGCCTTGAGAATGAGGTTCTCCGCGCGATTGCTCTGGAAGGGATGGGGGCTTTGAATCTGGATGGTGTCATCAAAGTGAGTATCAGCCAGTTTTATGGCATCGAAATCAACGATTTCGCTTGTTCGGTGGCCCAAACTGCCCTTTGGATTGCCGAGAGCCAGATGATGATTGAAACCAGCGAGATAGTTGGTTACGACCTTGACCCGTTGCCACTCCGCAAATACACCAACATTCGCGAGGGCAACGCATTGAGAATGAATTGGTCGGAGTGGGAGGAGGAAGACGATGCAACTGTTATTTTGGCCGACCATGCCCGTATTTATGCTGTCAAGGAATGGCCTGTCACGACGGCTCGCGAGCCAGAGGTCAGATACGGGAACGTTGAATTGTATAGTACTGATCCAAAACTCGAACCTTATCCCAAGACCAAGCCTGTACAGGTCGTGGACTTCGACTACATCATGGGCAATCCGCCTTTCCTCGGTGCGCGTGTCATGTCAGCCGAACAAAAGGACGACTTGGTCTCCGTTTTCGGCGCCCAATGGAAAAACATCGGCAACATGGATTATGTGACGGGTTGGTACAGAAAGGCATCGGTGCTGATGCAGTCGAACCCGAAACTTCATGCCGCCCTTGTCTCCACCAACTCCGTCACTCAAGGCGAACAGGTGGCTAATCTTTGGAAACCCCTGATGAACAGAGGAGTACATATCGATTTCGCATGGCGAACCTTCATCTGGGACAGCGAAGCCACCCAAAAGGCGCATGTGCATTGTGTCATTGTAGGCTTTTCCATAAGCAAAACTGATGACAAGCGGAGAATCTTTGACGGAACATCGGTAATAGAGGCTTCCAATATCAATGGCTATCTGATTGACGGTGAGGATGTTTTTGTCGAAAACCGCCAGCATCCCCTTTGCGATGTGCCTGAAATCGGCATTGGCAACAAACCCATTGATGGCGGTTTCTTTCTTTTCAAGGACGACGAAAAGGAAGCCTTTGTCAAGAAAGAGCCAGCCGCCGGGAAGTATTTCAGGCGTTGGTATGGCTCCGACGAGTTCATCAATCGCCGCCCGCGCTGGTGCTTGTGGTTGGGCGATGCCAACCCCGTTGAACTCGTGAAACTTCCCGAATGCATGAAACGAGTTGAGGCCGTCAGGAACTATCGCCTCGAAAGCAAAAGCCCGGGAACGGTGAAGTTGGCCGACCGCCCCACGAGGTTCCATGTGGAGAATATGCCGAAAGGCAATTACCTGTTGATACCCCGCGTTTCGTCAGAGCGTAGGCCATACATTCCGATTGGCTTCATGCCTGCGGATTGCCTTACGAGCGATTCCGCTCACATTACGACAGGGGCAACCCTCTATCATTTCGGCATCCTTACTTCTTCCGTACACAACGCTTGGATGCGAGTGGTGTGCGGGCGGTTGAAATCGGATTTCCGTTATTCCAAAGACATCGTTTACAACAATTTCCCGTGGCCGGTTCCAACCGAGCAGCAACAAAGGAAGATAGAACAAACCGCCCAAGCCATTCTCGATGCCCGCGATGTCTATCCCGAGGCTTCGTTTGCCGACATGTACGGCAACCTTTTCCTGTTCCCCGAACTGTTGAAGGCCCACCGCGCCAACGATGCCGCCGTGATGGAGGCATACGGGTTCCCAAAAGGTGCTTCGGAACCGGAAATTGTTGCTCAATTGTTTGTAATGTATCGGGAACTGACTGATTGAAAATAGACTATTGTTTTATCTCCCTACAAACTGATAAGCCCCCAAATCGGGTGCGCCCACGCGCGAAACGCCGTCCAAGTCGTAGGGCAATTCGTTTCCAAACAGCGGGTTGCCTGTGCCGATGACGGGCGAGGCGATGCTGTCGATGTGGCAGTCGGACTTCATCGCGTCGGCGAAATAGGGTTCAAGGTTGAAGAGGCAGTGGCTGAAGCCGGGCATCGTGCCGTTGTATTTCTCCGACTTGACGAGGCAGTGGTCGAAGAGGTAGGTGGAGTCGGCATCGGGGCCAAAGCTCGTCTTGAACTCGTCCTTCTGCTTGCCGTAGATGATGCAGTTGTCCATCTCCATGTGGAAGGGATAGTAGAAAATCTCGTTGTTGCCGTCAACGGCGCGGTTGGTCACCACGACGGCATTTTCGTTCTTGTTGTGCTCGTTGGCGTTCCAATAGTTGGCGATGGTGCCGTGCACAAAACGGTAGTCGCCGCCAAAGGCCCACACGTTGGCGAGGCCACAGTTGGCAATCACGAAGTTCTTGGCCTCAACGGGATAAAGGATGGAGTGGATCCCATATCCGCTTTGGTTTTCGATGACGGTATTGTCGATACGCAGGGCGCATTCGGTCGCCTTCAGCGACGACTGGCAGTTGAGGCCGATGGTGCCGTTGCGGATGATGGCGTGGCTGATGCGATGGTCGGCTCCGGCGCGACCGTCCATCATCAGGATTTGCTCCCATTGCCCTGGCGTGTCGTTGTAATACGGCTCCAAGCGGTCTCCTTGGATGATGACGGGTTCGTCGACAGTCCCATTGATGATGAGTTGTCCGTCGCTCCACGAGAAGATGCCGCCGCCTTTGTGGCAATACACCTTGGTTCCCGCCTCGATTTTCAGTGTCCCGTAGGAGTTGATGAGTGCCCAGCCGTAGATGACGTATGGCCTTTCGTTGGTCCAAACCGTCGTTTGCAGGCTGTCGGCAACGATGTGGTAAGGGTAATCCACGTTGCCCAAAGTGACAACCTTGTCGGCAACGATGTAGTTGGCGTTTTGTCCCCATGCCAAAAGCTTGATGGTCTGTGTGTTGCCATTGGTGATAAATTCCAGTTCGTCTTCAACTACGAAAGGCGTGTTGAGGTCGTTCGGGTTGATGGTGACGCGCAGGAACGAGAAGAGACTGTCGCCGGCAGGGATGATTTTGTCGTAAAACTCGATGCCGCTCTCGCCGTCAATATTGAGGCGGTAAGGTGAGTTGTCGCCGCCCATAAGACGTATCGAACTGATTTTCAAGTCGTCGCTTTGCCTGTTGTAAATCCTCAGCTGGTGCGTGGCCGAACCGAGCGAGGTGAACACCGTGTCGAACAAGACCGTGTCAGCCGAAAACTCAAGTTTCAGGTTGGCATCGGGATTGATTGTGTTGGTTTTCTTGCAAGAATATCCGGCAAAAACCAAGAGGCTCAGTATGAGGAAGATATGTCTTTTTTTCATGACGATGGATAAAAAAGCAAAATTAAACTTTTATTTGATACGATTGGAAACGGATTTTATTGTATTTTTGCGGAAAATTCAAAATGATGAGAAAGTTTGGAATTATCGCATCGCTTTGTTTGATGTTATTGGGCTTTTGTGGCAATGCTTCGGCGCAGACCTCTTCCGATAGGCAGGACATGCGTGGAAGGATGGTCTATGGTGGCAATTTCGGCTTCGGTCTCCATGGTAGCCGTTTGTCGTTTTCGATTGCGCCGCAGGTGGGCTATCGCATCTTCAGTCCTTGGGAGATTGGCGTTCGTGGCATCTATAATTTGAATTGCTATTTCGACAAATACGTTGGCAATACGTTCCGCCACTATTTTGGCGTGGCACCCTATACCAATGTCGAGGTCTTCAGAGGCTTGTTCCTGCATGTCGAGGACGAGATCATGTATGGCGTGGCCCGCTATCAGAGTGAGACGGTGTCGTCGAAATGGTTCAACAGCGTTTTCGTTGGAGGGGGCTATCGGCAGTATGCCTACAATGGCAGCTTCGTCTATTTCATGGTGCTCTACAACCTGAGCTGGAGTAGCATTTCCACTGGCGGTATGGATACGCCTTATGCCGCGCCCTTCGCCATCCGCGTTGGCTATTGTTTTTGATTACCCAATCATCCTTTCAAGGTCGCGTTTCGAGTCTTTTGTTTTCAGGCTCTCGCGCTTGTCGTAGAAGTGTTTGCCTCGCGCCAAGGCAATGTCCAACTTGGCCAATCCCTTGTCGTTAATGAATAAGGTGACGGGCACGATGGTGAAGCCTTTTTCCTGCACTTTGTTCTTCAGTTTGCGCAGCTCGCGTGCGGTGAGCAGCAGCTTGCGATCGCGCTTCGGGTCGTGGTTGTTGTAGGTGCCTTGAGCGTATTCCGAGATGTGCATCCCGATGACAAACAGCTCGTTACCCTTAAATGAACAATATGAGTCCGCCAATGTGGCCTTGCCGTTGCGGATGGACTTGATCTCCGTTCCCGTCAGCACGATGCCTGCCGTCAGCGTCTCCACGAGGAAGTACTCAAACGAGGCGCGTTTGTTCTTTATCTTGATATTGTTGGTGCTCTTTTTTTCCATAATGGCGGCAAAATTACAAAATTCTTGCCAATTATTGCTATTTTTGCCCCATGAATACCATCGGACACATCTTCAGGCTCACCACTTTCGGCGAGTCGCACGGCACGGCTATCGGTGGCGTCATCGACGGCTGCCCCTCGCAATTCAAGTTGGACTTCGATTTCATTGACAGCGAATTGCGACGTCGTAAGACCGCGCAATCGACAACAAGTTCGCAACGCTCGGAACCCGACAAAATCGAATGGCTCTCGGGCCTGCTCGACGGGGTGACTTTGGGCACGCCGATTGCCTTCATGGTGCGCAACGAGGATTGTAAACCAGAGGATTACGAGGCGTTGAAAGATGTGTATCGCCCTTCTCATGCAGATTTCACCTATGAGCAAAAATACGGCATCCGCGACTGGCGCGGGGGCGGAAGGGCTTCGGCGCGGACCACCTTGCCCATTGTGGTGGCGGGTGCCATCGCGAAGCAGATCCTGATAGAAAAAGACATTTTTGTCAGGGCTGAGACGGTTTTCATGGGCGATGCGGAACAGGCTCGAAAAGAGGGCGATACGGTGGGTGGTATTGCCGAATGCCGTATCATGGGCGTGCCGGCGGGCTTGGGCGAACCGATGTTCGGGAAGTTCTCGGCTGAGTTGGCCCATGCCATGTTCAGCCTGCCAGCCGTGAAGGGCTTCGAGATTGGCGACGGATTTGCCTTGGCGCAGATGAAAGGCTCCGAAGCCAACGACACCAATATTAATAAAGATGGTCGCATTACCACGTTGACCAACCATTCGGGCGGCATCCAAGGCGGCATTACCAATGGCAACGACGTGGTTTTCCGTGTGGCCTTCAAGCCGATACCGAGCATCGCCAAGTCTCAACAAACGGTGAACAGGGCAGGGGAGCCATGCGAAATCTCCATCGGCGGACGGCACGACGTGTGCGCCCTGCCGCGTGCCTTGGTGCTGGTTGAGGCTTTGGCGGCGATGGTCACCTTCGACCAGCTTCTGCGCTCCCAATCCATGGTCTGACAAGGGTTTTCAACACCTTTTGTTGATAAGCCTGTTGATAACTTGTTGATAACTTGTTGATAAGTTTTCCGGAAATTAGGTATTTTTACCTATGAATTGTCGATTTTTAATCCATAACTTTGCCATGATAATGTTGCGCAAAACATTTTAGCGCTATTATTTTTTGGATTTTTGTATTTATTTCATTAAAAATCAAAAAGTTATGAATAATATATACAAATATTTGTTGGCCTTGGTCCTTGCAATTGGCCTGTCGACAAACGCTAATTCCCAAGATTATGTTGCTATAGGTAGTGGAACCAGCAGCACCTATGGATATGAGTTGCCTACCTATAACTCTTATGGTTATTCATTCACGGAACAGATAGTGACGGCTTCGGAAATGGGGAACGAAAGCAGGACGATTGACGCGCTCGCGTTCCAATATTTCTATGACAGCCCGATGACCAGGACTTGTGCCATCTATATTGGCCATACCACAAAGTCGGCATTCAGCAGCAGTGGCAGCGACCATGTCTCCATCGAAGGGCTTCAACAGGTCTTTGATGGCGAAGTCACGTTTTCCGCTTCCTATCCCGATTATTGGAACATGATTGTTTTCTCTTCGGGCTTCGAATACAATGGCACCGACAACCTTGTAGTGGTGGTCTATGACTATTCTGGCAATAGCGGACATGGCAACAATGCGTTCTACACCCATTACACTTCGGGTTATATGAGCATGTGCTATTACTCTGGCAGCTCATTCGAACCTACCTCGCCATCAGGATCTTATTCAAGGCTCCAGTATCGCAACAACATGCGTCTTGTCACTTTGGAAGAGGGTGTGCCCTTCAATTTCATTGCGAGCGACGTTTCGCAGCGATTTGCCACATTGGGCTGGCAGGTCATGGGCGAAGCCACAAGTTTTACGGTGGAGTATGACCTTGCCGATGCGCAGACTTGGCAATACTCCCAGAACTCCACGAACAGCTCGGTACAAATTACGGGACTCACGCCCAACACCGAATATAAGGCCCGTGTGAAAGCCTCGAACGGTCGTGGTTTTGGCGACTATTCGGAGGAGATCACCTTCACCACGCTTGATTTCGGCATGATTGGCTATGGCGACGACCACACGAATGGCGATATGTTGCCTGTTACGTTTGACGAAGACTTTGATTACTCGTGGACCCAACAAATCGTTTTGCAGTCGGAACTCGGCGCGGCACAGTATCTCGATGGGTTGATGTTCCAATGCAACGGGTTGGAGTATGGCTTCCTTTATGACGAATTGAGGGTTTATGTTGGCCATACCAACAAGACCTCGTTCAGTGGCACGACCGACTACATTTCGGCCAGCAATATGACTTTGGTCTACTCAGGATCAAATCCGGGTTCGGGTGGCGAAATCGGTCCCAAAAGCTCCCAAGGTGAAGAGCCTCAACGCGGTGGCGTTTACAACAATTACAACAGCTTCAATATTTTGTTCGACACCCATTTTGCTTACAACGGCACGAGCAACCTCGTGGTGGCCATCTACTACAAAGCCAGCGAAAACACGGGAGGCGGTCACATCATTGGGCCTGAATTTCTTCCGAGGTCGGGAGGGTCGGGGCCTTTCTTGACCCATGCCACCGATGCCAACATGGCACTGAGCTTTGCCGATGCCAACGAGATCTCGGTCACGTCGCCGTCGGCAAGCTCGGTGGAATGCCTGCCTTATCGCAACAATCTCGAGGTGAGCTTTGCCGAGCCTGCACCTTATAATATATATGTCACCTGCATCAAGACCGACAGCGCCAAGGTGCGCTGGATGATGGACGGCAGTGCAAGCCAATATGCCATTGAACTGAACGGCGAAACCGTCGGCACCACTACCTCGCTTGAATACACGCTGGAGGATTTGGACCCCATGGATTATTATTATGTGCGTGTGGGCGCCGACGACGGGCAAGGCAACATCATTTGGTGCGATAACGAAGCCAATTTCCAGACGATGGGGCAGGACGTGAATGTCATGATGGGTTCGGGCTACGAAACCGAAAAGGGCAACCTGTTGCCATTGAACAGCGCGGCATCCTATTCGTTCACCGAACAGATTGTGTTGGCCTCCGATTTGGGCGTAGAGGGTTATCTGCGAGGATTACAGTCCATGTTTGACGGATGGAACATGAATCGCGACCTGACCGTTTGGGTTGGCACTACTACGAAGACGGCTTTCAATGGGACTGCCGACTATGTGCCGGTAAGCCAACTGACACAGGTGTTTTCGGGGACTGTCGGGTCAAGTGGCGGCGACGAGACGGGAAATGGCCTCTCCATCGAGTTCGCTACGGCTTTTGATTACAACGAGACCGACAATCTCGTCATCGCAGTCTATTGCGATGGCGGCTATCATTCGGGGAATTTTACGACCCATACCGTTGCCGATGCCATGGCATTGAGCTTCAGCAGCGACACATATTTTGCGGCCAACGACCTTACTGGCGTTTCGGGCATGGCGTTGAACTGCCGCAACAACATGTTGTTCACGTTCCTTTTTGAAGGCGTGCCATTCAATGTGACGGCCACCGCCATCAAGAATACCACGGCCCGCATCGAGTGGATGATGATGGACCAGGCCACGAGCTACACGGTGCAATACACCACCGCTGACGACTTGGAATGGGAGGATGCGACAGAGCTGACTTCCACATCGCTTAATGTTTCGCTGTCGGGCTTGCAGCCATCGACCGAATACATGGTGCGCGTGAGGGCTGCCAACGGTCGTGCCTACGGCGATTGGTCGGAGGTGACTTATTTCACGACCAACTCCAATTCCTCGCTGGTGACCATCGGCACGGTGAGCGGCACAGAGGGAGGCGACTTGCTCCCCACCAACATGAGTTCAAGCTATTCGCTGACGCAGCAAATCCTTCTCCCCACTGACATTGGCGGGGCTTGCAGCATCGAGGGACTGTCGTTTTTCTTCGACGATATTTATGAGACGCGCAACCTGAAAATCTATTTGGGACACACCACGGAAACCGCATTCGCCAATGCGAACGACTTTGTGACGAGCGGCCTGACCGAAGTGTTTTCCGGCAACGTCAACTTCCAGTATGGACAAACGGACATCGCTTTTTCCACACCTTATGAATATAATGGCAGCGACAACCTCGTCGTGGCAGTTTACGACCAGTCGGGGGATCAAAACGGAAATTATGCTTTCTATACCAATCCAACGACTGCCAACCGCTCCATCAGTTGCATCTCTGAATCGGAGATTTCGCTTGTCGCCCCTTCGGGAACCACGGCTTGCCTTGCACAGCGCAATGTGATGCGATTAGTGGTCTATCCGTTGGGTATGACGAGAAACCTTCATTTGACCGCTTGCGACTTCACCTCGGCCACGGTGGCATGGGATGCCGTCAGTGGGGCTTCTTACTACACCGTTGAATACGCCTTGGCCGATGCCCAGGGATGGTCGAACACTGAGACGGTGAGCACCCCGGAAATCTCGCTGTCAGGCTTGACCCCCGACACCCAGTATAAGATGCGAGTGATGGCCCACCTCGGTTCGGGCGACGGGCCTTATTCCGACGAGTTCGCTTTTGGCACCTTCAGGGAGCCGGGCGAGTTTGTCATCGGTGAAGGGACGGCCTCAACCGATGGCAATAAACTTCCGACCAATACTTATTACAATTATTCGTGGACACAGCAAATCGTCAAGAGTTCCGAAATACGGTCTACCGGAGGAATCGAGAAGATTGGCTTCCAGTATTTCTACGGCACCTCATATACCAGAAATCTGACGGTTTATCTCGGCCATACCACCAAGAGCAAGTTTGCGAACAGTTCTGACTATGTCCCTGTTGCCAACCTTACGCAGGTCCATAACGGCAACGTGACCTTCAACAGAAACGGCACGGGCTATTGGTGCACCATCACGCTGGCCACACCTTTTGAATACAATGGCATCGACAACCTCGTTGTGGCAGTTTATGACCATACGGGTTCCTACAATAATAGTTCCGCCAAGTTCTATACCCATCCAACAACTGACGCTTTAGCATTATACTATTATACAGACAGCCAGTTTACGCCAGATGTGGCTTCCATGAACATGCTGACGAACAGGAACAACATGAAGATCGTTTTTGGTGCTCCTCATGTGACCGCTTCGCCCGAAAGTCTCAGCATGGGTGAGCGTCCCAGCGGCAAATGGAAGCAACCCATGACGCTGACGTTGCAAAACGACGGCATGGAAACCACCGTGTCGTCCATCACTTCGAGCAATGGCTTCTTCGTCGTTGATGCGCCCGAAACGCCTTTCACCTTGGGCGCGGAGCCTGTGCAGCTCACTGTTTCCACGGGAACGGGAACGGGCGAACAAACCGGCACCCTCACGGTGACCTTCCAAGGCGGTAGCCTCCAGATTCCTGTTTCGGCTACGGGATATGAAGCGGCGACGCCCGACGTTTGGGAGCTGGCTCGCGAGGTGAACGGACTGCCTTACGAGGAGTCGTTCACGACGAGTTCGAATCTGCACAACGTGTATAGCCTTCCTGGGGGTCGGCCTGACGGGAAAGACGCCGTATTCAAGTTGGTGTTCGACAGCGATGTGATCTTGAATGCCAGCGTAGCGGAAGGCGAGAATGGGAAGATTGCGCTCTACGGTGAAGGCTTTGGTGGCCTCGGAGGTCCTTCTACAGGCAACAACATCGTGGGCGAAAGCGGTTCCACGACAGGCAATTGTGACTTCGAGACGGGCGACTTGAGCCAATTGCCTTTCAGCAATACATCAACCTATCCTTGGGTGATTTGGTCGAGCAATCCCCATGCAGGCAGCTATTGCATGGCCAGCGGTAACTATAATGTGCAAAGTTCGGAATCGAGTATCGAGTTGACTGTCGAGTTCGTTGAGGCAGGCTCTGTGTCGTTCTATAGCCGTGTTTCATCTGAAGGTGGAAGTTGGGATTATGGACGTTTCTACATTGATGGTAACCAGCAATATAGTGAAGGTGGCACATCGCCCAATAGTTGGACACTACGCTCCTACAATGTTACGGCAGGCACCCATACATTAAAGTGGAATTATCGAAAGGATGGCTCCGTTGACAGCGGTGAGGACCGTTATTACATTGACGACATTACCTTTACGGGCGTGAGCAACCCAGCGGAAATCGTTGACATGGTGGTTCCCCAAGGCACCTATTATCTCGTGGCTTCCTCGACGAGCGACAACTTTACGGTGAACATCGGCGGACAGACCATGCCCGCGCCCGAAGTGGTCAGCAATCCTCAACCCGAGGATGGTTTCGTCGTCTACAACAACATTTCAAGCATCGACCTCGCTTGGGAGTTTGGTCAATACACCACCGAATACCAACTATTGGTGGGCGAGACCAATCCGCCTACCGACGTGGCCGTGGCTTGGACCTCGCAATTGGCCGAGACCTATAGCTTGGCATTGCAGAACCAAAAGACCTATTATTGGCAGGTCAATGAGCGCAACTCGACGGGCACCACCAATGGCCCCGTGTGGTCACTGACGACCAACCAGATCATCCCGAGCGCGAACAATATCATCTATGTGACGCAGAATGGTGCCGGAACAAAGGAAGGCTCCTCGTGGGAGAATGCCGCCGACAACCTGGGCGCTGTTTTGAACATTGCCAACACGATGACACAGAAACCCACAATTTGGGTGGCCGAGGGCACCTACATGGGCGATAGCATTGCCGCCAACAACGCCTTCACCATGATTGCCGGCGTGAATGTGTATGGTGGTTTCGCGGGAACGGAAACCGAGCTCTCGCAGCGCGACTATGCCAACCATCCGACCATCCTCGACGGACAGAACGTGCAGCGTGTGCTCTACCAACCTCAGGCCTTCACCTCGTCGACGGCGGCCACTTGGGACGGCTTCGTCATCGAGAACGGACGTTTGACTACAGACCAGTATGGTGCCGGTGTCTACCTCCGCCAGTATGGCACGGTGAAGAACAGTATCATCCGTAACGACACGATCATGTCCAACATAGGAAATGCTTATGGCGGTGGCGTGTATATGAACTATGGCACGTTGGAGAACTGCGAGGTTTACGGCAACATGGCCCGATATAACGGAACTTCTGGTTATTATGCCTATGGTGGTGGCGTGTCGGCCAACTATGGTACAATTGTCGGTTGCCATATCCATAACAACCAAACCCAAGGCTATAATAGTAGTAATTATGCCCGTGGCGGTGGTGTATATGCCCATAATTTGGTGAATGTCAGCGGATGTACGATTACGAACAACTATGCATATAACGGCCAAGGCGGCGGTATTTATGCCAATGGTAACAACAATTCGAACCGAGCGAATATCAGTGACTGTCTTATCGAGAAAAACAGGTCAGGCAATGGTGCCGGTATCTATATGAACAGTTACTCCACGATGGTCAACTGCGTAATTGCCAACAACTATACGAATTGGAGTAGTGGCAATGGTGGCGGTGTGTATTCCTCATCAAACACCAACATCGTCAACTGCGACATCGTGAACAATGGCATGTATAGTAGTGGTTATGGTGCTGGTATCTATGTCGGAGGAACCACAGCGATGGCCAACACCGTGATTTGGGGCAACCGCATTGGGACCACGGTGAGCAACATCTATAACAACAGCACATTGAATGCCTCTTATTGCGCCGTGGAAGGCGGCTACTCAGGCAACGGGTTTATTACCATCGACACCAATAACGAAGGTGGCTTGTTGTCGCCCAAGTTCACCGCGCCCACTGCTGGAGCTGGTAATAGCTACAGCGGCGGCGACTGGACCTTGCAGGAAGGCTCGTTCCTCATCAACCGAGGCAACAACAACGCAACGTACATTTCGGACCACGACTTGGCAGGCAATGCGCGTATCCAGCATGAGACTGTCGATATTGGCGCCTATGAGTCGGATTACGATGCTTCGGCCACCATCACGCCTGATGCCAACAACATCGTCTACGTCACCGTTGAAGGTGCTGGCACCAAGGATGGTTCGTCGTGGGCCAATGCAGCCGATGACATCAACCTCGTGATGAACCTCGCCTCGCTGATGACGACCAAGCCCACGGTTTGGGTGGCCGAAGGTACATACGTGGGCGACAGCATCGCCACCAACAACGCCTTCCGCATGGCGCCAGGCGTGAATGTGTATGGAGGTTTCGCGGGAACTGAGACCGAGCTCTCGCAGCGCGACTATGCCAACCATCCGACCATCCTCGACGGACAAAACGTGCAGCGTGTGCTCTACCAGCCCCAGGCCTTCACTTCGTCGACGACGGCCACTTGGGATGGCTTCGTCATCGAGAACGGACGTTTGACTACAGACCAGTATGGTGCCGGTGTCTACCTCCGCCAGTATGGCACGGTGAAGAACAGTATCATCCGTAACGACACGATCATAAGCTCAAGTAATGCCAGTATCTATGGTGGCGGTGTCTACATGAATTACGGCACATTGGATAATTGCGAAATCTATGGCAACAGCGTGCGGTATAATGGGACATCCTCCTATTATGCCTCTGGCGGTGGTGTGTATGCCACTAATGCCGCAACGATTACGGGTTGCCATATCCATGATAACTATGCGCGTTCTTATTATTCGGATTATGGAACGGGCGGTGGCTTGTATTTGAATGGCAATGGAAGCTATTGCATCGTCAACGACACGCGCATCGAGAACAACAAGTCGTATGGTGGTGCGGGTGTCTATACCTACTACGCTCGGCTCGGCAACTGCATCATTGCCAACAACTATGTACTGACAAGCGCGGGTAAGGGTGGCGGTGTTTATTCTACTGGGTATTCTTACCTGACCAACTGCGACATCGTCAACAACCTTATTTATTACAGCGCCAGCTACACTGCCTACGGAGCGGGTGTCTATTCCTCTGGTTCAACCTATTTGACCAACTCGGTGGTGTGGGGCAACCGCATCGGTACGACTGCCAACAATATCTATAACAACAGTGGCATGAGTGCCACCTATTGCGCCGTGGAAGGCGGCTATACAGGCACGGGCAATGTCAGCCTCGCCGGACAAAACACGGGCAATGTGATGTCGCCGATGTTCGCCAATCCCACCGCAGGGGCCGGTACGGACTACAGCGGTGGCAACTGGACGCTGCTGCAAGGCTCCTTCCTCATCAACCGAGGCAACAACAATGCGACTTACATTTTGGACCACGACTTGGCTGGTGGCGAGCGTATCCAGCAAGAGACCGTCGACATTGGAGCTTATGAGTCGCCATACGATGTTTCGGCCACCATCACGCCTGATGCCAACAACATCGTCTACGTCACCGTTGAAGGTGCTGGCACCAAGGATGGTTCGTCGTGGGCCAATGCAGCCGACAACCTCAATCTTGCGGTCACTTTGGGCACGATGATGGATCCCAAGCCCACGGTGTGGGTGGCCGAAGGCACCTACGTGGGTGATAGCGTCGCCAATGGTAGCGCCTTCACGATGTATGCAGGCGTGAACGTCTATGGCGGCTTTGCCGGAACAGAGACCTCTCTCGATGAACGTAACTATGCAGACCATCCCACTATCCTCGACGGTCAGAATGTGCAACGTGTCTTGATGCAGAATGCAGCTTTCTCCGAAATCAATGCAGCTGCATGGGATGGCTTCATCTTCCAGAACGGTCGTCTTACCACCAATGCATCGGGTGCAGGTGTCTATTTGCGCCAAAACGGTACAATCAGGAATAGTATCATCCGCAACGATACAATTGTTACCAACGCGGGAAGTGTTTACGGCGGCGGCGTTTACATGAACTATGGCACCTTGGAGAACTGCGAGATTTATGGCAACAATCTGAGGTATAACGGTACCAACTCATACTATACCTATGGCGGCGGTGTGTATGCCAATTATGGAACAATCACCAATTGCTACATCCATGACAACGAATGCAGGGCCTATTACAGCGGCGACTATGCTGAGGGTGGTGGCGTCTATGCCAACAATGTGGTGACCATCAGTGGGTGTACGATTTCGCGCAACGAGGCCTATTCGGGCAACAGCGGTGGCATTTATGCCAATGGCAACAGCTCGACGAACCGCGTCAGCATCAGCGACTGCCGCATCGAGAACAACACGGCGCGCACCGCTGGCGGTATCTACACGCATTGCGCCACGATGGTGAACAGCATTGTGGCCAACAACTATGTGAACACCAGCAGTGGCTCGGGCGGCGGCGTCTTTGCCTCGTCGTATACCACTATCGTCAACTGTGACATTGTCAACAACGCTTTGTATAGCAGCGGCTCTGGTGCAGGTATCTATGTCGGCGGAAGCTACACCACGATGACCAACACAGTGATTTGGGGCAACCGCATCGGCACATCTGCAAGTAATGTCACAACGACGTCAAATTCTCTGACGGCCACCTATTGCGCCGTCGAAAACGGTTTGGGCGGAACGGGCAATATCTCGCTTTCCACCGCGAATATGGGCGGTAGCATGTCGCCGATGTTTGTGAATCCCACCGAAGGCGCTGGCACTAACTACAGCGGCGGCGACTGGAACTTGCTCGAAGGCTCCGTATTAATTAATATGGGTTACAATTCGGCTGCCAACATGCCTGAGACCGACATCGCAGGCAACGAGCGTATCCAACAGGAAAGGGTGGACATCGGCGCCTACGAGTCGACCTATGCCCCATTAGTGGTCACGCCCGGTGCCAACAACATCATCTATGTTTCGGTGGAGGGTGCAGGCGCGATGGACGGCTCGTCGTGGGAAAACGCGGCCAACAACCTCAACCTCGTGGCGGCGATGGCTTCAACGATGAGTCCGCGCCCGACTGTGTGGGTGAAGGAAGGCACCTATACGGGCGATGGCGTTTCGACAAGTGCTTTCCGCATTATGCCTGGCGTGGATGTGTATGGCGGCTTCGCCGGAACGGAGACCTCGCTCGACGACCGTAACCTTGATGAACACCCCACCATCCTCGACGGACAAAACCTGCAACGTGTGCTTTCGCAAGGCACGTCGTTCACTACCGCAGCCGATACAGCCACTTGGGACAGCTTCATCATCGAGCGGGGCCGTCTGAGTTCGGGCAACGGCGCGGGCGTGTGGTTGGGCCGTTATGGTACAATCAAGAACAGCATCATCCGCAACGACACCATCGTTGGCACCTCCACATCCAGTGGCGCTGGCGTTTATGTCTATTATGGTACCTTGGAGAACTGCGAAATCTATGGCAACTCGATTTCCAACAGGGTTTCAAGCCAGTTCAATGGCGGCGGCGTGTACGTCTCTTATGGTACCTTAATCGACTGTGACATCCACGACAACAGCGTCAATAACACTTATAGCACTTCATACAGTCAGGGTGGTGGCGTTTGGATGCAATATGGTACGATGACGGGCTGCAACATCCACAACAATACCACCAATGGTCAAGGCGGTGGTGTCTATGTGAGCAGCAATTCGTCCTCAACCAGAACGATGATCACCAATTGCCGCTTCGAGAACAATACGGCCTATGAGGGCGGTGGCGTCTATAATGGCAGCTATACCACGCTGACGGGCTGCCTTGTGGCCAACAATACAGCGAGCAGTGTGGCCGGCGGTGTGCGTGGCGGTTCCTATTCACAATACATCAACTGCGACATCGTCAACAACTTGGTTACTTCCACGAGCGGCAATGCCGGTGCGGGCTATTATTCCAACACCAGTAATGTCGTGTTCACCAATACCATCCTTTGGGGCAACAAGAGAAACGACACCTACAACCAGTATTATTTCGGCAGCTATACCCCGACCGTGACCTATTGCGCTATCCAAGGCGGCTATGATGGCACGGGCAACATCACCCTTGGCGCCGACAACGAAGGCTCGGAGTTGCATCCCTATTTCAACAATCCGACCGAAGGTGCCGGTGCGGCCTACAGTGGCGGCGACTGGACCCTCGGCGTGGAGTCCATCTGCATCAACCAAGGTACGAGCAACGGATTGACTTTGCCCGAAACCGACTTGGCGGGCAATGCGCGTATCCAACAAGGCACTATTGACATGGGTACATTCGAGTCGCCCTACAATGCCGTCGTCATTACGCCTGATACGCATGGCATCGTTTATGTGAGAACCGAAGACCACGGCACTGCCGACGGTTCCTCGTGGGAGAACGCCACGGGCAACCTGCAATTGGCTGTCAACCGCGCTGGTGCGCATGGTGCCGAGACCCAGGTGTGGGTGGCTCAAGGCACCTACCAAGGCAATGGCGTGGCCGGTGGCAATGCCTTCGTCATGCCGCAAAACATCCATGTGTATGGCGGCTTTGTCGGCAACGAGGCCTACGACTACGACCTCAGCCAGCGCGACCTCGTCAACCATGCTTCGGTGCTCGACGGACAAGGCGTGCAGCGTGTGTTGTACCAGCGCACCGACTTCGCCGAAGCCAACGCTGCCGTTTGGGACGGCTTCTCGCTGACCAACGGAGGTGGCAACGTGTCCGGAGCAGGTGCCTATCTGCAAGCCAACGGCGAATTGCGCAACTGCCGCATCTATGGCAACAATTGTAGCGGACAAAGCGCTGGCGGCGTGTATGCCTACGGTAGTAGCTCGTCGGGCCATGCCAAACTGACCAATTGCCGCATCTATGGCAACGAGGGTTACTATGGCGGAGCATACGGCAATTATGCCACGTTCACCAACTGCCTCATCGAAGGCAATGTGGCACGCAACAGGGCAGGAGGTATCTACATTTCGAGCAACACAAGCCTCCTCCATTGCGGCATCTATGACAATACCGCACCAAACTACGGCAGCGGCATTTATGTAGGTGAAAACACAGGCAACTATTTGCGCAACAGCGTGGTGTGGGGCAACAATGGCTCCATTGCCATCTACAATTCCGGCTCTGTCAATGTGACTTACAGCGCCGTTGAAGGCGGCGTGTATGGCACGGGCAATATCAACCTGACCTCAGCCAACACCAGCAACGTGATGAGTCCTTGCTTCACCTCGCCCGAAACTGGCGACTGGACGCTGCAATCGGCCTCCATCCTAATTAATAAAGGTGTCACGCTAACCGACATGCCCGCAACCGACCTCGCTGGCAACGACCGCATCCAGCAGTCCGTGCCCGACCTTGGACCTTATGAATCGTCGAACATTTCTTCATACGATATTGTGGCTGATGCCAATGGTATCGTCTACGTCAGCGTGGACGGTACCGGCAACGGCTCTTCGTGGGCCAATGCCGCTGGCGACTTGCAGTTTGCCGTCAACCGTGCCGCCACGATGGATCCCAAGCCGGAGGTTTGGGTGTCGTCGGGCATCTATCGCACGCTGCTCCAAGGCACGTCGAGCGCGTTCTATTTCGCTTCGGGCGTGAACGTCTTTGGCGGTTTTGCAGGCAACGAGCCGGCCACGTTCGACAAGGACAACCGCGACTTCGTTTCCAATGTCACCATCCTCGACGGCATGAACGAAAAGCGTGTCCTGTACCAGAAGAATGCCTTCACCGAAAGCACGCAAGCCACTTGGGACGGCTTCACCATCCGCAATGGCTATACGAGTAGCGAGGTAGGTGCTGGTGTCTATATGAAGAGCTACACCCATTTGAAGAATTGCGTCATCACCAACAACAATGCAGGTGACAGCGGTGGCGGTGTGTATTGCGATGGGACTTCGGTCAATGCCAATACCATTATGAACTGCGAAATCATTGACAATCATAGTTCTTACGGTGGCGGTGGTGCTTACATCAATTATGTTTCCTTGGTCAATTGTAAGGTCAGCAACAACAGTGCCTATATGAACGGTAGCAGTTATTCTGGCGGAGGTATCCATGCTCGATATTCCAGAATTGTCAACTGCGAAGTCGCTAATAACCAGTCCTATAATGCTGCTGGTATTTATAGTTACTATTCTCATGTGATTAACACGACCATCGTCAACAATGTTGGAACGCAGTATGGTGGACTCTATGCTTATGCTAGTTCAAGCTATACCCTCACCAACCTTATCATTTGGGGCAATAGTAGTTCATATTATCTTTCGGGTGGTTCCATCACCTACAGCGCCATTCAGGCCAATAGTGTCAGCGGCACGGGCAACATTGCCCTCAATGCCGACAACGATGGGGAAGGGGCTGGCAACTATGTACGCTTCCTCGCCCCCGAGCATGGCATCTATCAACTGCAAAACGAGTCGTCGGTCATCGGCATGGGCGACAATTCCGTTTCGGGATTGCCCGAGAAGGACTTGGCGGGTCGCGACCGTATCATGGGCGGCACCATCGAACCGGGTGCCTACGAGCAGTATTGCACCGAGTATCGTTATAAGACCATCAACCTCAATGCAGGCGGCACCTACAACTTCTATGGCTCGTTCATCAGCCAGCCGGGCACCTATATGCACCAGTGGAGCTACAGCGAGACCTGCGACAGTTTGGTCATCGCCGATGTGACCATAACCTCCTCGATTTGGTACGTCACCACTACGGGTGCCGGCACCATGGACGGCAGCTCGTGGGCCAATGCCTCCAACGACTTGAACGCCACGGTGAACCGAGTGGCACAGCAATCGGGCTATGGCAACCGCCAGATTTGGGTGGCCGAGGGTACCTATACGGGCAATGCCTCTGGCACCAACTTCTACTATGCTGGCGGCATCGATGTTTACGGCGGCTTTGCGGGTAACGAAACGCTGTTCAGCCAACGCGACGTGGAAGCCCATCCTACCATCCTTAGCGGCGCGAGCAACCGCGTGTTGCTGGCTCCGTCGACGACCTATCCTTGCACCGAGGAACTGTCGGGCTTATGGGACGGTTTCGTCTTGCAAAATGGCCAACAGGCGACAATTGGTGCGAACATGACCTTGCGCAACAGCGAAGTCTCGATGCGTGCGGTCGTCAACGGCACGGTGCGTAACTGCGAGTTTACCGGCTTTAACGACAACGGCAACCTGATCATGCTGCGTCTCAACAGCGGTGCGGTGATGGATTCGTGCACGATACACCACAACGTCAGCCGCTATGCCTTGGTGAGGGCCGAAAATGCCTCCATCAGCTATTCGATCTTCCACAACAACACCGTCAGCCGTGCCGATGTGGGCAGTGAGAACAACATGATGTATGGCGCCATCCTCAACGCCATCGACAACGTCACCATCGACCACTGCGACTTCCTGAACAACCGTTTGGAATACACGGGTACGGTCTCCACCAATGCTTCGATGTTCGTCAACATGGGCGGCCTGCGTCAACCCAAGCACACCATCATCGCCTTGCATAATTCCACGATGAAGAACAGCATCGTTTGGGGCAACGAGCAGACCCACTTCACGCACCAGTTCATCGCCAAGGACCGCGCTTCAAGCATCGACTATTGCGCCATCGAGGGCAGCCTCTATAACGGCGTGGGCAACGTGAGGATTGGAAGTGGAAACGACGAGGGCTTGTTCTCGCCGGCCTTTGCCGTCCCGATTACGGGCGCGGGTCATCTCATCTCCACCGACGAGTGCGACCTGAGCCTGTCGAATACCTCCATCTGCCTGAAGCAAGGCGAGGACGGCAGCGACATCGGCGCCATCGCCTCGATAGCTCCTGCCGTTTTGGGCGTTACGCCTTCAGCCGACAACATCATCTTCGTGGATGCCGAGGGTAGCGGCGACGGCTCATCGTGGGCCAACGCCACACCGCATCTGCAATATGCCGTGGCCCGCGCCAACACCTTCGAGCCGGTGGCCCAGGTGTGGGTGAAGGAAGGCACCTATTACGGTCCCGCCACGTCGACCGCTGTCGACACATTGGCCAATGCCTTCAATGTAGTGGAGGGCGTGAATGTGTATGGTGGTTTTGCCGGAACCGAGACCGACCTCGACAACCGCAACATTGCCGAGCATCCCACCTATTTGGACGGCAACCACGCCCAACGCGTGCTTTACCAAAACGAACCGCTCGACGAAAGCCGGCCTGCCATTTGGGACGGTTTCGTCATCCGCAACGGTTACTTAGGCTCGAATGCCTACTACGACTATCCCGTTTCGATGACGGCACATCCTCGTTCGAGCGATGCCTACAACTTGCAGCAAGTGCATGGCGCGGGTGCCGCGTTGATGGATAACGTCACGTTGAGCAACACCGCCTTTGAATGCAACCGCATCGCCCGCCAGTCGGACAGCAACATGGCAGGCCAAGTGAAGGGCACGGCCTTGAGCATCTATGGCGGCCACCTCGACCATGTGACGATCGCCTACGACACCACCGAATACGTCAGTAGCGCGAGCAGCATGGCTAACACCTATCTCTATGCCATCAACACGCAAATCGACAGCAGCAACTTCAACCACAATATCGGAAAGATTGCCCTTTATGGTTGCACGGTGAGCGCTTCGCGCTTCGAATACAACCAAGTGCGCACCGAGTTGCCGGCCATGGACGACCTCAACGAGGCCCAACTGTATGTGGATGCCTCCACGATGCGCCATTGCTTCTTCAGCAACAACAATGCTGTCGCCCTCAGCCGCAACTTCACAAGCTCGCAATGCGGCAACACATTCGTCAATTGCCAAATCGACCACAACAACGCCATGGCGGTGGTGAAGCACAACAAGTCGTACAACGACACCTTTGTCAACTGCAACATCTGCAACAACCGCTCCACCAACACGGGCACGACCTACCTCGTCAGCGGTGGCATTTTCCGGAACACCGTGATGTGGGGCAACCGCAACTACAGCGACTCGCCCGCCCATATCGACGGACTGCACTTGGAGAGCAATTTCGACTTCAGCAATTCGGCATTGGAATTGGGCCTTGAAGGCAACGACAACGTCATCAACTTGGCAACGAGCAACACGGGCAGCAGCCAGGCTTATGCCTATCCTGGCTTCCTCGCCCCCAACTCTGGCGACTATGAGCTGACCAACGAATCGTCGCTCATTGATGCCGGTAGTGCCTCGCTGATTGATGAAGAATTCGACATGTTAGGCAATCCGCGCGTCAACGACAGCACGGTCGACATTGGCGCCTACGAATACAAGTGCATCCTTTATCGCGAGTACAGCGACTTCTCGTTGGCCAATGCCTATCCTTTCTATGGCGAGTGGCTCACCGAGTCGGGACAGTATGTGCACCGTTGGCCCATCTCGCAGGAATGCGACAGCGTGGTGGTCTTGAACCTGAGCTTCAAGCGCATCATTTACGTCACCGAAAACGGCGGCGGCCTGATGAACGGCACCTCGTGGGAGAACGCTTTCGGCGACCTGCGTTTGGCCACCGAAGCCTCGGGCGAGAACCCGATGGACCGCACACAGATTTGGGTGGCCGAAGGCTTGTATCGCGGCGACGGCACCTCGGTCAACGCCTTCAAGCTCTATCCCAACGTTGAGATGTACGGCGGCCTGACGGGCACCGAGCTGGCCGACTACGACCTCAGCCAGCGCGACCTACAGAACCATGTCACCACCTTGGACGGCGACTACATCCAGCGAGTCATCTACATGGTGGACGACTGCACGCCAGAGACGGCTTGCGTCATCGACGGTTTCGTCATCAAGAATGGCTATTCGCGGCAGGATGTCACGTCGGGTACGGCCCTCTTCCTGAAGAAATATGTCCATGTGCGCAACTGTAAGATTACGGAAAACTACACATGGAGCGGAGTGGAAGCGGTTTGGATGAAGACCGACTATATGGAGATTGCCGACAAGAAGGTGATTGTCAATACGTTTGAGAATTGCGAATTTACCGACAACCAAGGCGCGTATGCCGTGGCCTCTGACCATGCCTCGTTTGTCAACTGCAAGTTCTCGGCCAACAAGGGCTATGGTGTCAAGGCCATTACCTACAGCCGTTTCGAGAACTGCGAGTTTGTCGGTAACGGTGTGGATAATAACGGTGCCGGTTATGGCCTCCAACGTCAAGGTGTGGGTGCCTATCGCTATGTGGACATGATGGGCAGCGACATCTATTCCAAGGACTTCATGGACATGACCAACTGCCAGATTAGAAACAACAAGGGCAGCGGCATTTACGACCAACCATGTTGCTTTGGACATGCCGAGGCGAACGTGATGAGCTGCGTCATTGCCAACAACCGTGCCACAACGGGCGACAACAAGCGTGGCGGTGCCATCTTCCACCAAACCTCCGACTTCAACATCATGTGCTCCACTATCGTCAACAACCAGGCGTCGGACGACGGTGGCGCCCTGTACGGAACTGGCTTCCATATCGTCAACACGATACTGCATAACAACCGTGCCGGTGGCAAAGTGAACCAGCTTTCCAATCACTGCTATGAAATCATCGAAGGCTGTAACTTGGATGGCAGTCCATTGATATTGTGCGAGATTGAGACCACCGACATCCGCTATTCGGCCATCGAGGGCGGCTATCCGGGCGAAGGCAACATTTTGATCAATAGCGACGACATGCTTGTCAACCTGAACGGCTTCCAGTTGGGTGCCAATTCGGTGTGCGTCAACCAAGGTACGACCGATGGCCTCACCATTCCCGAGTACGACTTGGCGGGCAATTCGCGTGTGCGCCAAGGCCGCATCGACATCGGTGCCTACGAGTCGAACCACACCGGCCGCACGCTGATCCAGCCCGATGCCAACAACATCATCTATGTGAGCAGGGAAGGCAGCGAGACCAACGACGGCTCGTCGTGGGCCAACGCCACGTCGCATTTCCAGATGGCCATGAACATGGCCCTCACCTTCGACCCCAAGCCGCAGATTTGGGTGAAGGAAGGCATCTACGACAACTTGGACGTCGAAAACGCCCAGTACTGGAGCGACCTATGCATCTTGCCGGGCTTGAACGTCTATGGCGGCTTCAACGGCTCGGAGCCGGGCACGTTCCAACTCGACTACCGCCAGCTCAACAACCATCGCACCGTGCTCGACGGCAAGAACAAGCGCCGTGTGATGGAGCAGCAAGATGACTTCACGGGTGCCGACCTCGCAGTGTGGGACGGCTTCGTCATCCGCAACGGCTATGCCGAAAAGGGCTACACGAGCAATATCCAATACCTCTCCGAAAGCGCGGTGATTGCCAATTTCAAGGATTACATGAATGGTGGCGGCATCCTGCTTCGCGACGGCAGCAGCATCGACAACAGTGATATTTACGACAACGTGGCCTACAAGGGCGGCGGCATCTACCGTGGCTCTGCTACAGGTCCTGCCAACTACTTGCGCAACAACAAGATCCGTCGCAACTATGCCATCGAGGAAGGTGGCGGATTGTATATGAACCGTGCCAGTGGCATCTTCTCGGGAGGTTATGGCGCCATCGACACCATCGCCAACTGCGAAATCAGCGGCAACACCTCCGACCGCCATGCAGCCTCGGTGACGCAACGCGCCAACTTCATCAACTGCTCGGTCATCAAGAACAAGACGGAAATCTATTCGTTCGACACCATCACCTCGTCGCACCAATACAACCGCTACGTGAACTGCGTGCTGTGGGGCAACGACAGCCGCAACTACGCATGGCAGACCGATGGCCGCGACAACACCTACGAATATTGCGCCATCCAAGGCGGTCGCGACGGCGAAGGCAACGTCAACCTCGAATTGGAGAACACGGGCGACGACCCGAACCTGAGCTATCCCTTCTTCATCGATGTCGACGAAGAGGTTTACCAGCCCTCCGAAAACTCGGCCCTCGTCAATGTGGGTAACAACGACTACCTCTATGGCGAGAAAGACCTGGCCAACCACGATCGTGTGAAAGACGACATCGTCGACATGGGAGCCTACGAGCAAGGCTGCCTCAACTACCGCCACATGCACGTCGTGGCCAACGAAAGCTACGACTTCTACGGACAGCACTTGACCGTTTCGGGCAGGTACCAGTACCAATGGACACCTGCTGGCATGGATTGCGACAGCTTGGTCAGCCTCGACCTCGAAATCCGCAAGATCTGGTATGTGCGCGAAGGCGGCTATGGAACACGCGACGGTTCGTCGTGGGACAATGCCATGGCCAACCCCAACGATGCCTTGACCGCTGCCTCCAGCTTCCAAACCGAAGCCTCCAAGCAGATTTGGGTGGCAGCGGGCACTTACGCGGGCGACGGCTATTCCGGCCAGGCCTTCCGACTGGTGCCCAACGTTGAGATCTATGGTGGCTTCACCGGTGAAGAGAGTGAACAGTTTGACATCAGCGACCGCGACATCAGCGCGGCACCCACCATCCTTGATGGTAGCCACAGCCAACGCGTTGTCGGCAACTACGGTATCGAGAACTCGTTTGGCCCAACGGCTCGCGGCTACATCGACGGCTTCGTCATCCAAAACGGATACACGACCCAAAACGGCGGCGGCATCTATGCCAAGAACTACATTACGGTGAAGAACTGCGTGATCCAATACAACCAAGGCGGCAACGGCGCGGGTGCCTATCTCGAAAACCGCTGCCAGCTGAGCGACTGCGACATCTATCGCAACACGGCCTTGAATAACGGCGGCGGCGCCTACGTCAATTCTTCCGAATTGACCTACTGTCGTTTGCACAACAACCTTTGCGACAACACTGCCCCGACAGGCACCCGTTACGGCGGTGCCATCTACGGCCAAAACGCCACCATCAACAACTGCTTGATCGACAACAACAGCGCCTTGACCGACAAGGCCAAGGGCGGCGGCATGTACATCGCCAATTCGGCAGTGCCGAGCCAGTTGCTCAACTGCACGATGGTGAACAACTACTCCTACAACCAGGCAGGCGGTATCTACAGCGAAAACAGCGGATCGAACAACGAGTTCATCAACTGCGTGCTTTGGGGCAACCGCACCGACCAGAACACCCAGCAGGTGGCCGTGAGCGGCACTAACGTCCCGATCTATCTGCGTTACTGTGCAGTGCAGGGCGGTGCAGCCGGCATCGGTACCATCACCTTGCCTGCCGCAAACGACAACGGTAGCATCTATGCACCTAAGTTCGTGGCTCCTTCGACCAATGTGGGTGCCAACTACGAAGGTGGCGACTGGCACTTCCAAGACGGCTCCATCCTCGCCAACCACGGCGAGCGGATGCTCTACACCTTGACGCACGACCTTGACGGCGAGACCAGCGACCGTATCAAGAACGACCGCATCGACATCGGTGCCTTTGAGAGCAATACCACCAACGACTACTACCTCGTGCCCGATGCCAACAACACCATCTATGTGAACAAGAACAACACGGGCGGCAACCTCAGTGGCGACAGCTGGGCCAATGCCTTGCCCGACCTCCAGATGGCCATCAACTTTGCCGGTGACGACGACAACCGTCCCAAGATTTGGATTGCCCAAGGCACCTATCCGAGCAACGGTTGGCCCTATGTGGATGCTTTCGTGGCGATGAATGGCGTTGACCTTTATGGTGGCTTCGTCGGTAACGAACCCGCCGACTACGACCTTTCGCAGCGAGACTTCGTAGCCCACCAAACCATCCTTGACGGACAAAACATCCAACGCACCCTGCAACAGGCCAAGAGCGACTATTTCAAGTATCGCCGAATCGAGACCTTGCAGTATGCTACTTACGACGGTCTCACCATCCGCAATGGCTTTGCCCACCTGAAAGAAGGCGGCAACGTGCTGATGTACAAGGGCGAAGTTCGTGATTGCATCATTGAGAACGGTCATGTGCTGCAATGTGCAGGCGGTGGCGGCGGTGGTATCTATGGCGGTTCAAACGTCAAGGTATACCACACCATTTTCCGCAACAACAAGGCAGAGAATTGCACTCAAGGCATGACTGGTTATGGCGGTGGAGGTGCAGGCTGCGGCGGCATCAAGTATTACGACTGCCTCTTTGCCAACAACTCGGCCATTAACTGTCATTACGGTGGCGGTGCCACGCAAGGCGGTACGCACTATAACTCCACCATCGTCAACAACTATGCGTCGAACGAAGGTGGCGGCGTGTGCTCGGGAACGATCTACAACAGCATCCTCTGGGGCAACAAGGTGGGCAACAACCAACCTTGCAGCCTGCCCACGGCCAACTTGTCGGCAAGCAATCCTTACGGCACGATGACAGTGCGTTATTCGGCCATCGAAGGAGGCTATCTCGGCGAAGGCAACATCACCCTCAATGCCAACAACACGGGCAACGGCGACATCAACTACCCGATGTTTGCCGAACCCAGCATCGCTGCAGGTGCCGACTACCATGGCGGCGACTGGACCCTGCTGAATGGCTCGGTCTGCGTCAACCACGGTAATAATGAATATGTGCTTGAAGGCGACATTGACCTCACGCACGGCGAACGTATCCAGAACGAGACCGTCGACATGGGCTGCTACGAGTCGCCCTACAACTTCGACTTCGAGATTGTGCCCGATGCCAACAACATCATATATGTGACCCAAACGGGAGCCGGCCTGATGAACGGCTCGTCGTGGGCCAACGCCACTCCCTATCTGCAATATGCCTTGGAGCGTGCGGCACTCTACACGCCCAAGCCCGACATCTGGATGGCTGCAGGCACCTATACCGGCGACGGCGTGGCCTACAATCCGGCCTTCCTGCTGCCTAACGGCATCGACATCCACGGTAGCTTTGCAGGCAACGAACCGGCCTCCTACGACCTCTCGCAGCGCGACTTCGAGATGAACATCACCATCCTCGACGGCCAGAATCTGCAACAAATCATGCGCCGCGACAATGCCAACAGTGTGTTCAACTACATCACGGGCATCACCTTCCAGAACGGTCGTTCCAACCGCTATGGCGGCGCTGCCGACCTCACTGCTTGCCAATTGGAATACTGCAAGTTTGTCAACAACGCTTATGTGAGAGACGAAGGCAGTGGCGGAGGTGCCTTGATCGCCAGCAATTGCCGTTTCTACCATTGCGAGTTCACCAACAACTATTCGATAAGGGATGGCGGTGCCATTTCCAGTTCGGGTAGCAACATCTTCAACTGGTGTAAGATACAGAACAATACCGCTGTTAGAAACGGTGGCGGTATTGCTGGCAGCGGCGAGCTTTATAACAGCGAAATCAGCTACAACCATTCAGGACGCTATGGCGGCGGTATCTATGGCGCTCCGCAGATGCGCAACTGCGACGTGGTGAAGAACACAGTTGATGTGAGCACAAACCAAAGCGACCCAGGCTCAAACGGCGGCGGCATCTACGTCCAAGGTCAGATGAGCAATGCCTTTGGGGAAACATTGAACAACTATTGGTCGAACAACATCATTTGGGGCAATAGGGCAGGAGCCGTGGTGAGTAACTTGCGTTGCAATGCTCCTGCTAACACCATCACCTTCACTGCCATCGAAAGTGATACTTATATGCCTATCGGCACGGGCAACATCGTGCTCCAGTCGGCCAACACGGGCGACGACCCGACGCTCTACTATGTGCGTTTTGCCGACCCCGACAATGGCGACTTCTCGCTGCTCGAAAGCCCGCAGTCGATGTGTATCGATGCCGGTAACAACAACTTCGCCGCTCCTGGCGACTACGACCTTGCCGGCAACGAGCGCATCCGTAACGGCGTGGTCGACATGGGCTGCTACGAACAGACCCCCGTCGACTGCTACGCCCCGACCAACCTGACCATCCCCGAAGACCTCATCACCTTCACGACCGCCGATGTCAACTGGACTCCTGGCGCCGACGAAGATGAGTGGTTGGTCTACTACATGCGCGTGGGTAACGCCACGCCTACGACGGTGAGCGTCGACACCAACTACATCCAGCTGCAAGGCCTGCATCCCAATTACCAATACATGGTGAAGGTGCGCTCGGTGTGCAGCAACAACGAGATGAGCGGCTACACCATCCCGCAGTATTTCTACACGGCTTGCGATCCCGACAGCATTTATTGGCCGACCTACTTCAACGAGGCAAGCCTGATGCCTTCGCGCGACCAAGACCTGCCGTCGAACTCCACCGTGCTGTTCGCTTGGGATTACATCGAAGGCGTTGATTACTACGACCTTTACCTGTGGCGCACCGATCATGGCAACGGCCTGCCCATCCCGTCGTTCCCTGTGAGGAGGAACCTCCGTACCAACCGCGCCACAGTCGACTTGAACGCCTCGGTATATGACGGCTATGGCGCTTACGACCACTGCCCCGGCTGGGGATGCGACCCCGAGCCTCCGTTGTACCTCCAGCAGAACGACACCACGGGCGTGGCCTACTATGCATGGTATGTGGTGGCCCACAAGGACTGCGCCACCATCCAGAGCGACACGATGACGTTCAACACGGGCTTGCCCGACCTGCACGTCACCGCCCTCGATTGCTCTTATGCCCAAACGGGCCAACTGATGACCGTCACATGGTCGGTCTATAACAATGGTAATGTGCCTACACCCGTAGGGGCCACTTGGACCGACTACATCGTGCTGTCGTATCCTATCAACTGGACGAGAGAGAGCTTCACTTCGAGCGACCCCGAGTCGTTTGTCATCGCCGAAGTGCCCAACCTCATGGCCTTGGACACCAACATGCAATACACTAACCAATACGACATCTTCATCCCTGAAGACATGTATGGCAGCGTGTTCCTCTTCGTGTTGTCCAACTGGCAGAAGTACAGCGATATGCACTTGGACTTCTCGCAATATGGAGGTGTGTTCCCCAATCCTTACACGCCTGACCCGTCGGGCTATCCCTACTATTACATGGAAGGCACCTGCTCGACCGAGTCGTTCCCCGAGATTGTGGAGTGCGACAACTTCTTCTACAAGCAGATCGAAGTCGACATTCCGCCTTATCCCGACCTGATAGCGCGTGAGGTTATACCGCCTTACGAATCGGTTGCGGGCGACAGCATCACCATCAGCTGGAAGCTCATCAACCAAGGCGCGGCTGGCTTCGAGAACGTGCCAGTGACCGACATCGTGTATATGACCACCGATTCGACCTATAATGCGAGCGTCATCACATTGGGATCCTTCACCGACACCATCTCGCTGATGCCTGGCGACACCCTGTTGCGTCATGCCACCTTCGCCACCAACGAGCGCGACATCGACACGTTCAACTTCTTCGTGCGTGCCGACGGCACCAACCGCGTGTATGAATCGCTCTTCGAGGGCAACAACATGTCGCCCGTCTCCGAGCACTCCACCATCCTGCTGCCGGCGCCTCCGCCTGATTTGGCATTCGATTACATGCATTTGGCTTCAGATACGCTCTCGCCCAACGAATGGGTTCGCATGAGTTATAGGGTCTCCAATCATGGCTATGTGGCCGCAAAGCCGATTGTTGGCAACAATGGAATTGTCGACACATGCGGCATTGTCCCGCCATGGCGTGGTGTGCGTTGGACGGATAAGATTTATATTTCAAGCGAGTTGAAGCATGATGGTATTCCAACCTTGAACACCTATGTGGGCAACGAATTCAATGATACCATCTTGTATACGGCAAGCGAATTGGCAGAGATTGACGCGATGGTCCATAGTTGGGCAGATTGCCATTATGACATCCCCGACACCTTGAGTGCAAATGCTTCCCATTCCGACAGTGTCAGGTATTATCGACTTGTAGCCGATGCGGCAGCGGCCAAGGCTGAGTTCTTGCAAACCCGTATGGCCTTGTACAAGAATAGCAACGATCATGCGTTTGGAGTGAAGATACCTGAAGCTACTCAGGAGGGTATGTATTACTATTATGTGAAGACTGATTCTGAGGACCAAGTGTTCGAGTACCAGCATGAACATAATAATATCGCCATTGATTCCGTCTATGTGCTTCAACCCGACCTCAAGGTGATTGACATGTATATCGCTCCAGAACGCGACACCGTGCTCTTTAGCGTAGCTAATATCGGTCGAGGCAAATTCTTCAATAACTGGGTCGATGTCAAGGCCTTCTTCAATAATTCGCAGGCTGGCGAAGAATCGTTTGACGAGTTCAGCTTGAATCCTGGCGATACCGTATGGTTGAAGTGCCCGATTTCCATCCCTTGCAACTTCTTTGCCACCAATTCACTTAGGGTTCAAATCACTCCCGTTAATGATAAGGATTTCACCAACAACAATCTGGTGTATGAAAACTACAACCTCTTCAATCCTGATTTCCTTGCGGTGAATAATACATTGGTGGCTCCCACAGAACTCAATTCGGGCGATAACTTTGATGTTTTATATGACATCAGCAATTTGGGTCAAAAGAATTATGAAGGCGAAATCAGTTTGGGTGTCTATCTTGGACTGTCGCCGGAGTTGAACTTCATTACTGCGACGCAGTTGAAACTGGAAACGCAGGAGGTCGTGCTTGCGGTAGGCGAATCGACCACTATCGTCCAGAACGTCACGCTGCCCATCGAGGCCGAAGGACAGTATTACCTCTACATCGTGGTGAACGACGGCGACGCCATCTGCGAAGGCGACAACGTGCAAAGCAACTACATCGTCTCGCCTGCCCTCAACGTGACGCTCTCGCCCTATCCCGATTTCTATATCACGGATGCCACCACGCCCGGCAGCGCGACGGCGGGCATGACGACGACGGTGGCCTACACCACCACCAACCAAGGCATTCGCGACGTGACGGCCTCGGAGAGCTGGTCGGACGCCATCTATGTGTCCAACTCGCCAACCTTCAACGTGAGCACTTCCGAACTGCTGGCGGTCGTCAGCCACAGCGGACCGTTGGCCATCGGCGAGACCTATTCGGTGACTCGTGAGGTGATGATGCCTGTCGACTTGGGTTCAGAAAACTACTTCATCTACATCGTCAACGACCGCAACAACGACATCTTCGAGTATGTGGGCGAATACAACAACGTCTACCAAGGCACTTCGTTCCCGGTGCAGGGCTACAGCCTCGACTTGGCCGTGACCGACCTGACGGGCGACACCGAAATCGAATGGAACCAGTTGGCGGAATACACCTTTACGGTGCAAAACAACGGCTCGCGTTCTTCGGTGGCGGCCTACTACGACCGCATCTTCCTCTCGACGGATGCCACCTACGATGCCAACGACCTCCAGTTGGGCAGCTATCGCATTGATGGCATTGGCGCAGGCGGTTCCTACACTAATACGAAGAATGTGCGCATCCCGTATGGCTACACGGGCGATTACTACATCCTCGTGGTGACCGATGCCACCGGTGAAAACCCCGACTCGAACCACGACAACAACGTGATGGCCCTGCCTGTCAACATCTCGACCATCCCCGTGCCCGACCTCGAAGTGAGCGAGGTGACCATCGTCACCGAATATCCCGCTTGCGGCCAGCCCATCCGCGTCAGCTACAAGGTGACCAACGTGGGCGACGGCCCGACCTACGGCACCTACATCGACCGCGCCGTCTACTCGCGCAACACGTTCAATGCGGGCACCCAGTTTGCCAACATCACGCGGAGCGACACCTTGCAGCCTGGCGAGTATTACTACGACACGCTGACCTTCACCGTGCCGGTGCCGCAAACGGGCAATTATGGCGTTTACATTAGCACCAACCACAAGCCGACCAATAACAGCGAGGTGATGTTTGAGATGAACCGCGAGAACAACTTGGCCATGGTGCCCGTGGTGGTCACCCTCAATGCGCCTGGCGACCTCGTGGTTACAAACGTTAACCACCCGACTTATGTCACGGCTGGTGAAGAGATGACTGTGACTTGGAAGGTGAGGAACCTCGGTCCCAACGAACTCAGTGGCGTGAACTACAGCGACGTGGTCTATATCTCCACCGACACCATCTTCGACAGCAACGACAAGCTGTTGGGCAATCTCAACTTCAGCAATAGCTTGACCTTCCCGCTTTACACGGATGTCGAACATTCATTGACGGCTACCATCTCTGGTTTGCAGGAAGGCGACTACTACATCATCGTCCTTGCCGATGCCCGCAACACCTTCTATGAGGAGAACGAGAACAACAACCGTGGCTATTCCGTCACGCCGTTCCATGTTGAGCTGCCCATCCTGCCGTTCAACACGCCGGTGACCTTCGACATGGCCAACTTCGCCTATAAGGACTTCAAACTGCCCGTGGGCACTAACATCAGCGAGACGGTGCGCATCTATGTGCGTTCCAACGACTCGCTCATGGGTGCGGTCAACAACATCTATGTGCTGAAGGATGCCGTGGGCACCAACCTCAACTACGACATCTCCACCGACGGCCAAATGACCTCCAACAGCGAGCTTTACATCCCGCGCACCGAGGCCGGCTGGTATGGCGTGAGCGTGTTGGGCTACAGTCCTGCCAATGGCAGCCAGCAAATCACCATTGAGGCCGACATCCTGCCGTTCGAGATCCGCAGAATCGACCCGAACATCGGCGGCAACACTGGCAAAGTGACGGTGAAAATGATTGGCTCCAAGTTCCGCCACGACATGGAAGTGCAGTTGTTCAAGACTAATGGCAATGATACTATCCGTATCTTTGGCGACACCTTGATGTACAGGAACTTCAACGAGGTGTATGTCACCTTCAACCTGAAGGGAGCCGAGTTGGGCACCTATTCGTTGCGTGCCGACAACTATTGCGCCGGTTCTGCCTATCTCCACGACTGCTTCACGGTGGTGGAAGGCGAGCCGGAGAACCTGGCCACCAACCTTATCATCCCCTCTGGCTTGCGTGCCAACCGCTATTGCATGTTGACGCTCGAATACGGCAACATCGGTAACACCGACATCGTGAACCCGCGCATCGAGTTGGTGAGCCTTGGCGAGGCATGGATTGGCTTGCGCCGTGGCGAGTTGAACATCCATCGCACGGTGCTCGACATACCGACCACCTTCGCCGACGAACCCAATGGCATCCTCCGTCCTGGTGTGCGCCATACAATCAACATCTACTGCTACACCAACCAGGAGATGTCGTTCCAAATCAACGTAAACGATGAAATTGATGTCCATCATTATAGCGGACACGTCCAAGATTATTAACTTTGCAAAAATTTTCAATTATGAGCAATATGAATCACAAATGGTTAAGAATTCTCCTGCTGATAGCCCTGCCCGCATTCTCTTTCGGGCAGGCGGCGGGGCAGAATGTTGAGCCTTATGGTTTCGCTGGCGATAACTTGATAAAGGATTTATGGGAAGGACAAGCGTTGGACGTGACCTTGGGCAAACAAGGAAACACATCTGAATGCGTTTATGAATGGAGTCTTGAATCATTTCCTGACAATGTAGGCCGGCCTACTATTGCCAGTCCCACTCTTCCAATAACTACTGTAACTTTTTTTGACAGTGGTTCATACGAATTTGTATTGACAAGGGTATCCAAATACGGGTATCAGAAAGAGTATGTGACAGTCCTTATATATGAGGAAATCACCCTTGTTTCTGCCAAGCAGGTTTATGAAAACAAGTGCTGGAGAGAAGGAGATGCCGTCCGTGAGTCTGATTTTGACTTTGAGACTGATCCTCCTGGATATGAGGGCAGAGTTAGGGTTCATGGTGAAGATGCTTCTATAAGTTTGGTTAATTTTGGTCCTGTGAGTGACAAGGTAATACACTTTACCATCGAAGGTCAAAATGGCATTGAGCAAGTGAGAGCTGTCATATCAGTAATTAATACTTCAAATGAGTTTTCAATTAACACTTCCTTTGGTACTAGTAATTCACCAAAGAAGGTGAAGGAAAACTGGGGAAAACTGAAAGAAGCAGCCGAGAAACTAAAAACGTCTTCAATGTTTACAAAATATCTCGACGTGCCTTGTTATACGGGTTTTATCGGTAAAATGAAAAAGTTTGCAGGGGGAATGCATTTTGAACCTGTCCATGATGTAGACATCGTTCCTTCAATTGGTTTTAAGACGGATTGCTGTGATGGTGATGCTGCGGCATATTTTGTACTTGGAGGAAAACTAAAATGCGCTTTGGGCTTTAATATGGACGCTCCAATCCCTGGATATAGTTTGCCTGGTGTAGGAGGATTGGCCATCATGGGTAGCTTCGTTGTCGAATTTGATGTGTTTCCGCTCCCTGAATTGTCATTTCCTTTGACAACTTCTGATTATTCGAATTGTTTCCAGACAAGCTTTTCGTTTCCAGTTCGTGCTACAGCAGAACTTGTTGGAGGCATTGAAATTGTCTCGCGAGATATTGCCAGTGCTGATGTAGGGTTGGAAGTCGCGTCGGATGCGAATTTGAGTATTCACACCTCCTCACCATATGTGACTTTTGATGGCGATGGCGTAAAAGTCTATGCGAAGGTGGAAGCACAGTTGGTTTCCATTAATGTGTCTATTTTTAAGTATGAATTGTACCCTGAATTGAAACTGTTAGACTAAAACTAAATAATATGAAAACAAGATTATTGATATTGCTATTATTTGTGGTTTTTTCGGTGGATTTGACAGCACAAAACAATCAATTCCCTGATTATCAAACAACAAACTATAATATCGCCATTGATTTGATGGCGGATTCCATGTCGATGTATGTCGAAGACAATGATCATTTCATGTGCGGCCATTTAATGTATTACGAATTGAACGGCATGGAACCAGCCGCTAACCCAAGGTGGATTAGTCCGATAGGTGGCAGCCAAAACGCCTCGTCAGCAAACACGCCATCGGCATTATTGTGTGAAATACTTGAACAATACAGTAGTTTTGATGAGGAAGGTTTTCTTGCCCTATACCGTCCGCAAGACAGGAACAACGTTCAGAATGTTTTGGCTGACAGCACCTTTTTTGCCCGATGGACAGAATCGGTTTCGCAAGTCAACAAGATGGATTTCCTTATGAGTTTTCAGGAAGGAAGCATAACCTATGCTTTCGTCGATGCATATCATAACAATGAAGTGTGGTTCAACACCTATTACTCATTCGAGCAAGTGGACGGTGTTTGGTATTTCGCATCTACTACCGACAGCCTTAGTGTCTTAGGGAATCTCAAACCTTACCTATATTATTACAGCCCATCCACGCTGTTGGTTTCTTCCGACATGGATGAAGATGGCATCCCAAACCTTGAGGATAACTGTCCGTGTGTCGCAAATCCCGACCAAGAGGATAAAGACAGAGATGGGTACGGTGATGCTTGCGACAATTGTAAAGACCGATACAATCCAAATCAAACCGATGTGGACAAAGATGGGGTTGGTGATGTTTGCGACAACTGCCGTTTCGAGTACAATCCCGACCAGGAAGACACCGACCATGATGGCTATGGCGACGTTTGCGACTATTGCCCGTTTGAATTTGACAACACCAACGACTTCACGATCGTCAATGATACGGTTTTCGTGGGACTTGCTTGTGATCCCGACATCGACCATGATGGGATCCCTAATGAGGAAGATGATGATATGGATGGCGACGGATGGCCAAATGTTCGCGACAACTGTCCGAGAAAGTACAATCCTAATCAGACTGATAGTGATAACGACGGCATAGGGGATGTTTGCGACAATTGTCCGCTTAAGTATAACCCTGGCCAAGAAGACAGTGATTACGATGGCGTTGGTGATGTCTGCGACGACGACCAAGACGGTGATGGTATTCCAGACGAGTGGGACAATTGTCCGTATCACTATAATCCTGACCAGGAAGATGATGATTGTAATGGCATAGGAAACGCTTGCCAAGACTTTTGATAATGAACACAAAAAACTAATAAGCCATGAATAGAATAATTAGACTCCTGTCATTCTTAATGTTGCTTGTGTTGGGAGGATTGCAGCATCTCCGAGGCCAAGAAATGCATTATCTTGACTTTAAAGAGGTGTATGCGTGTAGTTTTTCTGATGAAATCGAACCGAGGCCGGCAAGTGGCATGTCGGGATCAGAGTTTGTCGCATATTGCGAGGCAAATCAAGAAACGACTTCCCCTGGCGGCAGATTCTATTGGGACGATGAATTTGAACATTGGAATTTTATTAATTATCCTGTCTCTTATTCCGCTGAAGATTTGGTGGTTTGGATCCAAGACACAAGAACTGAAGGCAATAGCAATTTTGAGTTTTATGATCGCATTTTCAATGTGGAACTTAGGAAGAATGGTGATGTGGTAGAAACTTACAATTTCATTCAATTGTATAAGGTGTATTTGTTCCATGACGATGACCCAAGGATTGGAAACTATTTGTTTGGCACGTTTTCAACGGATAATGGCAAAGAGGGTGCGACAGTGAATGAAGTGGAATACATAGTAGATATTGCCACACTGAAAACCCAAAACATCAACGGCTTTTCACCGGCACAAATGACTGCGATTAGTTGTTCGCATTCAGACGAGAATTTGATTATCAGACACGATAATCCTTTGGAAATGGATTCAGAAGATCCATGCGAAGCCAAATTCCTCATAAAGTATCATGTTTATGATGCCGTTTTGGTTAATGCGATGGGCTTTGGCGACGACAGTAAGATAGCGGTTGTAAATGAAACGCAAACGCTACATAGGAAAGTGCACTATTCAGGTACACTCAGACCAAGAATATATTCAGGCGATATGCCTCCTGCTGTGACAGACAGAGAACTGACAGTGAATTATCTTGAAAACGAAGGAGCAAATATCTTTTCCTATTGCCCCGACAATGAACTGGAAGTGTCTTACTATGAAGACGAAAGGATTCGGGAGGGCGAATATTTGCGCACCTTCGAGGTGGGTCCTTCGGGCTGTGAGGATGAAGACAATGTGGCAACCTATACGCAAAGATGGTTTTATAGAGCCGAAGATGCTGAAACATTTTTCCTTACGGATATTAGAGATGTTTCGGATGAAGGAGCCCATGACGGAGGAGCCACCATCACATTCCCGTCAAGCGACATCGGATGCCATAATATCATTGAGCCTAACATATTGGATAAAATCAAAAGAAGCTACAGGGTTGAGTGGCATAACAAAACAACGGATGAAACCATAGTGCTAAACGGTGACGACCCTGAGGTTGATGACCCTTTTACTGTTGATAATCTTGGCAAGGGTGATTATGAAGTGAAGGTATTTGCAGAGTGCCCTGATTGTGAACTCCAAAATAATGTTCCTGTTTTTAAAGCTGAGTTTAAGATTGAAGAATATGAAACCAAGCTTTATATCGTATTAGGAGTACGCTTGTATGCCGGACGTGACAACTTCTTGTCTGGTTTTGGATTGCATCGTTATGCGGATGACAATCTGCCCGAAGGCGAGCAATATGAAGGTGACCGTTCTTTATATTCTCTTAATGGGTCGACCTTCCCTTATAATCCTAGTGGCTTGACAATTGACCTGTATTCCCAACGCCACCGTTATGAATGGGACGTTGAAAGAGGAACTTTTAATTTCAATCCACAGGAATATGTTTTCCCTTCAGGTGATGACCATCAACCTTTTCATGAATGGGTGGCTGATTATAAGCAAAGGTATGACCGTCACTTCACCGTTGCCAAAGGCGTTAGTGGAAAAATGCCAAGGGCTTTGATATTCAAGGTTTATGATGACGAAGGTAAACTTAGGAATATTAAGAGAGAACCTTTTTATCACGAGGAGCTGAAATGCCCAGAAGACCCAAACGATATCTTTGGTCCGGCAGGTTATACAAATGCAGATAGTACGATTGTACGGATGATTAACGCCAAAGACGATATTGATTACACCATACATTTTGAGAATGACCCTGAACTTGCCACGGCTGCTGCTTCTCGCGTAAAAATCACCTGCCCGTTGGACGAACATGCCGACCCTACCACCTTCCGCCTCGGCAACTTCGGCTTCGGCGAATACACCTTCGAGGTGCCGCCTTTGGCGAGCTATTACAACAACCGCATCAACATGGACTCGCTCGGCTACTGGCTCGACGTGACGGCCAGCGTTCAAGTTCCCGAAAACGAGGCCTACTGGATCTTCCAGACCATCGACCCCGCGACAGGCGTGGCCCCCATCGACTCGTTGGGTTTCTTGCCAGTGAACGATACGCTTTTGGGCAATGGCGAAGGTTTTGTGACCTTCACGGTTTCGCCAAGGCCTGGCAACAACCGCAGCCAAATCAGCACTGGCGACACCATCGTGGAACAAGCCCAAATCTATTTCGACGAGAACGAAGTGGTACCCACAAATAGGTATAAGAATGTATTTGATGCAGTAGCCCCGACATCGATAATCGTATGCGATACTACAGGAGCTAAAGAGTCAATGCACCTGACAATTGGCTTCAATGCGTATGATGATGAATTTGGATCAGGAGTGCGATACATTGAATTATATGCTAATGTGGATTTGAAGGGATATACGATGATAGCCCAGATTGAGCCTGATAGTACATTGCATTATCCGTTGGTAAATGGCACAAACTTCGAGTTTATGGGCCTTGCCGTCGACAATGTAGGCAACAAGGAGCCTTACAAGACCTATCACGAGCTGTTCTACTGCTTGGGCAATCCGCCGTATGACTTGAATCTTTCCAATGTTGAGTTTCAAGAAAACGATGTCATAGGGACTTATATTGGTAGTTTTACTACATTTGACGACCAGAACACCGACAACTTCGTCTATGCCTTGGTCGACGGCCCTGGCAGCGACGACAACAGCTTGTTCTCCATCGTGGGCAAGGAGCTGAAAACCAACTACGACTTCCGCTGCTATGGCGAGTACCAGTATAGCATCCGCGTGCGTACCACCGACATCACCAACGCCTACTTGGAAAAGACCTTCACGTTGTTTGCCAATCAGACCGAAATCATCGAGCCTAAGCTCGACTACATCTACTTGTGTCCGGGCGAAGGCTTTTATCTCCATGGCGAGTACATCACCGAGCCTGGCACCTATTTGGATACGCTCAGCAGTCAGCACGGCTGCGACAGCGTGGTGCGACGCATCGTGCGCATGAATTCCGCGCCCGTGACCACCTACGCCGACGATGCCATCTGCTTCGGCTACGACTACACCGAGAATGGCTTCAACATCCCTGCCGACAGCCTCGCCGCCCTCACCCAAGGCTGGGACATGCAGGATGAAATCACCTTGAATTTGGACAACTATGTGGAAAACGCTTTCCATTGCTACGACACCACACGCCTCACCTTGACGGTGCGACCCGCCTACGACTTTGTGGACGAAGTGCTGGTGTGCCCTACGGATTTGCCTTACAACTACCACGGCAGGCTGTTCTATAGCGATACGACTTACATGCTTCGCTACAGCACGCCGATGGGCTGCGACTCGACTTACACCTTGCAGATGACCATCAATCCCGAAAGCGGCACCCAGTCCGACAACCTCGCCAACGGCTGGAACTGGTATTCCACCTACATCGACCAAAGCAACGGGCGCGGCTTGGCCAACCTTGAGGCCGCCTTGGGAACGCATGGACGCACCATCAAGTCGAAGACACAGTTTGTGCAGTACTCGCCTGAATTGAATGCGTGGTTCGGTAATCTAAATGGGATTGACGGGCTTTCCATGTATCAGATTGAGACGGATGCGGCATACATGCCTTCCGTATTCGGTTGCTTCGGCTCGCCCGATACGATTACACTTCACAATGGATGGACATGGATCGGCTATCCCATGCCTGAACAAATGTACGTCAGCCAAACTCCAACTGCCATCGTTGGCTATCCCTCTGATGGCGACATCTTCAAGGCCAAGTCTTCATTTGCCATGTATTATGCTGACTACGGGATGTGGTTCGGAACACTTTCCGTGCTTGAACCAGGACAGGGCTACATGTATAATTCCAGCAGCAGTAACGACAAATACCTGTATTACCCCAACCATTCGCGTACCGAAGGCCATATGCAAGAAGTGCCCGAAGCACATTGGGTGAACAACTTGCATGAGTTTGCCGACAATATCACCATCCTCGGCCTCATTGAATTGGATGGACAAGCCATCGAGTCCGACTCGTTGGAGGTGGGCGTGTTCTGCAACAACGAAGAGCGGGGTAGTGGCCGTGCCATCTATTTGGAGGGCTTGGATGCCTACCGCATCTTCCTCACCGTGCAAGGCGAGGACGGCGACGAGCTTTCGTTCCGCCTCTTCGACCACAACCGCGACAAGGAACGCCGCATCCGCTGCCGCCAGCAGTTGACATTCCACGCCGACGACCATTACGGCGACTTGCGTAGCCCTTATGTCATCCGCTTTGCCACCGACTACGACAAACTCATCGAAGCCGAGATTTGCGAAGGCCAATACTACACCGATAACGGCTTCCGCGCTTTCAGGCAAGGCACCTACTTCAAGGAGCTGACGGGACAACATGGCAACGACAGCATCGTCCGCCTCGACCTGACGGTCAACCCGGTCTATCAGTATGAGGAGGAAGTGGTGGCCGTCGAGTTCCCGTTCCCCTACGGTGACCTGACCTTCGACCGCCCAGGCACCTACAATCTGCCTTTCGTCACCGAACACGGCTGCGACAGCTTGGTGGTGCTCAAGGTGGTGCCTTACGAAGGTGTCCGCGAGCTGCTGATTAGCCCCGTGCCGGCCAACCGCAGCGACCGAGTGACGCTCTACTTCCCGTTCACCCGCGCCGAGCAGCAGGGCTTGCAGGTGGAGGTCTACACCCTCGCTGGCAGCCTGATGCAATACGATACCCCGACCCGATTCCCCATCGAACTCAAGCCGTTTGAAGTGGCAGGCACCTATATGGTCAAGGTAACGATGGGCACAGGCGAGGTGGTCACTGGAAAGATAATTGTAAAATAGTGAATTTTAAAACTTAGAAATATGAATAAGAAGTTTTTAACCTTGTTTTTGGGAATGTTGATTCCCTTTGGGATTTTTGCCCAACAAAGCCGAGAACGCGTTTGGGAGGTCAATGTTCATGCCCATCCCAATACGATGACTTGGGTGCTACAGATTACCTATGAAGATGTTTTGGATCCAACACTTGAAATCGGTGCTTTCTGCGGTGATGAGTGTAGGGGAATTATAGCAGCGCAATATGAACCCCTTTTGAATGACTATAGATGGTACCTAAACATCCAGGGCGAGGGCGGCGAACCCTTGAGCTTTTATGTTCGCCGAAACGGGATTGAATTGGATGCTGTGACAGACTTTACTTACAATTTTGTCGTCAACGGCAAGTTGGGCACGATTCCCGATCCATACGTCATTGATTTTCAACCGACGGCTTCTTCATATTATATTCTCATCACCGACGAAAGCCAGCTGGTCTCGGGAAGGAAGTATTTGATTGCAAATGGTAAGGAAAGCAATGTGAAAGCAATAGGTTTTTTTGATGACGGCCAAAGAGGAGCCTCGGATTTGACTATTGGAAATCGCAAGGTTCACACCATTCCAGCTTATAATAATGCTGATGAAAATGCATTTGAGTTCACTTTGGGCGGATCGGTAGATGCTTGGACATTTTATGACGAAATCAATAGAGGTTATCTGACGGCAGGACGTCGCAGTGCTTTGGATGTGGAGAACGCGGTTACCGATGCGGGACGATGGCAAGTCAACATCACCCCGACAGGAGCTTTGGGCATATATAACGGAAATAAGAATTGCTATATCATTTATGACGAAGAGGGTGGCGATCCTGCGTTTTATTGCGGCGATGAATACACACTTTATCTTCTTGCCAAATGCGAAATCGTTAGCGGTACAATGGAGTCGCTGCCGATAGCCGACCCCACCAAGATGTTCGTCGTCGAGGCGGGCCAAACGTTGACGGTCGATAACCTGAGCACGGTCAACATGAGCAACCTCATCCTCGAAGACGGCGCCCAGCTCATCAATGCTTCTGAAAATGTGCAGGCCACCATGCAAAAGGCCGTTACGGGCTATGACGATGTGGAAGCCTCCAACGGCTGGTACACCGTCGCAAGCCCGATGGCGGCTTCGGCTGTCGAGGTAGGCTCCAACCTCGTGTTCCCCAACTACGACCTCTATGCCTTCGACGAAACCAACCTCACCAACGAGGAGTGGCGCAACTACAAGAACAACGCCGGGGGCTTCACGTCATTCGAGGCGGGCAGGGGCTATCTCTATGCCAACAGCAATACCTTTACTCCTGTTTTCAAGGGCACGCTGAACCATGCCGATGTTGTTTTCCCATTGACCTACACCAACGACCGCACTGACGAGCTGATAGGCTTCAACCTTGTCGGCAACCCGTTCCCGCACAACATCTACAAAGGCGCAGGAAGTGCCATCGACGATGCCCGCTTGGCCGCTGGCTACTATGTCCTCACTAACGGCGGCGAATGGGAGGCCAAGACCTATCAAGACGCCATCCTTCCCGGACAAGGCATCTTGGTCCAGACTTCGGAGGCTGGACCGCTGACGATTTCCAAGACGGTGGCGGTGGCCACAGCCGAGACCTCTTCGCGTGAGGGCTTAGGCCATGTCGCCTTGCGCATCACCGACGGCAACGCCGAGGATGCAGCATACGTCTTTGGCGGACTTGTCGGCAACCTCCGCAAAATCAACCATCTCAACGCAAACAGCCCCATGCTTTCGATAGTGCGCGACAACGAGCGTTTCGCCATCGCCGGCATCGAGTCGGGATGCGAGTCAGTCGACTTTCGTTTCGACAACCACAAGGCCGGCACGTTCAACTTGACCGTCGACCCGACAGCGTGGAAAGGCAACTATCTCCACCTGATTGACAACATCGCGGGCACGGAAACCGACCTGCTGCACACGCCTTCCTATACCTTCAGCGCGACCGGCGACGAACATCCCTTCCGCTTCCGTGTGGTGCTGGCTCCCGATGCGGCTTCCGCTTCCAGCTTCGCTTTCTTCGACGGAGCACAATGGGTAGTCATTAATGACAGGATAGCCGAGCTGCAAGTCGTCGACATGATGGGCCGCGTCCTAAACACGCAAACCATCGATGGCAGTGCCGAGGTCAGCATCAACCAGCCCACTGGCGTTTACATGCTCCGACTGGTGACCGACGACGACGTGAAGGTGCAGAAGGTGGTAGTGAGATAGGGGACTCGTCCCGAAGGGACGATACTTTATTAACCCTACATAAGCACAACGCAGTGTAGGGCAGCAACAAACAAGACAAAACAAAAACAGAATAAAAATGAAAAGACTAATAATCACAACAGCAATCCTTTTCGGCCTGAGCATCGGGGCCTTTGCAGAATACGGTGGAGGCCTGTTCCAACGCGGGGCCGTCTCCGACGAGGAGTATTTTGGAGCCGGATATTACTACAACAGGGATGGGAGCACACTTCCACTCCTGCCTTACCAGCACAATCTTGAAGGCAACCAACCCGCCCCCATTGGCAGCGGCGCTATGCTGCTTGCAGGGCTTGGAATAGCTTATGCCTTGGGCAAAAAGCACAAGAAAAAGGAATGAAGAAAGCGTTTCTTTTCTTTGCTGTCATGTTGGCGTTAGGTAGGGTGTGGGCCAACCATTGGGAGCCTGACCCCTACCAGTTTGCCGACAACATGAACGTCGTGGGCGTTATCGAAGTCAACGGCATCGAGCAGACCTCGCCCAATCTCGAAATCGGCGCGTTTTGTGATGGCGAGTGCCGAGGTAGCGAGATGTTAGCCTTTTTTGACGGCCTCAACCGCTATATGGTGTTCCTCACCTTGCATGGCGAGTCGGGCAATGCCTTCGATTTCAGGCTCTATGACCACGCGTCGCAGCAAGAACTTACGCTGAGCTGCGACCAAACCATCCAATTTGTTCCCAACAATGTTGTCGGTAGCATCATTGATCCCTACGTTTTTTCGTTCGTAGGCACTGCTTTTGTCATTGAGGCACAGGCTGTTCCCGATACGGCTGGCATCGTCGACGGGGCGGGAACCTATTTCGAGGGTGACTATTGTACCCTGAAAGCCTCTGCCAACGAAGGCTACAGCTTTGTGAACTGGACGGAAAACGGAAATCTGGTTTCAACCGACACGATCTACACCTTTGCCGTGCTCTCCGACCGATCGCTGACGGCCAATTTTGTCATCCACACCTATGAGATTACAGCGGAATGCGAGCCTGAAGAGGGTGGGGCAGTGGTAGGCGGTGGCGTTTATGACTATGGCAGCATGGCCACCCTTGAGGCCGTGCCCAATGCGTCATACTATTTCATCCATTGGGAGGAGGACGGGGAAATGGTCTCAACCAACCCGACCTATTCTTTCGCCGTCGTGCGCAACCGTCACCTTGTGGCTGTCTTTGCGCAGAGCTGCTTTGTCGTCGAGGCTTTTGCCGACCCCGAAGCCGGAGGTAGCGTCGAAGGTGCGGGAAACTACATTGAAGGTACGACCTGCCATCTGACGGCACGTCCCAACCAAGGCTATTCCTTTGTCAATTGGACGGAAGACGGCACGGAGGTCTCGACCAATGCCAACTACGCATTTGTTGTGGACGGCAACCGCAGTTTGGTGGCGCATTTCGAAATCAGGCAATATGTCATCAACGTGTCGGTGGTGCCATCGAATGGTGGCACGGTGGAGGGCGCAGGTACCTATACCTATGGCGAAACAGCCGTGCTGACCGCCACCCCAAACGAGAATTACATCTTCCTGAAGTGGACGGAAAACGGAGGCTTGCTTTCCGAAGACCCAACCATGTCGATTTGGGTCAACCGCAACCGCAATTTGGTGGCCCATTTCGCCTATTATGACGGCATCCATGAAGCCGAGACGCCAATCCGTGTTTTCCCCAATCCATGCGATGCCGTTTTGCTGGTTGAAGGACTGGAACAATGCGACTTGACGCTGTTCAATGCCTTAGGCCAAGCCGTACTAAATTTGAAACATTGTGTTGGAAACCAGCGACTTGATTTCAGTGCGTTCGCCAATGGCGTGTATTTGCTGCAAATCGACTCACCGAAAGGGCGAATCGTCAAGAAGGTGATGAAACGCTGAAAACGTTATTTCTTGTCTTTGATTTTCTCATACAGCACCGCGCCCGACACCATCCAGTGGCTGAAGCTCGTGCCTTCGTCCTTGCCTTGCGGGATGGCGACGCGAAGGGTGTGCTTGCCAGGCTTCAAGTCGTTGAGGTCGAAGTAGACAGGGTTGGTGGCTGTGCCTGGGCACCAGCCCGAACGCGAATAGTCGGACGAGGAAAGCCCGTTCCAGAAGTTGCCCGAAACGGGGTTCTGGTCGCGGAAGGTGGCGCAGTCGCATCGCCAGGGCGTGTGGGTGAAGCGTTTCACGCCATCGATATAAATCACGTTTTCTTTTGGGTTAAACTCGTCGCCGCCGTCCCAGCCGCCGTGGCCGGTGCTGAGGTAGCGCAGGCGGACGTTGGTGATGCTGTCGGGCAGATTGAATTCCACTTCCAATGTGTCGGTGGCAAAGAGGCGACCATAGTTTTGTCCGCTCATTTCCATGACGTTACAGGTGTTGAAGAGCGGGATGGAACGCTGCCTCGGTGGTTTTTTGCCCCATTTGTCGTCGCCAGGGTAGGCGAGGAGGTTGAGCGAGAGTTTGTGGCCGCCCTTGTCGTAGTTGCCGATGAAAGCGCCGATAAGCACATCGCCACGCAGACGGTCGCGCAACTCGCTGACTTCCTGCTTGTAATAGTTCTCTTCGGCCCATTCCAAGCCGTCAATCTGAACGCGGTCGTTGTAGTGGCCTGCGCCAAACGAGGTGAAGAACCGCACCAACTCGACGGGCGGCAGGTAGTCTTTCTCGGCCTTGATGCCTTGGTATTGTTGTCCGTCTTTGCCAACGAACTGCGGTAATGCCTCAATGCCTTGCGTCAGGCCGTCCTTGAAACTCTTGGCCTTTTCGGTAGGGATGACAAAGACGGAAGCCGAGCGGTCGTAGGCGTCGCCGTTCGAGCGTTGGTGGATTTCGGCGAAGAGCTGGTAATGTTCGGGAAATTCGGGAAGTTTTACGCGCTTCACGATGATGGTGCCGTGGCTGAAATGTATGGTGGTGTCGTAGGGGATTTCACCGCTAAGCGTCTCGTATTCAGCAAAGTTGATGGTTTCGTCTTCGAAGACGGGGATGCTGATGATGACTTTGTCCTTGCGCATCTTGGTCAATTCCTTCGAGGTCTTGCGCTCGCCTTTGTAGTCGGGAATCATGTCGACCATGGCGTATTTCTGGTCTTTCAACGATTCCAGATCCGTGACGTAAGCCCCGTTTCTCATGCAGCGCACCATCACGCCTTTGAGTCTGCCCAAACTAGGCATCGGGGTGGCCTCGAAACCGAGATTCTCGGCCATCCACACCTCGATGGTGTTGGAGTTGATGCTGGTCTTGTATTTCTTGCACTTGTAGCCGAGCACTTTTTCCGTACCTTCCTCGCTGAAAACCACGTTGTTGTTCGTCAAAGTGCTGGCAGTGAAATACTTCCCGTCTGCGAACTCAACGATGTTGTAAACCGAGTCTGTCTTGTAGTCCACATAGGTCATGCTCTCGGCATAGCCAGGGATGGGGTTTTTCATGCTTTTTTCGCTGTCGCTGATTTTCAGGCATTTCGCGTTCTCCACCACGGTGACGAAGGCCGTGTCTTGTTCCGCGACGTCCTTGGCGTAGCTTAGGTACATAAGGGCGTGCTGCCCAAAAGAGAAACTTGCACAGAGCAAGGCGATGAGAGTGATAATAGTCTTTTTCATATAGTCATGAATTTTAAATCATCGAATTTTAAATATTTAAGTCTTGAATCATACCCCTAATACACGATAAACCCCACCACCCCCGAAAGCACAATGAGCAATATCGGATTCGCCTTGAAGAAATATGACGCCACAAAAGCCAAAACGCAAATAATCACGCTGATATTGTATTGGCCGCGACCGAAGTCGACGAAATTTTGCGTGTTCATCATGGAGAGGCCAGCAGCGAAGATGAGTCCGGCGATGGCGGGTTTCAGCCCTTTCAAAGTATTGTCCATCAATGAGTTGTTTTTCTTGCTCATGAAGAGTTTCAAGATAAGGTAAACCATGATGATTGACGGCAGGCAAATGGCAAACGAGGCCAACAGCGAGCCGCCGAAGCCCGCCGTGGTGTAGCCCACGTAGGTCGCCAAGTTGATGGAGATGGGGCCAGGGGTCATTTGCGAGATGGCCACCATGTCGGCGAAGTCGGTTGTGGTCATCCAGCCGTAGTGGTCGACCACCTCGTGTTGGATGAGCGACAGCATGGCATAGCCGCCGCCGAAGCCCAACACGCCGATTTTCACGAAGACCCAAAGTAGTTGTAGGTAAATCATGGCTGGGCCTCCTCCTTTTTGGCTTTTTTATTGATGATTATTGCATAGACAAAGCTTCCCGCAATGGCGGCGAGGATGACGTAGGCCGGCGAGACCTTCAGCCACCAGATGAGAAACACCGTGGCAATGGGGATGATGGCGGTCTTCCACGTCACCTTGGCGGATTTGATCATGCGCAGGGAAGGGGCGAGGATGAGGGCCACCACGCAGGGACGGATGCCCTTGAAGATGCGTTCCACCACGGGCTGGTCGCGGTACTCGCGGAAGACCGTGGCCAATAATAAAATGATGGTGATGCTGGGGATGATGGCACCGAGCATGGCGGCGAAGGCTCCTTTTGTGCCCGACACGCGATGGCCGACATACAAGGCCGTGTTGACGGCAAACACGCCCGGCAGCGACTGCACCACGGCAATCATGTCCCAAAACTCGTCCGTCGGGATCCATTTCTTCTGGTCCACTACGGCCTTCTCCACCATCGACAGCATGGCATAGCCGCCGCCGAGGGTGAAGGCCCCGATCTTGAAGAACGACCAGAACAATTGAAGCGGTTTTTTCATGCAGCAAAATTACAAGTTTTTTGTTCATGTTTCAAAATAACGCTATCTTTGCAGGCAGAATCTTAATAATGAATGTTTTGTTGAATTAAATCTTTTGCCTTATGATACTAACAACTACACCATCGATTGAAGGCCACAACATCATTGAATATAAAGGTGTTGTTTGTGGAGAAGTGATTTCGGGCGTGAACTTTGTCAAAGATACGTTTGCAGGCTTGCGTGATGTCTTTGGCGGTCGCTCCAATTCCTACGAATCTGAATTGATCAAAGCCCGACAGGAGGCCATGAATGAAATGGAGGAACGAGCACGGCAGATGGGTGCCGATGCCGTGGTGGGCATCGACATCGACTATGAAGTGATGGGCTCAAGCAATTCCATGCTCATGGTCATTGCATCAGGAACGGCAGTTAAATTAGGTTGATCATTCAAATTAAATAATATGACCATTCTCGACGCTTCCGTTACGACTTTCAACAGCCCCGAAGCCTGGCGCTGGTTGATTCAGTTTTGCATTTTGGCCGTTGCCCTTTTGATGGGTAACTTGTTGAGGACCAATGTACCATTTCTCAAAAAGAGCCTCTTGCCGTCAGCTTTGCTGGGCGGCTTGCTGCTCCTCATTTTCAAGCAGATTCCGGGTTGTGATGGCATTATCAACAAGCCGATGATGGAGATCGTGACTTATCATGCCTTGGGCTTGGGCTTCGTGGCCTTGGCCTTGAAAAACAACAAGGTGGAGTCGAAGTCAACGCCGATGAAGGTGATCGAGACTGGCGCTCTGACGGCAGGCACTTACGTCATACAAGGCATTGTTGGCCTACTTGTTTCCATCCCGTTCTTTTTGGTGGGCAAGAAATTGTTCTATGCCGCTGGTTTGCTTTTGCCTATGGGTTATGGCCAGGGACCGGGGCAGGCCTTGAACTTTGGCAAGATATTCACGGGTTGGGCCGAGCAACAGGGCTTGGCATTCCCAGGTGCCGACTTCGGCCTCTCCATCGCAGCCATGGGATTCGTCGTGGGTAGTGTGGTTGGCGTCGTTTATATGAACATCCTGCGCCGAAAAGGTATCCTTTCGAGGAAGAAAATCGACGACGCGCAAGTCAACAAATTGGAGGATTACGAGTCGAAGGGCGAGATTCCCGATGCCGAGTCAATCGACAAACTCTCGGTGCAGATTTGCATGGTGTTGTTCGTCTATTTCCTTGTGTATTTGTTCACCAACTGGATCCAATGCATGGAATTAGGCAAGTTCGGCGAAAACACGCTGAAACCCATGCTTTTGGGATTCAACTTCTTGATTGGTACGCTGTTTGGCGTTCTTTTCAAGTCGATACTGAACCGTTTCAAGAAGGCCCAAATCGTACATCGCGAATACATCAACAACTATATGCTCAACCGCATCAGTGGTTTCTGCTTCGACATCATGATTGTGGCAGGCACGGCAGCCATCAACTTTGAGCAGCTTGGCCAGTTTGTGCTGCCTTTCGTGCTCATTGTCGGTTTGGGTGCCATCGTCACCTTTATATATGTGCGTTGGATTTGTAAACATCTTTATCCGGACTATGTCTACGAGGGTTTCTTCTCGATGTTCGGAATGCTGACGGGCACGGCCAGCAACGGCATGATCCTGCTCCGCGAGATCGACCCTAAGTTTGAGACCCCAGCAGCCAACAACCTCGTGCTGCAAACCCTTTCGGCCATCGTGCTCGGCTTCCCCGTGCTGCTTTTGATGGGCTATGCCCCGCTGAGCCTCACGGCCACTTGGATTACCTTGGGTGTCTTGGTCGTCTTCTGGATTGCGCTGACGGTGTTCATGCTACGGACGAAGATATTTAAGCGGAAGCAAAAGGAGGAATAGCTGGTTTTTTTGTTTGCAATAATCGTTTCATAAATGAGAAAGCGGCCGCCGATCCTTATATGTTTTTTAGTATTGATGGTTATGATGGTAATACAGCAATGCATGAAATAGGACATTTTTTTGGCTTAAGAGATAGATATGACCCCAATAATCCCGAACACGCCTCATACATTAAAGGAGATCTGATGAGCGATGATATGCCAAATCGCAGAAATGCAGTAGAGCCTTTTAAACGCATTATAGAATATAATAATTTGACACCAGGAACAAGTGGAACTATACTTATTAATAAAGATAATAGAGAACCAAAATGAATAGCTTATTAATTATATTGTTTGCCTTTTCTCTCTTTCAAGATAATCATCCTTGTACTGAATATAAAACGGAAACGAATTATCTTATTCAAGAACTAACCTATGGTTATGGAGCAGACCATTATCCTCCATTTGCCTGTTTCTATAGGTTGAAAACAGATTATAATTTGTATTACATTACAGATGAGGATTATCTATTAAATGCGATTGCTGCCGATTCCATCAATTTAGATTCCCTAACTTATTTAGTTCCACATTTTAGTGATTGGGATATATTTGATTCTGTGCAAGACAAGTATACAAACCGAGTTTGCTTTTCGAAAGCTTTGTATGATATTATGACCATGGATAATACCGAAGTGTATAAAATAGGAAGCAAGTATTATGCGATAAAAAAGATACGGTATGCGTATTTGGACGATATTGAGGTTTATAAAAGCCTCTATTACATCATATGTGATGGCACAGATGATATTCAAATTGAGAAAGAGGAAGAGGAATACTATAGAACAACATATAAAACAATAGAAGATTATCTTCCAAACAGGAAGTATCAGTATTATCTATTTCTTCTGGATATTTGTGAAACTGATAAGGCTATCAAAGAGCATTTATGGAAAAGGAAATACGAATTGAATGATTTTTGGATCCATACCTTAAGAAAGCCAGAATAATTATAATTGGATTGTATATCAGGAATGGAAATACGATTCTGAATTAATCAAAGCCAATTGTCATGAGCATTAAACGGTTATATGATTCGATTTTTGGCTACACCAAGCACTACTTTGCCGGAACCGAGCGCCTCGCCTCGGCTATCGGCAATGGTGGCTTGGCCGACATTGGCCACCTGATTGTTGACGGCGACTATACCTAAGTTCTGGCGGATTAGCGACGCGCTGGTATGGTTGTACAAAAAAAGCCCCGATTGCTCGGGGCTTTTCTTTTTCGTTGCCAGTGAAGGATCACTTCTTGAGTTCCTTGATCTTGGCCTTCTTGCCGCGCAGACCACGCAGGTAGTAGATGCGTGACTTGCGGACTGCACCCTGCTTGTTGAGCTCAATGTTCTCAATCATGGGGGAGGCAATCGGGAAACATCTTTCCACGCCAATGTTGTTGGAAATCTTGCGGATGGTGAAGGTGCCGGTCTTGCCGTGGCCGCTGCGCTTCAGGACGATGCCCTGGAACTTCTGCAAACGCTCTTTCTGTCCTTCAACAATCTTGTAGGTCACCGTGATGGTGTCGCCTGTCTTGAACTTCGGAAAATCTTTTACAACGATTTGATCTTCAACGAATTGAATTAAAGCTTGTTTACTCATTTTATATGATTTTTATATATTTTTCTCCAAAAAGCGGCTGCAAAGGTACAAATTATTTCAATATAAAGTGTTTATTTTTCGCTTTTTTTGAAATTTTCGTACATTTCAGGCCTGCGTTGCTTGGTGCGTTGCAAGGCTTGCTCCATTTTCCATTCGCTGATTTTTAGGTCGTTGCCCGAAAGGAGTATCTCAGGCACGTCCCATCCCTTGTAGCTGCGCGGCCTTGTGTAGACTGGTGGCGAAACCAGTCCGTCTTGGAACGAGTCGGAGAGGGCAGAGGTCTCGTCGCCCAAAGCGCCGGGGATGAGCCGAACCAAGCTGTCGACCAACACGGCTGCACCCAATTCGCCACCTGAAAGCACGTAGTTTCCGATGCTGATCTCCTTGGTGACCAAATGCTCGCGGATGCGTTCGTCGATGCCTTTGTAGTGCCCGCAGAGGATGATGAGGTTCTGCTTCATCGAGAGTTGGTTGCACAACGGCTGATCCAATAGCTCGCCGTCGGGACTCATGTAGATGACTTCGTCGTAGTCGCGCTGGCTCTTGAGGTGGGTGATGCAGTTGTCGACCGGCTCGATCATCATCACCATGCCCGCGCCGGCGGCAAACGAGTAGTCGTCCACCTTGTGGTGCTTGTCGGTGCTGTAGTCGCGCAAATTGTGGAGGCCAATCTCCACAATGCCTTTGTTTACAGCACGTTTGATGATGCTTTCGGTGAAAGGGCCTTCAAACATTTCGGGGAAAACGGCGATGATGTCGATGCGCATGGTGTGTGTCGGATTTTTTGGCAAAAGTACGGATTTTGGGTCAAATGTAGGCGGATAAGGGAAAATTATGTTATTTTTGCGCGTTTTTTTTCAACTAAGGAAAAGGTAAATCATTTAATTCTAAACACTATGAAAAGAGTTACATTTTTGTTTTCATTACTGATGGCCGCCATGTTTGCCCATGCGCAAGTGGCGACCAACATTTACTGGGTGCAGTTCACCGACAAGGCCAACTCGCCTTATTCCATTGACAACCCCGAGGCTTATTTGAGCGAACGGGCCTTGCAACGCCGCGCCAACTTGGGCATTGCCATCGACGAGTACGACCTGCCCGTCAATCCGCAATACCTTCAGGCGGTGGCCGACTGCGGCGCACAACTGATCAACCCCTCGAAGTGGTTGAACGGTGTCTCGATTTATACTGCCGATGCCAGTGTGGTGGAGGCCATCAATGCCTTGGAGTTCGTTTCGACGGTGCGCAACTGCCCCAACAACCCCGAGGCCCAAAAGATGAAGGAACGTTGGATGGCCAATGAGATGAAGCCCGTCGCGGCCAATCGCGCCACCAACGACTTCTATGGCGGTGCCGAGGCTCAGGTCAAACAGCTGAATGCCGACAAGTTGCATGAAATGGGCTTCGATGGCACTGGTGTCATCATCGCTGTGCTCGACGGCGGCTTCCAGGGCACGCCCGACCAGTCGTGCTTCAACACCATGCGCGAGGAAGGCCGTCTGCTTGGCACCCGCGAGTTTGTTTATGGCCAAAGCACGGTCTATTCGCAGAGCACCCACGGCACATCGTGCCTGAGCACGATGGGTGCTTACGACCCCAACAATATGGTGGGCACGGCCTACAACGCTTCCTACTACCTCATCCACACCGAGGATGGCGCCAGCGAGAACATCATCGAAGAATACAACTGGGTTTCGGGTGCCGAGTGCGCCGACAGCCTTGGCGTCGATGTGTGCACCACCTCGTTAGGCTACATTGACTTCGACATGACGCAATGGAGCCATCCCTTCGAGCATTTCGACGGCAAGACCGCCCCGATGTCGATTGGTGCCGAAATCGCTGTCAGCCGTGGCATGATCTGCATGAATGCCGCTGGCAATGAGGGCGATGGCACTTGCACCTTGGGCATCCCCGCCGATGCCGAGCATGTGCTGACTGTGGGTGCCGTCGATGCTTCGGGCAACCGTGCTTATTTCAGTTCAGTGGGACCCACCTACGACGGTCGCATCAAGCCCGACGTGATGGCCATGGGTGAGAGTACTTATGTGGCAACGGGTTATGGCAACATGTGGCCCTATTACAACGGCAGCGGTACCTCGTTTGCCACGCCCGTGCTGGCTGGTGCCGTGGCTTGCTTGCGCCAGGCCCGTCCTTATGCCTCGGTGCAGGAAATCAGCGATGCCATCCGCGCCGCTGGTAACCGTGCCGACAACCCCGATAGCAAATATGGTTACGGCATTCCTGATTTCGCCGCCGCTTTGGAGATGCTCCACGTCAGCGAGCTGCCTGCCACTTCAAAGGAGATCATCAATGTGTATCCTAATCCTTCGCAAGGCGAGGTGCATGTGGCTTTGAAGGAAGGCGTTAGCGCTGATGTCAGTGTCTACGACTTCATGGGTCGACAGCTTTACACATGCAGCTTCAATGGCTCGAACCTCTCCATGCTGGAGGGGTACCTGAACACGTTGGAATCGGGTGTCTATTTCATCAACGCCATTTCGGAGCAAGACAGCCAAACGCTGAAACTCGTCGTGACGAAGTAAGCCTAAGTGCCGCAAAATGAAAAAGGTGGGCCTCAGCCGAGGCTCACCTTTTTTTGTCACCTTCTGCGAATCCTTTATTCCTTCACGAACTTCATGGCATGGCCTTCGATGTGGAGGAAGTAAAGCCCGGAAGGAAGCGCTTCGATGCCAATCTCACTGTCGCCGTTGAGCGTCGTGGTCCTTACGAGCGTGCCGAAGGCGTTGTAGATTTGGACTTCGTGTTCGCCTTCAAGGCCTTCAATGTGGAGCTTGTCGTTGGCAGGGTTGGGGTAGAGGCTGACGTTGTCCAAGCCGTTTTCGTCGATGCCGGTGCCATTGAAGAAGGCCGCGAGTTGGATGTCGTGGTCGACGAGGATCTCTCTTCTTTGTTCGGTGACGCCGTCGCTCCATTTCACGAAATAGTAGCCGTCGGCGGGGATGGCGACCAATGTGGCCGTGCTACCGGCGGTGTAGGTGCCTGCGCCCATCACGAAGCCTTGGTTCTCGTCGTAGTAAACGGTGACAGTGTAGGTCTGCACGGGAATCTCCGAGAACGAGGCGATGTATTCGGCATTTTGGGTCACGGTGATGGTGCGCGGGTTGTTCATGTCGCCGTCTTGCCAGCCTGCGAAGTGGAAACCTGGACTGGCCGTGGCTCCGATGTTGATGACAGTGTTGGCGGGATAGGTGCCTCCACCGTAAGTCGAGCCCTGCAATGGGTTTTCGGGTCGCACGGTGATGGTGTAGGTCTCGATTTCGCTGAAGATGGCCGTGAAGGTCATGTTTTCGGTGACGGTGATGCTGCGTGGGTTGTCGGTGTTGCCATCGGTCCAGCCCGTGAACAAGGCGCCCTCATTGGGCGTGGCGCCGATTTGGATTGTCGTGTTTTCGGGATAGGTGCCACTGCCGCTGACCGTGCCGAGCGTCGGGTCGTTGGCCAACACGGTGATGGTGTATTGCGGCGTGCCATTGAGGTGGAAAATGGCCCTGTAGTTGGCGTTGCCGGTGACGGTTTCCTCGCGCGGGTTCCTCACGATGCCGTCGTGCCAGCAGATGAAGGTGTAGTTGGCGTTGGCCGTGGCCGTCAGTGTCACCGTCGAGCCATAGTTGAAAGTGCCGCCCCCGGTGACAGTGCCGCCTTCAGCGGGGTCGGCTTCGGTGGTGATTTCATACGTCAGGGGGATGAAGACTGCGGTGTAGGTGGCGTTGCCTTCCACGAACACCGAGCGAGGGTTGGCAATGACGCCGTCGTCCCAAGTGTTGAAGATGTAGCCTGGATTGCTGTGGGCCACCAAATGGATGGTCTCGCCATAGTTATAGGTGCCGCCGCCGTTGACGGTGCCAGCGCCTTCGGGCGTGACGTCGGTCTTGATGAGGAACTGCTGGATGCCGAAACGTGCGGTGTAGGTCCTGTTGTTGGTGACGACCACGGTGCGCGGGTTGTCGGTGTTGCTGTCGGTCCAGCCCAAGAACTCGAACCCGAGGTTGGCCGTGGCCGAAATCACGATGGTGTCGCCATAATAATAGGTGCCGCCGCCCGTCACTGAACCCCATGATGGATGGTCGCTGACGACGTTGATGGTGTATTCGATTCGGCCAAAGGAGGCCACGAAGGTGCTGTCTTGCGTGACGGTAATGGTGCGCGGGTTGTCGGTGATGCTGTCGTTCCAGCCAAGGAACTCGCAGCCGAGTGCAGGAATGCCGTAAAGCGTGGTTTGGCTTCCTTCGGTGAAGCTGCCGCCGCCGCTGACGCTGCCCCATTCGGGGTTGGCGGATTCAACGGTGATGGTGTATTCGGGTTGGGGCGGGGCGGGCTTCACGACGAGGCCGGAGATGATGCACTCGGGCTGATAGAGGACTTCGCCGTCTTTGTAAACCGTTTGTGCGTCAGTGTAATACACTCCGCTTTCGTTGACGACCAAATTGCCGATTCCGGAAAGCTCAGGCAGATCGTAGAGCATCTCGCCGTCTTGCCAAATATAGACAGTGGTATCTGTCGTGGAAAATCCTGACCAATAGAGGCTGCCGTTGAATGCTGCGATACATCCGAAGTCGGCGTTTTGCATTTGGTAGATGATGGAGTCGTTTTGCAAAATGACACCGTAGGAAAGGGAGTCGTTTTCAACCATGAATCCCGCTGCAAAGAGGTTCTCGCCGTCGAAGCAGATGCTTTCGATGCTTGAAGAGCTATCGGCCAACCAAAGCAACGAGTCGTTTTTCCAAATGCTGGCACGATAAAGTGAATCGCTGAAGAAGGAGATGGCGCCACCGGCATAGATGTCGCCCATCGTTGTGTCGACTGCCAGGCTGTGAATGTGGCACTCTCCTTCGTCGTGGCTGTAGGAATAAAGGAGTTCGTCGTTTTGCCAAACCTTGTTGAAGCCCGCCACCGTCCAATCGTTGCCGTTGAGGGCGATGTGGTCGAAATAGGTATTGGTGTCGGAGGTGAACACGCACGAGTCGTTCATCCAAACGCGGCCTTGAACAACAGAGTCGTCGTAAGCATATCCGGCTCCATAAATCGTTCCGTCATTCGCCACTTGGATGCCTTTCAATTGAATGTTGATGCTGTCGGTGAGGTCGTATAACAGCGTGTTGTTTTTGAAGACCTTGCCAGTGTTAAGTTGGTTGCCTGAGACGTAAACATCTTGAGGTTGTGGCTGCGGTCCGTCCCAATCGAAATAGGTCTTCACGGTCCAGTCGCCATAATTCGAAGGATACCATTCGTTTAGGGCGCTGTTCCATGACCAATGCCCGTTACCGCTCGGGTCGTTGCCTTCGCAAACGCCCATGGGCCAAGCGGTCAACTGTTGGTCACATACCCAAACGACCCAAATCTCATCGTCACCTGTCACCCAAACAGGCGCATCGAGGTCGTATTCCGCCCAGTCGTTGAGGCTTTGTGGCACGTCAAAAGTTTTGGTTGAAACCAACAGGCCTCCAAGATGGGGTTGCCCGCCCACGTATACGGAGCAGGTGTATCTTCCGCCCACGGCATTATAAAGCGTGTCGCTAAAAATGGCCACTTTGGTGATGCACGTTCCCGCATAGTCGGCCAGCATGTCGGCTGGATAGCTGACGGCGGCGGTAAAGGGGATTCCTCCACCGATGGCGTTGTTGAATTCGCCACCGCAGTAGGTGTGCCAGCCGTGCTGGGGCGTGTTTTGGGCTTGCCCAATGCCCAAGCCCATCATCATCAGGGCAAGTAAAACTATGGTCTTTTTCATTTTCATAAGCGTATGATTTTGTTTACGCTGCAAAATTACATTTTTTTTCTTAGTTGCGATGCGCTATTGCAAGGTAATTCTTATTGATAGGAGTTGAATTTGTTTTATGTTGTAAATCAATGATATATCCGACAGCAAACGACAACAAACGACTACTGTCGACAACAAACGTTTAATCAACGGCTCGGTCTTGACAAACTCCGTTACTTTGCAGCATGAAAAATAAATCAACACAAAATAACGACACTATGCCAAAAATCACTATCTTTGCCCTTTTATTAAGGTATTGCGCAATACATAACTCTTGCGTCAAAAGAATCTTGAAATCTTGAAATCAACAACAATTAAACAATTCAACAAATAAACAATTAACATCTAAAAACACCCACAAATCATGACTACAGAAAAAACACAAGAAGAAGCCGCAAAACTGAGGCAGGAGAAACTGAAGGCTTTGGAAGCCACGTTAGGTAACATCGAGAAGAGCTTCGGCAAAGGTAGCATCATGCGCCTTGGCGCCGAGGCGGAGAAGATGGAGAGCATCTCCACCGGCTCCATCGGCCTCGACTACGCCCTCGGTGTGGGCGGTCTGCCCAAAGGCCGTATCATCGAGATCTACGGTCCCGAAAGCTCAGGTAAGACGACCTTGGCCCTGCATGTCATCGCTGAGGCCCAGAAGAAAGGTGGCATCGCCGCCTTCATCGACGCGGAACATGCCTTCGACCGCTTCTATGCCGCCAAACTCGGTGTCGACATCGAGAACCTGTTGATTTCCCAGCCCGACTACGGCGAGCAAGCCCTCGAAATCGCAGAGAACCTGATTCGTTCGGGTGCCATCGACGTCATCGTGGTCGACTCCGTGGCTGCCCTTACGCCCAAGAGCGAAATCGAAGGCGAGATGGGCGACAGCAAGATGGGTCTCCAAGCCCGCCTGATGAGCCAGGCCATGCGTAAGCTGACCGCCACCATTAATAAGACGGGTTGCATCTGCATTTTCATCAACCAGTTGCGCGAGAAGATCGGCGTTTTGTTCGGCAACCCCGAAACCACTACGGGCGGCAACGCCTTGAAGTTCTACAGCTCGGTGCGCATCGACATCCGCAAGATCAGCCAGATCAAGGACGGCGAAAACGTCATCGGTAGCCGAGTGAAGGTGAAGGTGGTCAAGAACAAGGTGGCTCCGCCGTTCCGCAAGGCCGAGTTCGACATCCTTTATGGCGAAGGCATCTCGCGCTCGGGCGAAATCGTCGACCTCGGCGTGGAAATGGGCATCATCAAGAAGAGTGGCTCGTGGTTCAGCTACGGCGACTCGAAACTAGCCCAAGGCCGCGACTCGGTCAAGAAACTCATCGAAGACAATCCCGAACTCGCCGACGAACTCTCCGCCAAGATCTTCGAGGCGTTGGAGAAATCGGAGGAATAGCATTCTTGGACGCAGTAGCGTCATTGCGAGGAGGCACGACGAAGCAATCCAGAGAAAAATTGAATCGATAATTCCCTGGACTGCTTCGTTCCTCGCAGTGACGCAAAGCGAGTGATAAATGATAATCAATTGACAATGAAGAAAACCCTACTTTCCCTCGGCTTGCTGCTCGCCCTCTGTGCCTGCAACAATACGCCGAAACCCGAACCGACGGTAACACCGCAGGAACCAAAGGCTCCCGTGACGGTCAACGAAGCCATTCAGCTGCTAAGCGACTCTATCGCCATGGACAGTACGAATGCACGCCTTTACGTCAGCCGAGCCAAGGCCTACTATGCCACGGAGCAAATCGGTCAGGCCATGATTGACATCAACAAGTCGTTGCAACTTGACCCGAATAACGTCGACACCTACCTTCTTTTGGCCGATGTGTATTATGCCTTGGGCGACCAGGACAACATCTCGTCGACGCTCAATCGTGCGGTGGAAATCAACCCGCTTGATCCTCGCCCCTTGGTGAAGCTGGCCGAGTTGAGTTTCTTCCAACAGAACTTCAACCTTGCTGTCGGCTATGCCGACAAGTCGTTGCAGCTTGCTTCCTACAACCCGCAAGCCTATTTCGTGAAAGGCATGTGCTATATGGCAGGCAAGCAAGATACGGTCAACGCACTGAAAAACTTCCAGTTAGCTTCGGAGCAAGATGCCGCTTTCTATGATCCTGTGGAGCAAATCAGCCGCATCTATGCCGTGCAGCAACCCACCTATGCGTTGGACTACCTGCGCAAGGCCCAACAGCAGTTCCCCGACCAGCCCACGGCACGCTACGAACTGGCACTCTATCTGCAAAGCCATGGCGCACCCGAGGAGGCATTGGCGCATTACGACACCTTGCTGATGCTACGCCCCGACAACTACATTGTGCTGTTCAACAAGGGCTATGTCAACTATGTGTATCTCGAAAACAACGAGGTGGCGTTGGACTATTTCAACCAAGCTTTGAACGTCAACCCCAACTATCTTGACGCCTATTATAACAAAGGTCGCGTGCTGGAGCAGATGGGCGACTATGCCCAGGCTCTCGACATCTACAAAGAGGTCCTGAAACGCCAGCCCGACTACAAGTTGGCCATCAACGCCATCAATCGCATCCAGAACCAGGTTGCAGAATAATCCAAAACAATTAGGTATGCTTCAAGTCTATTGCCTCAATACGAAGTCGACAAAGGAGTTCAAGGAAGGGACGACCTTGCTGGAGATGCTGCCCGAGTTCGACTTTGAGCGACCTTATCCCATCGTCTCGGCCAAGGTCAACAACGTCTCGCAAGGCCTGAAATTCCGCGTCTACAACAGCCGCGATGTCGAGTTTCTCGACCTCACGCACCACACGGCGCAACTCGTTTACATCCGCTCTTTAGGCTTTCTGCTCTACAAGGCAGCGCAAGACCTTTTCCCGGGCAGCAAGCTGACCATGGAACACCCTATTTCCAAAGGCATGTACTGCCGCATATGCAAGAGCGACGGTCAGCCGCTCAATGCCAACGACATCGCCTCGCTGCGCGTGAGAATGCGTACCATCGTGGCCGACGACATCCAATTCCATCGCCATGAGGCCCGCATTGACGATGCCATCAAGATGTTTAGCGATTTGGGATTGGATGATAAAGTCAAACTGCTTGAAACCAGCGGTAACGCCTACACAGACTACTACACCTTGGACGATACGACCGACTATTTCTATGGTCGCTTGGTTCCTTCCACGGGCTACTTGAGCATCTGGGACATTGAGGCCTATCGCGACGGCCTATTGATGCGCATCCCCGATCGCGAGCACCCCGACCGTTTGGCCGAGACCCACGACCAACCCAAGACCTTTGAGGTGTTTTCGGAAAGCCTGAAATGGAACGACATCATGGGACTGAGCACGGTGGGCGACGTCAACCATGCCATCCAAAACGGGAAGGCACGCGAGTTGGTGCAGGTGGCAGAAGCCTTGCAGGAGAAGAAAATCGTGCAGATTGCCGAAGAGATCGACCGACGCTATCACTGCGAGACTCCTGTTCGTCTGGTCCTTATCACGGGTCCCAGCAGCAGTGGCAAGACGACGTTTTGCAGCCGTGTCAGCATCCAGCTGAAGGCCTGCGGGTTGAAGCCCGTCTCGTTCTCGACGGACGACTATTTCGTCAACCGCGTCGACACGCCCAAGCTGCCCGATGGCTCCTACGACTTCGACAACTTCGATACCGTCGACCATGCCGCCCTTGAGCGCGACTTGATGGCCTTGCTCAATGGCGAGGAAATCGAAGTGCCTGAATACAACTTTGTTACGGGCATTCGTGAATACAACGGCAAACGATTGCAACTGAGGGAAGGCTCGGTCTTGTTGCTCGAAGGCATTCATGCCCTCAATCCCATGCTGACGGAGCAAATTCCCGAGTCGACCAAGTTCCGCATCTTCATCTCCACGCTGACCAGCACCGCCTTGGACGACCACAACATCATCCCGACCGACGACAACCGCCTGTTGCGCCGCATCGTGCGCGATTATAATAAAGGTGCGTTCACGGCGCGGCAAACCATCAGCCAGTGGCGCAGTGTGCGCGATGCCGAGGAAAAGTGGATTAATCCATACCAAGAGAACGCCGACGTGATGTTCAATTCGGCCTACCTCTTGGAGTTTGCCGTGATGCGCAACCATGCGGAGAGCATCTTGGCTACCGTGCCGCGCAACAGCCCAGAGTACACCGAAGCGCATCGTTTGTTGCGCTTCCTGCATTATTTCACGCCCGTTTCCGACAAGGAGATTCCGGCCACCTCCATGCTGCGGCAGTTCATCGGCGGCAGCAGCTTTATGTAAATTTTGAATTTTGAATCTTAAATCTTGAATCTTTAATTTTGAATATAATGGAATTCAACGCAAAACAAGTGAAAGACCAAGTCGTGCAATGGATCCGCGACTGGTTTGAAGTGAACGGAAAAGGCTGCAACGCCGTTATCGGCATCTCGGGTGGCAAAGACAGCAGCGTCGTAGCCGCTTTGTGCGCCGAAGCCCTGGGCAAGGACCGCGTCATCGGCGTGACCATGCCCAATGGCGTGCAACCCGACATCGACGACAGCATGAAACTCATCAACCACCTTGGCATCCGCTATTGCTGCGTCAACATCGGCGACACCTACAATACCTTGATTGCTGCCGTGAAGGAGCAGTTAGGCACTTTGGATGCTGAAGTCAGTCGCCAGACCACGATTAATCTGCCGCCACGTTTGAGAATGAGCACTTTGTATGCCGTGTCGCAGTCGATGAACGGTCGTGTGGCCAACACTTGCAACCTCTCCGAGGACTGGGTTGGCTATTCGACCCGCTATGGCGATGCCGCTGGCGATTTCGCTCCGTTGGGTGGCCTCACCGTGCAGGAAGTCAAGGCGATAGGGAAGGAGTTGGGACTGCCCATCGAGTTGGTGGAGAAGACCCCTTCGGATGGCCTCACCAACAAAAGCGACGAGGACAACCTCGGTTTCACCTATGCCACCTTGGACCAATACATCCGCACTGGCGTTTGCAACGACCCCAAGACTAAGGCCCTCATTGACCACAAACACATCACCAACCTCTTCAAGCTTCAGCCGATTCCGCATTTTGAGATGAAATAGGATTCTCATTTCTCCTCCTCAAACTCCTCCCTATCAGCATAATACACATCAATGGAAGCGATGAGGGCGGCAAGGCTCCAAACGGGGATGGCCAGTTTGTCGGTGTCGAGGAAGTTGTTGAGGAAGCCGTGGACGAAATAGCTGAGGAAGGCTAACGTGGTGCCCAACACGAGCACCTTGGTGCTCTTGTTCTTGCAGCGGTTGTAGGTCTTGATGCCGCAGGTGACGGTGACCACGACAAACACCACCATGAGCAACGAGCCCACAAATCCTTGCTCGGCCAACGGGCCGAAATATTCCGAGTGAGCGTTGCCGCCATCGCCGGCGTTGGTGCTGATGATGGTCTTCTCTTTCGACATCTGATAGGGAGCATACATGAATTGGTAGGTGCCAGGTCCCCAACCGAATACGGGACGCTCGTCGAACAGGCGGAAGGCCGACTGCCAACGGTTGATGCGCTCAAGGTTGGAGGCATCGGTCGAGATGTTGGTGATGCTTCGTATGTTCTCCACAAGGTTGCCCGAAGCGTCTTGGTTGTTCTTCTCAAGCGCGTCGATGATTTGGTTTTGGAAGGCGAAGAACAAGCCTGCCAAGACCACGACGGCAGCGGCTATCCAGCGGAACTTGATGCGAAGCAATACACATACCAATACGCCCAAGGCGGCCACCATACTGACCCAGGCGGCACGGCAGTTGGAAAGTATCAGTGCGACGCTCAAGAGGGCGACCACACCGATGATAATTAGTCTGCGACTTTTCTTGATGCCCGGCACGAAACAATAGGTGAGGGCCATGATGAGATAGATGGCCAAAGCTGCTCCGTATGCAGTGTGGTCGTTGTAGAAAGGCGTCATCACCCAGTGGGCCGAGTCACCGTCAAAGCCATATTGGGCATGGTGGATGATGGTGTAGACGCACACGATGCAAAGTGCTGCGATATAGAGCCATACGAACTGATGGATATGTTTCGGGTTCTTGAACAAAAGGGCACAAAGGAAGAAAGCGGGAATGACGAACCACAGCCTCGAAACCAGGAACTTGATGGACACCAAGGGCATCTCGCTCGTGATGGTGGTGACAAGCATCCAGGCAAACATGCAATAGATGACGATGGCGATGGGATGTTGGGAGATGCGCCGGTCGTAATGGCCGTCGTAGAGCATCTTGGCCACAAACAAAACCAAGATTCCCATCAGCATCGGCTCGGCGGGCAACGAGATGGCCAAACCCACGTCCAGTGCTTTCAGGTTGACCGAAAGCGGCACGGTGAACGCCGTCAGCAGCAGCACTTTGTCGAGCGAGAAGATGTAGAGCAGCAAAACGCCAAGCACCACGGGCAAGGCTAAGAACAGGTAGGTGTTCCTCTTCACCACAAGGTACATGCCCACGGCAATGAAGAGCGCCGCAATGACATAAAGCCAGGCTATTTTCGCTTTCTTCTCCACGGCTTACTTGTTTTCGGCGACGAAACGTTTGCGGTTTTCGATGATGAACGCGACCACGATGGAGAGCAGCAGGGCTCCCATGGCGCTTAGGGCTACCATCACCCAACGCACGGGGAAGGCCTTCTTGTCTGACGGGAAAGGCTCTGTGATGATGTTGGAGTAGGTGAGGTCTGAGTTGTAGAAGCGCAGGTTTTGCTCGTAGTCCACCTTGATGGAGACGTAGGTGTTGCCCTCGGCTGCGATTTTGGTTTGCAGGTCGATGATCTCGGCACCGTATTTCTCCATGTTGGCCTGCATCTCGGTGGCTTTGGCCGAGCCGCCAAGCATGCTCTTTGTGACCTCACGCGACTGGCTCGAAATGTCTGAAATGCCATAGGTCGTGCAAATGTCGGTGTAGCGTTTTTTCAGCGAATCGATGTCGCGCTGTTTCTCTCTCAGCTGTCTTTCGTACATGGCCACCACTTCGCCGACCTTCTCCTTGTGCAGGGTGTGCACCTTATCGTCGTAAAAGTTGAGGATGTCCTTGGCGATGCCGCAGGCGGTTTCGGGATTCTGGTCCATGACGGTGATGCTGACGGCTGCGTAGGGTGTCTTTGCAATCTTGATCTTGGAGCGGTATTCATTGATCATGTAGGTCCTGGCAAATTGGTCGTCCCTGTCGATCTTGTAGTCGGTCCATAGGTCGTATTTTTCGACGATGGCGTCCATGATGGAGTTCGAGTTGATGATTTCGAGCATCTGTTCGGTCTCGCTTTCGTCGGAATAGGGGCTGATGTTGGCAGGATAGGCCACGGCAACGGACTTGTAGAGCGGCGTAATGAAGGCCGGGCCGGAGAAAATGGCACCGCAGAGGGCCGCCGCCACGGTAATGATGATGATGTGCCACTTCCATTTCAGGATGACTTGCACTAAGGAAAGATTGTTGAAATTGTTATCCATTGTTGTTTGTGTTGTTTTCGTAGTGGTGTGGTTAGGTGTGAAAAACTGATTCAACTTATTGGTTATGGCTTTTTTGCGCTGTCGTCCCGACCGAGTTTTTCTCGGCCTCTCGGCGAAAAAAGTCCTTCGACCGGTCGTAGAACACGATGCAGAAGATGAGCAGCAGGAACGTGCTCAAGACGGTGATGATCACGATGAGCCAGCGCACGGGATAGCTCTTGCGCTCAGCTTGGAAAGCCGAAGTGACGACGAACTTGTGCGGGATGTACTCGGTGGCGTCAACCTTGGCTTCCTCGTATTTCGACTTGACCAACGAGAGTTGCAGGCGGTCGTTATCCAAACGTTGGTTGATGGCGTAGGAAGCGCCGCCGTAGTCGGCCAAGACGTCCAATTGCTTCTGTATGTTGTTGACACCTTGCGTGTTGCCTTTTCCCAATTCAACGGCCATCTGGCGGCTGAGCATCTCCACTTGCGACTCATAGTCGAACACACCGAGCTTGCGCAGCGTGTTGAGCGAGTCTTCAAGCATATTCATTTCGGCCACGAGCCAGTTGTATTCCTGCTCGACGATGCGGAAAGCCTCGATGGCTACTTCCTTCTGCATCTGGTTCATCGTACTGTCAAAAATCTCTGCAATCTCGTTGGCGATGCGGGCCGAAAGGGCGGCGTCAGAATCCAAGACGGTGATTTTCACAGCGTTGTATTCTGTGCGACGAAACTTGATGCGTGCATCGTAAAGCTTGTTGAGCTTTGTGAAGGGATATTTGCCGTCGGGCTTGATGTTGTAGTGCTCCATCAGGTTGAATCGGCTGATGACCTTGTCGCGCACGCGGTTCGAGTTCAAGACTTGCAGCATTTGTTCGGTCTGCTCGTCCTCGCCGATGTTCATGATGTCTTTTTCAGATTGGTAGGTGGTGCTAATCAGCACTTTGGAGATGGAATTGCTGGAAGTGGGGTAGATGATGGTGGTCGACTTGTAAAGTGGGGTGATGAAAAATGGGGAACTGAAGATGGCCGCGCAGAGGGTGGCCACGGCCAAAATGATGAGGATGGGCTTCCTATATTCCACCAAAAGCTTACATAAGTATTTGGAACTGTAGGTGTTATGCTGTTGTTCTTCCATATTTTTGCGTAGAATAATTGCCAAAAATAGGGATTTCCGCTGAATTGGCAATGAAAAAAGTCAATTTATGCCTTTTTTTCCTTCGGCATGACGAGTCCAATAATCTCCTTGAGGCTGAGCAAGCGAGTGGCGAAGATGGCACCGCAGTTGAGGGCAAAAGCGACGACGAAACCAAGCAGCCAACTGTTGATCAGCCGATGGGCGAGAACGGTGATGATGATGATGCAAGCGAAGAAAAGCACGATATGAAGCCAATAGCGTCCACCGAGACTGAATTTGAGGATGCGCTTGGCGATGAGGTATTGGAGGAAAGCCGTGACAGCTTGCACGCTGAGGCTGGTGAAAGCGGCACCCACCGATTTGAATTTCGGTATCACGATGAGATTCAGCAAGATATTGATGACTACGCCCGAAGCAGCAACAAGATTGAGCTGCTTGAGGCTGCCGTTGGCTGTCAATAGCGTTCCGAAGACGTAAGTCGTTGACAGACAGAAGAAACTACCCATCAACAACGGGAAAACGCTGGCATATTGTCCGATGCGCAAGGCATATTCTGCCGAGGTTTCAGCTTCTTCGTAGCGATACATCAATTGCATGATTTCCTGCCGATAAGACACGCACATCACGAGCACGATGCCCGCCATGGCCACGATGACATTAAACGAGGTCTTGACCAAGTTGTTGAGTTCCAGCTTGTTTTTCAGCGTGGCGGCAAACATGGGCAGCAGCATGATGGCGAAGAGGTTGGAGATGTTGTTGCCCGCATCGAAGAGGCGGTAGGCGCGGCTGTAAACGCCCGCTTGCACACCGTTGTCGTACAACAGACGCTCCAACAAGAAAGGCTCGATGCGGCTGTAGACGCTCATCAAGAGCACGAGCAGGGCGAATGGCAGGCTTTGGCGCAGGATTTCCTTGAAATACAGGAAGTTGATTCTGAAGTTGAAGTGCTCGACGTGGCGCATCACGACGACGAGGGCAAAGACGATGGTGCAGATGTAGGCCAACGTTTGTGCTTGCAGATACCAGATGATGTTGAACTGCTCCTTCGGGAACCAGCCGCTCCACAGCACAAGGCTCATCATGACGATGGCCAACACGCGGTCGAAGACGGAGAGGATGCTGTCTTGCTTGAACAATAGCAGACCTTGAATGTTCGACCTGAGAAAAAGGATGAATGAAAGCAGGATTTGGTTCAGCCCGCACCAGAACAACAGCTTGAGTTTCAGGCCTTCATTATAGCCGCAGAAGTAGCCGACCACGGAGATGACCACGGCATAGAGAAGTCCCAACAGCAGCTTGATTTTGGTGAGGCCGCCGAAGTGTTTGGAGAGGTTCTTGGGGTCTTGCGCGACGGCACGGCTGTTGAAGTTGGTGATGCCAAGGTCGAGCAATATATAAAATAGGTAGGAGAAGTTGAAGAGTGCCTGGAAGGTGCCGTAGGAGGCATCGCCGAGCAGGTTTTGCACCTCGCGGTCGATGCCGAGGATCCAGAACGGCTTCACCAACAGGTTGAGAAACAGCAGGAAGATGATATTTTTGATGAAACGGTTCTGCATGGTTACTCCTCTTCGGATAAAAGTTTTCTCAAATCCTCAATGTCAGGCAAGGCTTTGCGCAGGTTTTCGGGCAAATCTTCGTTAGTCTTGTATGTGGCCACTCCCATCGGCTTGTTATACTCCTTAATTACATATTCAACGTATGCTTTGTTGGCCGATTTGCAAAGAACGATTCCGATAGATGGGTTTTCGTGAGGCTTTTTCACATGATCATCGAGGATTTGCAAATAACCCATCAATTGACCCAAGTATCCATTTTTGAACTCGCCTGTCTTCAGCTCAACGACCACTAAAGCATTCAGCTCTCGGTTGAAGAAAATCAGGTCGGGGAACAATTCCACGCCATATATTTCCAAATGGTATTGGTTGCCGACAAAAGTGAAGTCTTTTCCAAAAGTCATGATGAACTTCTTGATATTCTGCACGATTTTCTGTTCAACCACTCGCTCATCGATGTCTTCCTTGTCGCGCTCACCGATTTCTTCAATATTAATAAAATGCAGGGTATAGGAGTCTTTGAACATCATCACAGCTTTGCGTGCCATGTTTGAGTTGGACAAAGTTTGCGAGAAATTATTGGGCAGCTTGTCTTGGTTTTCATAGGCTTTCTGCTTGATGAGTCTTTCTAAAGCATCCACGGATAGATGTTCCTCAGCAGTGCGATGGATGTAATAGTAGCGAGCTTCTGCCTCTTTTTGCAGTGTGATTATTCTGGAGTGGTGGGAGAAAGGAGTTTTGAAAAAGTCTTCGACAGGGAACTCTGCTATGTTTGGAATTGTAATGGTGTTATATATATCTATTTGATTATCCGATGTTTGTAATTTTCCAGTTACAACTGGAAAATTTGATAATTCATTTGAACCGACCACTTTATTTGGTTTTTCCAGACTGTTTGCAATTACTCCAGATGCAACTGGAAAATCTGCATCCAACATTTTCCAAGCCTCATAAAACTTACGCATTTCGTAAAGATTGGAAGCGGAAAAGCCTCTCAACCCGGGGAGTTCCTTACGGAGTTGTTCGCTAATCTTTTCCATCACGCTTGAACCCCAAGCAAATCGTTTTGTGTTCTTCGAAAGATACCTCCCAATGGCAAAGTACACCGCCAATTGCACTCGATTCACGTCTTTGGCGGCTTCGTATTGCCCTTGCAAAATAGCCGTTTTGATGGCTTCGACGGCTTGAGATAAAGAAATCAGAGAGTCCATTGTGGTTCGTCGTTTAAACTGCAAAAATAAGGGATATTTTCCAAATATTTTTGGATTGTTGAAGTTTTTCCAGCCTTGTTTCGCAAATAATCTGTACTTTTACCCCCAAAATCTTGACGGAAGAAATGAACAAGGAACAAGAATATACAGATACGTTGGTTGATGAACTTGTTGAAAACGAGAAGAGTCTGCTCCTCATCAACGACGATGTGAACACTTTTGAATATGTCATCGACACCTTGATGAAGGTGTGCCACCATACCCGCGAACAGGCTGAGACTTGCGCCTGGATAACGCATTACAAAGGCAAATGCGCAGTGATGCACGGCAGCTTTGAGGAGCTGAAGCCGTATTATGACATTTTGCTCGGACATCAACTGACGGTTAAAATCACGGACTGATGGCGAGCTATTCTTCTTTGGAAATTCTGGCCATCCAACGGGCCTATGAGTCGATGTTGGCCGACATCCATCCCTTTGTCAACGCGCCCGAGCATCTGGCGCTGATCGACAAAGCCTACCGTTATTGTCTTGAAAAGTACGACGGCAAGTACTTGGTGTCGGGCAAGGCCTATATGCTCCACCTCATCGAGATGGGACGCATCGCTGTGCTTGAGGTGGGCTTGGGCTACATCTCCGTGGCTGCCTCGTTCCTCCACGGCATTGACTATAAGGAGAATGTGAGCATCAAGGAGCTGGAAAAGGAGTTCGGAAAGACCGTGGCCATCGTACTTGAGGACTTCAGCGAGATCTCGAAGTTGGATACCGAAAAGGTGGCCTACAACTCCGACAACTTCCAGGTGATGTTCCTCTCGCTCATCGACGACATGCGGGCCGTGTTGCTGAAAATCGTGCACCGCGTGTATGATGTTCGCAATCAGAATGATGTCGACCCCGACCGCCTCGCGAAGTATTTCCATGAAATCAAGTACATCTACATCCCGATAGTCCACCGTTTGGGACTTTACAAGCTGAAAGCCGAGCTTGAGGCCAAGCTGATGCTGTATGAAAGCCCTGAGGTGTACCACGAGATCGAAGCCAAGATTGAGGCTACTAATGAGGCTCGCAAGCAAACGGCTGAGCTGTTCATCGCAAGCATCTCGGAGGCCATCAACGCCGAGCTGGATCGTACCAAGAAGAACGGCAAGCCGAAGTTCGCCTATTCCATCAAGTGGCGATTGAAGTCGATTCCGTCGATCTATGCCAAGATGAAGGCCCAAAACGTGCCGTTCGAGGAGGTCTACGACCTGATGGCGGCAAGGGTCATCATCCGCTGCGCCCTGAAGGACGAGCAGGAGTGCTGTTGGAGTGTCTATTCGGCCATCACCAACATCTATGACCCTATGCCCGAACGACTTCGCGACTGGATCACCAAGCCTAAGGCCACGGGCTATGAGTCGTTGCACACGACGGTGAAATATGACGACAAGCTGTGGTTTGAAGTGCAGATCCGCACCACGCGCATGGACGACATCGCCGAAACGGGACAGGCGGCGCACTATTTATATAAAGGTGAAAAGCAAACCTCCGAGGAATGGCTCCTCAACGTGCGCGAGGTGCTTGAAAACCCGGGTTTGGTGTCGTTCGAGAACTCGTACAGAAAGATATACAAGTCCGATAAGATCTTCATTTTCACGCCCGAAGGCGACCTGAAGCAGTTGCCCATCGGCTCCACGGTGCTCGACTTCGCCTATGAGGTGCACACCCGTGTGGGCGAGACCTGCAACGGAGCACGCGTCAACGGGCGCATGGTACCCATCCGTCACGAGCTGAAGAATGGCGACAAGGTGGAAATCATCACGAGCAAGAAACAGTCGCCGCGTGCCGACTGGCTCAATGCAGTGGTGACCGAGAAGGCCAAGAACAAGATACGTCGTTATCTCAAGGAGCAGGAACTGAAAGAGAGTGAATTGGGCAAAGGCATGTTGCAACGCAGGCTGAAAAACTGGAAGTTGCCTTTCTCGGAAACCGTCGTCGACATGCTCGTGAAAGAGTTCAAGCTCGAAAACTCGCTGCAACTATACCATCAAATCTCGACCGAGAAAATCGACCTTGCCGATGTGAAGCACATCCTGACCTCGAAGTTTGGCGAAAACGCAGAGAAGTCGGAAAAACCTGTGCCAGAGCTGATTGAGACTGGAAAGAAGGAAATGCAAGCCGAGGCTGCCGAAGCCCTTTCGATAGGCGAGGACATCGACAACGTGACCTACAAATTGGCCAAATGCTGCAATCCCATCCCTGGCGACCATGTGTTTGGCTTCGTCACCAACGAGGGCACCATCAGCATCCATCGCACCAACTGCCCGAATGCCAAGAGTTTGCAGCAGCGTTACGGCTACCGCATCATCAACGTGAAGTGGAACGGGATTGAGGAGCAAGGCTCGCAAGCCACCATACGCATCTTCGGGCGCGACGTGATGGGACTTTTGGGCAAAATCACGAAGGTGGTTTCGGAAGACTCGGAGCTAAATATGAAAAACATCGTCTTCAACAGCGACAAGGAGGGTTATTTTGAAGGCAAAATCGTGCTCCAAATCTCCGATGTGGAGGCGTTGGAGCAGCTGATGAATAAGATTAAAGCCATTGATGGCATTATGGAAGTAGTTAGAATTGATTGATTTTTAATGAAATAGAGAATTATATGAAACTAAATTCAGTATTAGCGGCATTTTTGGTTTTGTTTGCATTGGGCACGATGCAGGCGCAAGAATTTCAACAGAAAGAAGGAACCTATGGCATTGATAATGAGAGTAAAATCATAGTGGCAACAGGTCACGAAATCGGTAAGGAAAGGCTTGTCGTGAGAGGGGAGGAGTATACTCTTTATCGCACGACGATGCCCGTCATCACGATTGCGACCGATGGTCCTATCGTCAACTCACCCGCTGTTCACGGCACCATCAGCGTGGCCGATGCCAACGGTCATGTGATTACGATGCACGCCGGATTCAAGATCCGTGGAACATCGTCGCAGCAATACGACAAGAAATCGTATCGCGTTGAACTGTGGGCAGATGCCACTGGGACGACGATGGCCGACACCACCTTCCTCGGTATGCGCAGCGACGATGACTGGAACCTCGAAGCCATGTGGGCACAGCCTTTGCGCCTTCGCGACAAAGTGGCCAACGAGCTGTGGATGGAAATGTACCAGTTGTCCTATGCCTCCGACGAACCCGATGCCCTGCCCGGCATTCGCATGGAATACGCCGATGTGTTCATCAACGACAGCTACCAAGGCGTTTATGCCCTCACCGAACGTATGGACCGCAAACAGTTGGGACTGAAGAAGTTCAATGGTGAGTTGCGTGGCCTTCTCTACAAAGGCAACGGATCGGGCGCACCTACCTTTGAGAGCCTGCCCGACTACGACAACACGCTCGACACTTGGGACAACTACGAGTGGGTCTATCCCAACGAAGAAGAGGCATCCATCGATTGGAACCACCTCTACAGCTTCACCAACTTCGTGATGAATTCGTCCGACAATGTGTTCTATTCGCAATACTCCGCCCAGTTCGATAAAACCAATGCCGTTGATTACTATCTGTTTGTCAATGCGTTGATGGCTATGGACAACATGGGACGCAATCTCTTTTTGGCGCGTTACAAGAAGTCGAGCACCTATATGTACCTGCCTTGGGACCTCGATGCCATTTGGGGCTTGGACACCGACGGCAGCCAAACGAACTATGCTGGCGGCCTGATGAGCAATGGTTTCTACGACCGTTTGACCCAAGATTGCACCACAAACGGTTTTGTGGCCACGGCCAAAACACGTTACAATGCTTTGCGCAACAACATCCTGACTACCAATCATATCATGGAAATGGTTCAAAACCAGTATGATGAATTGGTTGCGGCTGGCGTTTACGAGCGCGAACATGAGGCCTGGGCAGCCTTCACCGTCGATGCGGGGCAGTTGGATTACATGAGCAAGTGGATGGACGACCGTTTCTATTATTTGGACAATGAAATCAATGCAGCCTGTGGCACTTGGGGCATCGAGGCCCCTGAGCTTGTCGAAGGGCCGACTCCCATTGCCGAAATCTTCCCAAATCCTGCCAAGGATCGCATCAACATCCGTTTTTCGGAGGTTGGCGATGCCACCGTGCGCTTGTTCGACATGACGGGTCGTTTGGTTTATTCCGGCAATGCCAGTGCAGAGGCTTTGGTCATCCCAACGCATGGCTTGGCAAAAGGCATATACACCTTATTAGTTAATAGGGCTGGAAACCAAGAGGTGAGAAGGGTGGAGATACAGTAATTGGTTGGTAATGAACGAAAAAATCCCTGACTCGAGTGAATCAGGGATTTTTTGTAGCCCATAGCGGAATCGAACCGCTGTTTTAAGTGTGAGAAACTTACGACCTAACCGCTAGTCGAATGGGCCAAAAAAATAGGTTCGTTTTGTGGAACCTTTAAGTGAACTAGGCGGGAGTCGAACCCACAACCGCCTGATCCGTAGTCAGGGACTCTATCCAATTGAGCTACTAGTCCAATCGTTTTTGACACTGCAAAAGTACAGCTTTTTTCATTCATGGCAATGAAAAAATGCAATTTTTTTTCTTTCTCGACACAACTCGTTGAAAGAGAAAATGATAATTTTTGCTTGTCGTTTCAGAAACGTCTTGTTTTTCACTTTTTGCATTGCTGCATTCTGTTTTTTCCTATCTTTGCCTCATCAACTTTCAAACATTTTAAGTCATGAGATTACTATTGATCAGCAATTCGACCAACTTTGGCGAGAATTATCTGGCTTGGGCCACGACCCAAATCGAACTGTTCTGCTTGCAGAACCATATTAATAAGGAGAGCCGCATCGTTTTCGTGCCTTTTGCGGGCGTCAACATCGGTGGCATGGTCTATCCCGAGAGCTATGATGCCTACGAGGCCAAGGTGAAGAACGTGTTTCGCACCAAGTTCGGCTTGGAGAACTTCATTTCGGTGCACCATTTCGACGACAAGGTGAAAGCCGTCAACGAGGCCGACTGCATCGTGGTGGGCGGTGGCAACACCTTCCATCTGGTGGCTGAGATGCACCGCTATGGACTGATGGAGGCCATTCGTAACCGCGCCCTCGCGGGCGTGCCCTACATGGGCTGGAGCGCAGGCTCCAACGTGGCCTGCCCGACGCTGTGCACCACCAACGACATGCCCATCGTGCAACCTGCCTCGTTCAACTGCCTCAACTTGGTGCCGTTCCAAATCAACCCGCACTATCTTGACCCGCATCCCGAGATCGACAAGATGATCAAGCACGGTGGAGAGACGCGCCAAGACCGAATCAATGAGTATCTTGCCGTGAACCAGGACATGAAAGTGGTCGGACTGCGCGAAGCCACGGCGCTTTGGCTGGTCGACGACAAAATGTATCTGAAAGGCGGCAAGAAGATGGTTGTGATGCGCTACGGCAAAGAGGCTGTCGAGATCGAGCCGAATTCCGATGTCACGTTCCTCTTGGAGGGGCATCAGGCTTGATTTAGGTCTATTTGAACGCCTTGATGTCTTCGAAGACGACAAGGCGACGGTCGAGGTGGATGATTTTTCGTCCACCTTTTTCGCCTTTGATAAGGTAGATATTGGCTTCGTCGCCGAGGATGTCGCGGAAGGCCTTGCGGATGCGTGAGAGGTTGGCGTTCATCGTCGACCCAATGAAGTCGGTAAGGTTGTCGATGGCCTTGCGGAGCAGGTCGTCGTCGCCATAGGTCGAGATGCGGCGATAGATTTTGTAAAGCTCTGTCTTGTTGTCGTTTAGGTAGTTGAGCGACTGTCCTTCCTCATGGATAAGAAAGAAGATGTAGAGCGCCTTGCAGAGCGCGGGCATCTTCACCTCGGTATTGTTGCGGTCGGTGAGGAAGATGTCGCCACGGCTGCTGATGAATAGCCGACTGACTTCGTGCGATCCACCGTATTTTAGCAAGATGTCGAGGAGGATTTTGTGGAACCCCGTGTAATTCAGCTCATCTTTTGGCGCCATTCCGTTTTTCAAGGTCAGCTTGGCGATAAACTCGGCCTCCTTGTCGCTGCCAATGGGTGGGTTCAGGTTGAGTATGTTGGCGTTGAGCTGCACGAGGCGTTGCAAGGTCAGCAAGGGGGCTTTTCCGGTCTCGATGATGAGGAAGTCTTGGTAGATGCCAGGCTTCATATTCCTGATTTTCAGGAAAAAAGAGGGTTTTGTGATTTTCAACCGATTGGCGTTGAGATAGCTGAGAAACACTTCCTTGGAGAGGAACACGCTGTCTAATTGATGCAGGTTGGCGTCAATGAGGTCGAGTTGGCTTTCCGAAAGGGTGGGCTCGATATAACTCAAGGTGTTGCGGAAGGTCTTTCTTTTCTTTTTGAGTTCGCCGACGACTTTGGGCAGATAGAAGAACTCGCGTTGCGACTGCCGTAGCAGGGCGCAGATGGAGTCGTATTCGCGGCGGATGGCGGCATTGGTCCTTTTGTTGTGCTTGGGCTCGATGTAGAGCACAGCGTTGCGCGTGTCGAAACCGAGGTTGGGGATGGAGACGAAATTGGCCTTGAGGCCTTCGGTTTCGGGCAACTTGATGCCGATGGAGAGGATCAGCGCGGTGATGAGCAGCGACTCGGTGGGGTCGAGGGCATCGTCGGAAAGCGACAGTTGTTGGAAGACTCTGAGGATGGCCGTTTTCTCTTGGTTTCCAAGGGTTTTCAATATGGAAACGGCTTCCGAAAGGCTGATGTTTGAAGCCTTTTTACGGCTCGTGGGTGTGATGTTGAACAGGCCGTAGACCAATTGTAGGAAGTCGATTTCACCTTGGTTGACGATGCCGTCGCATTGGACGAGATCGGAGACCACCTTGGCCAAGGCTGTCTTATGTTTTTCTTTGAATATCATCGTGTTATGAGTAGAAAATTTGGGTTGTAACCTTGCAACCTCATGTCAGTTTGATACTAGATTGTATTTTTGCGCCGTTTTTTTCATCGCAAAAATAGGAAAAATTGAATTATGGCAAGAGATTATAAACGTGGTTTGTCGCAAGAAGAGGTGGAAGAGAGCCGACGCAAACATGGTGACAATGTGTTGACTCCACCTGCGAAGGAACCGCTTTGGAAGCAGTTTTTGGAGAAGTTTAGCGACCCAATCATTCGTATTTTGCTGATAGCCTTGCTGTTGTCAGTAGCTGTTTCGCTCTATCAATTGTTTACGGGCGCTGAAGGCCCCAGCGTGCTCCTTGAGCCTTTGGGCATCTTTGTGGCGGTGATGTTGGCCACAACGGTGGGCTTCGTCTTTGAGCTGAGCGCCAACAAGAAGTTCGACATCCTCAACCAGAGCGAGGACGAGCAGATGGTGACGGTGTATCGCGACGGCTATATCCAACGCATCGAGCGGAAGGATGTCGTGGTGGGCGATTCGGTGGTGATCGAGACGGGCGATGAGGTGCCTGCCGACGGCACGTTGATGGAAGCTGTGGCAATGCGGGTGAACGAGGCCGACCTGACAGGCGAGCCTTCGTGCAGCAAGACCACGGAGGAGGAGGAATTCAAGCACGATGCGACCTATCCTTCCAACTACGTTTGCCGTGGCAGCCAGGTGATGGAAGGCCATGGCACTTTCGTGGTCGAGAAGGTGGGCGACGAAACCGAATGGGGCAAGGTGTATCAGGGCGCACAAATCGACAGTAAGGTGAAAACGCCTCTGAATGAGCAACTTGACAAGTTGGGCAAGGCAATTACCATTGCCAGTTATGTCGTCGCCGACTTGATTGTGGCGTTGCGTATGGTGATGTATTTCGTCTATCGCGACGATGTGCCATTCGATTGGATGAATTTCGCTCACTATTTGCTCAATACACTGATGATTGCGGTCACGCTCATTGTTGTAGCAGTGCCCGAAGGCCTGCCGATGAGCGTCACGCTGAGCTTGGCGTTGAGCATGAAACGGATGTTGGAGACCAACAACTTGGTGCGCAAGATGCACGCCTGCGAGACCATGGGTGCGGCCACGGTGATTTGCACCGACAAGACCGGCACGCTGACCAAGAACCGTATGAGCCTGGGCGACAGCCTTTTCTTCTGCTTGAGGAATGGCAATCTCGATGATTCCGAAGCCTCGAAATTGGTGGAAGAAGGCATCGCGGTGAACACCACTGCCTTCCTTGACTATAGCGACGGAAAGAAGGTGAAGGTGGTGGGCAACCCGACCGAAGGCGCCTTGCTGCTGTGGCTGTTCGACAACAGCGTCGACTTTGCGCGCATCCGCGACAAGGCCAAGGTTGTGAAGCAGCTGCCTTTCACGACCAAGTACAAATACATGGCGACGATTGTGAAGACTTCGTTGTCGGGCGAATATGCCCTTTATGTGAAAGGCGCTCCCGAAATCCTGATGAAGCGTTGCTCGACGGTCAAGATGGCCGACAACGAGGCGGGTATCCAATGGGTGAAGGACCAAGTGGACGAGAAATTGCAAGAATACCAAGGCAAGGCCATGCGCACTTTGGCTTTCGCCTATAAGTTCATCACGGAAAAGGAAGTGAATGAGGTGTTTGCGAACGGCAAGCTGCAAGTGGAAGACCTCTGTTTCCTCGGTATCGTGGGCATCATCGACCCGATTCGCGACGATGTGGCCGACTCCATCCAAGATTGCCTCAACGCCGGCATCGGCATCAAGATTGTGACGGGCGACACGCCTGGTACGGCGCGTGAGATTGGCCGCCAGGTGGGGCTTTGGACCGAAAACGATGATCCAGAACGACAGATGATCACGGGCAAGGAGTTTAACTTGATGACCGACGACGAACTGCGCGAACGCATTGCCGACCTGAAGATCATGTCGCGGGCCAGGCCGTCCGACAAGGAACGCCTTGTGCGCTTGTTGCAGGAAAGGGGCGAGGTGGTGGCCGTCACTGGCGACGGCACCAACGACGCACCCGCCTTGAACAAGGCCCAGATTGGCCTTTCGATGGGCGACGGCACCTCGGTGGCCAAGGAAGCCAGCGACATCACCATCCTCGACAACTCGTTCAAGAGCATCGCTCGCGCCGTGATGTGGGGCCGCTCGCTCTACCGCAACATTCAGCGTTTCATCCTTTTCCAGATGACCATCAACGTGGCAGCCTGCCTCATTGTGCTTTTGGGCGCCGTGTTGGGCACTTCCTCGCCGCTCACCGTGACTCAGATGTTGTGGATCAACCTCATCATGGACACCTTTGCGGCCATGGCGTTGGCCTCGCTGCCGCCCGACCATGGCGTGCTGAACGAAAAACCCCGTTCGCGCGACGCGTTCATCATCACCAAAGACATGGGTGGCTTGATTTTTGGCGTCGGACTGGCTTTCGTGGCCGTGTTGTTCGGCCTCATCCAGTATTTCACGCACTGCGGCGTGGAGACGTTGGCCCACTTCTCGTTGCACGACTATTTCGCCAACTATTTCAACTTCTCGAAAACGGGAGGACTGACGCCCAAGGAGCTGTCGCTCTTCTTCTCCATCTTCGTCTTCATGCAGTTCTGGAACATCTTCAACGCCAAGGCTTACCGAACGGGACATTCGGCCTTGAAAGGTCTGCTCAACAAGGACGTGCGACGCGGTTTCGGTTTCACCTTATTAATAATTGCCGCCGGTCAGGTGCTGATTGTCAGCTTTGGTGGCGAGATGTTCAACGTGGAGCCTTTGCCTTTGGCCGACTGGCTGCGCATCGTAGTTAGCACTTCGGCGATTTTGTGGATAGGCGAGCTGGTTCGGTTGGTGAAAAAGGCAATGGGGCGATAGATCAACGGAAGAAGAAAGTTAATCGGTCAACTTTCCCACCGAATCCTCGCTAAAATGATAACCGTCGTAGTTGTCTTTTCAGCTTTTCTTTTAGATATGAATAGGGGATACCCAACTAAACTTACTGATAATCAGTGGCAAATATTGCAAGGAATTCTGGAATCAATGACAAGAAAAAGATAATATTCGCTCAGAGACATCGCCGCACGTGGACAGGGAACGTTTGCACTTGCTATTTGAACCTGCGGCCAGCCGATTTACCTCGTGAAATGATGGTCATGTTGGCGAATTTGTGTATTTTTGCGGATTAAAATTGTCGTTCCCCACAACTTGGGAGAAATCATCAAAATCATGACACAAGCCTTTAAATCACAAGCGCTGGAGGCCAATCTTGCCCAAACGCGCTACAAAGATATCTTCATCCCTGAAGAACACCAACAGTTTATCGCCCTGTCGGCCAAATACTTCGGCATCAACAAGCGGGCTAAGGAATGTATCACCGAATATCATCACCCGCTGTCGAACCATACTTTCGTGACCGAGGAGCTGCGCAAAATGCTCCTCGACGATTTCTGGTTCTACACCCGCGACGACGTGCCCGCCGACGCACTCCACATCCCTCTGGAGATGATGCGCAGCCTGCTCAAACCTGAAGTGGCGGCCAAACTGCGCCTCAACATCGTCATCACCTTGATGGAGTTTGCCAACAAAGTGATTGCTGAATCGCCGAAACATATCGAATTGATTTCGTTGGTTTTCAATATTTTGAACGAGAAGTTTGAAGTCAACAAAGATGTCTACATTTTGGCGACAAAACACGCGGGGCGCTATCTCGACAAAGTGGCTCGCGACGAGCGTTTCAGCGATGAGGCCAGCGCCCTGTTGCGGAAAATGCTGCAAGAGAATTACCGCTATTGGCGACAAACCTCGCAAGTGGAGAACTGGATTGAAAGCAAAAAACAATTCTTGACCGAGGAGGAAATCCAGACCGTGTGCAACGAAATCGGGAAACCCTATTTTGAACAGTTGAGCGCCGATTTGACCGCCGCCGAAACTTGGGAAGCTTTGACTAATATGCCGCATTATGAGCAAGTTGCAAAGCGTTTCACCGAGTCGGAGAAGGCTTTCCCGCATTTCATCACGAAGTTCCATTACGTGTTTTTCCTGCTCCACCTGCCCGGAATGGAGAACCAGCGCGAACGCCTCATCTGGAACATGGACCGCATGATGCGCGACGCCATCGACGAGATGAGGCAAGCGGAACTCATCCCGTTTATCGACACGATTTTCGACCTCGCCGAGGAACTGAAGAAAGACTACATGTCGGCCGTGCTTGATTTCCAGCTTACCTTGGGCCTGAAAATCATCGACGTCGATCAAACCGAGATGAAGGAAATCGTCAACTATTTCGAGAAGAAACTCATCGCTTTCGGATTCGTCACGCCGGGCAATGTGTTTGTGGGCGAGGACTGGCAACTCTCTGTGGATGAGAACCATATCAAGAATATCCGCGTGTGGCTCGAACTGATCGAACACGCCAAGTCGCCGTTGGACAAGCTGCTTTCCGCCTTGATTGTCAACTTGAAGTTGGGCGGCATTTTTCTGAGCGACACCGACCTATTCCAACGCGAAATCACGAAGGTCTTGAACTCCAACATCACACCTTATTATAAAAAGGTGAAGCAGCTGACGCGCATTTTCCCCGTCTATTTCAACGAAATCGGGGCCGAAGGCGAAATCCGCAACGTGACCACCAACATGGACGAGATTTCGGGCCGTCAGGACAAACTGGTGCATTTCCTCCGCAAGCAAGTGCATACTGAAAGTAATAACACGTTGATTAGCTTGACTTTCGATGTGTTCAGGTTTTGGAGCGACGGCAATCTCGATCCACTGAAACCCATCCTGCCCAAGAATGTCTTTGAGGAAATCGACAAAGAAAGCACTTGGTTTGTGCATGTCCACAACCTCGTGCAGACGATGTGCGAAATCTCGTGCCTCAACCCTGAAGACGTTTTGATGCTCTCTCGCGACGACTACGAAAACCTCATTGGTTCCGCATCACGTCGCCTCGAATTGGAGGAAGCCATCAGTCAGCGCGAACATGCCCGACTGATGGATATACGCGACTTATATGCTTATCTCAGAGAGAAATACAGCTTCGAATCAGTCAATATCTTCAATTCGTTGCGCAGTTTCCCGTTCATTCCCGACGAGGAGATTGACGAGTTCGAGAAGGTCTATACGGCCAAGGATTTCGGCAAGTCGCTGACGATGATCTATGCCTTCATGGACAGGCTCAAGACCGTGATTTTCAACCCCGAACAGAGCGAAGGCTGGGAGAATATCTACCACAAGCGCCATATCGCCATCGGCATTCCGTCGATGTACGGCACTTACCGCGAGAACAAGTTTGAGGCCATGGGCCTGACGTTCCGCTTGGAGCGCGTGGCCACCCAACTGATGGAAAAGGTGGTGCAAAGCATCAATCTTGAATACATATCGGAGCGGACGTTGAACAACATCTACCGAATTCTCGAGTTTTTCCGCGAAGGCTTGGCTCTCGATGGTATTACCAATCAGAGTTTCAACTCGAAACTCGACATGCTGCGTTACTCGCTGACCTCGCGAAGTTTCTCTTTTGGCCAGTATATCAACATTTTCCAGTTTATTGCTGAGGACGTGCGCCGCATCATCATCAAGTATTTCCTTAAGTCGTATGAATACCCGTTGAAGATTGTCATCCCGCAGCTTTTCGACCCTGAAAAGAAACTCACTGAGCGCGAAACCGCCGCCTTGATTACCCAAAAATCGGAGGAATTCCACCGCGACTTGCTTTCCGATGCCTTCCTGATGCAGCCGTTGGACAACTTCATCGGTCGCATTCTCAACTCGTTGCGCACGATGGAGGCCACCCTCGACCCGAAGCTCATCAGCGACATCATGACCTACAACTCCGAAATGCTGGTCAGCCCGTTCTGGGAAGAAACGCCGAAGATGGACAACCAAGTTTTCATCGGCAACAAGGCCAACAACCTGAAAAAGCTGTATTTGCTGGGTTTGCCGGTGCCTCCTGGTTTTGTCATTACCACCGAGACTTTTCGCCGCAACGAGACCATCAACACCATCCCTGAACTGCGAACGGAAATCCATGGCATGATTCGTAAGCATATCGCTGATTTGGAGCGCATTAGTGGAAGGAAATTCGGCAATCCGGAAAGCCCTCTGCTTGTTTCGGTGCGTTCGGGGACGGCCATTTCGATGCCTGGCGCGATGGATACCATTCTCAATGTCGGTTTGAACGACGAGCTTGTGGAAGCCATCGGCACCAACGACAAGAAGGCTTGGGCCATTTGGGATTCCTACCGCCGTCTGCTGCAAAGCTGGGGCATGGCCAAGGGCATCGACCGCGATGTGTTTGATGTGGAAATCAACAAGTTCAAGTCGAAATACAGCGTGAAGCAGAAGAGCGAGTTCGACGCGGCTGAAATGCGTGAGGTTGCATACGCCTATAAGCGTATCTTGGCCGATCATGGCGTTGAGTTTGAGCAAGATCCGTTCAAGCAAATCATAGATTGTGTCAACATGGTCTTTGAGTCGTGGAATTCGGAGCGTGCCTTGGCCTATCGGCGTCATTTGGGCATTTCGGAGAATTGGGGCACGGCAGTCATCGTGCAGCAGATGATTTTCGGCAACTTGAGCGATGTCTCGGGGTCGGGCGTGGTGTTTACGCAAAACCCGCACCGCGAAAGACCGGGCGTGCATCTCTATGGCGACTTCACCATGCGCAGCCAGGGCGAGGACATTGTGGGCGGACTTGTCAAGCCGTTGCCCATAGGCGAGACGCAACGCAAAGCGGCTGGCCTTGAGGGACTTTCCATGCAGACCGCACTTCCTGAAATCTACAAGAAGATTTACTCCATAGCCAAAAAACTTACTGAAGAGTTGGGTTACAGTCCGCAGGAAATGGAGTTTACCTTCGAGTCCGACAAGCCCGAGGACTTCCACATTTTGCAGATCCGCGACCAAGACTTGAAGCTCGAAGACGAGGTGAATGCCTTCGTGCACTCGCCTTCGGAGATGAAACAAATCGGGCGTGGCATGGGCATTGGCGGCGGCGCCATGAACGGCTTAGTGGCTTTCAACGAAGGCGATATCAAGTCGTTACGCGAGAAATTCCCTGATGCAAACGTCATCCTTGTCCGTCCCGATACGGTGCCCAACGACATTGGCATGATTTTCGACTGCGACGGCCTCTTGACGGCGCGTGGCGGTGCCACTTCTCATGCGGCTGTAACAGCTGTCCGCCTCGGCAAAGTGTGCGTCGTGAGTTGCATCGAGTTGCAGGTCTATGATGAAAAACACTGTGGCGAGTTGAACGGTCACAAACTACAGGTGGGCGACAAAATAGCCATTGATGGTAATTTAGGTTTGGTCTATCTTGGTCATTATCAGACAGAAATGATGAAGATGGGGAAGGGGTATAATTATTAGTTTGGAGTTAGTAGTTACCCGAAATTGACCACATTGAGGATGCGTTTTTGCCGCGTTGGTAGGCGATTATATATTAATAAGGTGCGAGTGACAACTGTAAAATGCCGTCCGTGAAAATTTTTCTACTTGTCATCCAGTGAGTT